>Ga0105095_10001224_pt1 | contig 13303 bp, 7 predicted proteins | sample PPLLak2March2015_2_FD_79180 | JGI IMG/M metagenome (GOLD analysis project Ga0105095, IMG submission 79180) | Freshwater sediment microbial communities from Prairie Pothole Lake near Jamestown, North Dakota, USA - PPLs Lake P8 Core (3) Depth... | ecosystem: Environmental > Aquatic > Freshwater >... | reverse complement strand
GGGACGATTGACGATCCCTTCCTGGTCAGCGACCTGGGGGGCTGGGAGGCGGTCAAGGTGGATATCATCGACGCAATCTGGCGGGAGCGCGTCCTGCCGGAGGTGGGGCCATGATAGCCGCCCGTCCCCGGCGATCCCGCCCTAGCCGTCTGCCGATCTTCCTTCTGCTCGCCGTCCTTCTGCCGCTGCTCTTGATGCCGTTGGCGGCGGTCTACATCTTCGCCGGGCGCGGGGGACTGCCCGCCTTCCAGCAGGCGATCGCCGACCCAGACGCTCAATTCGCCATCCGCTTCTCCCTGCTGATCGCCTTGAGCACGGCGGTTGTCAACGGCGTGCTGGGCACGCTGGCGGCCTACGTCCTCTCGAAATACCGTTTTCGCGGCCGGGAGGCGCTGACGGTCATCGTCAATTTGCCGGTGGCAATCCCCACGGTCGTGGTCGGCACCTCCCTGCTCCTGCTGTGGGGGCCGATTGGATTGCTGGGCAAGTTCCTGGACCCGCTGGGAATCCAGCCGATGTTCGCCCCGCTGGGCGTGCTGCTCGCCCACTTGTTTGTGACCTTCCCTTACATGCTCGGCGCGGTCAAGCCGGTGCTGGACGAGTTGGAGAGCACCTACGAGGAAGCGGCGTACACCATCGGGGCAAGTCGCTGGCAAACGTTCCGCTACGTGATCCTGCCCGCCCTGCGCGGGGGTCTCTTTTCCGGCGCGCTGTTGACCTTTGCTCACTCCCTGGGTGAGTTCGGGGCGACAGTATTGGTCAGCGGCAACCTGCGTCTGCGCACGCAGACCGCCCCCTTGTTCATCTTTGCTCAGTTCGAAGCGGGGAACATCGAGAACGCCAACGCCGTCGCTGCCGTCCTGGCGACGCTGTCCTTCCTGCTCTTCTTCACGCTGCTGCGCGTCACCCAGCGCGAGAGACCGGAGGGAGTCTGATGTCCATCGTGCTGACCGAGTTGACCAAGAACTTCGGGGATCACGTCGTCGTAAATCACGTCTCCCTGGAGGTCCATGACGGCGAGTTCTTCGTTCTTCTGGGCGGCAGCGGCGCGGGCAAGAGCACGGTGCTGCGCATGATCGCCGGGCTCACAGAGCCGGACTCGGGCAAGATCGAGCTGAATGGGCGCGACGTAACCTTCCTGCCTCCGCAGGAACGCAATACGGGCTTCGTCTTCCAGAACTACTCCATCTTCCGTCACATGACCGCTGCCGAGAACGTCGAATTCGGGCTCCGCATTCGCCATGTGGCAGCCTCTGAGCGCCGGCGACGCAGTGCCGAGCTGCTCGAACTGGTCGGGCTGGCCGGCTTGGGAAACCGCTTCCCCCACCAGCTGTCCGGCGGCCAGCAACAGCGTGTCGCCATCGCTCGCGCGCTCGCCCAGGGTCCGGCGGTGTTCTTGCTGGACGAACCTTTCGGCGCCCTGGATGTGAAGATCCGGGTTCAACTCCGCCAGAGCTTGAAGGAAATCCAACACCGGCTGGGCGTCACCACCATTCAGGTAACCCACGATCAGGAGGAGGCTTTCGAGCTGGCCGATCGCATCGGGATCGTCGAACGCGGAACGCTGGTCGAGGTCGGCACGGCCGAGGCGCTCTACCACCGTCCGCGCAGCGAGTTTGCCGCCACGTTCATCGGGGGAGGGAACGTCCTGGTCGGCCGCGCCGAGGCCGGTCACATCCGCCTGGGCGGCGCCACCTTGCCCTTCACGCCCGATTCCCCGGCTCACGAGGAAGGCGCCCCCGTGCGCGTGCTCTTCCGCCCGGAGACCGTCCGCTTGCAGCAAGACCGGTTCGACCCCGGAGGTCCCGTCCAGACACTCGCTCGCGGCCAGGTGCGCGATCGGTTGTTCGCCGGACCGATCCAGCGAGTGCGCCTGGATGTCGACGGTCTGCAGGGCGTGCGTCCGATCACCCCGCCGCCGGCCTACGGGCAGCGCACCACCCAGATCGATTCCATCCAGCCGAGCGACGCGCCCGGCGCGCTGTTCACCCCGGGGCAGTCGCTGTGGATCGGGGTCGAGGCCTACCACATCCTCGAGCCGACCGGGCTGAAGCTGCTGATCTGTTGCGACGACACGCCGGGCGGCGCGGCCGCCAGTGAGTTCGGCTGCCGACTGGCGCACGCGGCCGGCGGGCCGGCCAGCCTGTTGACCGTCGTCGGCGCGGCGGAGGGCGTTGCACAGGCGCGCGATCGCATGGAGGAGCTGCGCCGGCGCACGTGCGGCCAGCACCCGATGATCCACACGCGCGTGCGGCAGGGGCAGACCTCGGCCGAGATCCTGCTGGAGGCCCAGGAGGGCAGCTTCGAGGTCGCCATCCTGGGGCGACGCTCCGACGACAGCGAGCCGGCCCTGGGGGCTACCGCCACCCGCCTGCTCGAACAGAGCGACGTTCCGCTTCTGTTCGTCACCTCGCCGCGCTGGCCGATCCGCCGGGTGCTGATCTGCACTGCCGGCGGCGAGCCTGGGAAAGCCAATATCCTCCTGGGAGGCCGACTGGCCCGCCGCACTCAGGCCGAAGCGACCGTTCTCAGCGTCTACCCGCTGCGCCCCGCCACCGGGCAAGTCGCCCGGGCCACTCGGCACGTGGAGGAGGCCCAGGCGACCCTGGAGGCGCAAGGGGTCCGTTGCCAGAAACGACTGGAATCCCGCGACAACGCAGCCGCCTGCATCCTGGAAGAGGCCGAGTCAGGCGACTACGACCTGATCGTCATCGGCGCGCCGCGCCCTCATGACCGCCGCCGCGGGCGGCGAAACGAGGTGGTCTTCCGCGTGGCCGAGGCCACAAACCGGCCGCTGCTGGTCGTCCCGGTCGTGACCTGAGCCGCCGGCCGTCACTCGACGGTCACGCTCTTGGCCAGGTTGCGCGGTTGGTCGACGTCCGCACCGCGCAGGACCGCCACGTAGTAGGCAAGCAGTTGCAGCGGGATCGTGGTCGTCACCGGGCTGAGGAGCCAGGGCGTCGGCGGGACCCACAGCACATGATCGACCACCGGCGGGAGAATCGTGTCGCCGTCGGTCGCCACGGCGATGACCGTCCCGCCGCGCGCCTTGGCCTGCTCAATCTGGCTGACCATCTTCTCGTACCAGGGATCGCGCGGGGCGATGGCGACGACCGGCATGGTCTTGTCGACCAGCGCGATCGGGCCGTGCTTCATCTCCCCGGCCGGGTAGGCCTCGGCGTGAATGTAGGATATCTCTTTCAGCTTGAGCGCCCCCTCATAGGCGATCGGCATGTTGATGCCGCGCCCCAGGTACAGACAGTGGGAGCAGTCCTTCAGGGAGCGCGCCACGGCTTCGACCTGCTCGGCGCGGTCCAGGCAGCGCCCGACCAGATCCGGCACCAACCCAAGCTCGTGGACCAGCTCGCGCCGGCGGGCCGGCGCAAGGCTGCCGCGCAAGTCTCCCAGCACGACCGCCAGCATGTAGAGATCGACCAGGGGAGCGGTGAAAGCCTTGGTCGAGGCGACGCCGATCTCCGGGCCGACCTGCATCGTGATGCAGCCATCCGCGGCGCGCATGGCCTGTGATCCAAGGGCGTTGACGATGCTCCATATCCGTGCGCCGCGCCGGCGCGCCTCGTCGATTGCAGCCAGCGTATCCGCCGTCTCGCCCGACTGGCTGATGGCCAGGACGACGGAGCCGTCTTCCAGAAGCGGATCCCGGTAGCGGAACTCGGAGGCGATGTCCACCTCGACCGGCACGCGGGCGATGCGCTCGATCATGACCTTCCCCACCATGGCCGCGTGCGCCGCGGTCCCGCAGCCAATGATGGTGATTTTGCGAATCGAGCGGGCATCAGCCTCGGTCAGCTTCAGCTGCGGCAAGTGCACTTGCCCGTGCTCGAAGTCGACGCGCCCACCGATCGTGTCGGTCAACGAACGCACCTGTTCGAAGATCTCCTTGAGCATGAAGTGCTTGTAGGCGCCCTTGGCCGCCGAGACCGGGTCCCACGGCACGCTCTGGACATCCAACTCGACGGCCGAACCGTCGAAGGCCTGCACCCGGAAACCGTCGCGCGTGATCACCGCGATCTGTCCCGACTCGAGGAAGGCCATGCGCCGCGTGTGTTCCAGGATGGCCGGGATGTCCGAGGCCACGTACATCTCCCCGGACCCGACGCCCAAGACCACGCCGCCGGCGTTGCCGATGCGCGCCGCAACGATGCGGTCCGGTTCGCGGGCCGACATCAGAACGACCCCATGCGCGCCCTTGAGCAGGGCGAGTGCCCGCCGAGTCGCCTCGCACAGATCATGGCCGAGCGACATGTAGCGCTCGACCAGGTGGACGATCACCTCGGTATCGGTGTCCGAGTTGAAGGCAACGCCTTCCGCCAGCAGTTCCTCGCGTAGAGGCAGATAGTTCTCGACGATCCCGTTATGGACCACGACCACGTCGCCCGAGGCTCCGACGTGAGGGTGTGCGTTGCGGGCGCTCGGCTCGCCGTGTGTCGCCCAGCGCGTATGGCCGATGCCGATCGTGCCGCGCACGGGCGAGCTGGCCAGGAGATTGGCCAACCCATCCAGCTTGCCGGCCTCACGGCGGACTTCGATCTTCGTGTCCTGGATGACGGCCAGGCCGGCCGAGTCGTAGCCGCGGTACTCCAGGCGGCGAAGACCATCGAGGATCAGCGGCGCAGCATCACGCTGGCCGACGTAGCCAACAATGCCACACATGCGGCATCTCCCTGGTTCTTGACTTGTGGGCTTGCCAATCCCGGCGGGGATTGTCCGCCCCGTTGCCGGGACGGCCTTGTCCGCCGGGGATATCGGGCGTGGTCCGCCCGGAGGGCATCCGCTGATCCTTCGATTTTCCCGGCCGGACGGTGGGGAGCCGCCCGCTTTGCCCGGTTAGCGCCGCCTCGAAGCGGCGAACCCTCTCCTCGTCACCCCGGGCCAGGCCCGGGGCCTTGCGCTTGCCTCAGCTCGTTTGCTCTCCCAAACCTCCCGTCAGCCGACCGGATTCGGATTATACCGCGTCTTGTCCGCCTCCCCTTCGATGTGCGTGGGTGGCTATGCGAAAGAGATCGTCTCCGACGACGCCAACGTCATGTCGGCATAGACCCCACGGCGGGACTCCGTGAGCATCCCTGCCAGGATGTACATCGCTTCATCGGTCATGCGGCGCAGATCGGGCCGCTCTGCCCCTTCATGCGGCAACCGGAAATGGAATGGGCGGCCAAGCCGCACGACCGCCCCCGGCCGCCGCCAGCGCCGCCGGCTGATGGAGGGGAAACCCTCGGTCCCCTCAACTGCCACCGGGATGACCGGCGCACCGGTGCGCCAGGCCAGGTAGGCCACCCCTTCCTTGCCCTGCTGCAGTGCCGGACTGCGCGTCCCCTCCGGCGCCAGGAGGACGATCTCTCCCGCCCGCAGCACGCGCAACGCCGCCCGCAAGGCCGCCCGGTCGACCTCGTTGCGATGGACCGGGATCACTTGCCACAGCCAGGGGAAGATGCCCCAGATCGGGTAGCGGTACACCTCGGCCTTAGCCATCGGCACGACGTTGCGCGGCAGGCAGCCCAGGACGACGATCGGATCGACGAAGGCGATGTGATTGATCATCAGCACCGCCGGACCCTGGGCGGGCAGGTTCTCCAGCCCCTCGACGCGGTCGAGACGGACCAGGAAGCGGAAGCCGATCTCGCGAATCAGCATGCGCAGGAACCAGCGCCGCCCCTCAAGACTCGCATGGTCGTAGGCGCGAGTCCGGCCTCGCTGGGTCACCGCCTCTGCGGGTTCGACAGATTCCGCCATCCCTACCCACCCTCAAGCATAGATGCCTCGATACTTCTCCGGCAACAGCGCCGCGATCGCCCGCATGATCGCCTCAGTGTTGGCTCGCAGGCCCGCTCGCCGTTCGGCCGTACGCAGGTTGACCGGCGCCAGCGCGAGCGGCTTGCCAATGATCATGCGCAGGTCGCCGCGGCGAAGCCTGCGCCAGCGCCCGATCGCCTCTTCGGCTCCGGTGATGCCCACCGGCACGACCGGCACGCCGGCACGCGCCGCCAGGTAAGCGACCCCAGGATGAGCCGACTGCATGCCGGCAACGTGCGACCGGCGCCCTTCCGGGTCCATGAACACGGGCATGCCCGACTTCAGCCGTCGGATCGTTTCCTCCAACAGCGTGCGGTCCGCCTCCCCGCGGTGGACGGCCATGCCGCCGTACCACCGCATCAAGTCGCCCTGGAATGGCCGCGCCAGGATGTCGACTGCCCCGGCCGCCTCCAGAGCCCTGGGCCAGAAGGCAACCACGAACGGCGGATCGATGATCGACAAGTGGTTGCTCGAGACGATGTACCCGCCGGCTTTGGGTATGTTCTCCTGGCCCTCAATCCGCACCCGGCACAGGAGGTGGAAGATCAGCCGGAATGCAGGCCGGGCGAAGGCGCGAAAGAGGCGCACCCGCAATGGGAGCACGACGGGCATGGGCGCTCGGTCGGAGCCGGCCTCCTGACCGTTCACCAATTGCATGGCGCGCTCGACGACTTCATCGATGGACAGGCCGGTGGTGTCGATGATCGCGGCGTCGCTGGCCGGCCTGAGTGGGGCGACGTCACGAGTAGAGTCGATCCGATCGCGTTCGCGCATGGCTGACAGGATCGTCGGGTAGTCGACCGGCTCGCCGCGCGAGGCCGCTTCGAGCGTCCTGCGCCGGGCTCGCTCCTCGGGCGTGGCTTCAAGATAGATCTTCAGCTCGGCGTCCGGCAGGATCACGGTGCCGATGTCCCGGCCGACCATGACCACCTGCCCGCGCCGGCCGATCTCCCGCTGGCGCGCTCCCATCGCCCGCCGCACGCCCGGGTAGGCAGAGACGGCCGAGACATTCGCATCGACTTGCGGGGAGCGTATCTTCCAGGTCACGTCCTTGCCGTCGAGCAGCACGTCGTACTGGCGACCATCCGACTCGCTAGGCGGGCGGACGTCGATGTCGAGCTTCCCCGCCAGCGCGGTCACCGCCGGCTCGTTTTCGATGGGGACGCCGCGCTCCAACGCCGCCAACGTCGCCGCCCGGTACATCACGCCCGTATCGAGGTATAGATAGCCGAGCCGCACAGCCAGTCGATGGCCAAGCGTGGATTTCCCCGACGCGGCGGGGCCATCGATGGTGATGCGGTTCGGAGGATTCATCCTGTCCTTCTACTGCGATCCCGGCAGGCCCTCGGTCAGTGTGCCGAACGTGGCCACGTCCGCGCGCACCAGCAGCACCCACCGCTCGGCCAGAGTCAGGGTGCCCGCGTCACCCGCCGTCAGCCCGCTCAGAGGCGGCAGGCCGCCCAGCCATCCCCAGTGCTCGCCGGTCTTGATGACCTGGCCGAGATACTCGGCCGGAAGGTCACCGGGGACCCCTCCCTCCGGCGCCAGAACGAGCGCAGGCGGCGCGTCCTGGATTCCGGCGCGCGGCAGGTCGCGCAGCGCCCAGGCCAGCCCGCTCGGCAGGGACACGCTGGCGCTGACCGGGAGCGCGTCCTCCCGCCCGGTGCGCGACTGCGAGATGCGCTCAACCGTTTCCGCCAGCATGCGTATTCCAGCCGTGTTCGCCTGTGAGCGCCACAACCCGCCGGCACCGGCGGCCGAGCTTCCCAGGCTGATATCCCAGATCGTCGACAAGCTGATGAGCACCGCCACGAGGAACCCGGCCATGCCGGCTGAGGTCCATGCAACCTCCCGCGACCAGCCGAAGGCGAAGAGGATGACCATCAGAAGTGCTAGAGCCCCAGCGACCACGATCAGGAGCAGGCTGAGCGCCGGTTCACCCGGATTGATGATAGGGCCGCGGCCCAAGGCGTATGCGGCCAGTTGGTAGACGACGAACAGCGACAGGAGCAGGAGGGCCGAGACCAGGAGCGCGTGCCCGGCCCACGACCATGACTCCCAGGCGCGCTCAAGGACATCCCGCAGCGCCGAGCCGGCCAACAGCGCCAAGGGAACACACGTCCAGACAAGGTCGGCCGCCTGGCGTCCAGGATACACGAGGCCCACGGCCAGGCCGGCGATTGCCCACGCAACCAGGAAAGCCGTCTGGCGTTCGCCGCGCCGCAGCCCCGTTGTGGCGCCCCACACGCCGAAGGCGAGCAGCAGGACGTCGTGGAAGGGCAGGGTCAGCAGCCATGCGAGTGGCGGCATGCCGCCCGCCCCACCCCAGCCGGTAAGCCATGTGCCCATAGAGTCGAACAGCCCGGCCACTCCCTGCGGACGCGTACCCAGACCACTGGCGAGAGCCAAGGCGAGCGTGGCCGCCACGAGCACCTGCGTTGCCGGCCGGCCTGCCGGCACGACCGACGGCTGACGGTCCATCAGGCGCACCAGCAGCCAACCGATCGAGAAGACCACGATCCCCGTGACGGCGGACGGACCGGCCGCCAGCCCCAGCCCACCCAACAAGCCGGCTACAACCCAGCGGAAAGGCGAAGACGGGGCGGGGCCTGAGGAGGCTGTCATCGCCAGCCACCCGGTAAGCCCGAGCAGCGCCAGACTCGTCCCGTCTGCCGTCCTGGAGGCCGCCACCAACGTTGGGGAGAGTGCCAGGGCGAGTCCGGACAGGAGGGCTGCCATGCGGCCGAGCCGCTCGCGCAGCGCCAGCGGCAGCAAGACCACGAGCGTCCCCGCCAATGCCGGAATGAGACGTGCCCCAGCGTCACCTGCGCCGAAGAAGCTGAAGAGCAGGTGTGTCAACGTACGATAGGCGGGGCTGGCAGGAATCACCTCGGCGCCGTCTTCCCAGAAGGCCGATTGGGACGGCGTGCCCTCCGCCGCCGCAAGCGCCAGCCCCGCTTCGCGGTCGGTGAGCGGCGGCCAGCCAATCGACAGCAGGCGCAGACAGGCCGCCAGGACCAGGATCGCCGACCACAGAACGGCTTCGCGCGAGACCCGTGCGCTCATGGGTGCTCCGCCTGGCGGCTGGCGTAGATGGTCACGCCCTCGGTCTGATAGACGATATCCATGAAGGCCTCGAACTTGCGCTCGACCAGCGGCTCATAGACCGACCGTTCCAATGGACCGACGTACACGTAGTCGATCCCATAACGCTGCACGATCGACTGCGCCTCGACCCAATCACGCGTCTCATACAACAGCTGAATGTCCGGCTCACGCGCGCCCAATAGACTGGCGTCGCCGCGCCACTGGACTTCGTGGAACGGCCAGCCGATGACCGTACTGAGGCCGGTATGGGCCGAGATGCGCGCGAACCCGGAGTAACTGCCGCCGACCGCCTCGGCCAGCACGCCCTGGTCGAGATGGGCATTGATCCACTCGATCGCTGCGGCGTCCTCCGGACTCGCGCTGGCCAGGTACGCGGTCCCATCCAGCGTTCGACCCCCGTACGGGCGGAACCCGTCGGTCTTCGTCCAGGTCGCCAGGAGAGGGTACAAGAGGCCCAAACACAACGGCAGCAGGACCAGCGCCCGCCACGCGCGCGCTCCGCGCTGCCCGGCTTCCAGGAATTGCGTGGCCATTACCGCCGCGGCCAGGCTCCACAGGTTCCACGCAGCGAAGTAGAACTTGAAGACGGTATTCATGCGATCCTGGAAGAGATCGCGCAGATACACAAACTCCGGCGCCAGGACGAGCAGCGCACCGATTGCGACCATGATGACCACGAACGCCCGCGCCGGCGAGTCATCTGTCCGATCCGTGGCAGTGGCCCTGCGCCGCAACAGGAGCATGACGGCCAGGCCGAGGATCGCGCCCAGGGTCACCGCCGTCCACGGCGTGAGCAAGCGCCGCCGCAATACGGCGGCGATGCCGGATTGGACATCCATGGCGCCCAGCGCGCTCAGGATCGCCTCCATCGCGCCCGGATCGCGCCCACGCACGATCAGCACGCCCACAGCCATGATCCATGAGGCGATGAACAACGCCATCGGCACACCAAGGCCGATCAAGGTCAGTCTGCGCAGTTCTCCCGCCCGACGCCCTTGAATCGCTTTCCAGAGAAGCCAGGCCACGATGGGGACCAGCATCGTCCCGAACATGAGCAGGAAGTGCGGCAACCTGGTCGGAAAGGCCACGTTGGGCAGGATGCCGGAGGCCTGCGAGGCGAACGTCGGATACCAGGGTAGGTAGAGCAGCACGCCCCCTGCCGCCACGCCCGCGCCCGTCCACAGGATGCCAGCCAGCAGCGGCCCCGCCGCCTCGTCCCTCGCGGTCCACATCAGGCCCACGACCATCAGGCTGAGGAAGATGGGGAAGTCCCAGGTGTTGAGGAATGCCAGCGCACCAAACAGCCAGGCAGAAAGCCAGAACTCCCCCCGCCCCAGGAACGTCGGCAGGGCCCCGACCTGCGTCCCGACGAGGATGCCCAGGACACCCAAACCCGCACTACCGAGCACGAGGAGCTTGATCGATCCCAGCAGGATCTCGGTTGTGGGCACAGCCTGGGCCGCCTGCCAACCGGCGCGGGCGGCCACGACCAGAATCAGCCCGATCGCCGCTGCCCGCACGGCCGAGCCCAAAGAGAACGCCGGGGCGCCGGAGATTTCCAGCCGTGCCGGGCGGCGTCTTCCGCCCAGCACCACCTGAAGCGACAGTGTCACCGCCGCCAAGACGAAGGGCAGTGCCAGCAGGTGCGGGTGGTTATCAGCCAGGAGGAACGAGAAGAACGGGAACTCGTCGATGACCTCGACGCTTTGCCCGGCCAGATTGACGTCGTGGACGACGCGCGAGGCGCGCCACCACCAGAAGCCGCCGTCACGATACGGGAGCCAGGTCGGAGGCTGTGAGGGCGCCGCAGTCAGTTCCTGGACATTCAACCAGGACCAGAATCGCGAAGCCAGGCTTCCATCGGGCTGCAGCTGCCAGAAAGCATGCCGCGACCAGAGAACGTCCAGGAAGCCTTCCAGGTTGCCGCTGGCCAATAGGAACAGGGGCCCGAGGAGCGATGCCCCCAATCGCCGGCGCCCGTCCAGCGCACCGAGGAGGTTGTAGACCACCGAGTAGGCGCCCAGCGCGGTCAGCGCGAACCACAGTGCGTTGCCGAGGTTGAAGGCGACGCCAGCCGAGACGCCGGTCAGCCGCGTCAGGAATGCCAGCAGAACATAGCCGAAGTAATAGTAGGAGATCGCGTAGCCCGACAGCCACGGGTCGGCCGGGGGGAACGTCTCGGCGCGCAAGATCGAGTTCAGGAATGCCAGTTCCATCGGCTTCTCTGTGGCAGTGATGTCCGGATTGTTAGCCCGGACGAATGACCACAGAACGAAGGCGCACAGGAACAGGCCTTCCATGACCAGAAGCATGCGGCGGTTGGAGACGACCCAGCCGCGCAGCTCCTCCCAACGTTTCCATCCGGCCAGAGAACCGCCGACGACGATCAGGAGCATCGCCGCGGCTGCCCCACCGGGGCTGTTGTGCAGGATATGCAGGGAACTCCCCAACCACAGGACGTACCCGGCAGCCAGCAACCCCAGTGCCCGGCTCACCCCGTAGCCGCGATCCGGCAGCCGGTGCAGCAGCCGGTACGCGACCGGGAACATCGCCCATCCCAGGACGCCGGCGACAAGCCACCAGGCCAGGGCGGGCAGGATCATTCGATCACCTCATAGATGACCGTCTCGCCTTGGCGGAACGCCTCGCGCAGGATCCCCTGCCCGACCATCAGCTCGAACTTCGCCAGACCCCCGGTGGAGCAGACCAGCCGAAGCGGATCCTGCGCCGCGTCCACCGGCCGGCAAGCTTGAGGCTGGAGATCTGCCGGGCACAACCCGTAGCAGCCGTCCAGGGCCGGCCGGCCGCTCATGTCACACAAGATGTCGCCCTCGGGGCCGATCATGCACGGCTGCCATTCCTCGTAGTACATCCGTTCAAGCTGGCCGACGATGATATAGCGGACCTGATAGCGCGCCAGAAACTCGCGCGCCTCGTCAATAGACTGCGTCAGATAGAACGCGGTGATCGCGTCGGCCCGCGCAAAGACAAGCGCGTCGCCGGCCAGGGCGCGCTGTTGGCGCTGGTGCCAGTTCCATCCCAGCACCCCGGGCAAGCCCGTGTAGACGGTCATGCGCGAGCCCCAGCGATACTCGGGCACGTTGGCCTCGACGATCACGGGCGAGCCTTCCACCTCAGTCTGCAGCCAGCGGATGGCGGCCATGTCCTCCGACAGCGTGACCGGCCCGCCGATGTCGAAGTAGGTCACGAAGGGCATGAAGGCCATGCCGTCCAGGCTGTGCGGCGCGGCCGAAGACCAGCGGTCGCGCACCTTGGCCGCGGTCGCAACAATCGGGTAGAGCGCGGCGCCCAGTACCAGCGCGGCCGCGCCGAAGATCCAGATGCGCCGCCAGACCGGGCGCCAGCTCGGGAGCGAATCGCTGGTCCACACTGCCGCGGCCGCGGCCGCCACGGCGAACATCTCCCAGACCTGCAGGTAGAACTTGAACACGGTGTTCATGCGGCTGATGTCGCCGACGGTCACCACAATCTCCACAAGCAAGGTCAACGCGGCGGCCGCCGCCGTCAGCGTCAGCACGAAGCGCTTCTCCACCGGCAGACCCGGACGCAGCACCAGGATCCCCACCCAGGCCAGGATGGGCAGCACGATCCAGGCAATCGACACTCCCCTTAGAAGCAAGAAGACCACCAGGATGGCCAGGGCGATGCCCAGCGAAGTCAGCGCCCCGAAGGCCGGCCTCAGCCGCCCCAATGCGGAGAGCGGCGTGGCCGCCATCCATGCCCGCGATTCCCACGTCATCCAGGCCACGATCGCGAGCAGGAAGACCCCGTGGACCACCAGGTACGCGCTGACCGGGGTGTGCGAGCCCTGCCAGAGTTGGATTTCGCCATAGGCCTGGCCGTACCACAGGTGATAGGGGAGGTACAGGACGTAGGCGAGACCAAGCAGGCAAGCCACGCCGACCAGCGCTTCGCGCAGCACGGGCCAGTCGGCGCGCCGGTGACGCAGCCACGCCGCCGCCGTCACGGCCAACGCCCCCAATCCCCAGTAGGTAGGGTAGTCGCTCAGGTTGATCGGCCGCAGCGCGCCGATCGCCAATCCACCGACCAGGAACGTCGCGATCAACTCGCTTCGCCGCCGGCGATGCCGCCCTTCGGCGGACACCAGCCAGGACAGGCACCAGGCCAGCGTCAGGATGGCGATCGGACGGACGATCATGTGCGCGTGGAGATCGGCGTACAGGAACGTGAAGAAGGGGAACTCGGTGATCGCGCCGACTTTCCCCTCACCCGGCGGAATCGCCCGGCTCGGGTCCCAGTACCAGGAGTCGAGCGCATACGGGAGGGTTCCCTGGAAGGTTGCGTACCGCAACGCGCCCGAGGCCGCCTGAGCCGCGCCGACCAGGAATGTGGCCGGTTC
>Ga0105095_10001222_pt1 | contig 13307 bp, 9 predicted proteins | sample PPLLak2March2015_2_FD_79180 | JGI IMG/M metagenome (GOLD analysis project Ga0105095, IMG submission 79180) | Freshwater sediment microbial communities from Prairie Pothole Lake near Jamestown, North Dakota, USA - PPLs Lake P8 Core (3) Depth... | ecosystem: Environmental > Aquatic > Freshwater >... | reverse complement strand
GTTAGCTTTTATAATATAGACGAGGTTGGTTGCCATCTTAGGCACAGAATTATCCTGTACCAGCATTTTAAATAATTCAATATATTTGTCAAGCCTTATAAAGGTCATATATCTGTTTTTTAATTTCCTCCCAAAATACCAGCCATACATTATCAAAAAAAACAATGTTGCCAAAAGTAGTGTAAACCATCCGCCATTGCTGAATTTGTGAAGATTTGCAATAAGGAAACTTCCTTCTACGGTTAAATAGACAAGCCATAACAAACGGATTAGCCTATGGTTAATCCCCTTTTGATGTAAATAATAAGAAAGCAGTAGTGTGGTCATGATCATTGTCAATGTTATGGAGAGGCCATAAGCAGCTTCCATATTCGAAGATTCCCTGAAGAAGACTACTACGAAACTACAGGCAATCCATAAGAACCAGTTTACATACGGCACATAAACCTGTCCTTTCATAAAAGTGGGATTTAATATTCTGAGTTTTGGCCAGAAGTTAAGTGATATTGCCTCACTTATAAGGGTAAAAGATCCGGAAATTAGTGCCTGACTTGCTATAATAGCTGCTACTGTGGCTATCAAAACTCCAGGAACAAGAAACCATTCCGGCATTATTCCAAAAAATGGATTGACCCCGGTTTGAGTCCTCCCATTAATTATCAACCATGCACACTGTCCAAAATAGTTAAGTACCAGTGAAATTTTTACAAAAATCCATGATATCCTTATATTTTTCAGTCCGCAATGCCCAAGATCTGAATAAAGGGCTTCTGCCCCGGTAGTGGCAAGAAAAACAGATCCCAGCAAAATAAATCCTCCCGGATATTTACTTAGGAAGAGTATAGTATAATAAGGATTTAAAGCTTTAAGTACTTCGGGGTGGCTGATAAGTTGAGTTAATCCTAATGTAGAAAGCATTAAAAACCAAATGACCATGATGGGACCAAAAGAACCTCCCACCACATTTGTCCCAAATTGTTGCATAAAGAAAAGTACAGCAAATATTAAAAGAACTATAGCAACTACCGGTATTTCGGGATTGAATAACCTCAATCCTTCAATAGATGATGTCACTGTAATTGCCGGAGTTATAACTCCATCAGCCAGGAGTGCACTTGCGCCAATCATTGTCAGAACTGCTGCCCATGAAGTTTTTCTTTTTAATAAGGCAAAAAGAGCATAAATTCCACCTTCTCCTTTGTTGTCTGCCCTCATGGTTATTAACACATATTTTATTGTCGTCTGTAGGGTCAGAGTCCAGAAAATGCAGGACATTGAACCATAAATCAGGAGTTCATTGAATTCACTTCCACCGTTTACAATGGCCTTCATTACATAAAGAGGGCTGGTTCCCAGGTCGCCGAATACTATACCGAGTGCGACAACTACTCCTGCTAATGAAAGTTTTTTAATGTCCAGATAGGTTCCCACTCCTTCCATGTTGCCATTTATAAAATAAACCGGGCAAAAGTAGATAGAGTGTCATAAAGAAATTAAAAAGAATATTATATAATGTATAAAGATTTTATAAAGATTTCAGATCGCACCTTAAATCGATGATTTTTGATTCTTGTAATTTATAAATTCTTTATACCTGTAATTTAATTCTTTATAATGCCTTTATAACATTCAGCGCACTTTTGTCATGACAAGAAATCTTAAAAAATGAACTGGAAAGTTTTATTAACAGTTATTATTTTCCTGGCTTCACTCGCTGGATTGTTTTGTGGTGTTTCCCTTCTTGTAAAACTCCTTGAAAAAATTTTTCATATTCATTTGCATTAATCTGTGAAAATTTATTATATTATTCTCTTAAATTTGAAGCAGATAGTCTTAAATGAACGACTACGATAATATCCGGCCGGATCCTGATGATTTACTGGCTTCAATAAAACTTGAAGAAAACCAGGGTAAAAAGGGGAAGCTGAAAATTTTTTTCGGTATGTGCGCTGGTGTCGGCAAGACTTTCTCAATGCTTGAATCTGCACACATCGATAAATCAAACGGAAAAGATGTTGTTGTCGGATATGTTGAGACGCATAACAGGCCCGATACTAAAGAGCTTTTAACAGGTTTCGAAATAATTCCCAGAAAAGTTGTTGAATATAAAGGTACAATACTAGAGGATGCAGATACAGAAGCTGTTATGGCAAGGAAACCGGATATCGTCCTCATTGACGAACTTGCCCATACAAATGTGCCCGGAAGCAGTCATCTTAAAAGGTATCAGGATGTCCTCGATATTCTTGACATCGGAATTGATTTGTACACCACACTGAATGTTCAGCATTTGGAAAGCAGAACCGACACAGTCTCCCAGATAACAGGTATTGTCGTAAGGGAAACTATTCCTGATGAGATTTTTGAGAAAGCCGATGAAGTTGAACTGGTTGATATTACACCTGATGAACTTCTTCAGAGATTCGCAGACGGGAAGGTTTATACTCCCGAACGATCGGAAGAAGCAATCAGGAACTTTTTTAAAAAAGGGAATATTACAGCCTTAAGGGAAATGTCCCTGAGGATTGTGGCTGACAGGGTTGACAGTCAGTTACGGACATATATGCAGAAGAATCGCATACGAGGACCCTGGAAATCAGGTATGCGCTTATTAGCGGTTATAGGCCCAAGTCCACATTCCGCAAAGCTATTGCGATGGGCAAAGAGTCTTTCTTATACTATGGGAGCAACACTTCTTTCCCTGTATGTTGAATCAACAAAAAAATTGTCGTCCTCACAACAGGATCAGCTGAATAAGAATATAGACCTGACCCGACGCCTTGGTGTTGAATTCATCACCACATCCGGTAATGATATTGTCAGATCAATTCTCGATATAGGACAAAAGGAAAATATTACACATATAATAGTTGGTAAACCCAGGCATTGGAACCTGGTATCTTATTTCAGGCTTGGAAACTTCGTTAACAGACTGATAAAATTTAGCGGGAACATTGATGTTTATGTCATGGGGTCGGATCAGGGTGAAGACAATCAGTACTTTAAGTACTTTGAATTCCCACCTTTTACATCAGGTTTTTCACATTATTTCCTTGCGGCCTTATTTACAACACTGACAGCTGTTATTTTTTATCCATTGAAGGAAATAATTGGTTATCAGATTGTTGCATTCGGATTATTATTTATGGTTTCAATACTGGCTCTTTTTGTGGGAATAGGGCCTATTCTGCTTTCTGCCGCATTGAGCGCTTTAATATGGGATTTCTTTTTCATACCCCCCCCATTTACTCTTCATGTCGGCAAACTTGAAGATATGTTGATGCTTATGATGTATTTTATTATAGCCCTCATTGGAGGAGTAATGACATCCAGGGTAAGGAAACAGGAAAGACTTACCAGGGAAAGAGAATTACGAACAAATGCATTGTACCAGTTAACAAGGGAGTTGTCAGTCACATCTGGTATTGATGAGGTTATCAGAACATCCGTAAAGTACATCAGAAAATATTCCGGACTTGATTGTTCAATTATCCTTCAGGGCGGAAACAATGTATTGGATAAATTGGTAAAGCCAGGTAATTCTTTTAAGCTTTCGGATCCGGAACTAAGCATAGCCGAATGGTCTTTCCAGCATTCCCGGGAAGCGGGTCGATTTACTGATACACTTCCTTCGACTGAATTTACATTTTATCCGCTTAATGGTAACAGGTTGCATTTAGGGGTTGCAGTTATAAGACAAAAGAAACCTCTTTCAGGCGACGAAGAAGCTTTCTGGGATACTTACAGAACACAGATCTCAAATGCACTTGAAAGAGAATTTCTGAATGATATTGCAAGAAGAGCAGCAATACTTGATGAATCAGATAAACTATATAAAAGCTTGTTTAATTCAATTTCCCACGAGTTGAGAATACCTGTCGCTACAATAATGGGAGCATCTGACACTTTACTTTCGGGTGAATTTGATAAGGATACAAACAAGAATCTATATGTTGAAATCAATAAAGCTTCGGAGAGATTAAGCAGACTAATAGATAACCTGCTTAATATGTCAAGGCTGGAGTCTGGCCGGATCACACCCAAACCTGACTGGCATGATGTAAATGATCTTGCCAACAAGGTAATTGCGGTCCTTAAAAATGAACTCCAGGGGTTTAATCTGGAAGTCAGTATTCCCGATGATATGCCTTTTGTAAAAATAGATTTCGGATTTATGGAACAAGTTCTTCATAACCTTGTACTTAATGCTACTCAATATTCAAAATCAGGAACAACAATCAGAATTAAAATGTACTATGATCACCAGAGTTTTTTTATGCAGGTTATGGACAGAGGACCTGGATTCCCAGCGGATGAGTTACAAAACGTCTTCAATAAATTTTATCGGCTCGAACGAGGCATTTCAGGAGGAACAGGATTAGGCCTTTCCATAGTCAAGGGATTTGTTCAGGCACATAATGGCAACGTGTCAATTGAAAACAGGAAAAACGGAGGTTCGATAATAACAGTCAGGATTCCAACCGAAATTCCGGATTTGAATAAGATTCTATTATAATTTAACGTGTTGTGCAGTTAACCATCTTCACTGGCTGCATGTACTCACCCCTCCGGCCGTGTGATTTACACACCTTGAAACAACCGGGATACTTAACGGGTATAAATTTTCAGATTTGCCGGATTTTTGTTTATATTTACTGGTTCTTATTTAATAATGATTCTTATTTAAGAATAATTACTAATTGATAGTAATATCTATTTGAGAATGATTCTTTTTTAATAACCACTCTTATTTGATAATGATTCTTATTTAAAATTGATCGAATATGGTAAATAAAACCGTTATTAAAATACTTGTTGAAAATGAACTGAAAGTGACCCCTCAACGTACTGCCATCCTGGAAGTGATCCTGGACCTCCATAACCACCCCACAGCCGATTACATCGCCGACTACCTGAGATTGAGCTACCCCCATATCCCTATCGGAACTGTGTATAAAATCCTCGATACATTCGTAAAAAAAGGTATTATTGAAAAGGTAAAGACTGAAGACGGTATTATGAGATATGATCCTGTCAGGGAAAAACATCATCATTTATTCTCTGCTGATTCTGAGCGTATTGAAGACTATTATGATAAGGATCTGAATAAAATCCTTTCGGATTATTTTCAAAGGAAGAAAATCCCCGATTTCACGATTGAGGATTTTAAACTGCAGATTGTAGGAAAGTTCAAAGAAAGTGACAAAAAAAAGTAATATTAACCAATTAAGATACCAATGAAGAACAAAAAATTAACGACAGCTTCAGGTCGTCCATACTTCGAAAACGAAGATAGTATGTCCGTTGGTCCCAGAGGACCTGTCCTCCTCCAGGATGTATTCCTGCATGAAAAACTTGCTCATTTTAACCGGGAAAGAATCCCTGAACGCGTAGTGCATGCAAAGGGAACCGGCGCCTATGGTAAATTCACTGTTACTAAAGATATTACAAAATATACAAAGGCTAAACTTTTTAGCAAAATAGGGAACTCCTGCCGGGTCCTTGTTCGTTTTTCCACAGTCGGCGGAGAAAAAGGAAGCGCTGATACCGAAAGGGATCCCAGAGGATTTGCAGTAAAATTTTATACTGAAGACGGAAACTGGGACCTTGTAGGTAACAATACTCCGGTGTTTTTTATTAAGGATGCAAAGAAATTCCCTGATTTTATTCATACACAGAAACGTGATCCGAAAACTAACCTTAAAAGTCCGACAATGATGTGGGATTTCTGGAGTCTGAATCCGGAAAGCCTCCACCAGGTAATGATACTTTTCAGCGACAGGGGTACACCGGATGGATACCGGCACATGAACGGATTCGGAAGTCATACCTTCTCAATGATCAACAAGAAAAACCAGAGAGTCTGGGTAAAGTTCCACTTTAAAACACAACAGGGCAACAGAACACTCACAGGACCACAAGCTGAAGAAATAAAGGGCAAAGATCCTGATTACAGCCAGAGAGATCTCGTTGAAGCAATTGAAAAGGGAAATTTCCCCAAATGGTCATTGAAAATCCAGGTTATGACTAACGACCAGGCTAAAAAGTTTAAATGGAATCCTTTCGACGTGACCAAAGTATGGCCTCACAAAGAATTTCCTCTTATAGATGCAGGTGTTATGGAACTCAATGAAATCCCTGCCAATTATTTTGCTGATGTTGAACAGGCTGCATTTGCTCCTTCACATACGGTTGATGGCATAAGCCTTTCACCGGACAAAATGTTACAGGGACGACTTCTGGCCTATCCCGACGCACACAGATACAGACTTGGAGCAAACTATGAACAACTACCGGTAAACAGACCCATTGTCCCTGTAAATAATTATCAGAGAGATGGTTATATGAGAGTTGATGGAAACAGCGGCTCATCTCCTAATTACTATCCTAACAGCTTCGACGGAATTGGTGCCGCGAAGGACCTGAAGGAGCCTGAAATGAAACTTGACTCAAACGTTGCTGATATTTACGACCGCAACAAAAATGATGATGATTATTATACACAGCCAGGAATACTATATAGAAAGATTATGACTGAACAAGAGAGGCGAAATACTGTCAATAATTTTATAGGCGGTTTAAAGGGAGTATCCGGACCTAAAAGGAAGGAGATAATCACACGGCAGCTTACCCACCTTTATAAAGCTGACAAAGCCCTGGCTCTGGATGTGGCAAAAGGACTCGGCATCAAATTTAAAGTTTAACACTATAATCAGATTACTATGGCAGAAATTGGAAGATCAATCGTAAAAATGGATGTTAATGAGTTACTTAACCTCCTGAACAAAGCCTTATCCGATGAATGGCTGGCTTATTACCAGTACTGGGTCGGCGCTAAAGTTGTTAAAGGGCCTATGAAAGATGCTGTGATCAGCGAACTTCAGCTTCATGCAACAGAAGAATTAGGACATGCTGAATTACTTGCAATACGTATCATACAACTCGGCGGAGTACCTGTCCTTTCACCTGCCGAATGGCTTAAAATAACAAACTGCGGCTATGATGCTCCTGTCGATCATTACGTGGAAGTAGTGCTCAATCAGAACATCAAGGGTGAACAATGCGCTATCCAGACATACAATAAGCTTCTTGATATCACACGGGAAGCAGATCCGGTAACCTATAACATTGTTCTTCAGATAATTACTGACGAAGTGGAACATGAGGAAGACCTGGCTGCACTTAAAGAGGATCTCCAGCTGATGTTAATGAGAGGCAAGTAACAGCTTCCTGATATTTAACGAAGAAAAATTTGATGTATTTTTGCAGTTTGCCAACAGGTGAACAGGCATATTATTATCTGTATTTAAAGGCAGGAGTATACCAAAACCAAATCAAAGGAATCATGGAAATTACATTTGACGGGGGGAAAGTTATCACAGCTCATACACAAACCCATTCTATTAAGACAGACCAGCCCCTCAACAGTGGCGGAGAAAATACTGCACCATCTCCATTTGAACTCTATCTTGCTTCAATAGGAACCTGTGCAGGAATTTATGTCAAGTCGTTTTGTGATAATCGTAATATTCCGGCTGAAGGTATTAAGATCATTCAAAGCTATGAATGGGATAAGGAGACCGGCCTGCCTGTAAATATCAGGCTCGATATTAAACTCCCCGCCGACTTCCCTGAAAAATATAAAGCCTCATTAATTCATGTTGCCGAATTGTGCAAGGTGAAAAAATCAATTGCAAATCCACCCAAATTCGAAATCTTCACCTCTCAGAGCTGAACCATAAAAATCTGCGTCAATCTGCGCTATCAGCAGGAAATTTTTTATTTCCCGCTGATCTCGCGGATGAGCGCAGATCATCTATTCGGCGATTTGAGTATCTGTCTGACCTTAAGTCAGATACATATTTATCAGCTGCTCTAACAGCTCCTGCTTGCCACTGATGGTTGCCGGTTCCCCGCTTTTTGCTGCAATTTCCCTGAGGTTTTCCAGTGTCAGCTTACCCTTTTCAAAATCCTTTCCTGTACCCTTATCAAATGATGTGTATCTTTTCTTCCTCATGGTGAGGTAGTCACTCTCCTTAAGTATCTTATCAGCTATTTGAAGAGCTCTGGCAAATGTGTCCATGCCGCTGATATGAGCAATGAAAATATCCTCAATATCGGTTGAGTTTCTCCGTATTTTGGCATCGAAATTAATCCCTCCCCGGGTAAATCCTCCTGCCCGCAGTATTACCATCATTGCTTCGGTGATCTCATAGACATTGGTCGGGAACTCATCTGTATCCCATCCATTCTGGTAATCCCCCTTGTTGGCGTCGATGCTGCCCAACAGTCCGGCATCTGCTGCGACCTGCAGATCGTGTGCAAAAGTATGTCCTGCCAGTGTTGCATGGTTGACTTCAATATTGAGCTTGAAATCCTTTTCAAGATCATAATGTCTGAGGAATCCGACAACGGTAGCTGCATCAAAGTCGTACTGATGTTTTGTAGGCTCCATTGGTTTCGGTTCGATGAGGAAAGTCCCTTTAAATCCCTTCTTTCTTCCAAAGTCTCTTGCAAGCGACAGCATCATAGCCAGATGATCCACTTCCCTTTTCATATCGGTATTATGAAGGCTCATGTAACCTTCCCTCCCGCCCCAGAAAACGTAATTCTCGCCGCCCAGGGCAATTGTGGCATTAATGGCATTCCGCAATTGTGCTCCTGCATTGGCAACTACAGAAAAATCAGGATTTGTTGCAGCTCCGTTCATATAGCGGGGGTGCGAGAAAAGATTGGCGGTTCCCCACAATAACTTTACTCCGGTTTGCTGTTGCATCTTCTTCATCACAGGTACGAACTTATCGAGACGCTTTTCAATCTCAAGAACAGATCCGTTGCCGACAACATCGACATCATGAAAACAGTAATAACCTGCCCCTATTTTGGTAAAGAACTCAAAGGCGGCATCGAGCTTCATCCTTATCTGATCGTCATTGTCTTTGACATCATCCCATGGGAAACAATGTGTCGCCGAACCGAAAGGATCGGTACCGTCACCGCAGAATGAGTGCCAGAATGCAATCGCAAAACGAAGATGATCTTTCATCTTTTTCCCTGATACAACCTGATCGGGATTGTACCATTTGAATGCAAGAGGATTTTTTGATTTGTTACCCTCAAATTTGATTTTCCCTATTCCGGGATAATACTCTTTTTTGCTTTTGTTAGCCATATTATTGATTTTTAATAAGTGAATCTTTATGATCCTAAAGTTAAACTTCCTTCAGATATTTCATCCATTTTGAATAAGCCTCATCATATGCATCTGTTTTTGCTTTGTCGGGTGTAGTTACCCCAACTTCTTTGAGCCCTGCAAATGCTTCTTTTACAGATTTATAGTATCCGCAACCGACACCTGCGCCACGTGCTGCACCGATTGAACCATCGGTATTATAGAGGTGAATTTCACTTCCTGTAATGCACGATAATGCTTCCCTGAAGACCGGACTCCGGAACATATTTGCAGCACCTGCCCTTATCACTGATGGAGTGATGCCTGTCTCCTTCATGATGTCGAATCCATACCTTATCGAAAAAACGATTCCTTCCTGAGCTGCTCTGAATAGATGGGCATTGGTATGTGTGTTGAAGTTGAGTCCCAGTATACGGGCACCGACATCCTTATTACCAAGTATCCTCTCAGCTCCATTTCCAAAAGGCAATATTGAAAGTTTATCCGATCCGGGTTTTATTTTTCCGGCAAGTTCATTCATCGAATCGTAAGGAATATTATTACCCGCATTACGCCTGAGCCACGAGTTAAGTATCCCCGTTCCGTTAATGCATAAAAGAACACCTAACCTGGGATCTGATTGTGTATGATTGACGTGCAGGAAAGTGTTGACCCTTGACTGAGGATCATATTTTTTCTTATCGGTAACACCATAAATAACTCCTGATGTACCTGCAGTTGCAGCCACCTCTCCCGGATTGAACACATTCAGTGATAATGCATTGTTAGGCTGGTCGCCTGCCCGGTACGATACTGGAATTCCCTCAGGCAGATCCATTTCCCCGGCAGCTGACCGGGTAAGTTTTCCCTGGTCCGAAAATGATGCCACTATTTTGGGAATCAGTCCATTATTGAAGCCATAATACTTCATCAGACTATCTGATACCTTGTTTTCAGCAAAATCCCAGAAGATTCCTTCTGAAAGTCCGGAAAATGTTGTGACTGCCTCACCCGTAAGCCTCAGGGCAATATAATCTCCGGGAAGCATTATCCTGTGGATCCTTTTGAAAATGTCAGGTTCGTTTTCTTTAACCCAGGCGAGCTTTGAAGCCGTAAAATTACCCGGGGAATTCAGCAGATGGCCAAGGCAATAATCCCTGCCAAGCTTTTCAAAAGCCTTCTCCCCGTATTCCACGGCTCTGCTGTCGCACCAGATAATTGACGGTCGCAACACTTTAAAATCCTTATCAAGAATTACAAGACCGTGCATCTGGTAGGAGATGCCGATCGCTCCTATCTCCTTTTTTTGCAATCCCAGCTGACGGTTGCAGTCAGCAATTGAGGCCTTCAGATTAGACCACCACGTTGCGGGATCCTGTTCAGCCCAGCCCGGTTTTTCAGCGATGATCTTCATCTCATCTTTCGGATAGAATGCAGTAGCCAGGCATTTGCCTGATTCACCGTCAATTACTGAAGCTTTTACTGAAGAGCTTCCAAGATCAATTCCAAGTAGTTGCATATAGAATTATGTTAAAATATATTATTTCCCCACCATATGAGTTATATATTCTTCAAAGTTGATTCACGTACAATTAACTTATGTTTCAGCACAATTGTACTTAAACTGGCGGCTTCTGAATTTTCAAGCTTACTGATAAGTGAGGTGGCGGCGATCTCTCCGATTTCTCTGGCCGGGTAGTCAATAGTTGTCAGATTGGGTTTGATTACCTGGCTAACCGGTTCATTATTGAATCCGCCCACAGCTATATCTTCCGGCACGTTCAGCCCTTCCTTCTGAAGCTCGCAGATCGCCGCAACGGCGGAAGTGTCATTAGCGGTGAACAAACCATCGGGACGGGACTTCATTTTCAATATTGCTTTTGCGGCATCTATCCCTGCCTGGTTATTAAGTTCACTGACTATAAGCAGATTGCTGTCATATTTAATCCCGTTGTCGGCCAGAGCCTGTTTGTATCCCCTGAAGCGTTCTGAATAGACATTCCGGAGGAGGTTGCCTCCCAGGTGGATTATCCTCCTGCATCCCTGTTCAATCAGGTGGGTGGTCAGTTCATAGGCAGCTTTATAATTATCGATCACAACGGTCATGCATCCCTTGCACTCCGCCACCCGGTCAAAAAATACGACGGGAATATCTTTTTTGAACAGAATGTTGAAATGGTCCAGTTTCTCAGTGTCAAAGGCGAGTGAAATAAGAAGTCCGTCCACCCGGCTGTTGAAAAGGGTTGAAACACACGATACTTCCTGTCTGGCTGACTCCTGTGACTGGCTGATTATCAGGCCATAGCCTGACTGATTCGTTACTTTCTCCATACCTGCTATCGCAGTAGCCATAAAGTAACTATTCAGCTTTGGCACAACGACCCCGATTGTTTCGGTCCTCATTTTTCGAAGGCTGCTGGCGAATTTATTGCGTTGATACCCCATTTCATGGGCAAGTGCCTTTATTTTATCACAGGTTTCCTTCCTTATGTGGGGATGGTTTTTTAAGCCTCTGCTGACTGTTGACGGCGATATGTGAAGAGCCTTGGCAACATCATAAATGGTGACTTCCCTGGTGTTTCTCATAACATTCACAAAATTAAACTAAATAGGCAAATCAGGAAACTTTTGAGGTAAAAACTGCAACCGATTGCATCTTGAATTGAAAAAAAATATTTAGTTTTAATGAAATTTTAATTCTCAGTTAAATTTTAAAATAAAATGAGCAGAATAATATTTGGCAGATTTGTATCGGTGGTTGTACTATCTCTATTATTCACAACCGGTTTCAGTCAGAAGATCGCTTCCTTTGAAGTAACATTTCCAATGGCAACCTCAGGGATGGATATTCCTGTAACCGTTGATCTTGATGATGTTACGTATGTTACAGACAGTTTGCTGAGCCTTTTGGAGGTGGCAGGCGCTAAAAGGAATGAGATCCCATTTCAGATCGAACAGGGTGATCCGCGTAAGCTTCACTGGGTTGTTATGACCGGTACAGCCCCGGGCGCCAGGTATATATTTGAGCTCGTTCAGGGCAAACCAAAAGTACAGGAATGGATAACCGCCACGGCCAAAGATGGTGCGCTGACAATTCATAAAGGGACCAGCAACTTCCTTCAGTACTGGTTTAAAACAGTATATCCGCCAAAAGGAGTCGACACCGCATATAAGAGAAGCGGATTCATCCATCCCCTGTGGTCACCTCATGGCCAGGAATTGACACGCATTCAGCCCCGCGATCATTATCATCATTACGGTATCTGGAATCCATGGACCCATGTGGCTTATGAAGGAGATACGATTGATTTCTGGAATATAAATTCAAAACAGGGAACAGTTCGGTTTGCAGATTTTGTATCAGTTGAGAACGGACCGGTTTTTTCCGAGTTCGGAGCTTTGCATGATCATGTGGTATTTAAAAAAGGTGGTGGAGAAAAGATAGCCATGAAAGAGCTTCAGAGCGTGAGGGTATATGCTCCCGGGGGTAACCGGGAATACTTCATTGTAGACTTTTATATCCAGCTCAATTGTGCCGGTGAAAGCCCCGTTAAGCTTCTCGAGTACCGCTATGCAGGACTGGGATGGCGAACTACTGAAAAATGGACAAACAAAAACAGCATGGTCCTGACCTCGGAAGGAAAAACAAGGAAAGATGCCGACGGAAGCACCGCACGATGGTGCATCGTACAGGGTGAGATCGACAGTGATTATGCAGGAGTCGTGATGATGTCGTTCCCGACAAATTACAATTATCCGGAACCATTGAGAATATGGCCCGAAAATCAATATGGACGCGGTGATATGTTTGCCAATTTCTGTCCCACGAAGGATAAGGACTGGTTGCTGAAACCGCGGCAAAATTACGTTCTTAAATACAGGTTCCTTGTGTATAATGACAGGGTAGGAAAAGAGAAGGCTGAGAGTGCATGGAATTATTTTGCCTATCCCCCAAAAGTAACAGTCAGAACTGCAAAATAAAATTAGTTTAAAAAGAGTTTATAAAAACAGTCGCAATCGGTTGCAAAATTCAATTTTATTTATAAATTTACCTTTCATTTCAACCTGGTTCAGAATTATAGAGATACTTACATTTAGGGTTATTTAGTGCTGTTGAGTGGGTTTTCAGTAAAAG
>Ga0105095_10001220_pt1 | contig 13308 bp, 11 predicted proteins | sample PPLLak2March2015_2_FD_79180 | JGI IMG/M metagenome (GOLD analysis project Ga0105095, IMG submission 79180) | Freshwater sediment microbial communities from Prairie Pothole Lake near Jamestown, North Dakota, USA - PPLs Lake P8 Core (3) Depth... | ecosystem: Environmental > Aquatic > Freshwater >... | reverse complement strand
CAATACCTTTTACTTTAGAAGCAAGCCGAACATCTTCTCCCTCCCAGATCCCTTTTGCATTCTTCGATACACCGCTGTGAGAAAGACATATAACCAGATCCACTTTTTCCCTGGTCCTTAATTCATCCGTCATTTTCCGGGCGGTCTTTATCGGGTCTGTTATCTTTGCAGGAGAAATAAAAGGTGCTACATCTGATGCGTCATACCCAAGTATACCGAATATTCCAATACGCAGGCCATTTTTTTCAATTATGCGATAAGGCTTAACAATACCTTCATCAAAAATAGCTTCAAGACCATCATCGTCGCCGGGTGCAGGATCAAACTGAATATTGGCAAGCAAGATAGAAGGTATTTGGCCATTTTTTAAAGAACTGCGGATAATATCTGCAGTTGATCTTATTCCAAAATCAAACTCATGATTTCCTATGGATACGGCATCATATCCCATTTCTTTCATTAACCTGAGCTGAAATCCGTCTGCAGGTTCAAGTGCATGAAACAGGGTACCCATCAGAAAATCACCTGCATCAAGTACAAGCACAGAACCGTCTTCTTTGTTTTTTTCCTGTTTGATGACAGAAGCAATCCTTGCGAAACCACCAATTGTTCTGTCATCTCCGACAGTAAGCGGCGTGTATTCTGATTCCGGAGCATACCCGGCAAGCCTGGAATGAAGGTCATTAGTATGCAGAATGATCAATTTCTTTTCAGGTTCATTGGGAATCCCAGACACCTGAGAAATAACCTGAAATGCAGAGCATGGAAATATTAAAACTATCAGGTATATTCCGAACCGGATAGCCTTATTGAAATGATACCTAACATTAAGGTTCATAATTATTTTTTTTGATTTATAAAACTAAGAATATTATTGTTAAATTGTTAAACTGTTAAACTGTTAAACTGTTAAACTGTTAAACTGTTAAACTGTTAAATGGCTAAGCTAAATAACCATATAGCCATATTAATTGTAATCTTTAAAACTACTTAAGATGACTACAAGACGAGAATTTATTAAGGCTACTGCTGCGGCCACAGCAGCTGCTGCGTTAATTCCCACAATTAATTGTAAAGGACTCTCCTCCCCTTTTGATGCAAAGGGACTGCCAACAAGGACCCTTGGAAAAACAGGAGTAAAAGTACCCAGAATGGGTATTGGACTGGGAAGCAGGTGGATGGGTGAAACCAACGATGATAAAGCTCTGGAAATACTGGAGTATGCTTTCAATAATGGTTTATATTATTGGGACACAGCCGCAAATTATGGAAACGAACAGATATCAAGCGAGGAACGGATCGGCAGGTTGTTAAAAACCAGAAGAGAGAATGTTTTTCAGGTGACGAAAGTCTTCGAAAGAGAAGCTGATAAAGCCAAAGAGAGTATCGAACGTAGCCTGAAGAGACTTCAGACAGATTATATTGACCTGCTGCATGTTCATTCAATAGAATCTGTGGAAGATGCAGAATCATTGGGTAATAAAGGCAGAGTCCTGGAAGTTTTGCACCAGTACAGGGATGAAGGAATTGTCAGGCATATAGGTTTTACAGGTCATGGATCAGCTGAGGGTATGAAAAGAGCAGCTGAATTATATGATTTTGAAGCCATGATGATAGCTCTGAACCATAATGTTGCAGACAGAACAGAAAAATTTGAGGAATATGCCGTACCGTTTGCAGCGAAAAAAGGGCTTGGCATTATCGCAATGAAAGTAATCCGTCCGAGAGAAACAATTGAAGGATTAGATCCACACGACCTTATCCGTTACGCCATGAGCCTGGACTATTTTTCTGTTATAAATATAGGAATGGACAACATGGAAGTCCTGAAGGAGAATCTTGACATGGTAAGGAATTTTGAACCATTGCCAGAATCCCGAATGGAAGAGATCAGGCTGGCATTGACACCCTTCTGGCATCATAAGAACCTGGCATGGATGAAACCGGGATATAAAGATGGGATAGCCTGAGAAATTGAATCTCCATTATGAACCATATAATAATATATAATGAAATCTAAAATTCTTTTACTCGTCCCTTTAATCCCCCTGCTCGTTCTGGCATGTCAGCATGCATTGGAAGAATTCGTTCCTAACTATGACGAATCGAAAGTCCCTGCATATAAATTACCCGATCCTCTGTCTTTTAAAAACGGAAAGCCGGTAACCGGTTCTTCTGATTGGTACAGTAAGCGAAGACCTGAAATACTTGGGTTATTTGAGGAAGAAGTTTATGGCAGGATCCCGGAATTTGAATATCACGAGGTATTTGTAATGAATGATTGCGATTCGTTTGCACTTAATGGAACAGCTATCCGCAAACAGTTGACAATTAAGATAATTGCCAATGATAAAAACCTTGATATCGATTTATTGATTTATCAGCCGAAAAGCAAGGGGCCGGTCCCTGCATTCCTGGGATATAATTTTAATGGTAATCATGCAATAAATTCAGATACAGCTATATTCATTAATGAAAGCTGGATCCCTAATAATGAATCCCTGGGGATAACCGATCATCGGGCGACTGGAAATTCCAGGGGCTCTGAAGCCAGCCGTTGGCCTGTGGAATTAATTACAGGAAATGGTTTTGCCGTGGCGACAGTTTATTATGGCGATGTGGATCCTGATTTTGATGATGGTTTTCAGAATGGTATTCACGGGCTTGTTTATGAAAAAGGTGAAAAGCCTGCCTCAGATGAATGGGGATCAATTGCAGCATGGGCATGGGGACTGAGCCGTGTGATGGACTATCTTGAAACCGATCCGGCAATCATTGCACAGAAAGTCGCGGTAATAGGTCATTCAAGATTAGGAAAAACGGCACTCTGGGCTGGTGCTTTTGATGAACGTTTTGCTGTGGTTATATCAAATAACTCAGGTTGCGGCGGAGCTGCTCTTTCAAGGAGGGAAATCGGGGAAACTGTGGAAAGGATAAACACACAATTCCCGCACTGGTTCTGCGATAATTTTAACTACTATAACAAAAAAGAGAAGAAACTTCCGGTGGATCAGCATATGTTAATTGCCCTGCTTGCTCCCCGGCCTGTGTATATTGCAAGTGCCACCGAGGATCAGTGGGCCGATCCAAAGGGAGAATTCCTGGCTGCCCTGGCGGCTGACACAGTTTACCAGTTTCTTGGCCTGCCCGGACTTTCAGTGAAGACAATGCCCGATGCCGATCACCCTGTCATGGATGGCTATATAGGTTACCATTTACGAACAGGAAAACATGATATCACTGCATGGGACTGGGAACAATACCTGACATTTGTCAAATCTCATTTCAAGTGATTTATTGCACTTTCACACTTTTGCACTTTCGCACATAATAACCTTGTTGACCTGCAGCCTGTAACTTGTTTTATTTTTATCAGTAACTTTGAGATAACATAAATTATCATGAGATATATTATTTTATTAATCTCAATTTTACTTTTCTTCAGTTCTGGTTGTAATTCCCAGGATCTTCAGAACAGAAAGGCGGTAGTTGCCGGCTCCTTCTATCCGTCTGATCCTGAGGTTTTGAGAGCAGATCTCAGGAAGTTTTTCAGTGCGGCCAAAGCACCAGCCAGTCCTGGCAATGTTCTTGCAATCATCTCCCCTCATGCCGGGTATGCATATTCGGGAAAAGTCGCCGCTTCAGCCTTTAATCAGATTGATAAAAATAAAAAATACGATAATGTTTTTGTGATTGGATCAAGCCATCGGGTTGCATTTGAAGGTGCAGCCATTTATAATAAAGGAAATTTTGAAACTCCTCTTGGCATTGTTAAGGTTAACATGGAACTGGCCACCAGGCTTATTGATGACAGTGAAGTGATTGCTTTTCATGATCAGGCACATACAAATGAACACAGCCTTGAGGTTCAGCTGCCTTTCCTTCAATACCTGCTCAAGGATAATTTCCAGATTGTACCGATCCTGCTGGGAACGCACTCTGCCGATGTTTGCTATCAGATTGCTGAAGCGATGGCGCCTTATTTTAATGAGAAGAATCTGTTCGTAATCAGTGCGGATTTTTCCCATTATCCTGATTATCAGAATGCATGCATGATTGACCGGCAGACTGCGGAAGCAATAAAATCAAACTCGGTTGAAAAATTTGCAGATGCCATAAATACAGCTATGGAAAAAAATATACCCGGACTTGAAACATGCCTTTGTGCGTGGCCTGCGGTTCTTACAATTTTGTTCATAACCGGGACTGATCCTGAAATTGACATCCACCTTATTGATTACCAGAATTCGGGTGACAGCGAAATTGGTGATAAATCAAAGGTTGTGGGATATAATGCCATTAGTTTTACCAAACCAGTCACCACCTCACAGATTAAATCCAAAGACGAAAACAATATGACGATTGAAAAAAACTTTGTACTCACCGATGATGAAAAGAAAATTTTATTGGGAATCGCGAGAAATACGATCAACCAGTATATCCGGCAGCGGCAGGTGCCTGAAATCAATACAGCCGGTTATCCGGAGAATTTGTTTGAAAATGCGGGTGCATTTGTAACCCTTAATAAGGATGGCCATCTGCGTGGATGCATTGGACGGTTTAATCCAGATGAACCTCTTTACAAGGTGGTTCAGGATATGGCAATTTCATCAGCCACCAAGGACTACCGCTTTACCCCTGTCTCGCCGCCTGAATTGGACAAGATCGACATTGAAATATCTGTGCTGACCCCTATGCAAAAAATAGAAAGTATTGACGAGATTGAATTGGGCAGGCATGGTGTTTATATCTGCAAAGGTTTTCAATCCGGGACTTTCCTTCCGCAAGTCGCAGATAAGACAGGCTGGACTGTTGAAGAATTCCTTGGGCACTGTGCACGCGATAAAGCCAATATTGGCTGGGATGGATGGAAAGATGCGGAAATATATATTTTTGAGGCAATCATCTTCAGTGAATCTGAATCCCATAATCAGTAAAACCTGATATGAATTCACCTTATGCATTACTGCCAATTGGAGTAATAGCGCTTCTGCTCTACCTTTTAAGCCTGATCCTTACCAGGTTGTCACTAATACAGGTCAAATCCCACCGCCAGTTCTGGAACATAATCCTTCTTGTAACTTTTCTATCAACTGCCCTGATGGGACTATTACTTGCTGTCCAGGTAAATTATAAGCTGAATATACCTTTCATTGGAGAATTATTAAAATGGCATGTGAATTTCGGAATTGGAATGACGATGACAGCGATCTTTCATTTGCTCTGGCATCTGGATTATTATATAAAAATTTTAAAAGGAAGGTCCGTAAACCTTATCACGAAGGACCTTCAGGAAGAGATGGTTACAGGCAGTCAGCCAGCCGCGAAAATTGGTTTCAAACGCCTTCTGCCTGCTTTCAGCCTTGGTTTTACTACACTTATCACACAGATTGTCCTGCTGAGGGAATTCCTCACGGTCTTCTACGGGAATGAACTGGTAATAGGTATTGTCCTGACGAACTGGATGATACTCACAGCAATCGGCGCAGGTGCAGGCAGAAAAATTGCCAGGAGGAATACCACAAAAGCATTCCCGGGTCTGGCCCTTCTGCTTCTTAACATTCTGTCAATATTGATAATAGTCCTGCTGAACATCCTGAGAAACGTCGTATTTCAGCCCGGGAGCCAACCCGGAATTTACCAGGTCCTGTTTTCCTCTGCTGTCCTCATGATGCCTTTCTGTCTGCTGTCAGGGTATCTGTTTACATATCTGGCTGCCTCATTTTCCATCGAATTTAACACTAATATGATCCACCGGATATACGCGGCAGAATCAGCCGGTAGCGTTGCTGGAGGTATAATCGTCAGCTTCTTCCTTGTTTATTTCCTTAACTCCCTAGAGATACTTGGCATTTTCCTGGCAATAAATATTATTATAGTCCTTACAGTACGTCAGATCAGGGAAGAATTCCGGACCAGATGGATCTTCATTTCAGCTGGAATAGTCTGTCTTATCCTGATCTATGGACTGAATCTTGATAAAATTATTAAGAAGCAGCTTTTTCCTAACCAGGAACTTGTTTATCTCAGGGATACTCCCTATGGAAACCTGGCTATAACTAAGTCAGCAGAACAACTGAATTACTATGAGAATGCATCTCTTATGTTTACCACCAATGATATTACTGCCATTGAGGAAGATGTTCACTATGCAATGGTTCAGCACCCTCAACCTGAAAACATCCTGTTAATATCAGGCGGCATATCCGGGACCATCCCTGAGATACTAAAGTACGGTGTTAGGTCGGTGGATTATATTGAGATAAATCCATGGTTAAATAAGCTTGGTAGTGAACTGGTGAATATTCCTGAGCAGGAGAATGTTAATGTCATAATAAAAGATCCGCGGATCTACCTGAAAGAAAACCAGAATAAGTATGATGTCCTGTTAATGAACCTGCCGGAACCAAAAACCGCCCAGCTTAACAGATTCTATACTCTGGAGTATTTCAGGATGATTAAGGATCATATGCTGCCGGAGAGCATTTTTTCATTATCACTTCCATCCACCATAAACTATCTGAGCGACGAAGCAAACCAGTTAAATTCAGTGATATATAACACACTGAGCGAAGTTTTTAAATATATTCTTATTGTGCCTGGCAACAGAAATTATCTTCTTGCATCTGACATCCGGCCTGATATTGATATTCCCCGCCTGATCGAAGAAAGGGGAATTAATACTGTTTATGTTAACCAGTACTATCTTGATGCAGTGTCTCTCAAAGACAGAAGCGACTTAATCATGCAGCAACTCGATCCGGATGCTGCCATCAACAAGGATTTCAAACCTGTCTGTTATTTCCGGCATCTGAAATACTGGATGAGCCAGTGGAATATAAACTACTGGATCCCTCTCGGAATTGTCCTTTTGATCTTCCTGGTTTCTGTGATATGGCTTAAACCATTATTACTTGGAATATATGCAGGAGGATTTGCAGGATCTTCAATCGAATTGCTGTTGATTTTGACTTTTCAGATCTTATACGGTTATGTTTATCTCTATACAGGAATAATCATCACAGTTTTTATGAGCGGACTGGCTTTGGGAGCGTTGTACAGGGAAAAAATCATCAGGACATCAATAAATAGCTTCATGTTTTTACAGCTGATAATAATTATATATGCTTCTCTCCTTCCACTTGTGATTATGCTGTTGAATAGATTTTTAATACCTGGAATACTGCTGCATTCAATATTTATTTTGCTCACCCTTATTATATCTGTGGTCACAGGAATGCAGTTCTCACTGGGATCGGCCATTTTAAAAGACCAGGTGACGGTAAGAGCAGCCAGGTTGTACAGCTCTGATCTGCTGGGATCAGCATTCGGTGCTTTGCTTTTTTCTGTCCTGATGATGCCGATATTGGGAATAACTGTAAGTTTACTTCTGGTTGCTTCACTGAATCTCATCAGCCTGGCAATTACTTTCATAAACCGGAGATCTTATGTGAACTGACTCTAAATTATGATCCTGTAGTATTTAAATTGCTAAAAACGGCACGATTTTAGTGTAATTTTGTTCTGTGCGGGATAATATCCCTTAAATTCTAAAGGAAGGAAGAGGAAATAACATGAAGATAAGTAAAAGGGAGTTTATCAGAAGGAGTTTGCTGGGGGTTGGAGGGATTTGTAGTGCCGGCTGTATGAAAGTTCTGGCCAGTGATTCAGGTAGAATATTGCCTGGCAATGATGATCTCTGGAAATGGAGCAAGGAAGCGTTGTATTACGCAGTTACTCCCAGGGGAGTAAAATGCCTTATCTGCCCGAATGAATGTACGCTTAAACTCGACGAACTAAGTACCTGCAGGAACCGGATCAATAAAAATGATAAATTATATACCATTGCATATGGGAATCCTTGTGCGCTTAATATTGATCCGATAGAAAAAAAGCCATTTTACCATTTTCTTCCGACTTCAAAGGCCTTTTCCCTGGCAACAGCCGGTTGCAACCTGGCCTGCCTGAATTGCCAGAACTGGACAATTTCTCAATCCACACCTACCGAGACAAAAAACTATGACCTCATGCCTGCTGATGTTGTGGATAATTGCATTAAAGCTGGTTGTGAATCCATAGCATATACTTATTCTGAGCCAATTACATTCTTCGAATACACATATGATTCAGCCAGGATTGCAGTTTCAAAAGGTATCAGAAATGTACTGGTTACTGCAGGTTATATCAATGAAGAACCACTCCGGTATTTCCTCAAATACATTGATGCTGTGACATTGGACATGAAATCCTTCAGTGAGAGCATTTATCTCAAACTAAATGGCGGGAAGCTTCAGCCAATCCTAAATACTTTGAAAATCATTAAGGAAGAAGGTGTCTGGTTGGAAATATCAAACCTGGTTGTACCCGGTTGGACTGATGATTTCGTGATGATAAAAGAAATGTGTGATTGGCTCCGTACAAATGAACTACAGGATTATCCCCTTCACTTTCTCCGGTTCCATCCGATGTATAAACTTACACAGCTTCCATCCACTCCAATTTCAACACTGGAGAAAGCAAGGGATATTGCTCTTGCAGCAGGTATAAAATTCGTATATATCGGCAATGCCCCGGGAACGGATGCATCTAACACCCATTGCCCGAAATGCAAAAAACTGCTGGTTGAAAGACTCGGATTTCAGATCCCGCAGAACCACATCAAAAACGGAAAATGTGAATACTGCGGTGAACCTATCCCTGGAGTATGGAGTTAGCTCTTAGCTCTTGGCTCTCAGCCCTTGGCCTGCCAGCAGCATTTTTTTGGAGAAAAGATCAATTCCCTGGTTTTCAGTTCCTTCATTGCCTTGTCAACACTTTTCTGATCAAGTCCCGATAATTTTACAATTTCCGCGGTTCTAAGTGCTGTGCCGGCAGTTTTCATGGCATTTAATACTTTTTCTGTTGCGTCCATAATAAGAATTATTATTTTTAAAAATAAATAATTTTTTAATTATATGAAAGCAGCTGTCATTTACAAGTATGGCCCGCCGGATGTATTCAGGATTGAAGAAATCGCCAGGCCGTCAGTTAAAAGTCATGAAGTCCTTATAAAGGTCCATGCGGCGAGCGTTAACCCGGTCGACTGGAAGCAAAGACAGGGCTGGCACAGGTGGTTCCTGATAGCTCATTTCCCGGTTGTACTGGGATATGATGTTTCGGGGATTATTGAAGAATGCGGTGCAGGCGTTAAAAAATTCCGCAAAGGTGACGAGGTGTATACCAGACTGACCAGACGTTTCGGCGGAGCATTTGCAGAATATGCGGCTGCCTCAGAATCTACCGTGGCGAAAAAACCAGCTTCTGTAACATGGGAACAGGCTGCTGCAGTTCCTCTTGCAGCTATAACAGCCTTACAGGGTCTGCGTGATAAATGCCGGGTAAAAAGAGGTGAGGATGTTCTTATCATAGGTGCGGCAGGAGGTGTGGGCCATTTTGCCCTGCAAATAGCTATGAATCTGGGATGTCGGGTCACTGCAGTTTGCAGCGGCCGGCATGAGAAAATGATGACAGAACTAAAGCCCTTCCGTTTTATAGATTATATAAAACATGACTTTAAATCACTACCTGAAAAGTATGATGTAATTTTTGATGCAGCCGGCGTAGAAAGCTTTCGAACCTGCTCGTCACTTCTGAAACCAGGAGGAAGGTACCTAACAACACTGCCAAGGCCTAAACTTGTAATGCATAAATTAATCTCCCTTTTTACACCATCCAAAAAAGTAAAGACATTCCTGATGAAATCCAATGGAGATGATCTTGATGCCTTATCAAAAATGATTACAGACGATCAGCTTAAAATCTATATCGATTCAGGATTCACGCTGGAAAGAATTGCCGATGCGCACGTCCGTGCTGAGGAATATTCTACAGAGGGGAAAATAATAATTAAGATCCGGGAATGAATTAAAAATAAACTGCGATATTATTCGATGATATAAAAAATCTTTAATGCTTCAAACCTGGAACCTGGAACCATTCTCCCTTAGAATCCCATCATCTTCCTGATTTTCAAAACAGCTACATGCTCGTACGAATCATCCAGGTCTACATTTATCCTGCTCAGGTCATTTTCGGATAAACCTGTGTCATTCTTAACTGAACTTTCATTGCTTTGTAAAATCAGGGTCCGTTTCAATTGTTCCAGTTGATTGATCCTGTCTTCGTAAATCCTGATTTGCTGATCGAGACCCATATCGTGGTTTTTTACTGTTTTCTTTCGCATCGCTTCTAATCATTAGACGATACAAAATCAATTTCGTTACAAGTAATGAAGAAATTATGTGAACTTATTATAACATACGTTAAGATGTCTTAAATAGTGTTAAATCCGTGAAGCGTGAGCCGTGAAGCGAAAGATAGAAACACACACACCTGGCTTCATGGATTCCCCTTCCTGAGATAGATATTCCCGTTTTCAGTTTTCACTGCTATCTCCACTCCTCCATCGTTAAGCTCACCCTTCAAGTCATAGAAGAAGAAATCATAAAAATATAATGGATGAGAAAATGCCAGGGATTTGGCATAAAATTTCTCTGCATTTTTATATTCATCCAGTTTCCCTTCATATTTTTTTGCCAGATCCAGAAGTTCTTCACTTCCCTGTTTTTTTTCAAATTTCAGGACTCCCTTGTCTTTGTCCACTTCTATACTACCCATTTCCGGGATATAAATCTCATTAAGGTTGTTCATAGGGAAATCCTTGTCAAATTTGAAGTAGTATTTCTGATTATCAGGATTTACACTGTATCCAAATGATCCAAAGGAATGAAAATCATCTTTTGTTTCCTTAATATCCAGATCTGTATAAATATCTCCGTTCCCGGCACTGAGCTTAAATGTTGCCTTTTCTTTCTCAGGTACCGTAATGTCAATATCGCCACTCTGGCAAATAATTGACATCGGTCCTTCCTGGCTGACCTCACTGAATACTATATCAACATTGCCTTTGTCAGTTCTCACTATCACAGGCCCAGTGATATTATCCATAATTATATTCCCTCTGCTGATAACAATTTCAACTTCTTTGGAAATCCCCGACAAGTTCAGTTCGTATAATCTGTCATAACTGGGACTGTTGATTATAATACTTACATTGCCCGGGATTTTAATATCATATTTAAGATTCTCTCCGGTTTTGCCTCCTGAAAGAGAAATCATATTTTCAACTATCTCCATATTAATACCTATGCCTGTATTATCAACACCTGTTTTTGTCAATGGTCTTAGTCCCTTTGCTTTTGCAGGAGTTTCCGGTAATGATGTTGCCTGTATAAGAATCTCGTTTCCGGCTATTTTGCTGATATTAAGATCAGCTTCTATATCCGTCAATCTAAGTGTATAATCCCGTTTATCAGATAAAGTGGTTTTATACTGCTGACTGAAGGCAGTTGTTAAAACCATCAATGATGTTAATAACAGACAAATAATTGTTTTCATTTTTATTATGTTATTTCTTATTACAATAAAGTTTTTAGGCCTTTCCTTGCCTGGTCTTTAACTATTAATTCTGTATTATCGTCATCCAGGAGCCTCTGCAATATTTGAGCTGAGGACTTTTCATTCAGCAATACCATCAGATTGATCATGTTAACCTGGATGACGGGATCGGACTCCTGATCAAATGCCTTAACCAGTTCCGTCCTGATGAATGGATTATCAGTATATTTTGAGAGTGCTTCCAGGGAAGCAAGCCTGACATTTGTGCTCTGGTCAGTATTTAGCGATTGAAGCAATGCATCCATAACTTCAGGCTGTAGGTCCTCCAGTTTTTCTGCATAACTGGCAGCCTGAATTCTTTTACTTGCGGATTGTTGTTTAAGCAGGCTCAGGATCATCAGGTTCTTTGTTTCATTTACTTCACTCCTCAGAGCTGCAATTTCCTGGTACTTAAGATTATTTTCCTTTTGTATTCTGCCTGCAAGAAATCCGGCTAAGAAAAGTATGATGGAAGCTGCAACTCCTGCAGGAATCAGTATCTTCCTTGAAATATGCTTAAACCCTCTTCTTTGTCTTTTTTCAGTTAATTCCTGAACTGAATCATGATTTTGGTATATATCAGAAATAGATCCTAATTTCAGGTCGGGCAACAGGTCAAACGATTTATTTATTTCTTCAAGTTGTTGATACTCATTACGGCAATCACTGCAAACATCAAGATGACCCATAAGTTTCTTGAGGACATTGTTGTTAATATCCCCGGCAAAACATTCAATCATTAATTCCGAATAATCTTTACAATTCATTTTATTAAATCTTATCAAGTTTGAAATATACTTCTCTCAATTTGCACATCGCCCTGAATATCATCCCTTTGACTGCATTCTCATTGCTGTCCAGTATCTCAGCAATTTCTTTGTTTTTTAGTTTCATGTATTTGCTTAACAATAGTATTTTTCGGTGCTCAGGGCTTATGTTTGCCAGCGCATTATGCAGGTTCTTTACCTTTTCAGATTGTATCGGATCGATGATTATTCCTGCCGAACTTTCCTTAATTTCTTCAATATCCACAGCATTTCTGATATATCTTACCTCCTTTTTCAGGTAATCGTTATATTCATTCCTACATATTTTGAAAATCCAGGGAACAAATGCATGATCGTTTTTCCATGACTTCCGGTATTTTATTAACCGGTAAAAAACATTCTGCATTAGATCAAGACTTACTTCCCGGTTAAATATCAGACGCAGGAAGAAATTATAGATCTTGATATGATACCGGCTGTAAAGGATCTTTGCACCATCCAGTTCTCCCTGGCTGACATCAGTCATGATTTTTTCATCTGTCATTAAACCCGGTATCGGATTCATATTCTCTGTTATTAAATACTTTGAATTCTCAGAAAAGTTATGAGAAAGATAAAATATTTTAACAGCAGAAATTAAATAAGCTGAAGTAAAAGTGAATCTCCTGAACTGAATCCGGCAGTACTATTTCCGGATCACAATTTTAGCGGTGTATTTTTTGTTTCCTTGTACTTTGATAATATACATACCATTTTTCAATCCGGATACATCAATCATCGCGGACCTTTCAACTAGATGCCCAGAGGTGATCATTTTTCCCGTCAGGTCAAAAATATAATAGGAGTTAATACCGGCAGGTTCACCGGTAATAGAGACATTCAGGATATCCCGCGCCGGATTTGGATAAACAGAGATTTCATCAGACTGGAATATTATCGGTTCATTATCTGAATATATTACCTTATTATAATAATAGAACCCTTTTTCGTCAATGTCCCATTCAGAATTAATCGTGTCCCATTTAAAATATGTATCATAACTGATTAATCCGAAGTCATAACGATT
>Ga0105095_10001215_pt1 | contig 13327 bp, 15 predicted proteins | sample PPLLak2March2015_2_FD_79180 | JGI IMG/M metagenome (GOLD analysis project Ga0105095, IMG submission 79180) | Freshwater sediment microbial communities from Prairie Pothole Lake near Jamestown, North Dakota, USA - PPLs Lake P8 Core (3) Depth... | ecosystem: Environmental > Aquatic > Freshwater >... | reverse complement strand
TGGGCGGACGGATCTGCAGCAGCTCTGGCATGACGTGAGCCGCGGGCAAGCCCGCAGAAGATGCGCCGTCCCCCGGTTGGATGATAGGCTAGGCCGCCTGCATCAAATGCCCGAGAGGAACCGATGCACCCTATTTCGAGAAGGGAGGCCCTAAAAGCGGCGGCTGCAGCGGCCGTAGCCGCGAGCGGGTTGGTGCCCTCGCGCGGCCGCGCGGCAGCCGCACCTCGAGCGCCAATCGAGAAGGGCGCGCAGCTCAGGCTGCTGCGCTGGAAGCGGTACGTGCAAGGAGACGAAGACCTGTGGATGGCGAGCACCGCCAAGTTCACCCAGCGCACGGGCGTCAAGGTTCAGGTGGAAAGCATCGTCGGCGAGGAGCTGCGCGCCAAAGGTGCGATGGTCGCCAGCGTCGGAGCCGGGCCCGATATCGTCGTCGGGTCGCCCGAAATGCCGCATCAGTACTCCGACAAGTGCGTCGACCTGACGGACGTGGCCAACGATCTGGGGCAGAAGTACGGCGGCTGGTACGACGTCTGCCAGCGTTCCTGCATCCTCGACGGACGTTGGATCGCGATGAGCATCGCGGTGGTGAGCTTCTGCGTCGTGTATCGGCAGAGCATGGTAAAGGCCGCGGGCTTCGACGAGATTCCGCGCGATCTTGATGGCTTTCTCCGGCTGTGCCAGGCACTCAAGGCACGCGGCACGCCGGTGGGGCTGCCACTGGGCAACGGACTGGGCGACCATTCATGGTGCCAGTGGCTGCTGTGGAGTCACGGCGCGAGCCTGGTAGACGAGAGCGATCGCGTGGCGATCGACTCGAAGGAGACCGTGGCGGCACTCGAATATGCGAAGGCGCTATACGCCACATTCGTACCCGGCACGCTCTCCTGGCTGGATCCCAGCAACAACAAGGCGTTCCTCGCCGGAGAAATCAGCCTGACCTGGAATCCGATTTCGATCTACTACGTAGCCAAGACATCGACCGACCCCGCGCTGAAAGCGATGGCGGTCGACATTCAGCATGCGCACCTGCCGCTCGGGCCGGTCGGGCGGCCGATGGAGTTGCATGGGCTGCTGACCGGTTTCGTATTCAAGCACACGAGGTATCCCAACGCTGCGCGCGAGTACCTGCGTTTCATGCTCGAGCGGGAACAATACGAGGCCTGGCAGCAGGCTTCACTGGGTTACATGTGCCAGACGCTTCGCGCGTACGAGTCCAACCCGATCTGGACGAGCGATCCGAAGATCACGCCGTTTCGAGACGGCCCGCGTCTCACGCAGTATTCTGCTTACCCAGGGAAGGTCGGACCCGCGTCCGCAGCGCTCGCGGCCGACCTGATCATCCCGCAGATGTTCGCGGAGGCCGCGTCGGGACGGGCGACGATCAAAGACGCCATCGCCCGCGCGGAGCAGAGGGCGAAGCGCTATTACAAATGAACCGGTACAGAAGGAAGCAGCAACCTGATCGCGTCTCGTGGTGCACCGTTGGCCTATTGCGCCGAAGCGAGGTGGTGCGCCCAGCGGGTGGTTTCTGGCAGCCGGTAGCGCGTGACGCACGCCATCACGTAGTTCACCGCCGCCTCCAGGCTGACGCAGTGTCCGATGGAGACGAACAGTGGCTTGACGCCCGTGCGCGTGCGCAACGCCATGGCTTCCTTGAGCGTGAGATCCCAGCCGTGCAAGGCGCGGATCTTCACGCTGAAGCCTCTCGCAGTATGTGCGCGATCTCCTCGGGGAGGTGGTCGCGGTTGTCGCAGGTCAGGTACATGCGGCGCACGCGAGGTTCGCGCTTCACCTCCTCGATCAGGCCTTCGCCCCGGAGCGCCACGGTCGCCAGGAGCGGCCGCGCCTGCGCGAGCAATGTGCGCACTGCGTCCACGAACCCCTGCGAGAGGCACTCCATCTTGCCGATCTCATCGACAACGCACAGCTCTACCGCCGGATCGGCCACCAGCACATGCCGCGCCACGATCTCGATCGCCGCCACATCGACGCCGTACTTCCCAACGCGCGGCGGGCCGGGGCGGCGGACATCGGCGATGGCGCGTTGCTCCACGTCGAACGTCACGAGCCGGAACCCCTGACGGGCTCCGTGGGCGCGCACTTCCTCGGTCCAGAAGCCACGCAGCCGCCAGCCCTGAAGCGCACCGCACACCGGCGCACCGCGGTAGTCTTGCCCACGCCAGGCGGTCCGGTCAGCAGCCAAAGCCTCATGGCTCCACACGCGACTCCGCATCGTCTCGATCGCCACAAGGAGATTCCCATGTATGAGCGTCGCCGTCATCCGCTCCTCTCGCGCAGGGCATTCGCCTGGCGATTGGCGCGCCACGCTGCGTTGGCTGTATCTCTTATGGCGCTCTCGTTAGGGGTTGGCATGGCGGGCTATGAACACTACGAGCACTGGGGTTGGCGCGAAGCTTTCTTGAATTCTGCCATGCTGCTGGGAGGCATGGGACCGGTCCACCCACCAGTTACCGACGGAGGCCAGCTCTTCGCTGGCCTCTACGCGCTCTACGCCGGACTCGTATTCCTACTCGTGGCCGGCCTGCTGCTTGCGCCATTAGTGCACCGGTTTCTCCACCACTTTCACTGGGAAGAGCATACCGAACGCTGAGGGCTGCGCGCATCGGCACTCCAAGCACTTGTGCCCTCACCCCTCACCGACCGGGACGGTTCCGATTCGAGCATCCGGTTCTTCGCACAACAGGCTGACTCACCGAGCAGCGTAGCGATGGCTACGCCGTGGTTGACTCGTCTGACCAGAAACGCCGGTTAGTGCATGGCTATTGGCTCTTGTTTCGTTGACCTCCGAGATCAAGCCTAGAGAGATTTGGTTACCGGTGAAGAGTCGCTACCCAAACCCGGCTCGGTCAGCAGAAAGCTCGGCTGGGCCGGGGCCCGCTCCAGCTTGTGCCGCAGCAGTTGCGCCATGCAGACGCGCAGGGAGTGCGAATCCTGGACGGGCGACGGTCCTCACACTTCCTTGAGAGGCGATCGTCCCGAAGCGAGGTGGTGCGCCCAGCGGGTGGTTTCTGGCAGCCGGTAGCGCGTGACACACGCCATCACGTAGTGCACTGCCGTCTCCAGGCTGACGCGGTGTCCGATGGAGATGAACAGTGGCTTGACACCCGTGCGCGTGCGCAGGACCGCGCCGATCAACTCCCCGCGGTCGGTGAGCGGCGCCCGGCTCCCTTTGGCGGCGGGCACCCGGCCATGCTCGCCGATGAGCTTCGTCTTCGCCACCCCGATGGAGGGTAGATCGAGCAGCAGCCCCACATGGCTGGCGATGCCGCAGCGGCGCGGGTGCGCGATGCCTTGCCCGTCGTACAACAGCAGGTCTGGCGCGCGCCGCAAGCGCGAGAAGGCCTCCAGCACGGCGGGCGCTTCGCGGAAGGAGAGCAGCCCCGGTACATAAGGAAAGCGCGTAGGCTCCCGCGCCAGCGCGCTGTCCTGGAGCTCCAGCCCGGGGAAGCTCAGCACCGCCACCGCTGCTCGCGTGACGTTGCCGTCTTGTTCGAAGCCCACATCCACACCCGCCACGCGCCGCACCGTACCGATCCGGTCCTCGCGTATCAGGCGGCCACGCAGTCCCTCCTGCAGCGCCATGGCTTCCTTGGGTGTGAGATCCCAGCCGTGCAAGGCCCGGATCTTCACGCTGAAGCCGCCCGCAGCATGTCCGCGATCTCCTCGGGGAGGCGGTCGCGGTTGTCGCGCGTCAAGTGCACGAGGCGCGCGCGGGGGTCGCGCTTCACCTCCTCGATCAGCCCTTCACCCTTGAGCGCTACGGTTGCCAGGAGCGGCTGCGCCTGCGCGAGCAATGTGCGCACTGCGTCCACGAACCCCTGCGAGAGGCACTCCATCTTGCCGATCTCGTCGACGACGAACAGCCGTACCGCCAGATCGGGCACCAGCGCGCGCCGCGCCACGGTGTCGATCGCCGCCACATCGACGCCGTACTTGCCCACCCGCGGCGGGCCCGGGCGGCGCACATCGGCGATGATGCATTGCTCACCGTCGAATGTCACGAGCCGAAACCCTTGACGCACTCCGCCCGCGCGCACCTCCTCGGTCCAGAAGCCGCGCAGCGGCCAGCCCTGCAGCGCACCGCACACCCGGCGCAGCGCAGTGGTCTTGCCCGCGCCAGGCGGCCCAGTGATGAGCAGCAGGCTCACCTTTTCTCCGGGAACTGCAGCAGCCTCTGGAAGCGCTGCGCGTCATCCGACATCGTCATGTTATTGAACAGGCAATAGACTTCGCCATCACACCAGCTGAGCAACCGACGCAGGTCGCCGTCGGAATAGGTGTAGCGATACGTGCCGCCCCCGGCGCTTCCGTTCTACAATCAACGCCGCCTCATGCGTCCAGACCCATGCGCCAGATCATAGAACTGTCCACACATAAGCGGGAAGAGTTGCTCGACATCACAGACCGCGTGCGCCGGATCGTCGAGGACAGCGGTGTGCGCGACGGGTTGTGCGCCGTCTACGCGCACGGCGCTACCGCCGCTATCATGATCCAGGAGAACTGGGATGCCAGCGTACCGACCGACGTGGTCAACTTCCTGCGCAAGCTGGTCCCGCCCGGCGTGTGGTTGCATGACCAGCAAGACAACAACGGCGACGCGCACATCAAGGCCGGCCTGGTTGGCCCATCCGAAACCATTCCAGTGATCGGTGGGAAGCTCGGGCTGTCGACCTGGCAGGGCGTGTTCTTATGCGAGTTCGACGGGCCGCGCCACGACCGGCGGGTGATCGTGACCGTGCTCGCAGATGGCGCGTAGGATCGGATTTGTCGGGTGCGAGTCAATCACGCGGTGCTAGGCCGGTCGCGCGACGGGATGCGATAGAGCCAGACCGCCAGCGCCACGCCCAGCATCGCTAGCGCCGCCTTCAGGTAAGGGTTGCGCACGAAGAACACGATCGAGCTGCTCAGCGTGAGCGACATCATCACGATCGCGGTCAGCTTGATCCGGAAGGGAATGCTGCGGTAGCGCCGCCACTCGCGGATGGTGGGCCCGAACGTGCCGTTGTTGAGCAGCCAGTTGTAGAAGCGCCCCGAAGCTCGCGCGTAGCAGGCGGCAGCAACGAGCAGAAAGGGCGTGGTGGGCAGCACCGGAAGAAACAGGCCCAGCACGCCGAGTGCGACACACCCGGTCCCCGCCACGACCAACACCGCGCGCACCGTGGGCGAGTCGTGCTTGCGCATCTCGGCGCTGTAGTCTTGCTGCTCCATGACCGTGCTCATTAAAGCCGATCCCGCCAACCAGCACAAGGCGTGCGCCGGCGTGCGCCGGCGACGGTGCCACGGTACCGCAACGCCACTGCGCTGCGAAGGCCCCCGGACCGTTTCGGCCAGCTTCTCCTGCGCCCCGCAGACCGGCCCGACGTCCCGCCTCGGAAACATCAAGCAGGTTCAACTGGCCAGGTCAGTGCTCGAGAAGTTCTGAGCGGCAGCCGCGGAGCACAGTGACCAGCCCAGCAGGCGGTGGTCTCGCGTCAAGGCTGCGGTCCGAAGTACTCGGGGTCGATCTCCGCCGCGTAGCACGCCGGCGAGGCGAGCCGGCTGCCTGCGGACCCCGGCGCGCCGAGGAACTCCAGCCGGTCGGCCCGACGCTCATAGACGCCGCGTTCGGTGACTACGAAATCCACCGGCACATCCCATTCCTGCGGATATATCGTGGGAACGTGTCCCAGTTCATAGGCGATGCCGATGACGTGCGGTCGGCGGGTGAGTGCCGCGAGCGTGCGATCGAAGAACCCGCCGCCGTAACCGAGCCGGTAACCGGCGTCGTCGAAGGCGATCATCGGCAGCAGCACGCTGTCCGGAACGACCTCGCGGCTGTCGCGCGGGTACGGGATGTCGTAGACCCCGCGCGCAAGCGCAACCCCCGGATGCCATTCGCGGAAGACCAGCGGTGTACGCGGCGCGACCACCACCGGCAACGCCGTCACCGCGCCGGCTCTGCGCAGCCGCCGCGCGACGAAGCGCGCATCGTGCTCGTTCTTGTACGGCCAGCACAGCGCCACCACGCCGCGCGCCAGATTGGGGAAGCTGCGTTCGAGATGCCGGTCGATCGCCTCGCGATAGGTCCGCAACGTCTCGGACGGCAGGGCGAGCCGCTGAGCGAGAAGCGTCTCGCGCAGCTGCTTGCGCCATGCACGCAGATCATCGGGCGCCGGCACCGGCGCGCCGCTCGGGTTGTGCGCGGAACTGTCACCCACCTCGGCCGCCTCAGAAGATCACGACCGCGGTGAGCGCGGGCCCCAGCTCCATCGCGGGCCGATGCGGAAGAACGCGATGAGCGCAAGCCCGCGGATCGCTGTGCGTCGCCTGCCCATGATTCGCTCCTTTTCCACCGTCGCCGTCAGCCAGTCACCGCGCCCCGGGCTCGCGTACTATAGCAGGACACACGACGCCCGGTCATAGCTCGCATTCCGCAGCAGAGCTTGGACGCCACCCGTCGTAGCCAAAGGCCGGGATGGCGGTTGGGCATGCGGCATGGCGACATCGAAGCAAGCAACCCCCAGCCTAGCGTCGAACGCGCACGATCCGGTGGCAGGGGCGCATGTGCAGGCATATCGGTGTGGCGTGGTGAACGGGACCTTTCTCGAGAGGGGAAGAAAGCAGGGAATGTCGGATCCGGATCGCGGGGCAGGCGCTTTGGCCGAGCTCAAGGACTTCGTCGCCTTCCTGCAGAACCTGTGGGGTCTGCTCGGCGGCATTTCGGCGCTGTTCCCGCTGTCCAACACGCTCGTGCGCCTGATCCCGCTCGAGACGTTCGATCAGGAGGGGGGTGCTGGTGTGGTTCTCGCCAGGGCTGTTCACGACGCTCGCGACGCTGGTCAGCCTTTTCGTCATCCTATGGACCTTCGGGCAGCGACGGGAATTCCAGTCTGCGCCGGAGACCACCCGCATCCGGCGGCAGGCCGTCCCCGCGTTCGCGCTCGGCGTCGCCACGCTGATCGCGTATCTGGTGGTCTACTACTTCCTGCTGCGCAGCGCGTTTGACACGTTGGGGTGGGAGAGCGCGGACGTTCGCCGCCTGCTCGGCGAAGTGCCCTTGCTCGTGCTCTACGCAGCCGTATTCGCGTCGATCACCAGGGCGTTCATGCTCCTCGGGATGGCCGAGTACTACCGGTCAGAGCGGTAGTCACCGCAGGCACCTCGCAGGGTGCTAGAAAAGTCGCGATCGCACTCATAACTCGACGCACGCGCTCGGATTGCTCCTCCGACGGGCGCAGCGACACGAACCCGGGATAGAGCATGCGCCTCGATTACTCGCGGGATCCCGAAGCCGGGCGAGCGTCGGCCTTCAGTCGGCCGATCATCTCCGCGTTCGGGCAGAACTGCTGCAGCGACACAGGCGCGTCGCCTTCCAGCCAGGCGAGACAAGTCTCTTTGTCCCGGCACAGCAGACAACCCCGCGCCGCGGTCGCGATCTGCGCGAGCGCACCCTCGTCCGTACAACGCTCGACGTTGGCACCCTCGTTCTCGAGCACCCGGTGCATGAGCAGGGGCCTTTCCTCGTACATCCCGGCACGCCAGAGCCGGTAGCTCGTCACGCCCACCGCAATCAGGATGCCGCCCAGCACGGCCCCTGCCGCGGCCATCATCAGCAGATCCATCCCCACCCCCGCAATCGCCCGCAAGCCGCTGCGCGCGCGCGGCGGCCCGCACCCGGTCCTCGCGCCCGCGCGCGACGCGCCCTACCCCCTCTGCAAGAGCAGAGCCACCAGCAACAGTCCTACCGCGATGGCCTGGAACACCACGCGCAGCGTCATCCACTGGTGGCTGTGCTGCTAACTGCCGTCCCCGGCCATGGAACCTATCCCCGTCACCAGCGCCCCGATGGTCGCGAGCATCCCCAGGAAAACCAAGCCGATCAGTACGTGGATAAGCCCTCCTTCCGCCAGGAAGCTTCCGTGCCTAGGACTACAAGTGCCATGTAACCGCGGGCGCCGATGTACCGCTTTAACCCCGGTTAAGGAAGTGGCATCGCGGCGCACCTCCGGGCTTTCTGGTGGCGCACCCGCGCAGCGACTCCTTGATCGAGCATGACCATGGATTGGTTCAGCGGCACGGTCGGGGCGAGATCTCGCGTTTTGGATCGCGCTGCTGGACGCGGGTCCCATCGTTCGCACTGGTGCAGGGGTTGGCCGGCGCCGCGCTTCCCGGCCCGGCGCAGCGGCCGCGCGCGTGGTTTAATCTGAATCAAGGCCGACGCAGGTAATACGCGGCAGCATACAGTCACGGAAACAGCGCACCGAAAGGGGTGCGGGAGCAAGATGAGGCGACGAGCACAGCTTGCCCGTATCGGGGCGAGCCCACCGATCGAGAGCGCAGGCTCCTCCGGTGAGGGGGACCTGGGCATCCACTTCCAAGGAGGAGACGATGCACGCAAGCCGACCGACGCAGCCGACCAAGGAAATGGCCCGCTACGCGCTGGCGGCACTGGCCGTTTGCACCCTGCAAAGCACGGCCGGTGCCCAACAGGACGACCTCGCCGAGGGCGCGAAGCTGTATGTCTCGCAGTGCAAGATCTGCCACGGCAGCGTCTCGGCCGCCGACCAGGCTCAGGCCGTACCTGCCCCGCCGCGGTGGCACCTTGCGCGCCTGACCACGCAGCACCACGGCGCGCAACCGGTTCGGACCGATGTCACGCCCCCGTTCTCCGCGGACGTGGATGCGGCTGCGGCCACATCGGATCTGCTCGCCTTCGCACCGCCCTTCGGGCCGCACTTGCGCAAGGTCGTCGGCCGGCCCGCTGGCGCCGTGGAAGGCTACGACTATTCCTCCACCTTCCTGAAGACGCTCAAGGGCATGGAGTGGAACGAGGCTGCGCTGGACGTCTGGATCACCAATCCGCAGGCCTGGGTGCCCGGCGTGTACATGTTCTACAAGCAGCCGGACAAGGAGGTCCGGCGCAAGATCATCGAGTATCTCAAGGCGAGCCAGTAGGTGAGCCAGAAGATGAGTGCTGCCAGCATCAGTTCGGGCTGGCGCGCAACGACCCCGGCTGCCCGGGAAGCGGGAGGCGCACACCCAGATCGGTGAACGTGGTGCCCTCGACGCGAAACACGCGCAGCGTCCGGTCCAGCAGATCGGTCGTGTACATGTACCTGCCGTCGGCGGTGAAGGCCACACCCTCGGGGAGCGCGCCCACTTCGATCTCCTGCACCTTGGTCACCCGCATCCCGTCGATCCTGAGGATCACCAGACTGCCGGTGCGGCGGTAGGCCCAGTGGTCTCTGGGTAGGATCGAGCCGCCGAGCAGCACGGCGACGGCGAACTCCCCGGTCGGGCTGATGGCGAACGCCTCGGGCGCGTCCCCGACCCCGACGTAATCCACCACCCGCGGCGTTGATTGAGTGAGATCGATCACCGCGACCGCATCGGCGTGGCCATCCGGCCGTCCGCCGTTGCCGGTGTGGGCCACCAGCGCGAGCCTACCGTCGGGGGTGATGTCGATGTTGTAGGGGAACTGCCCCACCGGCATGTCGCTGCTCTTGTCGTAGGTCACGCGCTGCCCGTCGATGTCGAGCACCGCGACCTTGTTCGCCGCGTTCTTCAGGGCAAGAGCGCGGCGCCCATCCGGCGTGATCGCGACCGCAGCCACTTCGTCGTCCATCGGCACCGACCCGACCAGGCGCACCGCGGTGCCGGCGATGGCGAGCACGCTCACCGACTTGTCCGCGCGGTTGGCAACCAGGGCCAGATCACCGCGTCGATTGATGGACAACCCGGAGGGCTGTGCGCCGATCCGCAGCGTGTCCAGCAACCTGGGCGGATCGCTGCGCAGGTCGATGACATAGAGCTCGTTGCCCGGGGCAGGCTTCCAGCCGTCGCGCTCCTTCACCCACTGCATGGCGTTGGCCACCAGTGCGAGCGACTGGTCCGGCGTGACCTGCAGGTTCACGGGCGGACCGAAAATGGAGTTCATCAACGGCAGGCTCGCCGCGATGCGCGGCATCGCCGGGTCGGTGCCGATGTCGATGACGCTGACGAAATCGCGACCCGGTGCCAGGAACACTGGTCTGCCAGCGACGTCGAACGTCACCTTTTCGTCCAGACCGGTGACCAAAAACGCACGCTCGGCCAAGGCAGAGCCGGCGAACCATGTGAACAGAGCAATGGCGATGAGCACCGGCGCGCGCTTGACCATGGTCACGTGCTCCTTCAAGTGAGTGACAGGCGCAACAGCATAGCATTCGCTGGAAGGAAGCCACACCGCCGACTTTCTTGATCCAGGTTCAGAAAACCGCATGCCGCCCTGCCAGGGCCTTGCCACGGTCCGATAGCTGCGGGAGAGTTACCGAGCAGGCCGCAGGCCGATTTCCCTCCCCGCCAGGCCGCATCGTCCGGGGCACGTCACCCGTAGCACCTGCGCTGATGCGCGCTCTGCATACACCGGACCACTGCTTCCATGCGACTGCTGCTGATCAACCCGCGCTTCACCGAGAGCTTCTGGAGCTTCCGCTTCGCCATGACCGAGATCGTGCCCGGCAAGCGCACGCTCAACCCGCCGCTGGGGCTCGCCACCTTGGCCGCGCTGTGCCCGCCGCACTGGCAGGTGACGATCGTCGACGAGAACGTCGAACCGATCCCGCTCGAGCCCAAGGCGGACATTGTTGGCGTGTGCGGCATGGGGGTGCAGTTCCCGCGCCAGAGCGAGCTGCTGACCTATTATCGGGGCCGCGGTCGCTACGTGGTAGCGGGAGGCAGCTACGCCTCGCTGTGCCCGGAGAAGTACGCGCAACTCGCCGATACCACGGTCGCCGGCGAGGCGGAGTACATCTGGCCCGCCTTCTGCCGTGACTTCGAGGCGGGCGCACCGAAGCCGCTGTACCGGGAGACCGGCACGGTCGCGCTCACCGACTCCCCCACGCCGCGCTTCGACCTGCTCAAGCTGCATCTCTACAACACCGCCAGCCTTCAGTTCTCCCGCGGCTGCCCGTACATGTGCGACTTCTGCGACATCATCGTCATGTTCGGGCGGCGCCCGCGCATGAAGAGTGTGGAGCAGATCGGGCGCGAGCTGGATGCGCTGCGGGCGCAGGGCGCACGCCAGGTGTTCTTCGTGGACGATAACCTGATCGGCAACCGCGCTCAGGCCAAGGCGCTGCTGCGGTTCCTGGCGAACTACCAGAAACAGCACAACTACCGGTTCGGCTTCGGCACCGAGGCCTCGCTCAACCTGGCTCAGGACGAAGAGCTGATGGCGCTGATGCACGAGGCCAATTTCGCCTGGGTCTTCATCGGCATCGAGACGCCCGACGATGAGACCCTCAAGCTCACCCGCAAGACGCAGAACATGGGCACCGACATGCTCGGCGCGTTGCGCCGCATCTACCGCCACGGCATCGACGTGCTGGCTGGCTTCATCGTCGGCTTCGACACCGACACGCTGGAGACCTTCGAGCGGCAGCGCCGCTTCATCCTGGACTCCGGCATCCAGGCGGCGATGGTCGGGCTGCTCACGGCGCTGCCGCGCACGCCGCTGTACGAGCGCCTGAAACAGGAGGGCCGGCTGATCGAGCGCGCCGACGACACCGACAACACCCGGCTGGGTACCAACTTCGTCCCGAAGCGCATGAGCTACGATGCGATGGTGGCGGCCTACCAGCGCCTGTACGAGCAGCTGCTGACCGATCGGGGCATTGCCCAGCGCATCTGCAACAAGCTGCGCTGGATGCGCGCGCCCGTGTACCGGGGGGAGTACGCGGCGGTCGATCGGGTCCGCATCGTCATGCGCCTGCTGGTGAAGGGCATCCTGCCCGGTGGTCCTGGACGCTGGGCTGCGTTCCTCGGCACCCTGCCCTGGTCAGCTCCGGGCAAGCTGCCGATGGTGATCTCGGACTGGATCACCGGCCTGTCCATGCGCACCTACGTGCAGCGCCGCTTCGCGCGCGATCCCGACGCGGAGTCCGCAGTGGACCGGCAGGTGAGCGCCCTGCGCCGCGTGGTGGCGTGCTACCTGGACGCGGGCAAGGTGGGGTTCGCCTGGGGACCCGGGCGGCTGCACCTGGCCCTGTCGCTGACCGGCAGGCTGGACGCGCGCTTCTTCTCGCGCACCGCGCCACGGCTGGAAAAGCTGCTGCGGCACACGCAGTCCACGCTCACCCTGCGCATCGAGGAGCTGCAGGCGCAGCACATCGCGCACCTGCAGCGGTTACTCGCGCGCCTCGCGCGCCACGGCGATCGCGTCTCGGTCGTCGTGCATGAGAAGCTGCGTGCGCTGGTGCCGGTGGATTCCTCCGTATTCCATCTGGTGCTGGGAACGCGGGGGGCGTGAACGTCACGCTCAAGGTGGGCGGCCTTTCGCCGCTCACCACGACCGACTATCCGGGCCGGCTGGCCTGCGTGGTGTTCGTGCAGGGATGCCCCTGGCGCTGCGTCTACTGCCATAACCCGCACTTGCAGCGCCGCCGAGCGCCCAGCCGCATCGGCTGGGCAAACGTGCGGGATTTGACCACTGCGGCCGCAGCCGCCTCAGCGCTCCGCGGCGCAGTCGCGCGGTGTAATGTGGTTCTCCTTCGCGTACTGGGCGGCGGACTGCTCGATCATCGGCCGCACGATCGACTGGTCCGACGCGATCCAGTCCGAGATCACCTTCCAGTGGCTCCCGTCCCATTGCTGGAAGCGCACCGCGCCCCCGCCCTCATGATCCCGGCAGCTGACTTTCAGCGGCTGCATGAGGCTGGATGCGCCGAGCTGCTCGAGACGCTTGGCATCCAGCTCGAGGTTCTCCAGACCCCAGCGCACCTCTTCGCCGGAGAGCACCTTGCGGCCGAATCTCGCCTGAGCCGTACGGATCGCCTCGGCAGTGACGATCCCGTGCACGACGCCGCGGTTGTAGTACACGGAGCCGATCCGGGCCGGATCGCCCATCTCGCCCTGCCCCTTCGCGTACACATGCTTCTGGATCTCATGAATCACCGGAAAGTCGCTTCCGGGAAGATTGAAGCCCGCGGCAATGTAGCCCGTGGCGGCATCACCGGCGGGCAGCACATCCTCCTCGGCGCCGGACCACCAGACGCCGACGATCCGCTCTCGCGGATAGCCCAGCTTCGCCGCCGTGCGCAGCGCCGTGGGGTTCATCACGCCCCAGCCGCGCAGGATGACCCAGTCGGGCTTGATCTGGCGGATCTGCAACCACTGGGACTGCTGCTCGTTGCCTGGATGGGCCACCGGGATGTGCGTCACGCTGAAGCCGTATTTCTGGGCCTGGAGATCCAGTACCGGTATGGTTTCCTTGCCGTACGCCGAGTCGTGATAGAGATTCACGATCTTCTTGCCCTTGAGCTTGTCCATCCCGCCTTCTCGCTGGCCT
>Ga0105095_10001214_pt1 | contig 13332 bp, 10 predicted proteins | sample PPLLak2March2015_2_FD_79180 | JGI IMG/M metagenome (GOLD analysis project Ga0105095, IMG submission 79180) | Freshwater sediment microbial communities from Prairie Pothole Lake near Jamestown, North Dakota, USA - PPLs Lake P8 Core (3) Depth... | ecosystem: Environmental > Aquatic > Freshwater >... | reverse complement strand
TGGCCGCCTGCGGCGGGGCGTCGGGGGAGGGGGCCGCCGTGGCGGCACGGGCGCCCACCCGGCCGGCCGCCGACGCGGCGCAGCAGCTCGATGTGTCGCGCCGTACTGCTATCGTCACCGCCGCCGAGCGTGTCGCGCCGGCCGTGGTGAGCGTCAACGTGGTCCGCCGCGAGCGGCAGGTGGCCGGTGGTTGGAGCCTGTTCTTCGGGCCGCGCGAGTTCGAGCGGACCGTGCAGGGCCTGGGTTCGGGCTTCATCGTTTCGACCGAGGGGATCGTCATCACGAATCAGCACGTCGTGGCGGGCGCCGAGCAAATCGTCGTTACGGCGCGCGACGGCACCGACTATCCCGCCACCCTGCTCGGCGAAGATCCGCTCACGGACATCGCCGTGCTCCGCATCGAGGGCGACGGCCTTCCCGCCGCCCCGCTCGGGTCGGCGCACGCGCTGGTGATCGGCGAGTGGGTGATCGCGATCGGCAATCCGTTCGGGTACCTGTTCGGCAACTCCGAGCCCACGGTTACCGCGGGGGTGGTGAGCGGGGTCGGGCGCAACCTCCTGCCCTCCGGCGATCAGTCCGGGGTGTACGTGGACATGATCCAGACCGATGCCGCGATCAATCCGGGCAACAGCGGCGGACCGCTCGTGAACGCCCTCGGAGAGGTGGTGGGCGTCAACAGCAACATCCTGTCGCGGTCCGGCGGCTCGGAGGGAATCGGGTTCGCCATCCCCATCGAGCGGGCACTGAGGGTCATGCACGAGTTGGTCGAGCACGGCACGGTCCGCCGGGCGTGGGTGGGCGTGGACGTGGCGGGCGCGGATGCGATGCGGGACTGGAAGCAGCAGGGTGGGCTGGCCGTGCTCTCCGTGGCCGAAGGCAGCCCCGCCTCGCGCGCCGGAATCCGGGGGGGCGACGTCCTGGTCGAGTCCCGTGGGAGGACCATCCGCACGTTTCTCGACTGGGAGGCCGTGAAGCTGGACGTCAGCCCCGGCGACACCCTGTCGGTGGTCGTCGCGCGGGACGGCCGCCCGCGCACCGCGCGCCTCACGGTGCAGGACCTCCCCACGGCCACCGCCGAGAAGGTCGACATCATGGGCGGCCTCCAGCTCGTCTCCGTGACCCCGGCCGTGCGCCAGGAACGGGGGATACGGAGCGAATCGGGCGCCCTGATCTACGACATCCCCGATGCAACCGCCCGGCAGACCGGGCTCCGGGCCGGAGACGTGATTCGTCAAATCAACCAGACGGCCGTGACCGACGCGGCGGATGTCGAGCGCCTCGTACGGGCGGCGCAGGGCCGGACCGCGCTGCGGATCTTCTTCGAGCGCGACGGCCGGATCGGCATCTCCGAGTTCTACGTGCGATGACCACCGACCCCCGCTACATCTCGCCCCTCGGCACCCGCTACTCCTCGGCCGCCATGCAGCAGTTGTGGAGTGCCCCGCACCGCGCGGGCCTCTGGCGCCGCCTCTGGCTCGCGCTGGCGGAGACCCAGCGCCAGCTGGGCGTCGCGATTCCGGAGCCGGCCATCGCGGCGATCCGGGATCACCTGGACGACGCCGATCTCGACGCCGTGCGGGAGCACGAGCGCCGGCTGCGCCACGACGTCATGGCGCACATCCATCACCTGGGCGAGCAGGCCCCGGAGGCGCGCGCCTACCTGCATCTCGGCGCCACGAGCTGCTTCGTCACCGACAATGCGGACCTGATCGTCCTGCGCGACGCCATGCGGCTGCTGCTGGGGCGCCTGCGGGACGTCCTGCGCGCGCTGCGCGCCTTCGCGCTGACGCACGCGGGCGAGCCAACCCTGGCGTACACGCACTTCCAGCCGGCGCAGCTCACCACCGTGGGCAAGCGCGCCACGCTCTGGGCGCTCGACTTCGCCATGGACGCCGAAGCGCTGCTCGCCCTGGTCGAGTCCCTCCCCTTCCGCGGGTGCAAGGGGACGACCGGCACGCAGGCCAGCTTTCTCGAGCTGTTCGCGGGGGACGAGCAGAAGGTCCGGGCGCTCGATCGCCGCGTGGCGGAGGTGTTCGGGTTTGCCCGCATGGTTCCCGTCTCCGGCCAGACGTACACCCGCAAGCTGGACGCGCAGGTCCTCGACGCGTGGGCCGGCGTCGGCCAGTCATGCTCGAAGCTCGGGAACGACTTGCGGTTGCTGCAACATGAGGGGGAGATCCTCGAGCCCGCCGAGGCGGCGCAGGTGGGGTCGAGCGCCATGCCGTACAAGCGCAACCCCATGCGCGCCGAGCGGATGTGCGGGCTCGGGCGCTATCTGATCGCGCTGCGCGAGAACACGGCGTACACGGCAGCTACCCAGTGGCTGGAACGCACGCTCGACGACAGCGCCAACCGTCGGCTGGTGCTCGCGGACGGGGCCCTCGCCGCCGACGCCATTCTCCTGCTGGCCGCCGACCTCGCGCGCGGCCTGGAGGTGCGCCTGCCGGTGGTGCGCCGCCACGTCGAGCGCGGCATGCCGGCGATGGCCACCGAACGCTGGCTCATGCTCGCGGTGTCCGCCGGCGGCGACCGCCAGAGCCTGCACGAGGTGATCCGCCGCCACGCCTGGGCCGCCCGGGACGCCGAGGACCGCGGCGAGTCCTCCGACCTGCTGGGTCGGCTGGCGGCGGACCCCGCGTTCGGCGCCCTCGACGCCCAGCGACTCCAGGCCGAGCTGGATCCCAGCCGGTACGTGGGGCGCGCGCCGGGGCAGGTGCGCGAATACGTGACCGAGTACCTCGATCCACTGTTGACGCGGCTGGACGCGTTCGCCGTCCATGACGCCGCGGGAGTGACCGTCTGATGGCCGCACCCCTCGCCCAGAGCGCCCTGCCCCTTCCGCTGCTGCGGCGCGGCAAGGTGCGCGAAGTGTACGTGGTGGACGACGCCTCCCTGCTCCTCGTCGCGAGCGATCGCGTGAGCGCGTTCGACGTCGTGTTGCCGAACCCGATCCCCCGCAAGGGCGCCGTGCTCACGCAGATCAGCGCCTACTGGTTCCGGGCGCTCGCGGACGTGATGCCGAGTCACTTCCTCACGGCCGACGCGGACGAGATCATCGAACGGGTCCCGGCGCTGCAGGATCACCGCGACGAGATCGCCGGACGCGCCATGCTCTGCCGGCGCACGACGCCGGCGCCCGTGGAATGCGTCGTCCGCGGCTACCTGTCCGGCTCGGCCTGGGCCGAGTACCGCGAGCGGGGCACGCTGGCGGGGGAACCCCTGCCCGGCGGGCTGGTCGAGAGCGCCAGGCTCGATCGGCCCATCTTCTCGCCCGCCACGAAGGCGGAGGTCGGTCACGACGAGAACGTCACGTTCGCGCAGACCGCGGCGCTGGTGGGCGCAGACGTGGCGGCCCGGCTCCGGGACGCGAGCCTCGCGCTCTACGCGGCGGGCCGCGACCGCGCGGCCGCCCGCGGCATCATCATCGCCGACACCAAGTTCGAGTTCGGACGCGCGCCGGACGGACGCCTGCTCGTGATCGACGAGATGCTCACGCCTGACTCGTCCCGTTTCTGGCCCGCCGATCGGTACCAGCCCGGTCGCGGCCAGCCCAGCTTCGACAAGCAGCCGCTGCGCGACTGGCTCGCCGATCTCCGGAAGGCCGGACGCTGGAATGGCAACGCGCCGGGCCCGGATCTCCCCGACGCGGTGGTTCGCGCCACCAGCGAGCGCTATCTCGATGCCTACCGGCGGGTGACGGGGCACGACCTGCCGTCATGAGGATCGCGCCGGAGGGCCGTCCCTTTGTGCTGGCGGGCATCGTCGTCCTGGCGGCACTCGTTGCGGTGGGCGGGGTCCTGGGCGGGTGGGGAGCGGCGCTGCCGCTCGCCTGGCTCCCGGTGGCACTCTGGATTCCTGCCTTCTTCCGCGACCCGGACCGGCAGGGCCCGCGCGACGCCCGTCTGGTGATCGCGCCCGCCGACGGCCGGGTCGTGAGCGTGGGCGAGGTGAGTGAACCGGAGGTGATCGGCGGACCGGCGCTGCGGATCTGCATCTTCATGAACGTGTTCAACGTGCACGTCAACCGGCATCCGGTGGGCGGGACGGTCATTCGTCGGGACTACCGGCCAGGCAGGTTCTTCAACGCGTCGCTCGACAAGGCGAGCGTGCACAACGAACGGACGACCTTGGCCGTCCAGTCGGAGCGCGGACCGGTGGTGGTACGTCAGATCGCGGGTCTCGTGGCGCGCCGCATCGTAACCGACCCCGCGGTGGGCGCCATCGTGCGGCAGGGCCAGCGGCTGGGCCTGATCCGGTTCGGTTCGCGGGTGGATACCTGCCTGCCTGCCGGGGCCCGCCCGCGCGTGGCCGTTGGCGACCGCACCACGGCCGGGGTCACCGTCATCGCGGAGTGGTCATGAGAGGTCTCCCGCGGCGCCGGCCGTACGTGCGGCGCGTGGTCGTCGTGGTGCCGAGCATGTTCACGCTCGCGAACCTCTTCTTCGGGATCTGGTCCATCGTCCTCGCGGCCCGCGGGGAGTACTATCGCGCGAGCTGGTACATCGTGATCGCGGGCGTGCTCGACATGCTCGACGGACGCGTCGCGCGGATGAGCAAGACGGGATCGCGGTTCGGGGCCGAGCTCGACTCCCTCGTGGACCTCGTGAGTTTCGGGGTGGCGCCGGCGGTGCTGATCTACCACCTGGTGTTCGCGGAGGGGGGCGGGTTCGCCTGGCTGTTCTCGTACGGCTTCGTGACGTGCGTCGCCCTCCGGCTCGCCCGCTTCAACACGGTCGCCAGCGACCACGGACCGTCGGAGAGCTTCCAGGGACTCCCCTCGCCGGCCGGGGGCATGACGCTCGCCACCTGGTACCCGTTCACGCAGACGGACTACTACCAGGCCCAGCTCGCGGGCCTGCCCTGGTCGCAGATCATGGTGTTCCTGACCCTCGCCCTGAGCCTCACGATGGTGAGCACGATCCGGTACGCCAAGCTGCCCCGGATCGGCGTTCGCTCGGCGCGCGGCCTCGGCGGGCTGGCGGTGAACCTCACGGTGCTGGGATTCGGGATCTGGTCGCGCGACATCTTCTTCTTCCCGCTCGGGCTCGCCTACCTCACGTACGGACTCGTCCGGGCGGCCGTGGTGGGCTTCCTCGAGCGGGGCGAGGACGAGGACGACGCGGACGACGACGAGGTGCTGCTGATCGAGGACGAATTGGCGGGTGAGGAGCCGGACGAAGACGACCTGCCGCGCCCACCTGATTGACCCGGGGCCCGGCGGAAACCGGCGCGCTCCGGCGACCCTATTCACGTCACGGACGGCCCACGCGATATTGTTAGTACCGGCGGTCAGGCTTGGTCGATCGCCGCGACCCGGACACCGGGCCCGAGGCGGGCCTGTGAACCCTGACCGTGCACGAGTTGGCCATCCTCCAGGGAGGTGCGGCATGAGACGGTGGAGCCTGCTTCCAGTCCTGTTGGTGACGGCGGTCGCCTGCGGCGGCGATGAGGCCGAGCCGGCGGGAACGCCGGAGGATTCGGTGGGCGCGCAGACCGCGGAGATGCCCCCCGCCCCGGCCGAGAGCATGGCGGTCACGCAGGGATCGCCGCCCCCCGCGGGGCAGCCGGCCCGCATGCCGGCCGTGGCCCTCGCTGCGGACGACGAGGCGTGGACCCCCACGCACACGGGGACGGTGAACCCGGGCATGACCCGTGAGCAGGTGATCGAGACCTGGGGCCCCCCGGTGGCCGAGCGGGTCCTCGGCGCGTGGACCTACCTGTACTTCCGGAACGGGTGCGAGGCATCCTGCGGGACGTTCGACGTCGTGTTCCTCGAGAACAGCCAGGTCGTGAACGCGATCACCCGCGGCCAGGGACACACGTATGCCGGCACATCAACCTCGCCGCCCGGAGCCGCGGCGCGCGCCACCCCACCGGGCGAGACGGAGGAGTAGCGGCGGATGCCGGAGAAGCCGAGTCGGAACGAGGAAGAGTACTTCGCCCGCGTCGAGGCCGAGCGCCTCAAGACGCTCAAGAGCTCGGCGGAAACCGAGGCCCGGCTCGAGGAGCGGCGCAGTCACTTCATGAAGTGCCCGCGGTGCGGGGCCGACCTCCGGGTTGAGCACTACTCTGGCATCGAGGTCGAACGCTGCCCGGAATGCCACGGCATCTGGTTCGATGCCCACGAGGCGGAGCGCCTCGTGGAATTCAACGCGCGGAAGGGTGTGGGCGGCGCGTTCCGGGCCATCGTCGAGGCCGTCCGCGGGCCCGACCGGGCAAAACGGATCTGATGTCCGCCCGCACGATTCTCCGACCTGACGGGGCCCGGTAGCCGCATGTGCGGGATCTTCGGGGCCGCCAATGTCCGCGACGCCGCCCAGCTCGCCTACCTCGGGCTGTACGCGCTGCAGCACCGGGGACAGGAGTCGGCGGGCATCGTGGCCGTGGACGCCGACGGCCAGGCACGCGTGCACCGCGGCATGGGCCTGGTGAACGACGTCTTCTCGGCCGACGTCCTGCGCGGGCTCCGCGGGGACATCGCCATCGGGCACACCCGGTACTCCACCACCGGCAGTTCGATTCTCGCGAATGCGCAGCCGGGACTGGTCAACTATCACGCCGGCGCGCTCGCGCTGGCGCACAACGGCAACCTGACGAACGCCGTCGAGGTGCGTGAAGACCTCGTTCGCCAGGGGTCCATCTTCCAGTCGTCGTCCGATTCCGAGGTCCTCGTGCACCTCATCGCGCGATCGGACGCGCGGGCGGTGGAGGACCAGATTCTCGACGCGCTCGACCGCGTCGAGGGGGCCTACTCCCTGCTGCTCACGGTGGGGCGCACGCTCTACGCCATCGTGGACCCGCGGGGATTCCGGCCGCTCGTGCTCGGCAGGCTCGGAGCGGGCTGGATCCTCGCGTCGGAGACGTGCGCCCTCGACCTCGTCGGGGCGCAGCGGGTGCGCGAGATCGAGCCCGGGGAGTGGATCAAGGTCGAGGACGGCCGGGTGAGCGACCTTCCGCCGCTCCCGGCGCGCCCGCACCGACGGTGCGTGTTCGAGCTGATCTACTTCTCCCGTCCCGACAGCACGATCTTCAGCCGCTCCGTCGATCGGGTCCGCCGCGAGCTCGGCCACCGCCTGGCCCACGAGCACCCGGCGCCCGGCGCGGATTGCGTCTTCTCGGTGCCCGACTCGGCCAACGCCATGGCGCTGGGATTCTCGGAGGCCTCCGGGCTCAAGCTCGAGCACGGGCTGATCCGCAACCACTACGTGGGCCGCACGTTCATCAATCCCGGGCAGGCCGCGCGGGTCGCCAAGGTCCGCATCAAGTTCAACCCGGTTCACGAAGTGATCGCCGGCAGGAGTGTCGTGGTGGTGGACGACTCGCTGGTGCGCGGCACGACGTCCCGGGAGCTGGTCCAGATGCTCCGGCAGGCGGGAGCGCGCGAGGTGCATTTCCGGCTCGCGTCCCCACCGATCACCGGGCCCTGCTACTACGGGATCGATACTCCCACCCGCGCCGAGCTCATTGCCGCCACCCACTCGGTCGACGAGATCCGCGCGCACCTCGGGGTCGATTCCCTCGGCTACCTTTCGCTCGAAGGCATGCTCGAGGCCGCGGGGCCGGAGGACCGCTACTGCCACGCCTGCTTCTCCGGCCAGTATCCCACGGCCATCCCCGAGGGACGGGGTTCCGACGCGCTCTCGCTCTCCGTCTCCCGCTGACGCACCCCCCTGCCCGCGGCGGGCGCAGGCGGCCCGGTCTTTGCACCCGAGCCGCCGGGCCCATGGCTCCCGGCGCCTCATCTTCGATTCACAGCATCTTTAGCGCCTGGAGTCGACCATCCATCGATCGGCCGATCCGCGACCGACGGCATGGAACGACAACCCACAGACTCCCGGTAACCCGATGACGAAACAGCACGTCTTCTTCTTTGGTGACGGTGCCACCGAGGGCGGCACCACCATGAAGGCCCTCCTCGGCAGCAAGGGCGCGAACCTCGCCGAGATGGCCAACATCGGGATTCCCGTCCCGCCGGGATTCACCGTCTCGACCCAGGTCTGCAACGCCTATCTGGAGAAGAACGCGCTCCCGGACGATGTGCGCGATCAGGTCCAGGCGGCGGTGGCGCGGCTGGAGCGCGCCACCGGGCGCACGTTCGGCGGTGAGCGTGAGCCGCTCCTCGTGTCGGTGCGGTCGGGCGCGGCCATCTCGATGCCCGGCATGATGGACACCATCCTCAACCTCGGTCTGAACGACCGGACGGTGGAGGCGCTCGCGGCTCAGGGCCAGAACCCGACCTTTGCCTACGACTCCTACCGACGGCTCGTCCAGGGCTACGGCGGCGTTGTCTTCGGCCTGAAAGCCCAGCCCGGCGAGAGCGACCCGTTCGAGGCGGCGCTCGAGGCCGCCAAGCAGAGCCGCGGCGTCCATCGGGAAATCGATCTGCCCGTGGAGGACCTGAAGGGCCTCGTCGAGCGGTTCAAGGCGATCGTGGCGCGCAGCGCCGTGCACCCGTTCCCGGAGGATCCGTGGGCGCAGCTGTGGGGCGCCATCGAGGCCGTCTTCCGCAGCTGGCAGGGGCGGCGCGCCGTGGACTACCGCCGCGTGCACCGCATTCCTGACGACCTCGGCACGGCCGTCAACGTCGTCGCGATGGTGTACGGGAACATGGGTGAGGAGAGCGGCACCGGCGTCGCGTTCACCCGCAACCCGTCGACGGGCGAACCGCAGCTCTACGGCGAGTTCCTGGTGAATGCGCAAGGCGAAGACGTCGTGGCCGGCGTCCGCGATCCGCAGCCCATCGCGGACATGGCGGAGCGCCTCCCCACCGCCTATCGCCAGCTCACGCAAACGGCGCAGCAGCTGGAACGCCACTACCGCGACGTCCAGGACATCGAGTTCACGGTCGAACGCGGCACGCTCTATCTGCTGCAGACGCGAACCGGCAAGCGGACCGGCAAGGCCGCCGTGCGGGTCGCCGTGGACATGGTACGCGAAGGCCTGCTGACCCGGGCCGAGGCTCTGCGGCGGGTCGCCCCGGATCAGCTCGATCAGCTGCTGCATCCCACCGTCGATCCGGATCAGGAGATCACCGTCATCGCGCGCGGGCTGCCGGCGTCGCCGGGGGCCGCGGTGGGCAAGGTCGTGTTCGACGCCGACCGCACCGCCGAGCTGGCCGCCAAGGGGGAGGCGGTGATCCTCGTGCGGCGGGAAACCAGCCCGGACGACTTCCACGGGATGGCCGTCGCGCGTGCTATCCTCACGGCCCGCGGCGGGATGACGAGCCACGCGGCTGTCGTGGCCCGCGGCATGGGCAAGTGCTGCGTCGCGGGCGCCAAGGACCTGGACGTGGACGAGGCCAACCGCGTGTTCCGCTCCCAGGGGCACGAGGTCCGGGAGGGGGACTGGATCACGCTCGACGGGTCTGCCGGCCGGGTCATTCTCGGTCAGGCGCGGCTGGTCGAGCCCACCCCCACCGACGACTTCACAGAGCTCATGCGCTGGGCCGACGAAACCCGCGAGCTTCGCGTCCGCACCAACGCGGACACCCCAAAGGACGCCGCCCGCGCCCGCGCCTTCGGCGCGGAGGGCATTGGCCTCTGTCGCACGGAGCACATGTTCTTCGAGGGCGACCGGCTGCACGCCATGCGCCGGATGATCGTCGCGCCGGACCTCGAAGGGCGGCGGCGCGCGCTGCTCACCCTGCTGCCCATTCAGCGGCAGGATTTCGTCGAGATCTTCCGGGCCATGGACGGGTTCCCCGTCACGATCCGCCTGCTCGACCCCCCGCTCCACGAGTTCCTGCCGCACGCCGCGGAGGAGATAGCGGCGCTGGCCGGGAGCCTCGGGGTCACCCCCGAGCGGATTCGGTACCTGGTGGACGTGCTGACCGAGGCAAACCCCATGCTCGGACACCGCGGGTGCCGGCTGGGCCTCACCTACCCCGAGATCACCGAGATGCAGGCCCAGGCCATCTTCGAGGCCGCGTGCGAGGCGGCGGCCGGCGGGGCCACCGTCATCCCGGAGGTCATGGTGCCGCTCGTGGGGGACGTCGAGGAGCTGCGGCGCCAGGCAGACCTGGTGCGCGAGGTGGCGGAGCGTGTCTTCACCGAGCGCAAGCGCCGCGTGAACTACCTCGTCGGCACCATGATCGAGCTGCCGCGGGCCGCGCTCACGGCCGACAAGATCGCCAAGGTGGCGGAGTTCTTCTCGTTTGGTACCAACGACCTCACGCAGACCACGTTCGGGCTCTCGCGCGACGACGCCGGACGGTTCCTGCCGTTCTACGTCGAAAGCGGCATCCTGCCGGACGACCCGTTCCAGACCCTGGACCAGGAGGGCGTCGGCAAGCTCATCCGGATGGGCGTCGAGCTGGGCCGCCGCACGAATCCCAAGCTCAAGATCGGGATCTGCGGCGAGCACGGCGGCGACCCGCGTTCGGTGATGTTCTGCCACCGCGCCGGCCTGAACTACGTGTCGTGCTCACCGTTCCGGGTCCCCGTCGCCCGGTTGGCCGCGGCGCAGGCCGCGCTCGACGGGCCCGGAGGCGGGTCCTAGGGCTCTCGGCGGAGCAGGCGCGCCCGCTCGACGCCCCGCAGGAGCGGGGCGTCTACACCGAGCTCAGCAAGTCGGTCGAACGGGCACCACGCCGCTCGCTCCCCGTCCGGGGTTTGCGCAGCCGTCCCCTCCGCCGCCACGAAGCGGAACATCAGATCGTGATGGTAGTGCGGGGGCTCGCCGCGTGCTGGCGGGATCTCGTGCACGTCCACTCTCACGAGGACCGGGTCCACGCGTCCATCCACGGTCACTCCGGTTTCCTCGAGCACCTCACGCCGCGCCGCGCCCACGATGGTCTCGTCCGCGGCCTCGAGGTGCCCGCCGGGCTGGAGCCAGCGGCCCAGCCGTTGGTGGAAGACGAGCAGCACCGCGGAACCGTCGGGTGACAGCACGAGCCCGCTCGCGGTGACATGTCCGGGATCGAAGCGACCGCGGGCCCCCGGCCAGGGTTGGGTGTCCAGCAGCGCCAGCGTGGCGGCTTGGCTCTCCATCGCCCGCTGATCTCCCATCGGGTCGAATCGCTCGACCCAGCGCCGGATGTCTTCGACCGGGATCATGCACCTCTCCGGTTGATCGGGAGCGCATCGTCGGGCTGCGGCCGGACGGCCCGGCGGAATTGACGCATCCCCGGGAAGCGTCGCAAGTCCGCGGAACGTCCCCACCCCACCCGGTCTGCATATTAGACCGCGTGGAGTGGATCTTCCTGGTCCTGTACGGCACCATGACTGTGGTGCTGGCCTCGAACCTCGCGTCCCTGGCGGCCGGACGCCGGCGCGAGGGGCGCCGGTTCGGGGGCCTGCTCTCGGTTCTCATCCCGGCCCGGAACGAAGAGCGGAATCTGGCGCGCCTCCTGCCCTCTCTGCTGGCGCAGACGGGTATCGACTTCGAGGTCATCGTGTACGACGACGCCTCGGATGACGGCACGGCCGGCGTGGTCTCCCGTGCGGGCGATTCCCGCGTGCGCCTCCTGCGCGGGCACGGCCCTCCGCAGGGCTGGGTCGGTAAGGTCTACGCGCTGTATCAGGCGTCGAGAGAGGCCCGCGGGGACGTCTTCCTCTTTCTGGATGCCGACACGGTCCTCAGGGGCCCCGGTGCGCTCGCGCGAATCGCCGCCCGGTTCGCGGCCCTCCCGCCTCCCGCGCTGCTCACGGCACTCCCCTGGTTCCGCGGCGGCGCCCCCCTTCTCGTAAGCCTGGTGCCATACACGTTCCTCACCAACCTCCCGCTGTACGCCGCGACCCGGTGGGGTGGCCGGCTGGTGGCGGCGATGAACGGGCAGTGCTGGATGATCGGACGGGGGGACTATTTGGCGCACGAGCCGCACCTCGAGCATCGGCACGAAGTGCTGGAGGACATCCGCATAGGCCAGTTCCTGGCCGGCCGCGGCGTGCGCCCACGGTTTGCGGACCTGCGGGACGAGCTCGAAGTCTGGATGTACCGGGACACCCGGGAGGCGTGGCGGGGGTTCCGGAAGAACGCTTACCTGCTCCTGGGAGGCCACGTCCTCCCCTTCACGCTGGTCTTCTGCCTGTTCGTCCTGACCTACTTGCTGGCTCCCTTCTGGTCCCCCCTCTGGCTTGCCTGGGCGGTCGGAACCAAGACCGTCGCGGACCGCTACTGCCGGTTTCCCCTCTGGGTCTCCCTTGCCGCTCCCGCGACGTTCGTCCTCTGGGCCGGGCTCCTGCTCGACTCCGCGTGGAGCCACGCTCTGGGCCGGGTGGAGTGGAAAGGCCGGATCGTTGCCCGCCGGTGACGTTGGCCCGCACTGCCAGGACGACTGCGACGGGTGGCGCGGCGGTTGGCTTCGGCCGCTCGGTCGTTTTCCACACTGGTCAACATGGCACGGCCATTGGTCCACGAATCAGAGACACTGCCGCGGCGCGAGCCAACAAGTCCACAAGTGCTCCCGTCGTGGACAACTTGCTATTGCTATTATAACTGATTGTATATCAATTGATTACGATCGGTATATGAAGTTGTTTCTAATGTGGAAACTCTGCTGACGCTTTGCTAACAAGACGTCATGATCCGAACCGATCGAGGTACTCGACCAGGGGGAGCTTGCGAGCCGTGTTGGCAGAACTCATATACCGCACCGTCCCGAAGATCGGTCGGCGCGGCCCCCATGGTCTGTCGTACCGGCCGAAGCACCAGTAGATGCCCGAGTAGGAGTTGGGGTCCCGTCCGTCCAGCGCGTACCGGTTGTTCAACTCAATGAGCGCCGCCGCGGCTGACTCGGGGGTTCGCGACCACTCCAGCACCTTCTTGCCCCAGAGCATCCTGAGGTACCCCTGGATCGTCCCCTCTTCCCGGAGCTGGCGTTGTGCGGCGTTCCACAACCGGTCGTGGGTCCTGCCGCCGTCCAGGTCCGCCAAGTCGTACCGGTGGGGGCGGGGATCGGCGGCATGCTCCGCCAGCGTCCGCCTGGCCCAATCCGGGACCGATGCAAAGCTCTCGTAACCCGGCAGGTGAACGGCCGCGTTGAACCCCAGCTCCCTCCAGGTCACAAGCTCGTCCAGAAAGGCCTCGGGCGACCGTCCCATCCCCCACCACCCCTCCCGCCGGCCGGTGGCTTTCCGGGCCACTCGATCGGGTGCCCACCCCTCGGCGTGCGCCAACCGCGCCAGGATCTGCCAGGTCGAGATGTGACCGAAATGGAGGTAGGGAGAGAGCCCGCTCGCGGCATCCGCATCGGGGGCGTTGCGTTCCTCGGCGTAACGGCTCAGGCGTGTGGCCAGAAACCCATCCAGGCGCTCCGTGCCCGCCACCGCGCCCCCGCGCACGGCCGCGGGAGGCACGTCGCAGGCAAACGGCAGGTCGGGCAGACCAGATTCC
>Ga0105095_10001212_pt1 | contig 13335 bp, 14 predicted proteins | sample PPLLak2March2015_2_FD_79180 | JGI IMG/M metagenome (GOLD analysis project Ga0105095, IMG submission 79180) | Freshwater sediment microbial communities from Prairie Pothole Lake near Jamestown, North Dakota, USA - PPLs Lake P8 Core (3) Depth... | ecosystem: Environmental > Aquatic > Freshwater >... | reverse complement strand
AAGAAGGCGATCGTCGTCGTCCGTGTCGCCGGCCGCGTGCTTGTGCTGGGAACGAGCGAGCAGGGCATACAGGCGTTGACCGAATTGTCGGACGAAGAGCTTCAGGGCGCCGTGGCGGCTCAGACAGGGATGACACCGGCGCCCCCCCTTCCTTTTTCCTCCTACTTGCAGGAAACTCTCCGCACGATTCGCCACAGGCAGAAGTCGGAGGCCGGCGCATGAAGCGGACCCTCTTCCTCGTTCTTCTCCTGGGAGCGGTGGCTTTCAGCGCCGTTGCGCAGGACAAGGCGTTGCCGATGCCGAAGCTTTCGGTCGAGGTGGGCAAAGCCAGCGGTCCGGAAGACGTCTCGGTAACCCTGCAGATCCTCTTCCTGATGACCATTCTGTCGCTTGCGCCTGCAATACTGATTCTGACAACGGCATTTACGCGGATCGTTGTTGTGCTGCATTTCCTGCGGCAGGCGCTCGGTACCCAGCAGATTCCGCCAGCGCAGGTCGTCATCGGGCTCGCCCTGTTTCTCACGTTCTTTGTGATGGCGCCGACGTGGACCCGCGTGAACGACGAGGCGCTGCAGCCCTACCTGACCAAGAAGATGTCGCTCCAGGAGGCCTTCGACAATGGGGTCGTTCCCATGCGTGAGTTTATGATGCGGCAGACGCGCGAAGAGGATCTCTCCCTCTTCGTGAAGCTCGCAAACGGGGAAAAGCCCCAGAGCCGCAACGATGTGCCGCTGCATGCACTCATTCCCGCGTACGCGCTGAGCGAACTCCGTATCGGTTTTCAGATTGGCTTCATGCTGTTCATTCCGTTCCTGGTGATTGATATGGTGATCTCCAGCATCCTGCTCTCGATGGGCATGATGATGCTCCCCCCGGTGCTCATTTCGCTGCCGTTCAAGATCCTCTTGTTCATTCTCGTGGATGGCTGGCATCTGGTGGTGCGATCATTACTTGAGAGTTTCCACTAGCCGGCGCGGCCAATGTCAGAACAACTCGTGGTGTACCTGTTCAGAGAAGCCTTCTACACGACATTACTCGTGTCGGCACCGATGTTGTTGCTGTCGCTGATCGTGGGTTTGATCATTGCAGTTTTCCAGGCCGCAACTTCGATTCAGGAAATCACTCTGACCTTTGTCCCGAAAATCATCATCGTCGCAATTGTTGCTGTGCTCACGCTGCCGTGGATGATGGATATCATGATCACGTTCACCCTGGATGTCTTTAATCACATACCGGGTATCGGCCACTGACAGCCATGGAACTCTACGCCGTCCAATTAGTGCTGTTCATGCTTCTCTTCCTCCGCACCACCTCGGCGATCGTGCTGGCACCGGTGATGGGACATGTGGCAGTGCCGGTCCAGACAAAGGTCGGTCTCGGCGTGTTCATGGCAATCGTGCTGTATCCGCTGATGACCGCACGCGGGATCCAGGTGGATCTGGCGTTGGGCCCCCTCGCAGTGCTGGCCATCCAAGAGGTTGTCACGGGCCTGGCGATCGGTTTCGCCTCCGGTCTTATTTTTGCAGGGGCACAGGTGGCCGGTGAGCTGATCGGCTTTGACCTGGGGCTTTCCCTGGCAACGACATTTGACCCGGAGTCCGGTTCCAGCAACATCATCGGAAGTTTTCTCTACCTCACCATGCTCCTGGTGTTCCTGCTGCTCAACGGCCCGCAATTCATCCTCCAGGCGCTGGTGATGAGTTACGACGCCGTTCCGCTCGGCGGACTGGCGGTCACGGCGGGAACGCTCGATCAGTTCGTGCGTGCGAGCGGGCTTGTGTTCGTCGTCGGCATGAAATGCGCAGCGCCCGTGGTGGTGGCCTCGTTTCTGCTGAACCTCGCCCTCGCGGTCCTGGCGCGGGTTGCACCACAGGTCAACGTGTTCATTATCAGCTTTCCCATCAAGATCGGTGTTGGCGTCCTGGTCCTGGTGGCGGCTGCACCCATTCTGGTGTATGCCTTCAAACAGCTTTTGCTGCAATTTGAGGAAGATCTCGTGCTCTTGATACAGGCGCTCTAAACTATGGTGGACGAATCCTATCAGGAAAAGACCGAACCCGCCAGCGAAAAGAAACGCGAAGAAGCCAGGCGGAAAGGCAAAATCCCCCGGAGCGTGGAGTTGAACTCCGCTGTCGTTCTGTTGTGCGGACTCCTGATCATTTCCTTCGGTGGCACGGCACTGGTCGGAGGGCTTGCCGAGGTGGTGCGGGGTTCACTGCTCCGGGCCGGGACCACGACGCTCTCACAGTCGAATCTCCATGGGATGGCGACACAGGGAATGTTCACTGTGGGCGCGCTGCTTGCTCCGCTCATTATCGGCATCATGGGTGTGGGTCTCGCTGTGGCCTACGTGCAGGTGGGATTCGTGTATTCGCCGGAAGCCATGCGGCCGAACTTCGAAAAGATCAACCCGCTCTCAGGCATCAGAAAGATTCTCGTCTCACGGCGGTCGCTCATCGAGCTTGTCAAGAGCCTCGCCAAAGTGGGGTTGGTCGGGCTCGTGGCATGGTGGTCCATACAAGACGTGATTATCGGCAGCCCGGCACTCATGCAGAGCGATATCACGGGCCTTTTAGGATTCATCGGACAGTCAGCATTCACCGTGGGGCTGCGCACCGGACTGGCTTTCCTGGTGCTCGCGCTGCTGGATTTCTTCTACCAACGGTTCGAGTACGAGCGTGAAATGCGCATGAGCAAGGAAGAGGTCAAGGAGGAACTGAAGGCGACCGAAGGCGACCCGATGGTGAAAAGCAGGGTGCGCGGCATACAGCGGCGAATTGCCTACCGGCGCATGATGGCGGATGTTCCCACGGCCGATGTAGTGGTGACCAACCCGACGCACCTCGCGGTTGCGCTCCGGTATACGGCGGGGACAATGCACGCACCGAGCGTGGTTGCGAAGGGGGCGGATCTGCTTGCGGTGAAAATCAAGGAAATCGCGCTCGCGCATGAGGTGCCCGTTGTCGAAGACCGGCCGCTCGCCCAAACACTCTATCGATCCGTCGACATAGGCGAAGAAATACCCGAAAAGCTGTTCCAGGCGGTGGCCCAATTGCTGGCCTATGTGTACCGCCTCAAGAATCAACAGCAGTCATCGTACGCAATGAACTGAGGATATGGAAGCCACCGCCACAGCACGTTCCCGCAGCATTTTCCAGCTGCCGGCCCTTCGCATGATCGGCGCGAACACCGACGTCGTGCTCGCCATCAGCGTGATCCTGATCCTCGCGCTGATGATTATTCCGGTTCCACCGGCGTTGCTGGACGTGCTCCTGGCCACCAACATCGCCGTCGCGATTCTGATCCTGATGGTCTCAATGTACCTTACGAATCCGCTGGAACTTTCAGTGTTCCCGGGGCTCCTGCTGATCCTCACGATATTCCGTCTCGGGCTCAACGTTGCATCGACCCGGCTGATATTGGGGGACGGCTATGCGGGAGAAGTCATCTCGGCATTCGGTTCATTCGTCGTAAAGGGGAACTACGTTGTCGGGTTTATCATCTTCCTGATTCTGGTGTTGATCCAGTTTATCGTGATCGTCAAGGGCGCGGGACGCATCGCGGAAGTGGCGGCACGGTTTACCCTTGATGGCATGCCCGGGAAACAGATGGCAATCGACGCGGATCTGAACGCCGGGATGATTACCGAAAATGAAGCGCGTGAACGCCGCCGGGAAATCGCGCGCGAGGCGGAATTCTACGGTGCTATGGACGGCGCAAGCAAATTCGTCAAAGGCGATGCCATCGCAGGGCTGCTCATCAATATCGTGAATATCCTGGGCGGGTTTGTGATCGGTGTCGCACAGCGTGGGCTGACCATCACGGATGCGCTCGAAACCTACACCCTGCTTACGGTGGGCGACGGATTGGTGACGCAGATCCCTGCGCTGATCGTGGCAGTGTCATCCGGAATGATTGTCACACGCAGTGCGTCAGGCAATGCATTTGACATAGAGATCCGGGGGCAGGTGTTCGGACGCCCCAAAGCACTTCTGATTGCGTCCGGCGCCCTGATCATGTTCGCTATTGTGCCCGGTCTGCCCACGTTGCCGTTCCTCCTGCTGGGAGTGGTGGCGGGCGGAGCCGGCTATGCCACGATGAAGGATCAACGTGAACGCGCGGCAACGCCTGCGGCGGCTCCTGCAGCGGCACCGAGAGAGGAAAAAGTAGAAGATTACCTCCAGGTGGATCCCGTTGAGCTGGAAATCGGGTATGGGCTTATATCTCTGGTAGATGAGGCACGGGAAGGTGATCTCTTTGCCCGCATCACAAACCTGCGGCGTCAACTGGCCATCGATCTCGGCATCGTCATCCCGCCGGTCAGGGTCCGAGACAACCTGCAGATCGGACCCAATCAGTACGTGGTGAAGATCCGGGGGAATATGGCCTCGACCGGCACGCTGGTGATGGACCGTTTTCTCGCGATGAATCCCGGAGCGGCAGACGGAACGGTGCCGGGGCTCGAAGTGCGTGAGCCGGCATTCGGATTACCGGCGCTCTGGATCCAGGGCACCGACCGGGAACGCGCGGAATTGATGGGGTACACGGTCGTCGAACCGTCGGCAGTGCTTGCCACCCATCTGCAGGAAGTGCTGCGCAAAGATGCGGATAAGATCCTGGGGCGGCAGGAAACGAAGAAGCTCATCGAGAATCTCAAGAAAGACTATCCCGCAGTAGTTGAGGAACTCAGCACGGACCTATTGCCGACGGGGACGATTCAGAAGGTGCTGCAAAACCTCCTGCGCGAGGGCATTCCGATACGCGACCTGGTGACGATTCTTGAGTCCCTCGCCGACTACTCGCGCGTCACGAAGAATGTCGATGTCTTGACCGAATATGTGCGCCACGCGCTTTCTCAGACGATCGCCCGGCTGTACAGCGATGCGCGCGGGGTGATTCACGTGATAGCCATGGATCCGCAGCTGGAGCAGGTGATCACGTCCGCCCTTCAGAATCAGCGCGAGAGCAGCCCCAGTCTGGGTCTGTCCCCCGATACCATCCAGGCGCTCCATCGAAGTCTCACGGCCAACAGGGATGCGTGCAAAACGCGCGGGGTGACTCCGATCGTACTGTGCGCCGCGACCGTGCGGCCGTATTTCCATCGATTGATACACACATCGTTTCCGGATGTTGCGGTGCTGTCGTTTACGGAACTGCCGCCGGACACCGAGGTGGAATTCATAGGTAAACTTGAGGCAGCGAATGAGAATTAAGAAGTTTGTCGGGCACACGCTCAAGGAAGCAACCGAAGTGATGAAACGGGAGCTGGGATCCGATGCGATCGTCGTCAGCAGCCGGAAGATCACACGCGGCGGGCCGTTGAATATTTTCGGACGGGACGCGTTTGAAATCACTGCGGCGATCGACGAGATCGTGCCGGGGCAGCAGAATGCGTACCGGACCCGGTCCGCGGGACCGGCATTCCAGCAACACCTCGGCCGCAGTGTGCAAGAGATGGAGGAACAGGACACGCTCGCAGGCCTCCGGCAGATTGCATCGCGGTACGAACGCACCGGAAGAGATGACCTGCGGCCAGGACGACGGGCTCAGGACCCCGGTGAACTCGTGGAACTGCGCAGCGACATGGAAGATATCAAGGGCACATTGAAAACCATTGTCGATCATCTCAAGTATTCCCGCATGCCCGCCCTGCCGGATACCCTGCAGAAAGCATTCAGCAGGCTGGTCCAGCATGAAGTTGAAGAACAACTTGCCGTGGATGTCATCCAGACAGTGCTTGCCCGGTCGAATCAGGAACAAATGGCCAACAAGCAATATCTGGAACGCCAAATCGTTGCGGCACTTGCCGGATTGATACCCGCCGCGGGCCCTGAACGGGCGCGCAGGAAGAAATCACGTGTGGTGGCCCTGGTCGGCCCGACGGGAGTCGGCAAGACTACGACAATCGCCAAGCTTGCGGCAATCCACAAATTGGTGAACGGGCAGGACGTCGGACTGATCTCGGCGGACACCTATCGCATCGGCGCCATCGAGCAGTTGAGGACGTTTGCCGGGATCGCCGACATCCCGATGGAAGTGGTGTACAAGCCATCCGAAATGCCTTCGGCACTCCGGAAGTTCCGCACAAAAGACATTGTTTTTATGGATACGGTCGGACGCAGTCAACGCTCGCGCAAGGAGCTCACCGATCTGGCCAGGTTTGTGACCGCGGCGGATCCGGATGAAACACACCTCGTGGTGAATGCATCTACCAACCTCCGGACGGCGGAGGACATCATCGATCAATTCAAGGTGGTGAAGCCGAACCGGCTGCTCTTCTCGAAACTTGATGAGGCCGTCACGTACGGTCCGCTTCTCAGCCTGGTGCACCGTCATCACATTCCGCTCTCGTACGTGACCACAGGCCAGGCGGTCCCGGATGACATACGGACAGTCGATGCAGCTCAGTTTGCCGCCATGGTCTATGCGGGAGAGACGGCCCATGCATGATCAGGCGACACGGATGCGGCAGATTGCGGGCGCGTACGCACAGGCGACACGTGCACCCAGGCCCTATGTGATCACGGTGACCAGTGGCAAAGGCGGCGTGGGGAAGAGCACTCTCGCACTCAACACCGCAATGGTGCTTGCAGACCTCGGTCTGAAGGTGGTTCTGCTTGATGCCGATGCAAACCTCGCAGCACTCGACATTATGGCGGGGGTGACTCCGCGCTTCCGTCTCTCCCAGGTGTTGCGCGCCGAGTGCGACGTCGATGATGCACTGGTGTCTCTGGGCAGCGGTGTGCGACTGCTGGCGGGGAGCTCCGGCGATGTGAACTATCCTTTGCGTGCCGCCGACGCGCAGCATGCACTGGTGGAGGAGTTGCTCGGGATGGACGACCCGGCAGATGTTGTGATGATCGATACCGCGGCCGGCCTGACCCCTGAGATCGTGCGGTACACGGAAGAAGCAGACACCGTGTTGCTGGTGACGGGACCGGAGCCGACCGCAGTCATGGACGCGTATGCGATGGTGAAGGTCATCAGCCTCGGCGGAATGGTGCAGCCGGTGAGTGTGGTGGTGAACTGTGCGCGGACACCGCGCGAGGGAGAAGAAACGTTCGGCAAACTCCAGGCCGCCGTGCGTCACTTTTTGCGGAGGGACATCGGCTACACCGGGTTTGTTCCGCGGGATGACCGGGCCTGTGAGGCTATCCGTAACCAGGAACCGCTGGTCCGGCGCTACCCGCGGTCCGCGGCGGCTCTTTCCATGCACACAGTGGCGCGTACGCTGCTGCACAACGACATTCGCGGTTCAATCAAACTATCGGTCGCCTTATGACAAAGGTCATGTTTGAGGTGGGCTTGCTCGGGTTCTTCGTGTCGGTTCTGTACTACGGCACCCAAGGAATCCCGTTGATGGACATGGTGGTGCGTTCCTTCATCGTCTTCGTCGCGATCGTGCTGGGGCAGGCGGTGATCTTCGTGGTTCTCGCGTCGATGAAGCACGCCCCCAAAGGCAGCGCAGGAAAACAGGGTGCCGAGCATCGTCCAGCGCCGCCGCCGGTGGAGCCGCAAACACCGCAGGCAGCAATGCCGTCATAAGTGCATCAGTGCGAGATTGAGTAATGGAGACAGCGACACAGGATCTGTGGGGACGGTTTCTTCAGACGCGCGATGCGGGTCTGAAGCGGACGCTCGTGCTCCAGTACATGGACCTTGTGAGGTATGTTGTGAGCAAATTCAACCTGCAGCAACAGGGCAGGAGCCATGGTCTGGAATACAACGACGTCGTGCATTTCGGCGTCCTGGGACTGCTGTCGGCTATTGACCGGTTCTCCCCGGCTCAAGGGGTGAAGTTCGAAACGTACGCGATTCCGCGCATACGCGGCGCGATCCTGGACGAGATGCGCAAGCTGGACTGGGTACCGCGGGCGGTGCGCGAGACGACCCGTAAAGTCGGCAAGGCCGCTCATGAGGTGATGCAGGAAAAAGGGCGTGAGCCCCTCGATGAGGAGATCGCCGGCAAGCTCTCCATGCCGATCGAAGAGTTCCGGAACATGGTGGGCAGCAGATCAACAGTGGTTCGTGAAGCGGACATCGCGCCGGAAGGCCGGAACCCCGAGCCGATGGACCAGGTCGCTTCCGGGGCGCTGAGTCCGCTGGAGCGTCTGGGGGACGAGGAGACCCGTGCCGCCCTCCGTGAGGCGGTCGAGCAGCTTTCCGAGAGAGACCGGACGGTGATCGCACTCTATTATTATGAAGGTCTGAAATTCACGGAGATTGCCAGAATTCTCAACCTTACAGAGGGACGTGTGTCGCAAATCCACTCTGCGGTGCTGCGGCAGCTCCGGAGCCGTCTCCTTGCCGTGGAAGTGGGACCATGAGAAACGACGAGACTATTTGACATGATGTCACCGGATCATATACGCGACAGAGTACAATCGATCATCCAGTTGCCCGCTCTTCCTACGGTAGCCATGGAAGTGGTTGAACTGGTGGACAACCCTAAGACCAGTGCTTCCAGGCTGGGGCGGCTCATTTCCACGGACCAGGCGCTGACGGCGAAGGTGCTGAAGATCGCCAACTCGCCGTTCTATGGTTTTCCCAGGAAAATTTCGACCATCGACTTCGCCATCATCGTGCTCGGATACGATGCGCTCAAAGAGATCGTGATCAGCATTTCGCTTGTCAGCTCGCTGCAGAGGAAAAACGACTCGGTTTTCGATGCAAAGGGCTTCTGGGATCACTCGATCACCAGCGGAGTCCTGGCTCGCCGCCTGGCGCGGGACCTTGGATACCGTGTCAGCGGCGAAGTGTTCGTGGGCGGCCTGTTGCACGATATGGGCATTTCCGTCCTGCACAGATATTTCCGGAATGAGTACAGGCGTATCGCAGAGATCCTGGTGGACACGGACCTGAATGCCATCGAAGCGGAAGAAAGCGTGCTGGGAGTGACCCACGCAGAGGTGGGAGGATGGCTGGCCGAACGATGGAATCTCCCGGATCACCTCGTGGAAGCGATCAGCTACCACCACGCGCCGTCACGCGCGGACAAAAACAAAGATCTGGTGGCCCTTATCCATTGCGCAGACGTCTTTGCCGTGCTGATGAGTGAACAGCCGGTGGAGTTTGACAAGGGTGTGGATTTCGACCCCAAGGCGCTCGACCATCTGCAGCTGACAGACCGCCGGGTGCTCGACCAGTACATGCAATCGTACCGGAATCTGATCAAGGCCGATCTGGAGCAGGTCACCCAATTTGAGACTGTCCGGTAAGAAACGGGAACGTATGGAACACGTCGCAAAACGCAAGAGCCGCCACGAATTGCTGGAAGAAAGCCTGCCGCAATTTGAACAGTTTATCGAGAGCCGTGAAACGTATATTAAGGCCCTCGAAAAAACCATCGATGTTCTGCGCCAGGAGAATGTGCAGTACACACAGAACAACCTGGCCATCCGGAGCTCCATCGATGAACTGGTGGCCACACAACGGCTGTCGAATATCATCAGCACGGCAACCGAACCCGAATTGATCGTCAGCGCGCTGATCGAGCTCGCCCGCCAGGTGGTGCCCGTGCTTGACTGCAACATCTTTCTGTTTCAGTCCACCTCCAGCCTGCTGCTCCCCCTTTCATCCAAAGGCTCGCCGCGGTTGGGTGAGGAGGCACAGCGGCAGCTTGAAGCGGGCATCGTGGATTGGGTGATCGCGGAAAAGAAGACTGTGATCATCCCGGATCTTGACCACATGGTGTCCAAGTCGAGTGCGCGCAATTTCGTGATCGTGCCGCTCATCCTGCGCAGCCAGGGGATCGGCGTGTTTGTGATCCATACGGAAAAAGCCCAGCAGGAGTTCTCGAATCAGGACATCCAACTCCTGTCAGTGCTGGCGAACCAGGCGGCGGTCGGCGTCGAGAACTGGCGAACCTACCAGCAGCTGTTGAAGGCCAATGACGAGCTGAAAGCATCACAGGCACAGATGGTGCAGGCGGCGAAGCTGGCGGCGATCGGTGAGCTCGCGGCAGGCGTTGCGCACGAAATCAAGAATCCGCTCCAGGTGCTCATGCTGCATCTCGAGCTGGTGCAGGCGGGGCGCCCTCTGCCCAACTGGATTGATATGTTCAGCAAGCAGCTGAAGCGCCTGTCGGATATCACCCTGCGCCTGATGAACTTCGCCCGCAACGTCTCCGAGGAAGTGACGGCAGAGCCCATTAACATCAACAAGGCGCTCGAAGATATCGTGATGATGGTACAACACGAGTTCGAGGGGAACGGGATCACCTTGGACCTGCAGCTCGCGGACGATCTTCCGGCGGTGGGTGGCAACGCGAACTATCTGCAACAGGTGTTCCTGAACCTCCTGATTAATGCGCGCGATGCCATGCCCAACGGCGGGACGGCCAGCATCACATCATCCATGACAGGATACCACGTGTCCGTCCGCATCGGTGACACGGGATGCGGCATTCCCAAGGATCTTCAGGAGAAGATCTTCGATCCCTTCTTCAGCACAAAGGGGGAAAAGGGCACCGGACTGGGTCTCGCCATCTGCAGCAAAATCATTGCCCAACACAAAGGCGAGCTCCGCGTGGAAAGCGAAGTCGGCAAAGGAACGACGTTCACGATTTTTCTTCCAGTTTGGAGGACACACTGATGAACCGGCGATGGACAATGGTGGGCGTGCTTGGATTCATGCTGTGGACCATCACGCCGGTCCCGGCGGCGGAGAGTGCGACACTGACGGAGTTGCGCTACAGCGTGCAGGCCGGTTACAGCCGCGTGACCCTGCTGTTCGACGGCGAGGTGCGCTATTCCTCACTCGGCTCCGATGGGGTCGTCCGGCTTGGATTCTCACACGCCGGCGTCGGGATTCCCATGAAGGCCAGGCATCAAGTGTTGCGCTCGGGTCATGTGACGGGGATCGACGTGACTCCGCTCCCGGGTGACAGCATGGTGGTTGCATTGACGGTGCAGGCGGGAGCGAACTACCGTTGCATCCTGCCGGCATCGGGGAATACGCTGGTGGTGGACGTAGTGCCCGCCGGCGGTCAGTCGGCGATGCCACAATGGACGGATGCATCGACAGAAAAACGTGTGCCTGTGGCGCCGGCACCGGCGAAGTCGATTGTCACCACAGTGCGCGTACCTGTGCGCCAGACCCGTGATGCGGCGACAACGGTTCCTCCTCCGAAGGCTCCCGCTATCGTGGAGTTGCGCCCGCGGTTACAGCCCGTGGTCGACATCCGCGGAATGGTGCGTGACCAGGTGCAGGCGGCGTCAGCCGCGATGCCGCAACAGCGGCGGGCACAACAGGCGGTGATCGCAACCCTTACGCCCGCGTCCGCACTCCTGATTTCGGTCATTGTGGCACTCCTCCTGACCGGCGGCAGCGCCGCGCTTGCCCTCGCATTCAGGAGGAGCCCGGCAACGCCCGTCGCGCCTGCCCGGAATGCCGGGAAGGGATATGCTGAAGACACATCCGCATTCGGAGAACGGGAAAGCGCACGGAACACGATGCAGCCCGCTGAGCCGGACGCGTGTGATGAAACAGATGACGCGCATGAGACATCGTTGCAGCTTGCACGCACGTTCGGCCGGGGGAGCGATGAGATTACCCTCGCGCGGCGGATGCAGGACCATCTCATGCCGAAAATATCGGCTGCACGCATGGAAGAAACCCTCGCCCGCGCAGCAACAACGGATCAACGCCTCCAGCAGGCGCGTAAGCTGGGCGTCGGACGGGGCGAAATGGAGCTTGCATTGAAACTGCGCACGCTGCGAGCGGCAGAGAAGAAAAAGGAGGGCTCCGGGTCATGATCAAAGGCATCTATACGTCCGAAGCCTCCATGCGTCCCAAAATGGCACGCATGGAGGTGATTGCCAATAACCTGGCGAACATCAATTCCACCGGATTCAAGAAGGACAGGGTGTTTTTCGAGATGCTACAAGAATCCGGCGCCGCGTCTGACGGCAGGAACGACCTCACCGGGATCGTCATGAGGCGGACTGTGGACCTTACCCCCGGCTCACTTCAACCGACGGGAAACACATTCGATCTGGCCCTCGAAGGGAATGGATTCTTCGCGGTGGAGACACCGCACGGGCTGCGGCTGACCCGGAATGGGCATTTCAACCTTGCGCCCGACGGCAGTCTCGTGACGGCCGAGGGTTTCCACGTGCAGGGAGAGAACGGCAATCTGGTGGTTCCAAACATCGACAAACTTCAGCAGGGAACGATCACCGTGAATGAGGCGGGAGAACTGCTGTCAGACCGCGAGCCGCTCGCACGGCTGAAAATCGTGGATGTCGCACGGCCTGATCAGCTCCGGAAGGACCATGAGTCCCTGTTCATTCCTGCTCCCGACCAGCCCACGGTCACGATCCCGCATGATCAGCGCCACGTACGGCAGGGATTCCTGGAGGAATCAAACGTGGACGGGATCGAGGAGATGATTGCGATGATCGAACTCAGCCGGAGTTTTGAAACTGACCAGAAGATCATTCAGTCGCAGGACGCGACGTTGGATCGCAGCATGGAGATCGGCAGAGTATAACAACAAGAGGAGAAGGAGCATCTATGAATCGCGCACTGCGGACAGCAGCAACGGGCATGCTCGCCCAGCAACTGAACATTGACACCATCGCCCATAACCTGGCGAATGTCAATACCACGGGCTTTAAGAAGAGTCGTCCGGAATTTCAGGACCTGATGTATCAAACCCTGAAGGCCACCGGAGTTTCCCAAAATCCAAACCTGCAACAGGCAGCGGAGTTGCAGGTGGGAAACGGCGCCGTTCCCGTGGCGACGTCGAAGTCATTCACGCAGGGAGACATTCAACCGACGCAGAATCAACTGGATGTCGCGCTTCAGGGCGAGGGCTTCTTCCAGATACGGAGGCCGGATGGGACACTGGCGTACACGCGGGATGGTGCATTCAAGATGTCCGGAGACGGGACATTGGTGACCTCGCAAGGATACTTCGTCGAGCCGGCGGTCACGTTCTCGTCAGACACCACCGAAATCGTTATCGGTCGTGATGGTTCCATTGAAGCCAAGACCGTGGGCGATGCCGAGACGGTCCACCTCGGGCAGTTCGAACTGGTGAAGTTCGTCAATCCCGCGGGGCTGCGCGCGATCGGCGGCGACCTCTATGTGGAAACGAGCGCCTCCGGAGCGCCCATCCCGGGATCGGCAACGACGGAAGGGTTCGGGGAAGTGATGCAGGGATACCTGGAATCCTCCAACGTGGATGTCGTGGAAGAGATGGTAGGCATGATCACGGCCCAGCGCGCCTATGAAATCAGCGCCAAGACCATCAAGACGGTCGAAGATATGCTCAGTGTCGCAACGAACGTCAAACGGTAGCGTCATGGCCAGACACAGACATAGCAGGTT
>Ga0105095_10001205_pt1 | contig 13358 bp, 13 predicted proteins | sample PPLLak2March2015_2_FD_79180 | JGI IMG/M metagenome (GOLD analysis project Ga0105095, IMG submission 79180) | Freshwater sediment microbial communities from Prairie Pothole Lake near Jamestown, North Dakota, USA - PPLs Lake P8 Core (3) Depth... | ecosystem: Environmental > Aquatic > Freshwater >... | reverse complement strand
TTACGCCATCTGATCCTCTGTGTTCTCTGCCAAGACTTTCTAAGAAATAGAGGGGAGTGATCGTAAATGGAAAGTAAAAATAACCTTAGTTTTTTCATTTTACGCGTCCACTTTTATGTTAAAGAATTATAAGAAGTTTTGTGAATATGGACAGTAGCGTTGGGAATGCTGTTTCGTTGGGGTAGGTTTGGGGATTAAAATTTAATGCAGGTGTCCAATTATTAGATTTTCTAGTCAAAATTCGATGAGTGTTTGCTGAGGTAATCTTCTGCGTTTGAGATTTGTTCGGAATTGAGTTTGTTGAACCATACTTCTCTTTTTAGAGTCAAAACGTCAGCAGGTACAAACCCAAGGGCATGGAACTTTTTCTACTCTCTCTTACGCGCGAGCTCATAGAAATATGAGTCCAATCCCAGCCCAGCCTTGATTGGGATTATCTATTATTTCGCAATTTGCAAACCGTTTCTTTATCCAGAACCACAACTTGGCAACTTCAACCCCGCTCTCCGCAGGGTGAGGGCAGATGTCGTGCAAGGCTATGATCCCGCCAGGGTTAACCAGTTTCCTGTACATTTCGAAATCTTTCTTAACACCTTCATACGTATGATCCCCGTCTATGAAAAGAAAATCAACTCCGCGCTTGTTCAGGATCGTCTTAACTTTATTGAATGTGACAAGTGAGTGCGAATCCGCACGAATCAAGAAGATTTTTTGACCTTGTGCTGCGAATGATCTGTAGAATGGGGCTCTCCACGCGGTGTATCCTCCGCCAAATTCGCCCCGGGGGAGATCTATGCTTACTGCAACCCCATCATTAGGCATAGTCTTCATTAATGAGAAAAGAGTTCCCCCATTGGCAGTTCCTATTTCAAGAATAACCTTTGGTTTCCGAGATTTGACAATCTTAAGAAGTTCAGATAGCTCTTTCTTCACCTGCATAGGGCATATTCTCCAACCAAGAAATGCATAGAAGGAATTAGAGAATTCTTGGAAACAAAGTTCAACAACATCCTCAATTTTCTGACATTTATTAGCTTCTTTTCTCAATAAAACTGACGCAAGCACGGATTGAATGAAATTGACGCCATGTAAAGCAATCAGTAATCTTCCGACTCTTTTGGTACTTAGATACTGAACAACTGCCGGATAACCCGTAGGAGACGATTTGTTCATTCATGGTTTATATCGATATGGACCAAAGATAAATTTTTTCGCCCGAAGGTTTCTTCTTTTGCCGAAGTATTTGGTACGGCAAGCATTGTTTTCTTCAGGCGGGTACAAAGGGGCCCAAATAAATCCTCAAAGAAAATGTGTGCCATCAAAATCAAAGGAAAATACACGGAAAAAAAGGTGTTTCTTAATAGTATCCTTGATTAGGTTTCTATTTCTGGCAAAAACGCTGAGTTGCTCGTCTTGTTTGCCTAGTCGAAAAACGATTCTAAGCGAAGGTTTGTCGCGTTTAGATGATATTCTTAGTTGAACTCTCCTTAATAAATTGCATTTAGCGCTCGCTCGTTCAATCCAAAAATCAGAGTATCTGTACTTCTCTTGCGCGCGCGAATGAAGGAATTTATTAGCGGAAAGCGCGCGAGAGGATCGTTTATGCTTCTCATTCTCTTTTTGGAATTGGATATCTTCGAAAATCTCTTCGAGTCTTATAACCGATCTTTCCCAAGTGAACCGTTTAGACCATTCATGCGCGTTCCTAGACATTTTTCTCCAAACGAGATCGTTGTCCATTAACATAGAAATTCCGGCAGCAAGAGCCTCAACATTGCCAAATGGATAGACAAAGCCGTTATAACCGTTGAGTACGACATCTCTTGGAATCCCATCGCTAACCACGACTGGAGTCCCACATCTATTGGCTTCTAAGACCACTATGCTAAAGCCCTCCACAGGAGAAGGCTGGATAAGCACTCTGGCCTTTTTCAAAAGGTCAAGTTTTTCAAACTCTGAAATATTGACTTTGAATTCAACAGCCTCTTCGATTTCAAGCTTTTTGGCAAGTGTTTGCAGCCAATCAAGGTAGCCTCTGTCTATTTCGCTAACCTTCCCAGCTATCACGAGCTTGCAGGGTCCTTTCAGGCGTTTCCTCACAAGTGCAAACGCGAACAATGCGTGATCGAACCTCTTGTATCTTCGCATTTTTCCCAAGCACACAATAAGCCTTTCCCTATTCTTGTTTGCTTTCACGTTGCTGAATATCTCATCTGCTCCGTCATACACTACTTCTATATTTTTCTCTTCGAATCCGAGTGGAACGAGTTTTTCCTTAGCCCCCTGAGATGGAGTTAGGATAATGCATCTTCGATAGATTAGGGCTAGTATTGACTCAAGGATGCAAAGAGGAGCGGCCACGAAGAACGGGTATTGTTCACGGAAGATTTTTTGGTGCCTTTGATGCCAAACCGCGACCAGTGGTTCTTTGATGTAGAGGCGGCAGAAGAAAGGAAGCCTTTGACCACCGATGGCCTCTTCAACCACAACGTCAAATTTCCCCTTCAGTCTCTTCATATATGTACCTAAGATTTTTAGAGGTAGACTCAAAGATCCCTGTATCCTGATAATTTCTACTCCATCCTTGGTTTCTCTGGGTTTGGAACCCACGAAACTGCTGCAAACAAGGGTGACGTTGTGACCTATTCTAGATAAGCCTCTAGCAAGCTCCCAAAGAAATAAATCTCCACCTACCGCTGATGGATTTTCAGAATCTCGATATACTACGAACAACACGCGCAATTCGACTTTGCACCCCATGTTCCTTTTGCCTAACTATGTACCAAAGTATTCCTTGTCTTGTGCTTATTTGCATTTTCTCGGTTCAGTTCCACCAGCTTCTTTGGAATAGCGAATGCAGAAAAGACACCCACTGGCTGATAAGGAAATTCACGTAAGCTCCGCTGGATGCTTTGACCCAAGTTCAACTCTATTCGCACCATACCATTCTGGGGCGAACCCAGTGCAGCTAAAGTAGGTTAGAAAAAGTGATAGATATCTCCCCCTTCAGCGTTCAAGCGTGGCACCAAGTTGACGCAAGGAGAGGTTCCGGCCATTCCAGCTTTCAAAGTGCGCACAAGCGAGTGGGGCTGAACAGAAACTACCAAAGAAGAGTCCATTACATGTGGGTCATAGAAAATGAGGTAAGTCCTCAATCCAATTCTAACTGCTAGTCTGGAGCAACAATTCCTTTCTTGGCAGTTCTTGTCCACTTCCTGGGCCGTCGCAGCAAAATCTGCAGGGAAGCTCTGCACGCAATAGCCATTAGAACAAACCAATAGAGGTTGAGAAATGGAATCCAAAAAAGATTCAGCTTCGTGGGTCGCATTATTAGAAATGCAGACAAGCCAATCGACAACAAAGTTACAGTAATTAAAGCAATTGCCAGGGCAGAGGAAACCAACAAAAGGCTTGTATCTGGGGGAAATAACACGTTAAGCCCCCAGTTGACGTAACCGAAAAGACCTACGATCATCATAAAGGGACCCAGCAGCGAGACCTCTGCATCCAAAGACTTCCTGCCAGGCCTCCGAAGCAACGCTCCGTACTTGAAAGAGGCTTCCATATATCCTCTGTACCAGCGGGTCCGTTGTTTGGCAAGTTCATTCAGACTGCCTGGCGTTTCTTGTTTGGAACAAACGTCGGGAGCAAATCTCACCGAATGACCTTTTTCAATGAGTTTGAGAGCCAGCTCCACATCCTCTGCGAGCGCGTGTTCCTCCCAGCCACCTACCTCTTTCAAAATACATGACCTTATGAATGCGCAGCTTCCCGTTAACGGAATAAAGAGCCCCAACTTCTCCTTGCCCATGAGTGTTCCTTCAAACCATAGCCTTTCCTCCATAGAAGCCACCCTTGTCAGCATATTCTGCCTGGCATTCAAAGAGATTGTTCTTCCCTGGACAGCTGTTACCGTCGCATCTTGAAAGTACGATGCGATTCTGCGCAAAACGTTCCTTTCGGGAACATTGTCAGCGTCAAAAACACCCACTATTTCTCCCGTCACGTGAGGAAGAGCGAGGTTGAGAGCTCCGGGCTTACCATTGGATGTTCCTTCGTGGAGGACTTTGATAGTCTTGTCTTTTCTTGAGTAGGTATCGCATATTTCTTTTGTTGCATCCTTTGAATCGCCCTCTACAACTATTATCTCCATTTTATCCTTCGGATAATCAATGCTCAGCAAGGAGTCCAAACACTTAGTGATGACTGTTCCCTCGTCTTTAACGGGCACGATAAGAGAAATTTTGGGAAGTTCATGAATACTTTCGCGACGAGGCGTATGCTTACTCCTTATGCCGGCAAATAAGAGTAGAGCGTTGTAGACTGCCCAGACAAGAAGTACGGCAAGCAGGCTAGTCCCAAAGAGCGCATAGACGTTCAGACGATCCTCTCCACGAAGTTCTTGAAGCAAACATTTGTACTTAGGAACCCGGAAATAATAGCTGCTGTAGAGTATATAAAGAAGTCGAGACAGGCAGACATGTGCATAGCCCGGTCTAAATACACAGGCGTAATCACGCTATTAAGGTTAGTTATAGAACTTCATTATAGAATTTAATTATAGAAAATAAGCGCGCTGTCTTTCATATTCAATTCACCGCATGAAAGGGTATGAAAGTAATCATCGTTGGCGGCACGGGCTTTTTGGGTTATTATGCCGCATTGGAATTTCTGCGTCGGGGACATGAAGTCAGCAGCATTTCAATCCCGGATGTAACGCTTGGATCGTGGTACCCGAAGGAAATAAAATCGGAATACTGTGACGTATTTGTAACAGATGAAGCCGAACTCGCCAAGCGGTTGAAGGGTTACGACGCTATCGTTTATGCCGTCGGTCCGGATCATAGAATCGTCCCGCCTGCCCCTGCTTATCCTTTTTACCATGAACGCTTGGTGGAGGCCTGCGGCAAAACGATCTCGGCCGAACGAAAGGCCGAACGGTATTTCGAAAAGTCCGGCCTGCCCTACACCATTCTTCGCTTACCAACAGTCCTCGGCGGAAATGACACGTTTGTGTCGCAAGCAATCATCCCTAGGCTGCAAAACGGCACTTTCTATTTTGCCGGGAAACGGGATCCCCAGTTTTCGCTCCTCTACGTGAAAAACCTCGGCCCCATCGTACGGCGACTCATCGAAATCGGTCCACAAAACGACGTGTTCAATTGCACCGATCACTCAATCACATGGAAAGAATTCATTGCCGAATACGCCTGGATCCTACAAATACCGCTTCCAGACCAAAAGAAATCCATCCTCTCAATGCTCCGACAAATCCAAGACAAGAAATACGTCTACATGATGGTAAATTCCTATTTTGGAGCCCATTTTCCAAACGAGAAATTGATGCAACGCATACAGTTTACTCCGCCCTTTCCGTGGCAAGCGGGAGTGAGCGAAGCAATCGCTGCCTATATGGAAACGCAGCAGAATCCGACCCCTCCGCACCCTCATTCGGGCGCCATATAAACCGTCGTACCTGCTTTCGGTTCTTCACAAGACGACCACCAGCACGCGCTGGCTGGGGGATTCAAATCCCATCCGCACACGCGCGCGCTATCGTGCCTACTATGAGTTCTCCTTCCGCGTTTAGGTTCTAGGCAAATCTACCTTCCAGCTGCAGTTGCTCTTAACCACTTTTGCCGGCATTCCGACTATAAGTGAATTTTCGGGATAAATCTTCTGACTTAGCACAGATCTACTTCCAACTACGCTACCGTGTCCAATAATGGTTCCTTTTAGAATACTGCTTTCATGGCAAACCCAAACATGGTCTCCAATTATTGTGTCAGACTGAAAACTTGGCGGGGCATCAGGATATTCGATACAATGCCAATCACAATCTGTGATAAAAACATTGAAAGAACAAAGGAAATCTTTGCCAATCTCAACTTTTTTGAAGACCCAGATTTTCGAGCCAAAGGTTATGCCAGGTTCACTTTCAGTTTCTCTGCCTCCGATTTTTAGAAAACCATTCCTGCCGATCAAAATCTGAACTCCGTTGTTGATGAAGAGGTCACCGTCGATCTGCAAGGTCGCATTCTCCCCCAAGTAGATGTACGCTGGTGTATCAACCGGACTTCTATCAAATCTTAGCTTGCCTCTTACAATAATCTTTGCACTTCTATGCTTTACAATTTTGACATTGATAGAATGGTCATTCAAAACTATTTGTGCATCCTTATTTGAGATTTTTCTTTTCAGAAAGTAACTTCGGGTTTTTCTGATGAGCCAACTCGGATAATTACTTATTGCGTTCCACAGATTCAAAACATGCTGCCTTCTGATTAGCGCAAGCTCTGATTGAATTCCTAATCGGAGGTATATTTTGTTGGTTTCCCATAAAAATCTTCGGTAATTACTGATCCGGAATTTTGGCTCTTAACAGCTTTTTCGAAACTAGAATGGAGATTCAAAGAAAGCGCGCGCACGAACAGAACTAGCATTCAAACAGGGAGGTCAAAGAATTGCGCATCATCTCATCAGAAGATGAGACCTGCAAAATCAAGGGACGCGCGCGTTAACATATCTCTCGCTATTAAGGGCATTTTCTGACACTATTCGTAACCTTCTTTTTACCCTTCTTAAGCAAGAACATATTAGTCAAGCAAGTGATTCTTAATAACGAACATTTCATTCGCCCACGGTCAAATCTGAAGAGATAATGCCAAATGCCGTCTTTAAGAAGAATCTATGAAAACATGATTGCTCACCATGTTCTATTAGTTCTACCCAAGGTGGCTTCGAATAAACGATTCTTCAGTCTTTGGGAAAAAAAAGGTTTTCACATTACACCAGTTCATTTTTACGAACCAATTCCTGACACAAGAACCCTGAAAGACGAATTGTGGGAATCAAAGTCAGAACTCGTCGGCATCGACATGAAAACACAAGAACAGCTCAAGTTGTTGACCCAAGTATTCCCCACCTTCACAGAAGAATACAACTTTCCAAGAAAGAAAACAACGACGCCCCACGAGTATTACCTAGAGAATGGGTTCTTCCCTTCCGTTGACGCTGAAGTTTTGCATGCCATGATACGTTACTTTCAACCAAAAAGAATCCTTGAAATAGGTTCGGGATTCTCCACGTATCTTGCCGCAAGGGCATGTCTCTTGAACACCAAAGAGACCGGAGTCAAAACCGAATATTATGTCATTGACCCCTTTCCAAATGATACAGTAAAGAAGGGTTTTCCTGGTTTGTCTACTTTAATCCAGAAACCAGTGGAGCAAGTGCCATTGGAACCATTCCTGCAGTTAGATGAGAACGATATTCTACTCATCGATTCCTCTCACGTAGTAAGAATCGGCGGCGACGTTAACTATGAATACCTGGAAGTCCTGCCCAGACTTAAAAAAGGCGTCATTATTCACATTCATGACATCTTTTTGCCCGAGGAATACCCAAAAGAATTTATCCTTGAAGATCGCCAATTTTGGTCGGAGCAATACCTCCTACAGGCCTTCTTGTCTTTCAACTGTGCCTTCGAAGTTCTCTGGGCTAGCTACTACATGCACCGGAACTATCCCCGAGAATGCAAATCGGTTTTTCCCTCATACAAAGAAGAAGACACAGGACCAGGCAGCTTCTGGGTCAGAAGGAAAAAATGAGTTTGCGAACAGTAAAGTTCAGCGCGCGCTTGGCGAAAACGTCTGGATCGGACCAAATCAAGGATAACAAAGGAATTAGACATCGGTGATAACGCAGCAGTAGGTGCTAATTCAGCTCTGACCAAGAATGTGCCATCGGGCGCCGTTGTTGCCGGGGCGCCTGCCAAGCCTATTTCCCCCAAGAATGAACGGGATCCCCTCTAGCCTAAAACGACTTCACAAGCTCCACTGATCATGGAGAAAACGAGAGTCCAGCGCCCGTTTGTAACCTGCCTCTGAAGGCTTGGAATGTTTAAATTCCACTTTAAGCAATAACGAGGAAGAGGAATACCTCATGAGCCAAATCACCGTGAAGGATGTCTGTTCAAAAGGATTTTTAACCGTCGAGGAAAACGATACCTTATCCAAATGTTTCGAGATTTTCAAGAAAGAAATGCCTCCCGTTCTAGCGGTTACAAACAGTAAAGGCAGATACACAGGCGTGATCACACGAAGATGGGTAATAAGATCTAACCTCGACCCCGCCACAACGAAAGTCAAGACGTTAATGCGACCTGCACCGAAGGTTTCTCCAGAATTTCCGCTCGGCAAAACAGCCAGGCTGATGATACAAAGCGGAATAAGACAACTTCCAGTCTTTGAAAAAGAAAAACTCATAGGATTCATCACAGACGAAGACATTATTCATGCTGCTGTTACGCAGGAATGGGGCAAAGCAGCCATAGATACAATAATGACTAAAGCGCCGTACACGATTGAGGCAGACAGATCAACAGGCGCAGTAATGAGCCTCTTCAGAGAACAAGGGGTAAGCCACGTTCCAGTAATGGATAAGGGAAAACTCGTCGGCATCATAAGCATACAAGACATTCTGGAACACGTCGTTCAACCCCAACTCCGTCAATCCTTCGGAGATCGGACAGGGGAAAAAGTACCCTTCTTAACCGTTTCAGCCAAAGGCATAATGTCCAAACCAGTAATCACAGTCCATTCCGAAACCCCCCTGAAAGAAGCCGAACAGAAGATGCATAAATACGACATATCATGCCTCGTCGTCACGAAAGACGAAAAACTAGTAGGTATCGTCACAAAACTCGACTTCATCGAGCCCATATCTCAAACCGAAACCGCTGAAAGAAAACTAGCCATCCAATTCGGAGTCAAAGGCGTCGAAATAAACCCAGACCAGCAAGGTTTCATGATGGAGGAATTCGACTCGTTCGCCCGCAAATACGAAAGCACCTTCAAACAGGGCACGCTATTCGTCTACTTCAAAACCCACGGCACAAACCACAGAGGTATACCACTCATACATTGCCGCCTGCAACTGAGAACCATCAAAGGAGTCTTCATCAGCTCAGGCGAGGGTTGGGGAGTTGAATCCACCTTCCGAGTGGCGCTGGACAGGCTCGACCGAAGACTGCTGAGAAGCAAAGAATTGGCATATGACCCTAGATTCGCAAAAGACTACCTTCGAAAGATGGGAGTTCCCGGACAAGAGCTCTAAAAACCCCAACATATTTTCATCGTAAACTCAAGGGAGATACTTCACCCTATAGTCTGCCTCAAAACTCCGCGGACTAGTCTGCCTAGACCTGTCAACCTTCAACTCAGCCTTACTAGTCAATATCTTGAACTCATGAACAAAATCCTCAATGTAATCTAACACTCCGCAGCTGTAACAGAAAGAGCCCGAAAAAGAGATTGTGACAATTTCCGGCGACACGAAAACAATCTTGGCGAAAGCCTCAGGACTCCGAAAACGGTTGTAAAGCGCAACCGTCTTGCGAACCAACTGCTCCAACTCCGGCTGAGACAACAAGACGTTTCACCTAGCGCTCTAAACGGGGATCCGGGAGCCGTCGAAACCCAGCTTAGACACACCCAACTCGTCCCTCATTTCCCGCAACTGAGCCGCATTGAAAACAGGACCGTCCCTGCACACGCGATACTTGCCCACGACGCAGCTTCCGCACAAGCCTATGCCGCAACGCATCAACCGCTCCAGACTCGCCTCAAAAGGAACACTGAACCGTTCCGCATGGTCAAAAATCTTGCGCACCATCAACTCCGGACCACAAGAGTATATCATGTCAAACTTTTCCTTAGCCAAAAGCTTCCCTATAGGTTCAGTGACTAGGCACTGCAGACCATAAGTCCCATCCTCAGTGGTCGTAATCAGGCTCTTCTCAGTGCACACGGAGTCGAGCTCGCTCATGAACAACAGCTCAGCCTTCGTCTTCGCCCCAACCGCAAAAGCCAAACGCTGAGACTTCGCAGCCAAACGCTTAGCCAAAAACAGCAACGGCGCTGTTCCTGTCCCGCCGCCAACCAACAAAACATGCCCCTTGTTCTCAGAGAAACAGTTCCCGAAAGGCCCCCGAACACCTATGACTTCACCGGATTCCATTACATGCAGCTGCCTGGTCGCGTCGCCCACCTCCTTAACGCTGACCGAAACCTTTCCGCCGTCAACGTCCATCACGCTCAAAGGAATCTCATCAACTCCAGGGATCCAGAGCATCAGAAACTGACCAGGACCAGCTTTCGCGCAGAGCTTATCGTTAAACGTGAACGTTTTCACGCTTGGACTCTCGGTTTTCACGCTCAGCAAACGAGTCGTTCTAAGAGTATTAAGCGCGGTGCGCAATGCCAACAATCTCCTTCACGTTTCCATATTTCTTCCTAATTAGGTAGTTTCTCACGCCCCGGTTTATGGCTTTGAAAACACTCGGATTCTCCAGAGCCACAGCACTGCCCACTTGAACAATTGAGGCGCCAGCCAAAAAGAACTCCGCTGCATCTTGCCAAGTTGTTATTCCCCCGCAGCCTATAATGGGAACTTTCACACTCTCGTATAAGTCGTATACACAGCGCAGAGCCACAGGTTTTATGGCTGGACCAGACAATCCGCCCCGGATGTTACTGAGCACGGGAATGGCCGTTTCAACATCAATTGCCAAGGCCTTGACTGTGTTTATGGCAGTTAGCGCGTCCGCCCCTGCCTTAACAGCCACCTTTCCCATTTCCACTATGTCCGTCACGTTCGGCGACAACTTTACAATCACAGGCTTGCAAACTGAACTCTTGACCTTGCCCACAACTTCCGCGAGAAGCGTCACGTTTTGCCCGATCTCGGAACCCGTCTGCTTAACATGAGGACAAGACACGTTAAGCTCCACCGCGTCAGCCCCGGCCTTCACGGCCTTCTCAGCCACCTGAGCATACTCTTCCGCTGAGTAGCCAAAGACGCTGACTATGACCGGAACCTTCAGGATAGTCTTAGCATAAGCAATTTCTCCAGCATACTCGTCTATTCCAGGATTCGGCAGACCCATGGCATTTATCAACCCGCATTGAGATTGAACCACCGTAGGGTTTGCATAGCCCATACGAGGCTCCGCACCCACCGATTTGGTGACGATAGCTCCCGCACCAGATTCAACAATGGACTGCAGCGAATCCGCTGTGTACCCAAGTATGCCAGAAGCTAAGGCAGTGGGGTTCCGCAGTTGCAAACCAGCCACATTCAAACCTAAAGAAACTCGACCCATACACATTCACCCTAAGCCTTCGACTCAAAAAACCATCACTCTCTACAAAGATAAAGTTTGCCGCGCACGCTTATTCCCAAACTATTCTCTGAGCAAGCCTTGCAACTCTCCAATTTGGACAGACCAAGCCTCACGAGAAGAACAACAACACCCATTTTTTCCGAAACACGCAACCGTTTTTCTTTCACACACTTTCTCCAGATACTCTGGAAACAGGCACACATATAAGACAAATAAACCTCACGCGCCTACGCGCAGGAACAAATCAAACTCAGATATTAAAACGCAAGCTCGAAATATCTCCGGCGCCAACGTAACTATTTCTTATCCGTCTGTCCCAAGTCACTCTTAACTTCTTCATTCAAGAGAACACGCAAAGATTTCACTTCGTCACGAAGTGAAGTAACTTCTTTTTCCAGAACCAAAGCCTTTGCATCAGCCTTCTTCTTGAGATCATCAATCTCCAATAGCAAGGTTTTACGTTCAGCTTCCAGGGCTCTGATCCGTTCTATAGTATTCTTCAGTGCACTCAAACTCATCCAACCAAACACAAAATTGTAGCCAATAGCACTTAAGATTTTTGTAATCTAAAGACGCATTTCAGAACACTAAAGAGTCAGGACAGAAAAACTGCCGCGCAAAAATGGCTGAGGCACCTAGGCTCCACGTGCAAGTTTTATATACGAACCACCATTAAACACATGGAATCACCTCCCACTTTTCGGACTGAGCTAAATGAGAAAGACAATATTCAAGAAGCTTGAAGCTCAAGGCTTAATCGCGAACTACAACCGTCTCAGAAAGAACCTCCCCCCGAAACTTCCCGAAAGAGTCTTCATCTGGGACGAGTCCTTCCGCGAAAGCATAAAGGCACCCACCGTTTTTCTGACCTACGTCGAGCAAGTCAAACTTGCCAAATTAATGGATGAAACCGGCATAGCGGTCATAAACGTAGGTTTTCCAACCCTCTCAGAAGAAGAAAAACGCAACGCCAAACGACTAGTCAACGAAACCTTCCAGAAAACAAAAATAACCGCTTCCGCGGAACCGACGAAAAACAGCGTCGACACGTGCGTGGAATGCGGGATCAAAGAAATAACCATAGAAACCAGATTCAACCAACTCAACCTTCAACACCTTAAAATGACCAAAGAAGAAGCATTGAAGAGAACGGTTGAAAGCATCCAATACGCACGAAAACGAGGGGCAAACGTCAACTTCAACCTCAAAGACGGAACCAGAACACCCATAGAAGACATCGTTCAAATCTTTGAAGCCGCAGCAGACGCCGGCGCAAGCAGACTATGCATAGCAGACAGCGCAGGATTCCTCAGACCTTTATCTATACGATACCTGATGGCACACGTCAGAGAAGCCTTACCAGAGACCGTAACGAAAAAAGTGGCATTGATGATACACTGCCACAACGACTTCGGCCTGGCCACCGCAAACACTCTAGCTGCCGTAGAAGAGGGAGCAACCTACGTCCACACATGCATAGCAGGCTTCGGCGAACGCGCAGGCATAGCCCCATTCGAAGAAGTAGTAACAGCTCTCGAACTGCTATACAACATAGATACAGGAATAGACCTTGGAAAAATCTACAGACTGGCACAGTCTGCCGAAAAAGCCTTCGCCCTCCCCATCCAACTCAACAAGTCCATAATAGGCGAAAACATCTTCACACACCAAGTCGAAGAAGAAATACAAGAGACTATGGCGAACCCCTTGCTCTTCGAACCCTTCCCACCAGAAATCGTAGGCCGGCAAACACAACTCTTCATAGGCAGGAACACTCAGCAGACACTGATACAAAAGCTTCTGGAGAATGCAGGAGTAAGAGCTTCACCGCGACAAATGGACGAACTCTTCAGATACATAAAAGGCCCTCAGGAAAGAATGGATAAAGGCGAAACCCAGATCACGTTTTACCAGCTGAAGAAGCTCCTGAAAGACCTACAAAAAGGCTACACAATGGACGAATTCTGGCGACTGGTCGAACAAATCACTCACCAGAAACCCAAAATCCCAGAGATAAAAACTCAAGAAGAAAAGAAAACCGAACAACCTTGATAACACATCCCCAATCTCGTCTCTGGCCTGTTGTTGCAGTGCAGCAATTCTGAGCCACAACAACATCTAATCAAACTATTCTGACTTCAACTGATTCCAGATCTCAGCCTTTTCATCCGCA
>Ga0105095_10001204_pt1 | contig 13358 bp, 10 predicted proteins | sample PPLLak2March2015_2_FD_79180 | JGI IMG/M metagenome (GOLD analysis project Ga0105095, IMG submission 79180) | Freshwater sediment microbial communities from Prairie Pothole Lake near Jamestown, North Dakota, USA - PPLs Lake P8 Core (3) Depth... | ecosystem: Environmental > Aquatic > Freshwater >... | reverse complement strand
TTCGCCGGTTATCACTTCCTCCCGAATATTCCCTGCACCCCCGTGCACCACCAGCGCCCATGCCTGTTTCGGTTGCGTAGTGCCGGGTTGTTTTTCCTCCGAAATATTTTCTGCCCGCCTGCAGGAGCCCGTCGCAAGGAACAGCAGGAAAGGTAAAATGAAAAGCAGATTTGATTTCATGAACTTCATGTTTTACATAATTGTTTCATAAAGTTATGAAATAATCGGCAGGCAGGAAAGAAACCAATCCTTCATCTCCCGATTTCACCGGGAAGAAAATATACCGTTTTGATTTGAAACTCACCTCACAGTTTTCAACCTGTCGATTGACATCAGAGCTTATTTCAATATCCCGATTTTTATACCCGCCCTGGGCAAAACGCCTGAGTAATCGATATTATCAATTCGCTTGTATTTGGTAGCACCGCTTTCCCCGTCGTAATGACACAGGCGGATTACCCCGCCTAAAAATACATCTACCGAAATAACGTGGGCAATAGGAAACTGCCAGCCAAGAATGACCCCTCCAGCCAGTATGTTGAGTTTCTGAGTGATTTCAACGGTTTTCCATAAATCTTCCTCCTCACTGTAAACCTGGTCGATGCCTGCAATCCATACCTTGCGGAACATGGTGTATGGAGCTGCATACAATCCCTTTAGTGCAGCATACCTGGGATTTATGGCCGGCATAAGATAATTCTTCCATGAAAAGGTTAGACCAAAACCACTGATATTATCTCCCCGGTATGAATCGTAAGAACTGATAGCATCATTATAGTATGAAAGCTCCTGGTTTTTCAGATAGGTCCCTGACAGTCCCTGCTCGCTGGCATAAGTGGCCATGCCCGATATTTCAATCGTGTTCCTTTTGTTTATTACGCGTTCCACAAACACTTCCAGCGTGCCTTCAACAACCCTCACCGGATTCAGCGCGATATAGTATTTCCTGGGAGGAATTTGTATGGAATCACTTCTCGCCTGACGCTCCTGATATTCCGGGATACTGAGATAATTTTCATCCGTAATACGCTCATATTCCTGTAACAATGAATCGATCAGCAGAAATTGCCGGTTCAATTCTTCAGGATTAAAATCCAGCTGCTGCAATCTGTCATCAATTTCACTCAGCCGGATGTCCAGTTCCTGCGGTTTCGTTTCCCAGATCTTTATTTTGGAATCGAGCAATTCAAGCTTCGAATCAAGCAGCTGAAGCTTCAGATCGAGCAGCTGCATGTTGTCCGTTGATTCCTGCGGGAAAAGTCCTGCAAGGCTTGTAAATAATAAAACAAAAGTGGTAACAACAACATTCAGGATTTTCATGACAATTATTTTTTGGTTTTTGAAATATACCTACAATGTAATGGATGAAAAATCCTGTCCAAAAGTTGCTTGCCACATTTAAATAAGAATGGTTCTTCTGCTGACCGGGGCTTATAATCCCGGACCTGTCTCACACCGCGTGTGATATTAAAAACCATACCCGTTGATGAACATAACCTACACCTAACTGGTCGCGAGTCAGGATAAAATAATATAAAACCAACATAGCACCAAAACACTATAAATATAATGCACCAACTGCCAGCATCAAATTGTATTATTTTGGTGTCTGTGGTGTTTTGGTGGCCAGATAATATTCCTTATAAGTTGTGTGGTTAGCTCCGTTCAGCCGGCGGAAATGCTGGCCCTGATCTCAAGCGCCTTCTCATCATCCTTGTTTTTATCCAGGATCTGATTGACCATGACCAGCGCCTGTTCTTTGTCACCCAGGAGCAACAAAGCTTCGGCTTTTTTATACAGGATGGGATTGCCTACCTTGTAGTTTTCACCGTTGTTATCATAGCCAAGCGCGATGTCACAACTCTCAATGGTTTTTGCCGCATCGCCCATTTTCAGGTAACAATCTGCAATGTTGTCCCATGTTGAAGCAAGGTTATGGTTATAAAACGGATTATCCTTTTCTTTTTCCAGGCTGTTCTTAATATTAAGGAAGGATGCCAGTGCCTGCTGATAATCTTTGCCTTTCATGCTGATAAAGCCATTAAGGCCTTCCAATGGCATACACGACGGGTAACGTTCCTTTGCCCTGGCCACCAGCCTTTGAAATACCGGAATATATTCTTCCTGCTCGGCCTTCAGGTACAAATTGGACAGGGTATCGGTAATGTTAGCCTCATTGGTATACCGGTCCACCATGATGGATCCTGCTTCTTCCAGCTTATCATACTCCTTCAGGGTCGCAAACCTGGCGATGGCAATAAAATCACAAAGCTCCGCATAGAAAGGAGCCGCAAGAGAAGACTCTTTAAATTCCGCAAAATGCTCCAGGGCAACGAGGTCTTCATCGAGGGATTCATTCATCACAGCCATTAACATTACGCTAAAGGCGCTGACTGACAGACCCGCCTCTTTTAACCGGCTTATGCCATCCTCCATCTTATCGTAGCGCAACTCTCCATAATCGAGATATTTGCTGCATGTATCACAGATCTTCCGGAGGGAACGGTCCTGGTCTTTCTTTTCCTGCTCAATGACCTTATTCAACGCAGCTTTTATCTTATCGCTCAAATCTTCAATGACATCGATGAAAAGAGACATAGGTTGTGGCTTATTGTTTCGGTGACAAATATAAAATATTCCCGCAAACCTGCCTATAGGTCTCTTTTTCGTTTAGGGTGGGTTTATCAATCGACTGTGAATTCTTTGGATACCGATTCAGCATGTGTGTACTGATGTGCTGAATTAAAAACTGAAAATAAAAATTTCAGCCGGTATTTGCCCTTTTCAAGGTTTGTCCAGTTGATGGTATCAGCAATTGATTCAAGTTGGGCAAATTCCTTGCAGCAATAGGTCATGAATCCGTCACAAACCGGTGAAAGTATGACTGACCACTGATCATCACCGTATTTTTCAATGTTGGGGATGGGCTTGGGATATCCGCTGCAAACCAGGAAGAAGGCACTGGTGTCGGTCAGGTTCCGTAAACTGAAGATCAGGGTATCGGTTTGGAGATAAGTGGTTCTGTCGATCAGGGTGTAGATTTTTTTCTCGATGGGGACGTCGGTTTTGGATTCACTGCAGGCGAAGGAAAGAATCGTGATGACAGGTATGAACAGATATTTAAGGCTTGACATAAGGCGTCTGTTATATTTAAGATTATGATGAATATTTGGATTCTTAGGTTGCGTGAATTTTTTTTATGGTGCTCTCTTTGCTACAAACATTGCGCCACTAAGTGGCTGTTAAGAACAAAGACTCGTGCTAAATTTTGCTTAATCCAAAACAATGGTAATTTTGCTGTCCTGATGGAAGAAAAAGGATCACTGGTTGCATTAGGGACTGATAATGTGTGGCGTTTGCTCCTGCAATATGCCATCCCGTCCGTTATTGCCATGACAGCTATATCGCTTTACAACATGACCGACAGCATTTTTATCGGCCAGGGCGTGGGGGCACTGGCCATATCGGGACTGGCCATCACCTTCCCGCTGATGAACCTGGCCGCTGCATTCGGTTCGCTGGTCGGCGTCGGTGCTTCCACGTTGATGTCGCTAAGGCTGGGACAGAAAGATTATTCCGGTGCCAACGCCATCCTGGGTAACGTATTCACGTTAAACCTGATCTTCGGGATTGCATACACCATCGTAGTCCTGATATTCCTGGATCGCATCCTTTATTTTTTCGGGGCCAGTCCCGCCACCATCTCCTATGCCCGTGAATACATGCAGGTCATCACGGCGGGCAATGTGATCACACATATGTATTTCGGATTGAACGCTTTGCTCCGTGCCACAGGCAGGCCGAAAAAAGCCATGTACCTGACGATCTATTCTGTAATCATCAATGCCGTCATATCCTGGCTCTTAATTTTTATTTTCAACTGGGGCATACGCGGAGCTACCCTGGGCACTGTTATAGCCCAGGCCTCCATGCTGGTATGGCAGGTCAGTCTTTTCAGCGACAAAGAAAATTTCATTCATCTTCAGCCGGGGATCTTCAGGCTCCAACGCAGGATCGTGAAAGATTCCCTGTACATCGGCCTGGCGCCTTTCCTGATGAATACCGCCGGCTGTATACTGGTCATCATCCTCAACAAAAGCCTCATCAGATATGGCGGAGATTTAGAGGTTGGAGCCTATGGGATCGTCAACCGGGTGGCTTTTCTCTTCGGGATGATGGTGATGGGAGTGAACATGGGGATGCAGCCGATTGCAGGATACAACTTCGGAGCCAGGCAGTTTGACCGGGTGAACAGGGTGCTGAAATACACTATTTTTATTGCGGTGGTTGTTTTGTCGGTTGGATTTATCGTCAGCGAACTTTTTCCGCGCGCCGTGGCTTCGTTGTTCACCCAGGACAAGAATCTGATAGACATGGTGGAACCAGGATTACGGATTGTTTTTATGTTTGCCCCGTTGGTTGGGTTTCAAATGGTCACCTCCAATTTCTTCCAGAGTATCGGGATGGTGCGAAAGGCTATTTTATTGTCGTTGTCGCGTCAGGTGCTTATTTTACTGCCCTGCCTGCTTATCCTGCCCCGGTTTTTTGGTCTGAAAGGGGTCTGGTACAGCCTGCCCGCCGCCGACCTGGTGGCATGTGTCATTGCAGCCTTTTTGCTGGTTAATCAGTACAGAAAATTCAACATTGTGCAGTAACTTTGCTATTCAATACTCTGGTCATGGACGAACGATTTATTATTACCATTGGGCGTCAGCTTGGAAGCGGCGGCCGGCTGATCGGCGAAAAACTGGCCACCCGTCTCGGCATCTCCTTTTATGATAAGGAGCTCATCCTGATCGCTTCGCAGGAAAGCGGCCTGGGAAAGGAGTTTTTTGAACAGGTGGATGAGAAAACAAGCTACAGCCTGATAGGCGGGATTTTCGGTACCATCGGGTCGTTGGGAGATGGCAACTATTCCAGCAACTATCTAAGCGGTGAGACCTTGTTTAAGATACAAAGCGATGTGGTCCGTGAACTGGCTGCAAAGCAATCAGCTGTATTCGTCGGACGCTGTGCTGATTATATTCTCAAAGATTATCCGCGGTGCATGAACGTTTTCATCAGCGCCGATATAGAGGACAGGATAAAACGCATTGCGGAAATTCAGCAGGTCTCTGAGAAAAAGGCCAGGGATATCGTTGAAAAAACGGACAAGAAGCGTGCCGGATATTACAACTATTACAGAATAAAGTGTGGGGAGCAGCAGAGTCATACCATTTATGCGTCAATTCCTCCGTGCTGGGCATCGATAATACAGTAAGCCTTATCCACCAGTTTGTAATACAACGTTTCGGTTTGAAAGGGGAATAGCAAAGAATGAACTGCCCCGCTGCAGGTAACGGGGTATTAATAAGGGATGTTAACCATATCGGCTTCTTAATTACAAAGGAAAAAGGGCATCCCTCTTCTGCATCATTCCTGAATATTTCGCGTCTTTTATATACATTTACACAAGCAAATCTTCCAATCCGCCGTTAATGAAACTGCTCTTTTTAAGTAGAACGGTTATCAGTTTAATCCTGACTGTCCCTTTTGCAGGCGGCTATTCACAGACCATTGAAAAGAAAACCTACCAGACCACATATACTCAGGCAGCGCCAACCATTGACGGGCTGATGAACGATACCTGCTGGAACCAGGTTGCGTGGGGTGGCAATTTTGTTCAGACCCAGCCTTATGAAAACAAACCTCCCTCTCAGCTGACAGCTTTCAAGATTGTGTATGACGATAATAACCTGTATGTATTCATTCGAGCTTATGATAGCATACCGGAAAAGATAAGCCGGAGAATATCGCGCAGGGATAACTTTGATGGCGATATGGTAGAGATCAATATCGACAGCTACTATGATCAGCAAACAGCATTTTCTTTCACCGCCATGGCCTCCGGTGCAAGAGGTGATGAAGCAGTCACGCAGAATGGCAACAACTGGGACGCCAGCTGGAACCCGGTATGGTACCTTAAAACCTCCATCGACGATAGCGGTTGGTGTGCCGAGATGAAAATTCCATTCAGCCAGCTTCGGTTTGGGAAAAAGGATGAGCATGTATGGGGGATCCAGATCATGCGCCATATCTTCCGGATGGAGGAGCGTTCCACCTGGCAGTTCATTCCAAAAGGTTCTCCTGGTACAGTTCACCTGTTTGGTGAACTTCACGGCATTGCCAACATCAAACCAAAACGTCAGGTTGAATTGCTTCCCTATGCCGTTGGACGTATCGAACGCTTTGAAAAGGAAGAAGGCAATCCTTTCCTCGATGGCAGATCAGGCGCCGTCTCCGGAGGACTGGACGGGAAAGTAGCCATTACCAATGACTTTATGCTCGACTTCTCAATCAATCCTGATTTCGGTCAGGTTGAAGCCGATCCTTCAGAAGTTAACCTCACCGCCTTTGAAACCTATTTCTCTGAACGGCGTCCTTTATTCGTTGAGGGCAAAAATATTTACCAGTTCCAACCTTCCAATACCATTGTGATAGGCAATATGGGTTCTGATAACCTGTTCTATTCGCGCCGGATAGGAAGATATCCTCATCATTATCCCCAGGTGTCGGATTCCGAATATGTGGATATGCCCGAATCGTCAACCATACTGGCTGCAACGAAACTGTCGGGCAAAACAAAAAAAGGACTATCGGTGGGGATCCTCGAGAGTGTTACATCCAGCGAAAAAGCCCTGATTGACAATGAAGGGATCCGGAGAAAAGAGACTGTCGAACCGTTCACAAACTATTTTACAGGACGCCTGCAAAAGGATTTCAACAAGGGAGAGACCGTGCTTGGGGGAATCATTACAGCGGTGAACAGGGACATCCATAATCCGGCCCTCGAATATCTGCATACAGCGGCCTACGTTGGGGGGATCGACTTTAAACACTACTGGAAAGAGCGGACATGGTACTTTGCAGGAAATACGGTATTCAGCAATGTAAGGGGGAAGGAAGAAGCCATCATCCAGACCCAGGAATCCTCGGCCCGGTATTTTCAACGGCCCGATGCAGGCCATCTTTCGGTTGACTCCACCCGGTCCTCCCTGGAAGGCTTAGGAGGAACCTTTAAATTAGGAAAGTACAGCAGTAAAAAAATACAATTCGAGACCAGCCTGACGGTACGCTCTCCCGGATTGGAATTCAATGACATCGGTTATATGCGGTATTCGGATGTCATTCACCATGGCACATGGGTAGCCTATTATCTGCGTGAGCCTTTTTCCATTTTCAGGAACTTTTTCCTGAATACGAATTACTGGATGTATTGGGATTTCTCAGGCAAACTTCTTTCGGCTTATACCAACATGAATTTCAATTCCGAGTTTAAAAACCGCTGGAGCATCAATGGATCCTTTTCACTATGGGGCAAAAATATTTCAACCAGGCTGTTACGGGGCGGTCCTTCTATTACAATGCCGGGTGGTGAAGAAATGAATCTGAGTATATCCACGGACAGATCGAAGAAAATTTCATTTCATGCGGGGAACTATCAAAATTGGGGAGATCTGGAAAGTTACCGATATCAGGAATACTGGATAGGTGGTGATTTCCGCCCGCTGAATGCCATGTCGCTTTCTTTTGAAACCATATACGGCATTAAGGATAATCCCTTGCAGTATGTCGAAACGACTGATAGGAATGATGATCCCAGGTACCTGTTTGCCTATCTGGATCAAAAAACACTTTATTTTACCTTCAGGCTGAACTATGCACTTAACCCTGAACTCTCACTGGAATACTATGGTCAGCCCTTTATTTCTGCCGGCAAGTATGAACTTTTCAGGAAGATAACGAATACGGATGCGGATCAGTTCACCGACAGGTTCCATATTTTCCCGGACACTGAGATAAGTTACAACGTTGCGGATAGTGAATATGGGGTGGATGAGAATATCGACGGAACAGCTGATTATTCTTTTGCCAATCCGGATTTCAATTTCCGGCAGTTTCGTTCAAACCTGGTTTTACGGTGGGAATACAAACCCGGATCAACGCTTTTTCTGGTGTGGTCGCAAGGCAGGACCAGCAGTGCATCCAATGGATCTTTTTCATACGGGAGCGATATGAAAGATCTGTTTAGTATCACACCGCATGACATATTCCTCCTGAAATTCTCCTATTGGTTCTCCCTATGAATCCCGGCCTGTCATCCCATATGTAAAAAGCCAGGGCCCGGAGCAGATGAGGTTGATAACACAAAAAAATGTGAACCAGGCCAAAACGTAAAGCAGGCAAAGAATGGTTCAATCTCAGGATTTCATTTGCGGCCTTTTGGCTCCTTGCCATAAAAGACATACCGTCAGCAGCAATTCTCCGATGAACTTAAAAGTCGAAATTGCCTGCACCTGGCTGGTTTCGCCTATAATTCAGGTCATAAAATGATCATAAATGAAAGGAAGATTGGGGGTGGGATAAAACTGCGGTAACCCGGCTTAAAAAATTTAAGCATTATTACTGATATTGCTAACTTTAACCTTTTATTTATAAAAGATGGAACTTTTAATTATTTTAATCCTGCTGTTGTTCAACGGCGTCTTTGCCATGTATGAGATTGCCCTGGTTTCCTCCCGGAAAACCCGGCTGGAAGAAAAGGCCAAATACGGTAACCAAGGGGCAAGGACTGCCTTGTTGTTGCTCCAGAAACCCGAGAGCATATTGTCGGCCATACAGGTGGGCATAACCTTGATCAGCATTGTTACGGGAGCATACGGAGGCCTGGCCTTTGCCGAAGATATTGCCCCGTTATTTGCCGGGATACCCTGGCTTGCCCCTTATGCAGATACAATCGCCATCATACTGGTGGTAAGCTTTATCACATACCTGTCGGTCATTATCGGAGAACTGGTGCCAAAAACATTGGCGCTTAACAATCCCGAGACCATATCCTCTTTTCTTTCACCTGCCATGAAAATCCTGGGATCCGTCTTTTATCCGGTTATCTGGTTTCTTGCCGTCTCCACGAAATTGATACTGAAGCTTTTCAACGTTAAGAAGAAAGCTGAAGTTCCCGTGACGGAAGAGGAACTGAGGATCCTGTTAAAAAAGGGGTCTGAATCAGGCATTATTGAGAAAGAAGAATCAGAGATCATCATTGAGGTCATGCGGTTTGGCGATAAAAAAGCATCCCAGGTCATGATACAGCGCATGGATGTGAACTGGCTTGACATTCATGCTGAAACCCATGAAATAGTCAATGCAGCGGTTCATTCGGCGCACATGCTGTTGCCGGTTTGCAGTCATTCCATTGATGAGATCATAGGGATCGTCAATGTCAGGGATATACTGGCGGAATACCTCACCAACAATTCACTTGCACTTGAGAAACTTTTAACCGATCCTTTGTATATTCCTGAACAGGTCTCTGCCGTTAAAATCCTGGAACTGTTCCGTAAAACAAAAAAACACTTCGGTGTTGTGGTCGATGAACGCGGAAGCATGGAAGGAATCATAACCCTGCATGACCTGGCTGAAAACATCCTGGGGGATCTTCCGGCCATGACTGATGCCGATGAGCCTGATGCAGTCCGCAGGGAAGACGGATCTTATATCATCGACGGTCTGATGAAGCTCGATGATCTGAAAGACCTGCTGGGCCTTTACTCCTTTTTCGGGCCCGACGAAGATGCGGCGGATGTCAATACTGCAGGAGGCCTTGCGATGCAAAAGCTGGGCATAATACCGAATGTAGGCAACACCTTCATTATCGGCCATTACCGTTTTGAAATTGTGGATATGGATGGCAACCGCGTGGACAAGTTGCTGGTGAGCGAAATTAAAAGGTGAATATAGCATTGAACGGATGAATCCCACAGGTTGCAAAATATGCGGGATTTTTGTTTCTCCTATACCGCCATGGTCCATATTTCAAATGCTGAATGATGAGGCATGGCTGAAAAAGATCACCGTCATTTGAGTTTCCGGTATCCATATGATTTTTCTATCTTTGTCAGCACTAAAGATTGATCCCATGAATAACCGGCGCGTACGAGTCCGTTTTGCTCCCAGTCCAACCGGGCCCTTGCATATTGGTGGTGTCCGCACAGCCTTGTTCAACTACTTTTTTGCCAGAAAGCATGGCGGTGATTTTTTGTTGCGGATTGAGGATACCGACATGCAGCGCTTTGTCGCCGGTGCCGAAGAGTATATCAACGAATCATTGCGCTGGTGCGGAATAAAGATTGATGAAGGTGTTGCGGAAGGAGGAAAATATGCTCCATACCGCCAAAGTGAACGACGGGCCATATACAGACAATATGCCGATCAGCTTGTGGCGTCGGGGAATGCCTACTATGCTTTTGACACACCCGAATCACTGGAAGCATTGCGAAAGGATGCCTCATCAAAAGGCCGGACTTTTACCTATAACCATCAGGTCCGCGGCCAGATGAAAAATGCATTGACCTTGTCGCAGAGCGAGGTTCAGGCACTTATTTCGCAAGGGGAGAAATGGGTTATCCGCTTCAGGATGCCCGGGGACGAGGAGGTAAAGATGAGCGACCTGATCCGCGGGGAACTGGTTGTCAAAACCTCAACCCTGGATGACAAAGTTCTTTTTAAAAGTACCGATATGCTCCCGACCTATCATCTGGCAAACGTTACCGATGACCACCTGATGGAGATATCGCATGTAATCCGCGGAGAGGAGTGGCTGCCCTCGCTTCCCCTGCATGTATTGCTTTATAAGGCATTGGGCTGGGAAGAAAGTATGCCGCAGTTTGCGCATCTTCCACTGCTGTTGAAGCCTACCGGAGACGGAAAGTTGAGTAAGCGCGATGGTGACAAGATGGGCTTTCCGGTATTTCCGCTGTTGTGGAAATCCCCCGAAGGGGAAACTTCCCGCGGCTATCGCGAGGACGGGTATTTCCCTGAGGCATTTGTAAACCTGCTCGCATTGCTGGGATGGAATCCGGGGACCGAACAGGAGATCTTCAGCATGGACGAGCTGATCCGGCAATTTTCCCTTGAGCGGGTAAATAAAGCAGGGGCCCGGTTCGATCCTGCAAAAGCCAGATGGTTCAATCATCAATACCTTATGCAAAAAAGTGACGCTGAACTTGCAGGGTTGTATAGGCAGTTCCTCAGTGAAAAGAACGTAACGGCAGCATCCGGTATGGTTGAGAAAATTACAGTGCTGATGAAGGAGCGTGTCGACTTTATCCATGAGATCTGGGAAAAATCATCATTCTTTTTCCTTAAGCCTGCAACTTATGATGCGGCATCTGTTAAAAAGTTCTGGCATGAGGATAGCCCTGCCGTCATGAAAGAAACCGTTGCCGTTCTTGACAGGGTAAACCCATTCGAAAGCCCCGAAATAGAGGAAAAACTCATGGCCTTTATCAGCGGGAAAGGGTACGCGGCAGGCAAGGTCATGAATGTCCTGAGGCTTGTTCTCACCGGTTCATCCAACGGACCCGGCGTTGCTGATATTTGCACTATACTGGGCAAAGAGGAGACCGTGGAACGGATAAACCGGGCGATTGATCAAAATTTGCATTAGCCCGCTAATTTTTGGAAAAAATCATTTAATTTTGTACCGGCATTTTTTTGCAGCAGTAAACTATGGCGCATTCCTCTAACGGTTAGGAGGTCTGATTCTCAATCAGAAAATAGCAGTTCGATTCTGCTATGCGCTACCAGACTTTCAACAGGCATCAGCCGGGACCAGCAGCGGGAGCAATCCCGCTTTTTTATTTTACCATGGCAGAAATCTATCTTATGCTTGAAGGAATAATTCCAGGTAACAAAATATTTCTTTATATTTGATAAACAATCATATGGAATTATCAATTCTTTTTAAATAATCTAATAAGGAGGAACAAACATGGCAAAAAAAATTACCAGGGTAGAAGACGGAGAAACCACCGTTGCATCAGCAGCAAAGGAGACAAAGCCCTTTGTGGTAACGGAAGAAAGCAAGGGGAAAGCCAGAACCTTGCGTATTCTTGCAATTATTTCCTGGATCGTTGCGATTGGCGCTGAAGTATGGGCCATTCTCAAACTCAGGGAAGTACCCGTCAGCACCCTTTGGCTCATCATTCTTATTGTAGCGGCTTTAATATTTGCCGTTACAGGTTCCCTGCTGTGGAAAAAGTCAAACAGGCTTGATCCGGCCTCGGAAAAGGAAAAAACCAGGTTTTTCATCCAGAACCAGCTGGGCCTGATCATCAGTATCATTGCCTTCCTTCCCCTTATTATTCTTATCTTTACGAACAAGAATCTGACCGGTAAGCAAAAAGGCCTGGTCGGCTCAATTGGTGTAGTGGCGCTGCTGATTGCAGGTTTGCTGGGCATTGACTTCAATCCCCCTTCCGTGGAGCAGTATCTCGAGCAAACGCAGGAAGTCGAGGCGCTCAATGATGGAGTGAACTATGTGTACTGGACACAATTTGGCCACAGTTATCACCTGTATCAGGATTGCTCTTATATCAATACGGACAGGACCGATGAGATATTTGAAGGCACCGTTGCACAGGCAAGGGAACTGAAGAATATAACGGATCTATGCGACCGCTGCGAGAACAGGGCGAAAAAGGAGAAGGGACTACTGGAAGAATAGTATGGTTGGCAGATGAAATAAAGGCCTGGAATGCTAGGCCTTAGTGCAGCCTTATCCTGTTTGCTGAATTATTTATTAGAATAAAAGCGGCTTACCCTGAAAACGGGCAAGCCGTTTTTATTTTACAAAGTCTGCCACAGGCAGCTCAGTTGCCGGTCATCGCAATAGGGTTATGAATCCTTTCCGCGTATGGTTCTGCTGGTGCCTGTCGGGATAGCTGAGGGAATAAAAATAGGTATCGGGGTCAGCGGGCTTCCCTTTATAAGTTCCATCCCACCCTGCAGTTCCTTTATAGAGTGACAATCCGTTCCGGTCGAATACCTCCAATTCAAGGTCTTCCATAAAAATATCATTGATCCCGTCGCCGTTAGGCGTAAAGACATTGGGGACAAAGGGGATCACATCAACAATAACCGAAATGGTGTCTGTACAGCCGTACAGGCTCGTTGCCGTAAGGGTTATGGTGTATGCCAGCTCGTTGCCCTCAATTTGGTAATTATGCTGAATCGTTGCACCTGTTTCAGTCAGGCCATCGCCCATATCCCAACTATAACGGACCCCGTCCCGGCCCTCACTGTTTCCCATGAGTTGATTATTCCTGCTGTCCAGTGTGTAGCGCGACAGGGTATAGCCGACACCCGGAACAGGGACCTCCGCCAGGGCCAAAGTGGCTGACTTTTCACATCCTCTTTTGTTGGTGCCGGTGACGTCATAGGTTCCGGCCGCTTTTACATAAATGGAATCTGCCTGTTCGCCGGTACTCCAAAGATAACGGACAGCGCCGCTGGCCACAAGGATGGTGCTGTCTCCC
>Ga0105095_10001203_pt1 | contig 13363 bp, 11 predicted proteins | sample PPLLak2March2015_2_FD_79180 | JGI IMG/M metagenome (GOLD analysis project Ga0105095, IMG submission 79180) | Freshwater sediment microbial communities from Prairie Pothole Lake near Jamestown, North Dakota, USA - PPLs Lake P8 Core (3) Depth... | ecosystem: Environmental > Aquatic > Freshwater >... | reverse complement strand
CACTTCTTTTTCAAATGTCGTAGGAAAAAGATATCCTGAACCTATGCCGATGCCCAGAGCCAGTGTGCGCTCTTCAGCTCTCCCCGTATAATCCTGAAAGACTGCATAACTGGCATTTATACCTGTTCCGGCGAGAAAATTACGCCGTACGCTGGTTCCTGATCCTTTAGGAGCGACCAGGATCACATCCACATAATCGGGAGGAATGACATTTGTCTGGTCCTTATATGTAATTGAGAAACCATGAGAGAAATATAATGCGTCACCTTTATTAAGTGCAGTTTTAAGCACAGGCCATACTGCACACTGGGCAGCATCTGAAACGAGATACTGAATGACCGTAGCTTTTTTTGCCGCTTCTTCAATTGTAAAGAGTGTTTTATTGGGAACCCACCCGTCTTTGACTGCTTTGTCCCAGTCTTCCTTAAAATCAGGTGACTGGCCGACAATCACATTCATCCCATTATCTTTCAGGTTAAGTGCCTGCGCAGGTCCCTGAACTCCATATCCAATGATAGCAATAAGTTCATTATTCAGAACCTCACGGGCTTTGGAAAGTGGAAACTCATCACGGGTTACCACATTTTCGCTGATTTCACCAAATTTAAGTTTTACCATAGTTTTATTCTTCGTTCATTAATGATTCCGAAAATTCTTTGTCCAGAGCTTTCAGGTAATCGGTAAATCTCTCGGTCTTACCCTTGGTTATGGCAACTCTTCCTGAACGAGTGAACTGAAGGACGCCATATTTGTCAAGTATTTCAAATAGTTCCTGAGTCTCCTTTTTATGTGCGGTTTTTTCAATGACAGTATAATCCTGTGTGACTTCCAGAATACGCGCATTATGAGTCCTGACAATCTGTTCAATATCATTGCTTGAAAACAATGCCTCTGTAGGCACTTTATAAAGGGCAACTTCCTGATGAATGATCTCATCACTTACATGATAAAAGGCCTTCAGCACGTCTACAATTTTTTCAATCTGACTGACAACCTTTTTTATCATCTGCAAAGATGTCCGGGCAACAATCGTGAATTTATATATTCCACGATGGGCTGACTCTCCCACTGTAAGGCTGTCGATGTTGATATGCCTCCGTGTGAAAATAATTGATATCCTGTTAAGAAGCCCCACGCTGTTTTCCGAGAATGCTGTTATGGTGAATTCTTGCTCCATATTTTTTTGTTTCTGTTGTTTCTATTGTTCCTATCGTTCAAGTTGTACCTGTTGTTTTACCAGTACCCTGCGACCCTGCATCCTTGCAACCTTGTAACTTTTTAATCCTGTACCCTGTATCTTGAACCCTCGAACCCTTCAACCCTTATTCAAGACGTATATCTGAAACCGATGCTCCTGCGGGTATCATTGGAAATACATTGCCTTCCTTTTTAACTTTGACCTCCAGAAGGAAAGGCCCTTCATGATTGAACATTTCTGCAATAGAATCATCGAGGTCATCTCTTTTAACCACGCGCCGCCCTTTTATCCGGTAACCTTTGGCTATAGTTATAAAATCCGGATTCTTCAGTTCTGTGGATGAATATCTTTTATTAAAAAACAATTGCTGCCATTGCCTTACCATACCAAGATAACAGTTATTCATTAATACAATCTTGACTGCAACGTTTGACTGGGCAATAGTTCCCAGTTCCTGTATGGTCATCTGGAATCCTCCATCGCCGATAATGGCTATGACCTGTTTGTCAGGCCTTCCAATCTTGGCGCCGATAGAGGCAGGCAATCCAAATCCCATTGTACCAAGCCCTCCGGATGTTACTATACTCCTTGATGCATTGACCTGGACATAACGTGAAGCTACCATCTGGTGTTGGCCTACATCTGTTACCAGAATAATATCGCCTTTTGTGTGATCATTAATTTTCCTGATGACCTCTCCCATGGTTAATTCCTCAGAATCGGGATGAAGTTCCGGATGAATCACACGCTCATATTCAATCTTATAGGCTTTTTCAAATTCCGCCAGCCAAATTGAATGCGAGTTTTCCTTTACTCTTGGAATCAGGGCCAAAAGAGTTTCCTTCAGATCTGCTATTATAGCGACATCAGATTTTATATTTTTATCGACTTCTGAAGGATCAATTTCACAATGGATGACTTTTGCCTGCCTTGCATAGCTTGCAGTATCACCTGTAACGCGGTCATCAAATCTCATCCCCAATGCAATCAGCACATCGCATTCATTCGTTTTTATATTTGGCCCGTAGTTGCCATGCATTCCCAGCATACCTACATTCAGAGGGTGGTTTTGGGGGACAGCTGAATTGCCAAGAATGGTCCAGGCCGCAGGTATTCCGGTTTTTTCAAGGAAGGTTTTTAACTCTGCTTCTGCACCTGAAAGAATTACACCCTGACCGATGAGTGCAAGGGGCTTTTGTGCCCTATTAATCAATGCAGCGGCCTGTTCCACCTTTTTCAGGTCGACAGCCGGATAGGGAATATAACTCCTGATCCGTGTGCATTTCTTATAGGTGAAGCCTGCCTTCTCAAACTGGGCATCCTTGGTAAGATCGATTAATACAGGACCGGGCCTTCCTGAACTGGCAATATAGAATGCCCTTGCAATTGCAAATGGTATTTCTTCAGCCCTTGTAACCTGATAATTCCATTTGGTTACAGGCATTGAGATACCAATTACATCTGATTCCTGAAAAGCATCCGAACCGAGTAATGGCGAGGTCACCTGGCCGCTGATGCAGATGATTGGTGTGGAATCACCCATAGCATCAGCCAGTCCTGTAACAAGATTTGTCGCACCCGGGCCGGAAGTGACAAAACAGACGCCTGGTTTTCCTGTTACACGGGCATACCCCTGAGCCGCGTGTGCCGCCCCCTGTTCATGCCTGACAAGTATATGATTGAGCTTATCTTTATAATCATAAAGCACATCATAAACAGGCATGATTGCCCCTCCCGGATAACCAAAAATGGTGTCAACACCTTCTTCAATCAGGGAAAGAAGTAAAGCTTCTGATCCAGTTATTTTCTTCGTTGGATTATCCATTATTTCAGCCTTGCTTTTAGTTAGAGTTTTCATTTTTTATAGTCATTGTTCTTTCAGTATCCTTATGGCTCCTTTATCAGCAGAAGAAACAAGGCTTGCGTAAACTTTTAATGCATCTGATACAACCCGTTTTCTTCCTGCAGGATGGAAGGCTTTTTTACCCTTCTCCAATTCTCTGTCCAGCCTGCGTTTAAGTTCATCATCACTTATTTTCAGGTTCAAAGACCGACCGGGAATATCAATCTCAATAATGTCACCATTTTCAATAAGTGCAATATTCCCCCCTGCTGCAGCTTCCGGAGATACATGTCCGATGGATAATCCTGAAGTGCCTCCCGAAAATCTCCCATCAGTAATCAAGGCACATTTATCGTCCAGTTTCATTGTTTTCATATATGATGTGGGATACAGCATTTCCTGCATACCCGGACCACCCCTGGGCCCTTCATACCGGATGACAACCACATCACCTTCCTTGACCCGGTCATTAAGGATAGCTTCACATGCATCATCCTGGGAGGAATATACGTTCGCTTTTCCTGTAAATTTAATGAGCCCAGGTTTAACGCCGGCAGTTTTAACGATACTTCCATTTTGTGCAAAATTGCCATATAAAACAGCCAGGCCCCCATCCGGACTATACGAATGTTTGATATCCCGGATGCATCCATTTTCCCTGTCCAGATCAAGTTCATCATACATTTGATTCTGTGATGCAAGTTCCGTATTGATCCTTCCTCCCGGAGCACTGTAAAAGATCCTGGTTACTTCTTTATTCGCTGTATTCCTTGTAACATCGTATAATTCAATTGCCTGGCCAAGTGTGTTCCCGTCAACCCGGGAAGCTGAAGGATCTATAAGCCCTGCTTTTTCCAGTTCACCCATTATTGACAGTATCCCTCCTGCACGGTTAACATCTTCAACATGGTAAGCTGAGCTTGGTGCTACCTTACAGAGAACCGGGATCCTGCGGGACAGCTTGTCGATGTCTTTCATAGTAAACTGAATGCCGGCTTCGTATGCAACGGCAAGCAGGTGAAGAACCGTATTTGTTGATCCTCCCATTGCAATATCAAGCGACATTGCATTCATGAAAGCTTTCCGTTCAGCTATGGATCTCGGGAGGACTGATTCATCACCATCCTTATAGTATCTGAACGCATTTTTTACAATCAGCCTGGCAGCCTGCATGAAAAGATCCATCCTGAATTCATGTGTTGCCAGAACTGTTCCGTTTCCCGGGAGTGCAAGCCCGAGAGCTTCATTCAGACAGTTCATTGAATTAGCAGTGAACATTCCGGAGCATGAGCCGCAGGTTGGGCATGCATTCCTTTCAATTTCGAGAAGTTTGTCATCAGGAACGCTTGTATCTGCTGCTATGACCATCGCATCTACAAGATCATATTTTCGTCCGAAAGCCCTGCCAGCCTCCATCGGCCCACCTGATACAAAAACAACAGGAATATTCAGTCTCATTGCAGCCATCATCATCCCCGGACCGATTTTGTCGCAGTTGTTAATACAGATCATTGCATCAGCCTGATGCGAATTGACCATATATTCGACACTGTCGGCAATCAGATCCCTTGAAGGAAGAGAATACAGCATCCCATCATGGCCCATTGCAATCCCGTCATCAATTGCAATTGTATTGAATTCGGCTGCAAAACATCCCAAACGTTCTATTTCAGCTTTAACAACCTGGCCTATATTATGTAAATGAGCATGTCCCGGCACGAACTGGGTAAAGGAATTCACCACAGCGATAACCGGATTTCCAAAATGACTATCTTTCATTCCATTAGCCCTCCAGAGAGCCCTGGCACCGGTCATCCTTCGTCCTCTGGTTGTCACTGAACTACGTAACTCATTTTTCATAAAGACCCTCTTTATATAAAAACAAAGGCCATTCTGTGATTTCCGAGAATGGCCTCCTGTTATATTCAGGTATTTAGTCTATACCATTCTCACCTGTGTGGTGTAATTACGCACACTACCAGGAGAATGAGGATATGACTTAGTCTCATTTTTGTTTTATTAGAATGACAAATATATTAATAATCTTTGAATTAAAAATTTTTTAACTAAAAAAGCAGTTTTGTTTACAAAAAATCATTTTAAGATGCCTGAAGCTTACATTTTAATAAAAAGGGCAAGCTCCTTATATCGCACCGCTCAACCGTCTACCCTTGCTTCCTTCCGGACCTGGGGGGATTCAACAGGAACTGGTCGTATAAGACTTGCCCCGGCCACAAAATTACATTAATTTAACAAAAATCTAATATATTTGTTCATTCATTTATCCAACCTTAATTTACTGACATATGGAAAAGAAAAATCCTTCTGTTCTGATCAATGCCCTTAACTGGGGTGTAATTATCGGTCTTGTTGCTATCGTATATTCAGTCATTCTCTACATGCTGAACCTGACATTTAACCAGGCACTGGGATATGCCAGCGTAATAATAATAATTGCCGGGCTTGCCATTGCTATGAAAAATTACCGTGATAAAGTGCTGGACGGAGTTCTTCCGTTCGGGAAGGCATTCGGCTTCGGGATCCTGATTATTATTGTTGCCGCTCTGCTCGGAACTATTTTTACATATCTTTTATATGCTGTGATTGATACCGGCCTCAGTGAAAAGATGCTGGAATATACTAGTGAGAAAATGCTTGCAAGAGGTCTCCCTGAATCACAATTAGATATGGTCCTTGAACGTGCCGAGAAATTTCAAAAGCCTCTACCCATTGCGATTACGGGTTTCATATCCAGTGTCCTGGGAGGAGTGGTACTTTCGCTGATCATGGCAGCTATTTTCAAAAAAGAAGAAGCTTAAGAATTTCTTTTTACCAGTCAAGAATTATTTTCAATGGATTTATCCATAGTCATTCCCGTTTTTAATGAACAGGATTCATTACCTGAACTTATGGAATGGATAACCGGAGTATTAAGTGACCCCGGGACCAGATATGAGGTGATAATGGTGGATGACGGAAGTTCAGATAGTTCATGGAAAATAATTAAAGAACTGTCAAACAAGTATGATTTCATAAGGGCAATCCGTTTCAGAAGAAATTATGGTAAAGCCGCAGCTCTTCAAAGTGGATTTATGGCTGCATCAGGTGATGTTGTTATTACTATGGATGCTGATTTGCAGGATAATCCGGAGGAAATCCCGGAATTATACAGGATGATTAATGATCAGCACTTTGACCTGGTATCGGGCTGGAAAAGAAAAAGACATGATCCTTTAACCAAGATTTTGCCAAGCAGGATCTACAACAGGACTGTCAGGATGATCTCGGGCATAAAAATCCATGACTTCAATTGCGGACTCAAAGCATACCGCCAGGATGTGGTTAAAAGCATAGAACTCTACGGTGAAATGCACAGATATGTCCCGGTACTGGTTAAAAAAGCCGGTTTCACAAGAATAGGGGAGAAAGTGGTACAGCACCAGAAAAGGAAATACGGAGTTTCAAAATACGGTGCCAGGAGGTTGCTTACCGGATTTCTTGATCTGCTTTCTATCCTTTTCCTTTCGCGTTTTGGTAAAAAACCAATGCATTTTTTCGGTTCGCTGGGAACCCTTATGTTTTTTACCGGATTTCTTGCTGCAGCCTGGCTGGGTGCTGAAAAGATCTATTTTACAGTACAGCATATACCCAGGATTAAGGTAACTGAAAGTCCCTATTTTTACATTGCATTGACCGCAATGATTCTTGGATCTCAGCTATTCCTGGCTGGTTTCCTGGGTGAAATGATTTCCAGGAATTCATCAGACCGCAATAAATATCTTATTGCGGAGAAAATTAACTGATAGAATTGAAAGTACTAAGCATCGGACCTGCATATCCTCTAAGAGGTGGTATTGCTAATTTTAATCTGGCACTTTCGCGGGAATTTGCCAGAACAGGCCACAACGTGGAAATTATATCTTTTTCATTTCAATATCCCGGATTTTTATTCCCGGGGAAAACCCAGTTTGAGAAAAGGATATCACCTGCCGACATTAAGATAAAATCACTGATAAGTTCGGTCAATCTGTTCAGCTGGTTCAGGACTGCCCGTTATATTCGCAAATTTAATCCCAACCTGTTAGTGGTTCATTACTGGATGCCATTTATGGCAATCCCGCTTGGAAAGATCATAAGACTTATAAAAAACAGGGAACAGATAAGGACCATTGCTATTGCTCATAATATTATTCCTCATGAAAAGCACATCGGTTGGAAATTACTGACGCGATATTTTTTAAGGTCCTGCGATGGGTTTATTACTATGTCAAAAACCGTTACAGATGCATTGACCGCTTTTCTGCCAAAGGCTTGCTCAGCCACCATACCTCACCCGGTATATGATGTCTTTGGTGAAAGAGTTTCCCGTCAATGTGCAGCAGAATTCCTGAGGCTCCCTGCAACCGGAAATTATTTGCTGTTTTTTGGTCTGATACGCAAGTATAAAGGACTTGAACTTCTGCTCAAAGCAATGCCTTACATTACAAGTCAGATTAAGGACATAAAACTCATAATTGCAGGTGAATTTTATTCCGGGAAAGAGGATTATTTTTCTTTGATGAATGAACTCCAGATAATAGACCACATCCATATTGTGGACAGGTTTATCCCCGAGGAGGATGTTAAGTATTATTTCAGCCTTGCTGATCTTGTTGTACAACCCTACTTTTCAGCAACACAAAGCGGGATCACACAGATAGCTTACCAGTTTGAAGTGCCTATGGTAGTGACAGATGTAGGAGGACTTGCAGAACTGGTCCCTGATGGAAAAGTAGGTTATGTTGTGCCTGTTGACTACAAGCAGGTAGCAAGGGCTGTGATTGATTTTTTTGAGTTTAACAGAAGCGGACAATTCAGGGATGGCCTCAAGGAAGAGAAAGAAAAATACACCTGGGAAAAAATGGTGAAGGGGATCCAGGAATTATCAGATATAATAGGTCAAAAAAGAAAGGACAGATGATTTATTGGTTCAGATAATCCTTCTTAAGCATACCGAGTACAATCCTGTCAATCGGGAATGTCAGATCTTCCATCTCCATTTTCCTCAGATCACCCAAACGGAATGACTGATTTCCGTTTTTCATTTCTTTAAAGTCAAAAGCTACTCTGGATATCTTAAACCTGATTGGTCCGGTAAAACGGGCAAGGTAATAGATGCTTATGAGCTGGTGATTTTTGAAAAACATTGACCTCTGAAATATGTCAGTTGTATAATAATGCCTGATTATTTCAATTTCCTGGTTGAATTCTTCCATTGCTTCACGGCGTAAGCAATCCGCCGGACCTTCGCCGAAACTCATCCCACCTCCCGGGAATTTTGTCATCTTCATATCCATCATATACTCATCACAGATAATGACGTGATAGAGGTCTTTCATGATAATGGCATAGACCCGGATATTGAAATGTTCTATGTTCGTCTTCATAGATAATTCAGTTGTGTTTCTGCTCGTTTCGCGTCATTTGCTCACTTCGTTCGCGTCATTCAGTGGATAATTCAGTTGTGCTTAAGTTGTTTTTATAAATTGTTATAATCTTTTTTACTTGTGGACTTGTAGACCCGAAGACTTGGAGACTTATTGCAGATCCCTGTTTTTTGTTTAACGAAATCAATAATAGAGACAACATCCCCTGGTTTGAACCATGTGATGGACTTATCCCGACGGAACCACGTCAGCTGCCTCCTTGCATAACGCCTTGTATTCCGCTTGATCAGGGAAACAGCTTGTTCGAGCGTGGTCTTCCCATCCAGATAATCAAAGATCTCTTTGTAACCAACAGTGTTTAATGCGTTACAATTTCTAATATCATATAATGACTTTGCTTCATCAATCAGCCCATGTTGGATCATGATGTCCACACGCAGGTTTATCTTTTCATATAACTCATCACGATCCGGATTCAATCCGATTTTCAGTATTTGAAAAGGTCTTTCCTTTTTTGGCCCGGTTAACAGAGATGAATATGGGATCCCCGTCATATAGTATATCTCAAGAGCTTTCATTATCCTCTTGGGATTTTTCAGGTCGGCCCTGGCATAATAGGCCGGATCTAACCTTTTCAACTCATGTCGCAAACTCCCAATCCCTTCATCCTTAAGCCTTTGCTCAAGGGTATCCCTCACTGCCGGATCAATAGAAGGCAGATCGTCAATACCATGACAAACTACGTCAACATACATTCCTGATCCTCCTGCCATCACTGCAATATCTTTTTCCCTGAATAACCTGTCAAGAATTTCAAGAGCTTCCTGCTCGTACATACTGACATTATAATAATCATGAATGGAAATTGACTGTATAAAATGGTGCTTTATGTTATTAAGCTGATGTTTATCAGGGACAGCGGTGCCGATTTTCAGTTCTTTATAAAACTGGCGTGAATCCGCAGAAATGATCTCAGTATTGAATATTTCTGCGATTTGAATGCCTGTTTCAGTTTTTCCTGACGCTGTAGGGCCCAGGATGATAACCAGGTATTTATTCTTCGGCTGGTTGAATATCCCCGGAGATATTGTCATTGGTGAAAGATTCATTCATAGGATCAATTTCCGGAACATCGAGAATTATCTGAACCGGGGCTGAGCCTTCAGCTAAAGTACATAACGGATAAGTTTTTGAAGGGTCTTCATCCCTTATGCCTACCACTTCGATGAAAAAAGGCCTTTCATTGAATATATCGAAGATATAAATTAATCTTTGTTTAAGTCCGTTAATATGACTTGAGAGAATTGATTTATCCATGGCCAGAGTATGCCTGCCGGATTCTTCAGAAATTTCAAACAGCGTGATCTCGGTTTCCTTTTCCCAATCATTATTGCAAAGGAAAAAGGATGCTATTTGTGAACTATCATAATTGCAGTTTTTTTGTATTGCCATGTGCAGGTCATAGAAAGTCTGGCTGGAACTGGCTTCAAAGTCCCTGATGAAATCATCATTTTCGCTGGATAACAGCCTGAATTTAAAAATCATGGCTTGTCTTTTTTGCCAAATTTATTAAAAAATCTATTGTATTAATATTATCGGCATAATCACATAATTCAGGAAATTGCGTTGTCCCGAACGGAACAGTTTTCAGTCCGGGAATTGGATCTGCAGTGATACATTGTAAAAGATTACTGTCCGCGACCAGTTTTTCCACAAGCCTTACCATTGATGAATAATAGTCATAATACAGAACTCCGGCCGGAGAGTGATAGCCTTCATCCTTTTTAAGAATGAGAAACCCATTGTCATAGTGAGGGATTTTATTCATCAGGTAAACTGATCTGTAATACTGGAAGTTATTCATGTACTTATGATGTTCCGTGACGAATGAGAATTTTTCCAGCACATCATAAAGTTTGTTGAAATTATAACCTTTCGGAACAAATATTTTGGAGACATTCCGGCAGCCCAGCCCGAAATGAGTAAAAATATCATCACCCAGACTGGCAATCTGATCCGGCGTTTCGTTGCCCTGAAGGACTGCTGCTCCGTTCCTGTTCTTCCTGAAAATGTGGGGGTATTTCCCGAAATAGTAATCGAAATACCGGTAAGTGTTATTACTTCCTGTTGCGATTATCGCATCTATTCCGGTTAATTTCTCATCTGTAAATTCGATATTATCATACAGATCTTTATTAATTACCGATATGAGTTTTGCAATCATCGGCAGGAGGCGGTCATCCCTGGATGAGAGTTTGCCTGCAAACCTGTTGCCTGTTATCAAAACCGAAAGGAAATCATGAAATCCGACAAGTGGAAGATTTCCGGCCATAATGACTCCGACTTTTAATGGAATGGCCGGTGACAGAGATTCGGAATCCCATTCTTTTAGCCACGTCTCAAGTTTATTGGTATTCAGAATATTAACGATTCCCGACAGGGCTGTCAGGATATTTTTCCTGGTGAACCAGGGATTTAATATACCTGCTTCTTTAATTGCGTTTTCAAGGATATTTCCGTATAGTGCAGTCTGACTTCCCTGTTCTGATTCATCACGCACAGATACGGGATCCTTCTGCAAAGAAGCTGATTCGAGGTATCTCTCAATAATCCGGCCAAGCCGGGCAAACGCTTCTTTCCTGTCATCTAAAGTCAGCGTTTTACATTTTAATCTACTTTTAATAAAGCCCGGATCCATTAATGAATATAATTTTCCCAGGGGATCTTATCGAAAATTGTCCAGACAGCACCTCCAACAATGGCTATATATACAATCCCGACCAGCAATAATAATCCTGATATCACAACTCCGATAATTGCACAAATCTTACCTGCATTAATATTCTTAATGGAGCTTTCTGTGTACTTGCCTGGATTTGCCTGGTAAGTTTCAATAGCTTTTGGCGCAAGAGAAAGGGCGACAATGCCAAGGACCAGTCCGACCAGGGCAAATATACCGCAGCAAAATCCAATCACAATCGAAAAAATCCCAAGCATCAAAATAGTATTTGAATTCGGCAGCTGGACAGGGACCGGCTCATTTTTCACAGGAGCCAACTCATTTTTCTGATCAATTGTTTCCATTTAGCTAGATTTATAGGGTTATCAGTTTGTAAATATAATTTAATGCGACAATAGAAATATTAAGGATAAACATGATCTTTAATATCAAAGCTCCATTTCTGAACCTGAATATGAGATGAAGTGCAAGAAATCCGAACATACCAATTAACGGAATCAATGCGGGGTAAAGTGAGATACTTTCGAAAAAATTACCTTTAAGAAGTTCCAAAATGCTTCTTTGCAGTCCGCAACCCGGACAGTCAATCCCCAAATGATCCCTGAATGTGCAGGATTGCTGATGTGTTTCAAGCCAGTTAATGACTTTGTTCATATTGTTGCCTGATCAGGTTGAGTGCCGATCCGGCCCTGAACCATTCAATCTGTTTTTCATTATAGCTATGAGAAGCTGGAAATTCTTCAGTATTGCCATCAGCGTGGCGAAGCACAATCCTCAACTGCTGCCCCGGACTAAAAACAGTCAGGCCTTTTATACTGATCAGGTCGTCTTCGAAAATCTTAATATAATCTTCCTTATTTGCGAAAGTTAATGCCAGCATACCCTGTTTTTTCAGGTTTGTTTCATGTATACGGGCAAATGACCTTACCAGTATAACTTTAACACCAAGATACCTGGGCTCCATGGCCGCGTGTTCCCGTGATGATCCTTCCCCGTAATTTTCATCGCCCACGATAATGGTATCTAATCCGGCTTTTTTTAAGGATTTCGCTGTATCAGGTACTGGTTCATATTTCCCTGTAAGTTGATTTTTTATGCTGTTAACCTGGCCATTAAAAAAGTTCACAGCTCCAATCATAAGGTTATTAGAGATATTTTCGAGGTGTCCCCGGTAACGAAGCCATGGTCCTGCCTGAGAAATGTGATCGGTAGTACATGTCCCTTTAACTTTGATAAGCAATCTCATATTCTCAAGATCTTTTCCGTTCCATGGATCAAATGGCTTCAGGATCTGAAGCCGGTCTGAATCAGGTTTAACTATCACCTCGACATTACTGCTCTTTTCAGCCGGAGGGACAAATCCATTGTCTTCGAAAGCAAAACCATTTTCAGGTTGTTCAAATCCCCGGGGTTCATCAAATTTCACTTTCTGGCCTTTGTCGTTGACAAGATAATCGGTTACCGGATTAAAAGTAAGGTCGCCTGCAATTGCCATGGCAGTTACTACTTCGGGAGAGCTAACGAAAGCATGTGTATTTGGGTTGCCATCGTTTCGCTTTGGGAAATTCCGGTTGAATGAAGTCAGGATAGAGTTTTTCTCCTGTTTGTCTGCATTGTGCCGTGCCCATTGACCTATGCAGGGTCCACAGGCATTTGCAAGGACGACTCCTCCAATGGCTTCAAATATTTTCAGAAGGCCGTCTCTCTCAATTGTATACCTTACCTGCTCAGATCCAGGGGTTATAGTATATACTGACCTGGCTTTGAGTCCCTTTTCCAGTGCCTGCTTTGCTATGGAAGCTGCACGTGTTATATCTTCGTATGATGAGTTGGTACAGGATCCGATCAGTCCCACCTCAAGTCTGGATGGATATCCATTTTCCCTGACGGCGCTGGCGAATTCAGAGAGTTTCCAGGCCCGGTCGGGCGTAAAAGGTCCGTTTATATGAGGTTCAAGAGTTGACAGGTTTATCTCGATTACCCTGTCAAAATAGAGTTCAGGCCGGGAGTATACCTCAGGATCGCCGGTAAGATGCCCGGCCATCCTGTCAGCAATTTCCGCTACTTCACCCCGTCCCGTAGATTTCAGATAATCTGCCATTTTATTATCATATCCGAACAGAGATGTTGTTGCCCCTATCTCTGCACCCATATTG
>Ga0105095_10001199_pt1 | contig 13382 bp, 14 predicted proteins | sample PPLLak2March2015_2_FD_79180 | JGI IMG/M metagenome (GOLD analysis project Ga0105095, IMG submission 79180) | Freshwater sediment microbial communities from Prairie Pothole Lake near Jamestown, North Dakota, USA - PPLs Lake P8 Core (3) Depth... | ecosystem: Environmental > Aquatic > Freshwater >... | reverse complement strand
GGGAAATTAAATGGAACACCCAAAGCCTCGATAAAACCTTTGGCCAGTCCATCTGTATGAATATTATATGTATTTGTCTCTGGCGCTGTCAAGCTTTTTTACGCCAACATTCTTCTACGAAAGATTGCGTAGCTCAGATTTTCTTCTCAAAATGACACGAGAAAATCCCAGGAGCAGCGTTATGGGAATTTAAGCAGATGCGCCGAGAATTGGTATGGTCATGAGCAACGCGCTATCCATTCCCGTAAAGAAGGCGATCAGGACTGCTCCTGGAAACAACATCAGCCATCCAATCAGGCATAACCCGAATGACCAGGGCCACAGCATACTTAATACACCGTGGAATCTAGTAGGCAGCTTTTTCCACGTTCGATACCCATTATTCTTGCAAGAATGCCCAGCGTCAAGTACAGTGGCCTGGTTGTTTTATTCTTTGTGACTTCCGTTTCATCAATCAACCCTATAACTCACGGATAACGCTTAACGGATTGGCCCGTTGTCTGCCGCGAAGTACTGCGGCGCGTCGTGCCGGCATGCAGCAGCGGTCAGGCAGCGCTTGAAATTACTCCCTTCATCTCAAAGTAAGTCACCATCTTGTCGTCTATCTGATCCCAAAAGTTACCCAAGTCCATCCCCAATGCCTGGGCAATTTCTGCTTCACCGTTCTCAGCCCCTTGCCAGGACGAAAATAGACCTTTCAAGCAACCCGCCTGTCTCTCCTCCAGGTACTGGACCAGCCAGTACCCACGCACGGCATGGTACGCAAACACTTGCTCTTCAAGGTGCAGTAGCTCTCGATACGTCGGTGGACGGTCCTTGGGTCTATAACTCCGGAGTAACTCTAATGTATCCGGCCGAATGGTGCGCTTCCCCAAATACCGATCCACCGTCACTGCTGCCAGGCCCTCATTCAACCAGGCGGGTAATTTCAATGAAGCGGCACAGGCATGTGTCAACTCGTGACACGTCAGATGGCGGACTTTGGTCTCCGCATCCTTCTCTTCCGCAAACATATGCCGGCCGATGCGTTTATCACTGACTTCCAGCAAGCGAGGCGGTTTAATTCCAATCGCGACCTGCCGGCCATAACGTTGCGTCCAACCAGCGCTAATGGGCCATGCCCGGCGAGCCCGGAAAGACCACAGCGGCCATGCAACAATCAATAATATGCGCCAGAGCCACGGCGCAGACCGAAAGAAAAATCCCCACCACGAAGTTATGACATAGATTCGGCAATCTTTCGGGCTTCCCAGGCCCCAACTCTGCTGAATAAGATGCAGCACATCAGCCACAGTATCACTCAGCAACTGTGCTGTATCCAGTTCACCGGCATCATAAACCACCGTAATATCACCGATTGTTCTTGATGACATGTTCTTGAAACCTCATCTTTCGAGTAACTCCAGATGCTGCCTGAAGGTCTGCGTTACCTGCTGGTGGGCGGGACGAGATGACGCCACTTTGCCTAAACCCACTTCAAGCCACGCAAACTGCTTGGAAAAACGCAGAGTCCCACCAGTCGGGTGCAAGTGGTATTTAGCGGCATTTGTGGCGGAACCACAGGAATCTGTTCTCCTTCTTCGCCTGGGTAACTGATACGCAACCTGCGATAGCCGTCTTCTTCGACGTCCTGGTGTGTTATGAAAGGCACAGGCGTGCTGGCAATATTGAACCCCAAGAATTGGCTTATCTGCTGGCGCAACTTGTCCATCGTCATTTAATGATCTTTCTTGTTCAGCAGAGAGCCGCCCAACGGCCTCGAGCTAAGCTGCCCGACGGAAGCGGGCAGAATTCCGATGATTATCGCGCACACCGGTGGGCCAGGCGCCCCACCATACAGCCCAGCCCGCCGGGTCAGCTTCAGCGTGTTTTTAGACGGCGCGGCCCCGGCGATCGACCCCTGCGATGCCTCGCACCGCCCAGGCACGAGCAGTTAGTTGGATTGGGGCGTCCGTATCTTGTGTGAGCCGCTGTCTGAGTCGGAGCTTCAATTCTGCGCGGGCAGTCGCAGAGAGAGAGCCCACATACGATGGTGCCGGTCCGGTACCCCCGAGAAAGGGAGCCCAGTAACTGTCAAAGTCAGGGAAGGGCGTGGCGATTTCCAGGGCTGTTGCATCGACCGACTCAAGCTCCTCGCGTTCCAGCAGGTCCACTAACGCATCCCGATGGCAGAGCGGAAACCGTTGCCCCTCATCCAGCTCAGTCGCTCTGGAGTCCAGCTCCGCCGCTACATCCCAGAAGATCCGTAGAAATTGCATTCCTTCAGCGTAGTCCCAGACATAGGCGGCCAGCGTGCCTCCTGTGCGGAGTCTGTTCCTCATGGATCGAATCGCTTCGACCGGGGCTGGGATGAAGTTCAGGACCAGGCCCGACACCACGGTGTCAAACCCGCCCTCTTGACGCGGCAACTCGTCGGCGTCTGCCACAAGAAACGCAACTGCCGGATGGGAAAGGGAGCGGCGGGCAAAGGCCACAAACTCCGGGGAGGGATCGCATGCAACGACTGTGGCGGGATGGGCATTGGCGGTTATGGCTTGCGTCAACGCGCCTGTGCCACAGCCAACTTCCAACCAGTCCCAGGCCGCGGGAGGATTGAGCCAGCCAATAAACTCATTTGCGATCCGCAGACTCCACCTGCCCATGAAGTGCTCGTATGCGTCGCCAGCGATCCATCTATCGGACGTTTCATCCAACGGGACACCTCCACGTGCCGTCTACTGGTGCATAACACGCCACCCTGCGATATATTGAGCTATCTACAGCCCTGATATATATTCTACACCGAGGCTGGCATGCTTCCCATGAAATAAAGACCTCTTGCACAAATCCGCTACAGGCTGCGGTTTCAAGAGACGATCGGAGAGAGCGAGATGTGAACATGCAAAGCTTATGCGGAAAACCATTATAGGGTTTTGATATAAGCTGTGTCAAGTGGTATTCATCCGATTTCAAAACCCCGCCGCTCAGTATCCATTGACGGCCAGCCGTGATCTTTACGGCCACCCGTACAGGCGCAGCGGTACATCAAACGACTATGACCATGTATGATCCCGCTGCGCCCCTCCCCCACACCTTCTGGCTGTATGGATGCGAAACTCGCACCTTGCTCTCCCACACGGGTAGCTGGGCGGCATATCGCGCAGCTGCGTAATGATCTGTGTAGTCCGTTCCCAGCCGTGCTCCCTACATCCATCAGTTGACTACCCCTCCGTTCTCCTGACTCATCAGTATTCTCGGGAGCCTGGCACACAGCGCCAGAGTCGAACTTACTGTTCAACCAACATAAGCCCAATTCGCGCAATTCGTTCCCAGAATTCGTTGTCAGCCCACCCTCTGTTATAATATTCCCACCAACTACCTCCAAATTCACAGGAGTCTGATCCATGCAACCCAAATCAACCGAGCTTGCTACCCTTGCCGGAGGCTGCTTCTGGTGCCTCGAAGCGGTCTACGAGCAGCTTAAGGGCGTCGAAAAATCCGTCTCCGGTTATGCCGGCGGCGCCAAGCCCAACCCCACCTACGATGAAGTCTGCTCCGGACGCACCGGCAACGCCGAAGTCGTCCAGCTCACCTTCGACCCGACTCAGATCAGCTACCACGACCTGCTGTCCGTCTTCTTCACCATCCACGACCCCACCACCCTCAACCGCCAGGGCAATGACGTCGGCTCGCAGTACCGCTCTGCCATCTTCTACCACACCCCCGAGCAGAAAGCTGCTGCCGAAGCCGTGATCCTCGAGCTGGAAGCGCAGCATCTCTGGCCCAACCCCATCGTCACCGAAGTCGTCCACCTCGACACTTTCTACCCCGCCGAAGACTATCACCAGGGCTACTTCCGCGCCAACCCCTACCAGGGCTACTGCCAGATCGTCATCGCCCCCAAGGTCGCAAAATTCCGCCAGCACTACCTGGAGCGGCTTAAAGCATAACACCTTGACTAAACCCGGGCTGACTTATTGAGCTGAGTCCAGGAGTTACTCCTGAGCTCAGCCGTTCCCCCCTTGCTCAAGCACCGGCAGCGCCTGCAAATACATCCATACCGCCTTCAATTCATTATCCGTCATCTGGCCAAAGTACATCCACGGCATTTCGCTGTCCAGCACAGTCCCTTCGGGGGTCATCCCGCTGCGCATGGCCAGGAAGAAATCCGCCTCCGACCAGGCGCTCAGCTCGCCTCCCCGGGTCAGGTTCGGCGTGGGCACTTCCTGCCCGGGTGGGCCAAACGGCGCCCCGTTCAGCTCGGGTCCGTGGCATTCCGTACACGTGATCGCCAGGTACTTTCCATATTCCACCGTCACGCCCGGCTCCGGCGCCGGCGGCGGAGGGCTGCTGTGGTCGATCTTATCCACTGCCAGGGGCGGGAACATGCCGACCGCCATCATGATCTTACCCAGCGGCTCTACCCGCCTCTCGGGCAGCACGTTATCCACCGCCGGGCGGCTCTTCACGTAAGCAATCAGCGCCCCCAGATCCTCTGCGCTGAGATTGCTAAAAATATTCGACGGCATGATAAACAACGCCCGGCCGTCCTGGCCTACCCCGTGGCGGATGGCGCGCACCCAGTCTGCATCCGTGAAGCTGCTCCCCATCCCCCCCGCGCCGGATGTCAGGTTGGGTGTGCTGATGCTCACCATGCCTGGCACCTCGAAGTAAAGCTCGCCGCCCAGGTTCGCAGTATGGCAGCGGATGCAGATGTAGATCGTCGCCAGGTGCTCGCCGCGTTGGATGGACTGCGCATCCTTGGGAATGGAGATAGCCTCCATGGGGACATCGAACTGCTGGTTGATCTTGGCGTTACCCATAAAATACAGCACCCCCAGGGCCAGCGCCAGCACGCCCAGCAGCCCGCCCAATACGATTCCGATCCACTTAAGTGTTTTTTTCATCTTGGATTCTCCTCTCAAGGTCAGTGCGTGGCAGTCAGGCGTATCACTGGCAGCACACGCGTGGTTCCTTTCTCATACTTGATAAAATTCGGTCTGGCTGCTTTGAATCTCTCGTGCAGCTGTTGGCGCTCCTCACTTGCGGCGATCTTCGCCTGGACATCAAATGCCTGTTCTCCAATCTCAATCCTGGCCTGCGGCCTGGCTTTCAAGTTGAGATACCAGCCCGGGTCCCAATCCGTTCCGCCGTTGGTAGCCGAAACCCGGTAGTCTTCCCCATCCTGGATGAACACCACCGGGGTGGTCGAAGGGTTCCCCGTTTTTCGCCCGTAGGTTGTGATCAGCAGCAGGGGTAAATTAGCCATCCGGATGGCTAATTTACCCCTGCCCCGGCGGTATATCGCCACATGGATACGGTTGGCGGCTAACAGTATCTTCCTTAATCGTGTGCCTGGTCTGGATGCCATAGCCTATCTCCTTGGTTGATAAATCGAATTTGATCTGATTCTTTCTTGCCACTCAACACTGAAGCCAACGACAGAATCTTATAAATTGCACACGCCTGATTTATAGGTGGGCAATTGGATCTCAAAACAATAACGTCAGCCCTATGGCGAGTGTCAGCGCATAATACACAAAAGGCGGTACGCCTTTATCTATGATGGTCAAAACCAGCGTCAGCCCTGCCCCCCCAAATAACCCCGCACCAAGCACCGGGTGAGTTCCTTGCACCCAGAAGGCAGCCCCTAGAACCGCCAGCGCCAGCAGGACGAAAATCGAATAAGTTCGATACCACCAGCCCTGCAATTCATTTTTCGCAAATAACTGCGGGCGTACGGCTCGCAGTCCCACTTCCCAGAACCAGAAAATATGGCCCAGGACAAATGCCACTCCAGCCATCACCGCCAAGAGCGCACCCTGACTGTCTCGGAAAATGGGAATCAGGTAGAGCAAACCCGCCACGGCCACCATCCCGCCAAAAATGACGATCGCCTGGCCCACAAACCAGCGCCCCGGCTGCGCCTCCAGCAGCTTTGATTTCGCCTGGATATTCTGCTCGGTATAGATGCCCCAGGGTGATACTCCGAAACCGGTGTAAATCAGTGTGGTGCCGAGAATTAGCAAGAGCGCAGAAATCTGGGTGATATCCATCGGATTTTGTCCTTTCTTATAAAGCAAATGCCTTGGTTCCATTCAGCCGGGGATGATCCTCAGCTGCTGAAACAACCCATAATGATCGATCAGAATCCAATACTCCACATTCATGCCTTCCTCAATTCTGGTAAAGATGACACCCTGCACCTGGATCTGCTTGCCCGTTGGTTGGTTCCCGATGAACAATCCCGTGTGCGTGCCGCGCATCGTCCAGCGTGCCGCAAACTTATCTTCATCCCCGATATCGTCCTCGACAGTACAGTGAAGGTCGGGGAAGGCCCGGCGTAAGCCGGCGATCAGTTGTTTAAGTCGCATGCGCCTGGATGGCATACCCTTACCATTTTCCGCCACCAGCTCATCCACAATACCGAGCTCACCGCGATTGAACGCCTGGTCGAAGATGCGCTGGGTCAGCGCGGCAGCTGCTTGCACTGCCTAGCGCCTCAACAACAGGCCGATCCCGATCAGAAGCGGCGCTATGTGATGGAGCCAGGGATAGTACATGTTCTGCGGTCTGGCTACCGGCAGGATCACCAGCCAGGCCAGGTTCCAAACGATGGTCGCCCACCCGATCCACTCGGGCAGCAGCCCACTGCGCAGCAGGGCTGCTCCAAAAGCAGCCTGGCTCAGGAACGCTAGCACGATATACACGACCGTGGGGGCAGACGGAAAATCGTACTTGCTGAGCGCCAGTGTCTCGGCAACCAAGATCAGCATTGCGCCCGTGAAAAATGTGACCATGGCCAAATGCGCCAGGATCGTTTCACCAGCACCCGCCAGCATACGCTCCAGCAAGGCAAAGCCCAGGGTCAGCACCACCACCGCCGCAATCACCAGGCCGCGTTCCCAAAACAGATAGTTGCGCGTCTGGCCAACCGGCCAGTTCAGGATGGCTCTACCGGCATACAGGGTACCGCCCACGGCAAAGATCACGAAACTTAGCACCAACAGGCTGCCGGTAAGAACCTGCTCGTACACCTGACCTTTTTCAAGCATGTCACATCTCCTACGCTACTAGAAAACCTGGCTGAACTATACAGATCACTTGCTCCGTGTGAAAAAGTCGCCCATGGTCAGGAGCAAACCCAGCACACATAAATAAGATGCGGTTATTATGACAATTAAGACCTATATTGTCATGCGTAGTATTACGTATTTAATTACCCATCTCTAAGGTCATTCTTCCTGGAGCCGCTCCACCGCTAAATAAATAGAAGCGGGCACACCATCCGTGTGCCCGCTTCTGTTTCTAGCTGCCAATTTTTGTGTGTGATAATCCTATTTCAGATTATGCTCCATCGCCCAGCGCACGATCTGGGCGCGGCTGGTCAATCCCAGCTTGGACAGGATATTAGCGACGTGCTTCTCGACGGTGCGTGTACTTAGTACTAATTCACTGGCAATCCCCCGGTTCGTCTTGCCCTGCCCTACCAGCGCCGCCACTTCACGCTCCCGCCCGGTCAGGCTGCCCGCGAAAGGGCTGTCCATGGTCAGGCTATCCATCGACAGACTGGCCATAGACTGGCTAAGCAGAAACGTGCCTTGCGCAGTAGGTAGATTCAGTGCGTAGACCACTGCCTCATCCAGGGCCATGCCCGCCCCCGCGGCCATTTCTTTTTCGAATTCTTCAAGGCCCAATTTCTCCCGCAGCATCTGCGCGGTTTGCTCAAATTCCAGCTGGGTCGCATGCCACGTCGCCGCAGATGCCACCAAACACCTGCCGTATCCTGTGGCCGCGCCCAGCAGCCGCGCTCCGGCCGCCGGACTGCCTGTACGAACGGCGATCGCGGCAAATCCTACCAGGCATTCCGCGATTCCTTTCTCGTTCTGGCCGGTCTGGTGGAGCCCCAGACTCTCACCGAATAAGGCCCAGGCGCGCTCGATCTCGCCGAGATGCAGGCAGGTATGCCCTAGATTGTGCAGCACAGAAGCCAGGTCTCGCTGGGCGCCAATTTCGCGCATCAGCCCCGCGCTCTGCTCGTAAGCAACCCGGGCTTCTGGATAGCACTGCTCACAGCGCGCCAGGTCGCCGAGCGAATTAATTGCATGGGCAATCCGGAAGGCATCCCCGGCTTCCTGAGCAATCGCCAGACTCTCCTCCAGGTATGCCCGGGCAGCCGCATACTCCCCCAGCTCGATGGCGACCTCACCTTGAGCCAGTAAAGCCATCCCGAGAAAGAATGGCGGGCCAGCCGAGTTCTTCAGCAGCCGGATCTCCCGCTCCCCGATTGCGAACGCGGTGGCGAAATCACCCTCCGTTCTCGCGCCCGAGGATAATCCACCCAGGGCAAGGATGAGAATCGGATCCCCCTCATCGCCGACCGTCTCAGCCAGAGCCACAGCTTTCCGCCCGTAGGTCGTGGCTTTCTCTCCCTGTCCCAGAAACATTGCCATAAAGCTGGCAAAAGCCAGGGCGTTGGCGCGCACGAGCAGGGAAGTGTCCTCATCCGCCCGGGCGAGAAGTCTCTCGTACCACGCCAGCGCCTCCAGCACATGCCCGCGGATCTCCCAGAAACGGACAATTGCTATCCCGATCCGCAGACCCGCCTCGATCCGGTCGCTCGCCAGCGCCCACACCAGAGCGGCGCGCAGGTTATCGTGCTCGCCTTCCAGCCAGTTCAGCCACAGCTGCTGGTAGGCTTCATTCAGCTTCGGCGCGGCCTCTTCCGCTCTGGCCAGGAACACTTGCAGATGGCGGTCGCGCAGGCGCGCCGTCTCCCCCGCCTGCTCCAGCTTCTCCAGAGCATAAGCGTGAATAGTTTCTAGCAGGCGATAGCGCGCCTGGGTCCGCCCGCCGGTATCCGCCAGGAGCAGAGATTTTTCGACCAGCCCCGCCAGCAGCTCAAGCACCTGCTCAGCCGCCAGACCATCCCCCGCGCAAACGGCTTCCACCAGCTCGAGCGTGCATCCCCCGCTGAACACCCCAAGCCGCCTCAGAAGTATTTGCTCTTGCAGCGCGAGCATGGAGTAACTCCAATCAATCGCTGCGCGCAGGCTCTGGTGGCGTGGCTCGCGGCCACTGCGCGCGCTGGAGTCCAACAGATCCAGCTGTTCGTTCAGGTGGGCGGCAATTTGATGCACGCTCAGCACGTTCACGTGGGGGCTGGCCAACTCCAGGGCCAGCGGCAGTCCATCCAGCCGCCGGCAAATTTCGATCACCGGGGCGGCATTTTCGGCGCTCAGCTCAAAGCCGGGCACGCTGGCCTGCGCCCGCTCGACGAACAGGCGCACGGCGCCGTACTGGATCAGCGGGGCTGTACCGGCTGCCAGGCTTGTCGAGCCCGCCTCCACCGAGGGCCAGTCCAGCCCGGATACCGGATAGATGGCTTCTCCCGTTATACCCAGCGCTTCCCGGCTGGTCGCCAGGATGCGCAGCCCCGCCGCCTGGGTGAGCAGCCGGTGAGCGAGTTCGGCGCAGGCTGCGATCAGGTGCTCGCAGTTATCCAGGATCAACAGCAGCTGCTTCGAGCACACAAAGCCCACCAGGACATTCATCAGGGTCTGGTCTGGAGCGGGTTGCAGGCCAAGTGTCTGGACGACCTGCTGCACCACCAGCGATGGCTCGTGCAGCGGGGCGAGCTCTACAAACCATATTCCGTCCGGGAAGCGCTCTCCTTGGGTCTCCACCGTCTCCAGCGCCAGGCGCGTCTTTCCGCAGCCTCCCGGTCCGGTCAGCGTGACCAGGTGCGCACTGGATAGCAGGCGTAGCAGGTCAGCGATCTCGCGCTGGCGCCCGACGAAGCTGGTCAGTTGTACCGGAAAGTTGCTTGCTTCATTCAAATTCACACCGTCACCAGACTCTTCCTCATCGCCGGATTCTCACTCCAATCCAGGGATCGGCATCCATCCATGAGCAGGCGTCATCCACCCCTTTTGCGGCTCTCCCGCAGCGAAGGCGCAGTCTGCCTGCGAAAGATGGGCGGCTTCGCGGGTTGGATTGAATCCCGAATCCGCTCAACTTGTTTGGGAGGCATATTGAGCGGAAGTTCCTCTAAACCGAAATAGCCATGCTGGTCGGCCTCATCGCTGAGCACAAGCTCCCCGCCCACCACCCGGCAGGTAAAAGCGAACACCAGCTCATCCTTGATGACCTTGCCATAGATCCCCACCAGGCGCTCAATGACGACCTCCAGCCCGGTCTCCTCCTGCACCTCACGTACGACCGCCTCGGTCGGCAGCTCTCCGCTCTCCACGCCGCCTCCGGGTAAGTTCCAGGCATCGAAATCACGCCGGTGAGAGAGCAGGACTTGCCCCGCTTCATTCAATATAATTGCAAATGCCCCGATGGAAAACATAGTGCTGCCTCCGCAAATCCCCAGAAGCCGACGACGGTCCGTGCCAGTAGCCAGGACGAGCAAAATAGTGTTAGTTCTGCGTTGAATTTCTATGAATGCTTGTTAGAATTATCTGGATCGCTTGCGTACACTGATATTGTAGCGTATCCAGCCCAATCTTATGCAGCAATTACCCTGACAGGAGCATCGATGAATACCCCACCCGCCGAATCCACCCCCGACATTCACTTCATGCGCATTACCGCTGCCACCCTGAACCAGATCTGCGCCTTGAGTGAAACCCTCTCCCCCCCCCAGCGCCGCATGGTGGCAGACAATGTGCGCTCGATCGCCGAAGCGCATTTCTCCCCCAGCGCCTGGATGCGCGCCATTTACGCCAATGAGACCCCCATCGGCTTCATTATGACCCACACCGGCTCGGATTACGAAGATGGCATCGACTGCCCAGGCGTCTTCTTGTGGCGCTTCATGATCGCTGGGCCGTATCAAGCCCAAGGCTATGGCAGGCGCGCCCTGGGCAAGCTGGTCCAGCATTTGAAAGCCATAGGCATCCCCCTGCTCTACACAAGCTGTGGGCAAGGCGAGGGCAGCCCGGAAGGCTTCTATAGAAAATTAGGCTTCACGCCCACCGGCGATCACTACGACGACGAAATTGAGCTGCTGCTGAAATTGGACGATTGGACCTGAAACTACCCGGGTGCACCTGCCATTCAAGCGCACTGTGCGAATCAAGCGCGCTGAGCGGAGACCTGGCGCTCTTCCAGGTCGCAGTCGAAGCGTCGCCTTCCTCCCCCTCCCACCAGTCCTCCTGAGTTTTCTAGCTTCTCGGGAGGCTGGCGCTGCGCGCCAGAGTCGGGCTGAAAGTCCGACCTACATAAGAGACCGCTTCGCTGCCACCACCAGGTTCCCGCTCGCCGCCGGGTCAAATTCGCTCCCATCCAGCCCTCCATAGAGCTGCACGTTTTCAAACCCCGCCACCGTCAGCGCCGTGTCCAGCTCGTCCTGGATCAGCGGGCGCAGCCGCGTCTGGGTCAGCGCTTGCTGCCAGGCGCCATCCCCCTCGCGCTTCAGGCGCAGGATGTTGAAATCGATCAACCCATCCAGGCGAAAATCATAGAAACGCACAAACAACCAGTCGGTGTCCCCCTCACGCACTGCCTCCGGCCCCATCCAGCGCATACCTTGCGCCAGCACCTGGTCGAAATTGCGGTTTTGCACGATCAATACCCCGCCCGGGCGCAGCACCGCCGCGAAGTCCGCCAGCGCCTGCGCCAGCGCATCCTCATCCAGCACGTGCGGCAGCGAATTGCCCAGGCACAGCAGCGCCTCGAAGGACTCTACCCCAAATTCCGCTGCCAGCTCCCCAAAGCCTGCCACCGCGAAACGCAGATTCAGATCACGCTCCAGCGCATTGGCACGGGCGCGCTCGATCATCCCCGGGCTCAGGTCGGCCCCCGCCACCGGGTAGCCGATCCCCGCCAGCGTCAGGGCGTGCTGCCCCGTGCCGCAGGCTGCGTCCAGCACACGCGGCAGTGCCCCATCTGCGTGTGGGGCGTACGCCAGTTGCGCCGTCAGGAAGGGCAGTTCGAAGCGCAGCCGGTTCGGCCAGTTGACGAAGCGGTCGTAGTCTTCAGAAAAAGAGTCGTAGGCGGAAATTTCGTCCATTACAACCATCCTTTCCAGTGCTCACACAATGCTTGCCACCGATATGAAATGCGCTCCCGCCCCCAAAAGCACAAAGATATGCCACACCTCGTGAAAGCCAAACACGCCCGGGAAGAAATCCAGTTTGCGGGTGATATAGACCAGCGCCCCCAGGGTATACAGCACGCCGCCCACCGCCAGCCAGACCAGCGCCGAGACCGGCAGGCGCTGGGTAAACTCGCCAATCGCCCCCACACCTATCCAGCCCATCAGCAGGTACAGGCCCGCCGTCAGCCAGCGCGGTGTATTGATCACGAATACTTTGGCCACGATCCCCGTCAAAGCCAGCATCCACACAATCGCCAGCAGGCCCCACTGCCAGAAGCCCGTCAGCGCCAGGGCGCAGAAAGGCGTGTAGGTCCCGGCGATCAGCAGGTAGATCGCCGAATGGTCGATCTTGCGCAGCAGCGCGGTCACTTTGGGGCCGGCTGCCACGCTGTGATAGAGACCACTGGCCAGGAACAGGCCTACCAGGCTCAACCCATACACCAGTAAGGCGACCACCTTCCCCGGTCGGTCTCCGCCCCACGCCAGCAAGCCCACCAGCCCTATCAAAGCCAGCGCCGCGCCTGCCAGGTGAGAGAGCCCATTAAACGGTTCGCGAATTTTCATACCATCTCCTTGTGTATACAGCTCGATTATACCGAATTCGAGGTGCTTTTTTTTGTATCTGATTTTGTATAACTTTCTCGTACCCACAGGAGTGAAACCAAATATATAAATAAACCGTGAAAGTTCGCCCTGCGGATCTCTCCACCTATGCTCATGGCGATCATCCCGGACTTTCCGGGCAAAGGAGTAAACCTTATGATAGAAGCTCAAGTCTCTCCATCTGGATTTTCGCTGACCCAATGGATCCGCCAACACCCATTTCTGGCCCTGGTCCTGCTCGTATTTCTATTCGAGTGGATCGTCCTGGTCCCAGGTGCAGCCGGGGAAATCGGCTTGCTGCCCTTTAAATTGCCAGAGATCCTGGGCTTTGTTGCCGGCTGGGGTCCCGGTCTGGCAGCCGCTATCGTGGTGGTCGCTCTTAACGGCAAAGCCGGCATTAAGAACCTGTTTCGGCGCTACCTGATTTGGCGCGTGAGTATCGGCTGGTATCTCGTCGCCCTGTTCGGCACGGCTTTCTTCATCCTGGGTGGGATTGGGCTGCACGTCCTGCTGGGCGGCGAAGTGCCGAATTTGCCGGCCGCGGGAATTACCCCGCTGGATTTAGCCTTCACCTTTCTGATCTTCATCGTTTTCGGTTTTATTGGTAATCTGGAAGACGTCGCCTGGCGCGGCGTGGCCTTACCCTTGTTACAATACCGTTACAGCGCCCTGCGCGCCAGCCTGATGATCGGCG
>Ga0105095_10001195_pt1 | contig 13408 bp, 9 predicted proteins | sample PPLLak2March2015_2_FD_79180 | JGI IMG/M metagenome (GOLD analysis project Ga0105095, IMG submission 79180) | Freshwater sediment microbial communities from Prairie Pothole Lake near Jamestown, North Dakota, USA - PPLs Lake P8 Core (3) Depth... | ecosystem: Environmental > Aquatic > Freshwater >... | reverse complement strand
CGCGTACGGGAGCTACTTTACATTCGGCCCCTGGGCTGACGAATTCAGCTCCAGTTCGATCTGGACACAGAATCCCGCCACTTCAGGAAACGGATGGAGTTATACCTGGGTAAGGCGACATAATCTGATGATTGACCGTGTTGAGGACATGCCGGTCTCTGACGAGGCAAAGAACCACTGGAGAGGTGTCGGCAGGTTCTTCAGAGCAATGGAATATTCCGATCTGGTCAGACTTTTCGGAAATGTTCCATGGTATGAAACCGAAGTCTTTCCTTCTGACGTTGAGCTGATATATAAGGACCGTGATCCGGTTGAAGATGTGGCGCTCAAAATAATGGAAGACTTTGATTATGCCGCTGCAAATGTCCGGACCAGCGACGGAGTACTGCAGGTTAACAGGGATGTTGTGCTTGCGTATATGTCAAGGAACCTCCTTTACCTCGGGACATTCCTTAAATACCATGATATTGACCTGACTGTTGCAACTACGGTCCTTGAGAAGGCAAAATGGGCAGCAGGTCAGTTGATCGATGATGGCAAATACCAGATTGTTGATGACTACAGAGGCCTTTTCACCTCTGCTGACCTGACAGGAAACAAGGAGGTGATCATGTACCGCCAGTATGAAACGGCAAAATGTACTCACTCTCTTGTTTCCTATAACAACCAGGAAGCTCAGACCGGTACAACTCTTAAAATGATTGAAACATATCTTGCTGCAGACGGATTACCAATCAAGCAGTCTCCTGTTTACAACTATGCTTCAGACAATGGATTGAGATATTACCCGCAGCAGTTTGCAGAGAGGGATCCCAGGATGGCTGCCACACTTGTTGATTCAATAAGGGTCAACGGAGCTCACTCCGGTTATTCAACTACAGGATTCCTGTCACTGAAATTTCTCCCATATACTGCGAATGCAACGGATCTGATCTATAACAGCTCAACCAACATTTCAGATGCACCCGTGATGAGGTTTGGTGAAGTTCTGCTGAACTATGCGGAAGCTGCAGCCGAACTTGGTCAGTTCACACAGGAAGATGCAGATAAAACAATTAACACCCTTCGCAACAGAAATATCAAAAAGAATAATACAGGTGAAGTGCTGGCAAAGCTACCGCCCATGACGGTATCGGGGACAACAGTGCTGGCAAATGGTGTTGAAATAGTTGATCCCGACAGGGATCCCACGATTTCTCCGCTTCTGTGGGAGATCCGCAGGGAGCGTTGCGTTGAACTTATGTTTGAAGGTTTCCGTAAGAATGACCTGAAACGCTGGAAGAAGTATGAATATCTGAAGACCATGGAAACCGCTGGTCCGACCACACTCGGTAAGGGGGCTTACATTGATCTTGCATGGTATCCTACATCACCAACAGACATCAGAGATAAAGTCATTAAGGCAGTAAGGCTCTATTATCCTGATCCCGTTGGTCAACCGCTTAAAGCGTTTATCTATAACCTGTATGAACTTAATATGAGGCGTGACTGGTTACCAGGAGATTCGTATTATGAAAGGCAATATCTGAACAGCGTTCCTCTCGATCAGATCAAACTTTACAGCGATCTGGGCTATACATTAACCCAGAACCCGGGCTGGTAACATATAATGTAATACACAGAAACTGAGGCTGTTTTAAAAGTGTAAAATAGATTAACCGCAAAGAGCGCAAAGCAATTTCGCAAAGTTCGCGAAGCTTTGATATTTAAGTTATATCTTTGCGTTCTTAGCGCCTTCTTAGCGTGATTTGCGGTTAAAAATACTTTTAAGGCAGCCTCTCTGTTTTTGATAAAAACGAAACTAAATTTAATAACAAAAAAAATCTCCGGTTGGATAAAAATCTGCAAGATGTATTACAACTTTTTTATGTTATCCGGAAAATCTCTGATTGCCGCAGTGGTACAGGTCATTTTGATTTCCGGATGTAATCCACCTGAAGTACCGGACCAGTTGCAGAAAGCTGTCGATTCCATTGCATTTAAATATATCCCGGATAAGAGGGAAGGCATTTCTGATATCAGACTGAGTTTATCGAAGGACCAGAAGCTTCTGATTAAGGGGGAAACTAATGTCCCTGAAGCAAAAAATGAGATCCTGAAATACATAACAGATTCAGGTATAGAGTATTATGATAGTTTGAAGGTTATCCCTGATCCGGATGAGATTGACAAACCCTGGGGACTTGTCTCGGTCAGTGTCTCCAATATAAAGAAAGATCCTTCCCATTCAAGTGAACTGGTCTCACAGTCAATAATGGGAAACCCGCTCAAAATTCTGAAAAAGAGAGGTAGCTGGCTACTTGTCCAAACCCCGGACCATTACATTGGTTGGGCCAGCGGAAGTGGGATAAAGCCACTGGATGACAAAGAAATTACGGAATGGAAAGAGTCAGACCGCCTGATATTCACTTCAAAATCCGGCGATATTCTGGCTGAAAGCGATGGGAGTGTAGTGTCCGATATTGTTTCAGGCGCAATCTTAAAATTAGTTACGACCCGGGGAGAATATTATATTGTCGAACTGCCTGACGGCAGAAAGGGACGGATTAAAAAAAGTGAATCCCGGGTTTTCAGCAAATGGTGTTCAGAGATCAGACCTGAGCCTGACATGCTTGTTAGTTTTGCCGGGTCATTGACGGGATCACCCTACCTGTGGGGTGGAACTTCCTCAAAAATGGCAGATTGCAGCGGCTTTGTCAAGACAGTTTATTTCATGGGTGGAGTTGTACTTGCCCGGGACGCATCGCAGCAATTCCTCTATGGTACAGAAATAGATATTTCGTCATCAATTAATTTGTTACAGCAGGGAGATCTTCTCTTTTTTGGTCATGTGAATAACGAGGGTAAGAAAATAATAACCCATACTGGTATGTATATAGGTGATACTGAGATTATTCACGATTCAGGAATGATAAAAGTGAACAGCCTCGATTCAACCCGGGTAAATTACAGCAGCTCTCTCAGGGAATCACTTCTGGGAGCAAGAAGAATTATCGGCACGCAATCCGGTAAAGGAATTGAGCTTGTTGCAGGGCATAGTTGGTATAATTAATTCTTAAACCCTCTCCCCAGCCCTCCCCCTGGGGAGAGAGTCAAACCAGGCCTTTCCCCCTTGGGGGAAACGGGAAAGGGGGTAAAATGGTAAAAAGGGAAACGGGAAAGGGGGTAAAGGGATAACAACAGAATAAGTGAATGAAAGAATATGTTTTAAATAAAGTTTTTCTGATGAAGAAAAGGGAGTTTATCAAATACAGCGGATTGCTTGCAGGAGCTGCGATTGCAGGCAGTACCATTGCTTGCAGAAATGAATCAATGACAAAACGAGAACGAAATAGTAGTGCAGGTTCTTACCTGAAACTGAAGTATGTGCCTTATGAGCTGAAGCTGAAACATGTTTTTACTCTTGCTTCCGGATCAAGGACCACAACCCCTGTTGTTCTTACCGAACTTGAATATGATGGAGTCAGGGGGTATGGCGAAGCCTCAATGCCTCCCTACCTTGGGGAGAGCCATGAAACTGTTTTGAAATTCCTTTCTCAGGTTAGAATGGAACAATTCACTGATCCTTTTCTGATAGAAGATATACTGGCCTATATCGACAGTATTGCTCCCGGCAACTATGCTGCCAAGGCATCAGTTGATATAGCACTTCACGACCTGGTCGGAAAACTTGCGGGTCAACCCTGGTTCCGGATCTGGGGACTTGATCCTTCAAAAACACCATATACAAGTTTTACCATCGGTATTGATAAACCTGATGTGGTAAAACAAAAAGTTGCCGAGGCAGAACCCTACAAGGTACTTAAGGTGAAACTCGGACTTGGAAATGACAGGGAAATGGTTGAAACTATCAGAACTGTTTCGGATAAACCGATCTGTGTTGATGTTAACCAGGGATGGAAAGATAAGAGTTATGCTCTTGAAATGGCACACTGGCTGAAAGAAAAGGGTGTCATATTTCTTGAACAGCCGATGCCGAAAACAATGACTGATGAAATCGGATGGCTAACTCAAAACTCACCCCTGCCTGTAATAGCCGATGAAGCCCTCCAGACTATCAGCGACCTGTTCAATATAAAAGGGATCTATAATGGGATCAATATTAAACTTATGAAATGCGGTGGGATGAATGCCGCATATAAAATGGCACTTATGGCAAAAGCAATGGGCATGAAGGTGATGATAGGATGCATGACTGAAACATCATGCGCCATCTCGGCAGCAGCACAGCTGTCACCACTTGTCGATTGGGCTGATCTGGATGGTAACCTGCTGATCAGTAATGATATATATGACGGAGTAACCGTTGTGGATGGCAGGATCACGCTGATTGATAAACCCGGGATCGGCATCACCGGTAAAGAGAAATTGCTTTAAATTGCTATTTTTACGCAATTCATTAAAATCTTTTATGGCAAAAGGTGCGGGAAGGCTTGTTTCCCTCGACATATTCAGGGGACTGACAATTGCATTCATGATCATTGTCAATACGCCAGGGAGCTGGAAATATGTATATCCTCCACTGCGTCATGCATCCTGGCACGGATGCACCCCAACTGACCTTGTTTTCCCGTTTTTTCTCTTCATTGTCGGAGTCTCTATCTGGTACTCTATGAAGAAATACGGCCATGAAATAAATAGTGGTTCATTATTCAGGATATTCAGAAGAACGCTGACAATATTTGCACTTGGTCTTTTTCTGGCAATATTCCCATACTTCGCAAGGGATTACTCAACATTGCGCATCATGAGTGTGCTTCAGCGTATTGCTATCGCATATGGAATAGGAGCTGTCATATGCCTTTCAGTTAACCGTGATTACCTGTGGATTGTTATTGCTGTTCTTTTACTTGCCTACTGGGCTTTGCTCGGATTTGCAGGCGGAGCTGATCCCTACAGTCTGGAAGGTAACATTAATGCAAGGTTTGATGCTGCAATACTTGGCGAAAACCATCTCTACAAGGGATTTGGAATTCCCTTCGATCCGGAAGGATTATTAAGTACCGTTCCGGCGGTATGCACAGTGTTGATTGGCTTCTATGCCGGTGAAATTGTCGGGATAGGTAAGGTTGAAGGTAAAACAGCGCTGAAGCTTGTTTTGCTGGGAGCCGCATCAGCCGGGCTGGGGCTTCTGTGGAGCATCTTTTTTCCGCTTAACAAACCATTATGGACAAGCTCTTACGTTTTATATACGGCAGGACTTGCTATGGGAGTACTGGCACTTATCTACCTGATTTCTGATGTATGGAAACTCCGGAAATGGGGCACATTTTTCCTGGTTTTCGGGACCAATGCCCTTTTTGCGTATTTTCTGGCAGGGATCTGGACCAGACTTATGCTTTACATAAAGATCTCAGCCGGTGAAACGAATATCACACTCTATAACTGGATCTACGAGAAACTATGTGTACCAGTTGCCGGCAATCTGAATGGCAGCCTGATGTTTGCGATTATGCAGGTGTTATTTATCTGGTTAATTGTATTGATACTTTATAGAAAGAAAATATTTATAAGATTATAGATAGTTGATGGATGAAATAAGCATAATATCAGAAGGTTACAAAGAACTGTTCGGTGGTTCTGGCATAAAGATAACACCGCTCCCCCGATCAGGTTCCGACAGGAGGTACTTCAGGATCACAGACGGGCATAAGACCATTATCGGGACTTATAACAACAACCTTGAAGAAAATGATGCATTTGTAGGATTTACTGATCATTTCAGGAAAAATAACCTTCCTGTGCCAGAGATCTATGGGTATCTTCCTGAAAAATTCATTTATTTTCAGAAGGATCTTGGCGACATTAATCTCTATACATGGCTCCATAGCAGGCCGGACATCACCGATTTCAGTCCTGAAACAAGAAAACTCTACAAAAAAATACTTGATGATCTGATCCTTTTTCAGACCAGGGGTATTGTGGGATTAAATCTTGATCTCTGCTATCCGCACCGCAGTTTCGACCGCCAGTCGATGATGTGGGACATGAACTATTTTAAGTATATGCTTCTGAAACTTCTGGCTGTACCTTTCAACGAACGACATCTCGAACATGACTTCAACACACTGGCAGATTATCTGCTTGAGACCGGACAGGATTATTTCCTGTACAGGGATTTCCAGACGGCAAATGTTATGGTGATAGGAGAGGAACCATGGTTTATCGATTACCAGGGTGGCAGAAAAGGAGCCCCCCAGTATGATGTCGCGTCATTATTATACGATGCCAAGATCCCGATGAATCCCCGGAACAGGGAAGAGTTGAGGGAGTACTACATTGACAGATTTTGTTCGGTTTCGAAAGAGGATAAAGAGAAATTCAGGGGTTATTATGCGGGTTTCAGCATGATAAGGCTGATGCAGGCACTCGGGGCATTCGGTTTCAGGGGACTGTATGAACAGAAGCCGACATTCACCGAAACGATAGTGCCGGCGGTTTTTCTGCTCAGGGATGTTGTGGAAACCGCTGAAAAACACGTTGCGCTTCCTGAATTGTATCAGACAATTAACGTAATCTCAGGAACAAAACTTTTCTCAACCCTCGAGGCAAAACATCAGCAATAACTGTACGATGAAAGCAATGATCCTGGCTGCAGGAAAGGGTACAAGGCTTGGGAAAATTACTGAAGCCATGCCAAAAGTTCTGGTTGATATCAATGGGAAAAGCATGCTCCGGCTGGCTGTTGAGAAATGCGTTGCACACGGGTTTGATGATATAATAATAAACGTGCACCATTTTGCCGATATGGTTGAGGAGGAAATCAGGAATCTCAACAGACTCGGATTCAGATTAACCATCTCAGACGAAAGGGAAATGCTTCTTGATACCGGTGGAGGATTATACAAGGCCAGAAAATTCTTTGGTAATGATCCTTTTCTTTTATACAATGCCGATATTATAACAGATCTTGATATTTCGATTTTGTTAGATTATCATAATCAGAACAGAAATCTGGCTACGCTGGCAGTGAGGAACCGGGAAGGATTAAGGTATTTGCTGGTGAATTCGGAAGGCCTGCTGCGGGGCTGGTACAACAAAGCCACAGGGGAAAGAATTATTACCGGCGGAACTGATGAAGTGCTTTCTGAGATTGCATTTTCCTCAGTTCATATTATTGAACCTGAGATATTTAATTATATGTCTGATGGTGTTTATTCGATGACTACCCTCTACCTGCGGCTAACCGCTTCACACCGGATCTCCACTTTACTGGTTGATGATGGATACTGGTTTAACACCGGTACCCCTGAAATCCTGGAGGAGGTCAGAATAAAACTGAAATCAGGTCAGGTTTAGGCAGATCCTTACGCCGTTGCGCCGTTGCGCCGTTACGCTGTGCTCATATCTTCCAGAACGATCTTCCAAAAATAACGAACACAGTATTAACCTCAAGTCTGCCTATTATCATCAGCAGGGAGAAAGTTATTTTGCAGAAATCCGTCATATGGGAATACGTGAACATCGGGCCGACTGTCCCCAGACCCGGACCAGTATTTCCCAATGATGTTGCCACAGTACTGGCTGCTGTGATCGGATCGATGCCGGTGAAGACAATAATTACAGTTCCTGCTATGAATGTAAAGATGTAAAGAATCACAAATGAAATTATTGAGAGATTTGTTCTGTCATCTATGGGATTCCCGTTAAGCTTTATCTGTGAAAAGGCGTTTGGGTGAAGAAGTTTATTGAATACGTTTTTTATGTTTTTCAGAATTATCAGATGTCTGGCCATTTTAATGTTTCCCGTAGTTGAACCGGTACATGCACCTGCAAATAGCAGGATAAAAATCATAAATAACCCTGCAGGTGGCCAGGTAAGATAATCAGTAGTAGTAAATCCGGTGGTAGTGAGTATCGAAATAGTCTGGAAAAAACCGATTCTGAAAGCAGGTTCGAAGGAGTTTCCGGTAGTGCCATAAATAACCAGGGTGGCGATACCGCCGGTAACTATAATTACAGCCAGATAGAACCAGAACTCTTCATTTTGCCTGACTTTTTTGAAATTCATTTTCACCATATAGTAGTAAATCACAAAACTGACTCCTCCAAGTATCATGAACAAAGCAATAATATACTGGCTATAAGGCGAGTAACCTGAAATACTGGTATTTTTTGTTGAAAAACCTCCCGTTGCTAATGTACTGAAGGAATGACACACACTATCGAAAAAATCCATGTCTCCGATATTCAGCAATATAATCTGAATGGCAGTAAGGCCAAGATATATTATTAACAGCCTGTATCCAATGGATTTTGTTTTAGGATGAATTTTCACCCTGAGAGATGACTCAAGAGTTAGCAGCTGATAGCCTGAAATCTTTAAGGTCGGAAGGATGATAATAACCAGTAGTATAATACCAAGACCTCCGATCCAGTTTGTCAGAGCTCTCCAGAAATTAATCGAATAGGGCAGATTTTCCACATCGTCAATAACTGATGATCCTGTCGTGGTGAAACCTGAAGTGGATTCAAAAATAGCATCAACAAATGAAGGTAGTGTGTCGCTGAAAATGAAAGGCAGAGAGCCAAATGCTGAAAAAAACAACCATGAAAGTGAAACTGCAAGAAAGCCTTCCCTGATATTGATTTTAGTGCTGACGGAATTCCTTGAAATCACAAAAAAAACAACGGAAATGGTAATTGTAATAAGTGCTGACCAGAGGAACGGATAGAAAGGCTCATTATATATCTGTGCAACAGGCAGGCAAAAAAGGAAGGATATTGTCTCCATAAACAGGATCGTACTCAATATTCTCAGAATGACCAGCGGATTGATGAACTTCATACCTGAATTGCCCGAATTGGATCCGTAAAGATAATCAGATATAATTGTACCTGATATCCTGTGAAATGAAAATTGCCCTCAATTGTCTTAAATGACAAATTACTGCGGATTCATCATTTTATAATATTATATTTGGATTAGATCCGGAGACCGAAGTCCGGAGGCTGAAGTCCGAAGTCTGAAGTCCGAAGTCCGGAGACCGAAGTCCGAAGTTCTACGGCAAATAGAAAACTTCCGACTCCCGGCTTCCGACTTCCGTCTTCATAAGCGCATATTATTAAATTTATTAAAGAGAATCGATATGGGGAAAGTACTGGTTATAGGAGCAGGCGGTGTCGGGTCCGTAGTGGTTCATAAGATGGTTTCATTGCATGAGGTTTTCACCGAAATAATGCTGGCCAGCCGTACAAAATCGAAATGCGATGCAATTGCTGAAAGAGCAGGCATAAATCGTGTACAAACTGCTGAAGTCGATGCAGACAAAGTACCACAACTTGTGAAACTGATCAATTCGTTCAAACCTGACATAGTGGTCAATGTGGCTTTGCCTTATCAGGACCTTCACATAATGGATGCCTGTCTCGAAACAGGAGTAGCCTATCTCGATACTGCCAACTATGAACCTCTCGATGAAGCAAAATTCGAATACCGGTGGCAGTGGGCGTATCAGGAAAAATATCGTAATGCCGGTATAACCGCTATCCTGGGATGCGGCTTTGATCCCGGAGTTACTTCTGTATTTACGGCGTATGCTGCAAAACATCATTTTGATGAACTGCACACTCTTGATATCGTCGATTGTAACGCAGGAGATCACGGCAAACCATTTGCCACAAATTTCAATCCCGAGATCAATATCAGGGAAGTTACACAGAAAGGGAAATACTGGGAGAATGGTAAATGGATATATACCCGGCCACATGAGATCCATAAGCCACTGAATTATCCTGGTATCGGACCGAAAGAATCCTACCTGATCTATCACGAGGAGCTTGAATCTCTTGTGAAAAATTTTCCGACACTTAAAAGGGCAAGATTCTGGATGACATTCGGTCAGGAATATCTTACTCATTTAAGAGTGATACAGAACATAGGTATGGCTGGTATTGAGCCTGTTATGTTTGACGGAAGGGAGATAGTTCCCATCCGGTTCCTGAAAGCCGTGCTTCCCGATCCGGGTGAACTTGGTGTGAACTACAAGGGCTGGACATCGATCGGATGCAGAATCCGTGGCATACTAAACGGCAAGGAAAAAACGTATTACATATATAATAACTGCAGTCACGAAGCAGCATACAAGGAGACGGGAGCACAGGCAGTGAGTTACACAACCGGAGTGCCTGCCGCCATTGGTGCAATGATGTACCTGAAGGGTATCTGGAAAAAATCCGGGGTATTCAATGTTGAGGAATTTGATCCCGATCCTTTCATGGAACAACTTAATCTGCTCGGATTACCGTGGGTGGAACTGCATGATGTTGATCTGGAATTATAAAAAAAGGTATTAAGGCATTACGGCGTTATGGCACTAAGGCCTTAATGCCAAAAGCCTTAAAGCCCTAACGCCTTAACGCCGCATTTGAGAACAATAGAAACTCTGAACAGAATTTGGAAATCAATTACGATATCATACCATCTCCTTGTTACGTTATCGACGAGGAAAGATTCCGCAAAAATCTCTCCCTGATCAAACATGTATCCCATGAATCCGGGGCAGAAATTATCATTGCCTTCAAGGGATTTGCAATGTGGGGTGTATTTGATATTGTCAGGGAATACATTTCAGGTGCTGCTGCCAGTTCACTTGATGAAGCGAGATTGTGTTACGAGGAGATCGGATCTCCTGCACATACCTATTCCCCTGTATTTAAAGAGGCAGAGTTTAACGAATTGCTGGGATACTCTTCTCATATTACATTCAATTCGCTTAATCAGTATCTTAAATTTTCAGACACATTACGGAATTCCAATCCCGGAATTTCAGCCGGTTTAAGAATAAATCCTGAGGTTTCGGATGTTAGCCACGGGATCTATAATCCCTGTTCGCCGGGCTCGCGACTTGGCGTAAGAGCTGAGGATCTTGCTGATGGTTTGCCCGATGGTATTGAAGGTCTCCATTTTCATGTCCTGTTTGAGTCCGATTCGTATGCTCTGCAGAGGGTGCTCGAAACAGTAGAAGCCAAATTCAGCAGGTTTTTCAGCAGGTTGAAATGGATCAATATGGGCGGCGGTCATCTCATAACAGGGAAAAATTACAATTCTGACCATCTTATTAAGCTCCTGAAAGATTTCAGGAACAAAACAGGGCTTCATGTTATTCTGGAGCCGGGAAGTGCTTTTGCCTGGGAGACAGGCGAACTGATCTCAACTATTGAGGATATTGTTGTTAATCAGGGTATTACTACAGCTATTCTTGATGTGTCATTTACCGCTCATATGCCCGATTGCCTCGAGATGCCATATAAACCAAAGATTCTTAATGCCACTGAACCTGTTGCCGGACAACCGGTGTACAGGATAGGAGGAAATTCCTGTCTGGCAGGAGATTTTATGGGTGACTGGTCATTCAATAAAAAATTACAGCAAGGCGAAAGGATCATTTTCCTTGACATGATCCATTATACAATGGTTAAAACCACAACCTTTAACGGAGTACATCACCCTTCGATAGGCATATGGACCAGGAAAGGGAAGTTCAGACTTATAAGGGCATTCGGATACAAGGATTACAGGAACCGTCTCTCATGATACCGGACGCCGCAAACCGCAAGCCGCAAGCCGGACGCCCCAAACCGCAAACCGCAAGCCGCAAGCCGCAAGCCGTAAGCCGCCAACTACTTCTTTCTGCTGATAGTTATATCTGTAACAAGTAATCTGTCAGTGCGGAGGATTGCATTCACGATCTTCTCCGCAACCTCGCCCGGATCCATAAATCCTGTCAGATCACGACTCCGGCCAATAACATTATAGAAATCGGTTTTCATCCCGCCCGGATATACAGCAATTATATTCCGTTTCTTTCCCATAAGTTCGACACGGAGAGCTTCGGTGTAACCTCTGGCGCCCCATTTTGAAGCACAATAGATGCTCTCCTGATCTCTACCAAGCAGAGCTGACGAAGACATTATATTAACAATAGTGAGTTCTTCCTTTTCAGGAGTGATCCTGAGTATTTCAGATGTCAGGAGTATCAAACCCTTTAAATTAGCCTCAAGAACATCGTCGATCATGGTTGATGTTGCTGTCCCGGCTGGTGCAAATAGTCCCCTTCCGGCATTATTGAAGAGGTATTCTGTTACAATATTGTGTTCTTCCATGAATTTACCAATTTTTCTGACATCTGCCTCATTGCCGACGTTGCAGACATTCGTACTGACCTGAGCCTTCTGGGAAACTCTATTGAGCGCTCTTGCCGCTTTATTCAGCTTTTCGCTGTTACGGCCGAGTATCAGAACATCTTTTCCCGATTTAAGCAGCAGTGCTGCGATAGATAAACCCAGTCCCCCTGATCCGCCACTGACAATGCATATCTTTTTCATGCTTTTTCCTTCAAAGATATTCATTATTACCGAATTGGACCTGACCACCAATTAACGGGGCTTCGTCAAAAACTACTTGACTGACCTTGACTTTTATTATATCTTGGGTCGATAACACCTTAACACCCTAACGCATTAACTCATTCGTCATGAATCCAAAACCACTCCTCTCCGTTCTTTTGACTCTGATAACCGGTATTTTATGTTCCCAGGTCCCCCAGGGCATTAATTACCAGGCAGTTGCGCGAAATAATTCCGGCTTACCCATTATGAATACAACTATTCAGGTCAGGCTGGGCATTCTTTCAGATACAATAACTCCTGTAATTGTCTGGGAAGAACTACACTCCGGTGTAAAGACAAATATTACCGGAGCCTTCAATCTTGTGGTTGGTTCCGGACTTAAACAAGGTGGCTCGGCTGCCACATTTTCGGTAATAGACTGGAGTAACGGGCCTCTCTATCTTAAAGTCCAGGTCAATTATCTGGGATCATGGATTTATCTGGGCTCTTCCAGATTGTGGACCGTTCCTTACTCCATGGTAGCGGGAAGGATCGGCACTGTTAACAAGCTGGCAGTAAAAGGGGAGACTTCAGCAATGGATGAAGCACTCTTTGAGGTAAAAAACAAGGACGGGCAGACAGTTTTTGCAGTGTATAATGAAGGAGTAAGAATTTATGTTGAAAATGGAGATCCAAAGGGCTCCAAAGGTGGGTTTGCAGTTGGCGGATTCGGTGATTCAAAGGCTCCGGCCCAGGAATATTTTATTGTAACCGGAGACAGTATCAGAGCATATATTTATGATGATCCAAAAATAAAAGGGTCGAAGGGAGGCTTTGCAGTTGGCGGTTTTGGAGATTCAAAGACTCTGACAAATGATTATCTGTTTGTCCATCCTGACAGTGTGAGGGTTTATGTGGAAAATTCCAGGGAAGGGAAAGGATCCAAAGGGGGATTTGCAGTAGGAGGATTCGGAGATAGCAAATCATCTCCCGTAAATCTGATGCATCTGACACAAAAAAATTATTTCATAGGCCACCGGGCCGGACTAAATACCAAAACGGGCGAATTCAATTCATT
>Ga0105095_10001192_pt1 | contig 13424 bp, 11 predicted proteins | sample PPLLak2March2015_2_FD_79180 | JGI IMG/M metagenome (GOLD analysis project Ga0105095, IMG submission 79180) | Freshwater sediment microbial communities from Prairie Pothole Lake near Jamestown, North Dakota, USA - PPLs Lake P8 Core (3) Depth... | ecosystem: Environmental > Aquatic > Freshwater >... | reverse complement strand
TGCTGCTGGAGAAATCAACCGCGTCTTTCAGCTCCAGATGATGTCCATGAGCAGTGGCCAGCACCTTGATCTCATATTGTCGCAGATCAACCTGGATACATACTGGGAAATCGCTGAAGGTAAATCCGGAGCTTTTTTTGCGCTTGCCTGCTGGGCTGGTGCTCGTCTGATCAGCGAAGATAACCAACAACTGGACAGTTACAAACAATATGGGAAGCATTTAGGGCTCTTATTACAGCTAATGGATGATCTGCGCGATATACGCCCACCTGCAGGTGAATATACCCTACCTGAACCGGGCAAGCTCTCACATTCCTTTGCGATGGCATATGCTTTGACAGTTTTTCCCGAAGCACAGAGGATCCAATTACTAGATCTGCTGGCACGCAGCGCGCATAATCTACAAGCAGCCCGTCAGGTTCTCGAAACCCTACAAAACAGTGGAGTCGATCTTTATTTACTGACCGAGATCGAAAAACACCGCCGTCTGGCTCTACAAGCTTTAGAAAATGCCCATCCTGTTTCACCCTACCGGGAAACCCTGCTTAGCATGCTGCCCGACCTGCGTTCCAAGTAATCCGTCTGCCCCCGCTTCACAAAAACCTTACAGATTCTTAGGCTAGCTCTATTTCAATGCTTGCAAAAACATTGCTGTGCTACAATTTAAGCTGAGATGAATAGCCTTGGGCGTACACTTACTGTTCATACTTCCCGCCGTTGGTGGATCAGTTTTCCTTACCTCCTGGCACTGATCACTGTCTTTTATATTGTCTGGGCAGCCTGGACTGTGGCACATTATCCGTATGATGGTGTTCGCAGCTTCCACCCATCCGGACTGGTCAGCGAGATCGACCCTGAGTACCCACCAGATAATACACTTCGCCTGGGTGATACTATCCTTACCGTAGATGGCATACCTTTTCGCGACGCAGTCCCGCTTTATACAAACAAACAGATCGGTATGACAGTAAAGTTTACTGTCTTGCGCGGCAATGAAACCCTGCCAATCGAAATCACCCTCAGCCAGCCCCCGTTATCAGAGGTATTGGTAAGGCTTGCCCCTCTCCTGGTCGCGGTTATTTTTTTGGTTATTGGGGTAGGCGTGCAGGCATTCAAGCCAGTATATGAAGGCACCTACTTGTTCTTTCTATTTTTCTTAGGTAGTGCTGTCTTAATTACAACCGGATTAATTTCATCAGCTGGACCAAGATGGACACCAGCTCTATTTTCAATGTTGGTCTGGATTATTGGCCCACTGGCTGTTCACTTTCATTTTTATTTTCCCCAGGTAACGAATCTACCTGCCCGGCGCCCATTGGTGTTAATTTTATACTCCATCGGGCTTATTGGAGGGCTACCATACCTGTTATTCGGTACGTCTTATTTACGTTCGAGCCCTTGGTATAACCAAATCGTTGCTGCCAGCCGTTTGTATGTAGCCATAAATTTGTTATTGGTGGTTGCGCTGCTGATTTACGCCTACCGTTATGCCCTTTCTCCGGGTGTGCGCAGTAAAATCCGCATCGTGGTCTTAGGTGGCGTGCTCAGCTTGCTGCCATTCATTCAGCTCACCATTCTTCCAGATGCCTTATTACACAAACCGATCATCCCTTATTCCTATTCAATTTTACTTTTAGGAATTGTCCCTGCTACATACGGATACGCCATCTTCCGCCACCGCTTGATCGAAATCGAGAAACACATCAATCGCGGGGCTACCTTCATTTTGATGTATTCCCTTCTTGGGGCAGTTTATCTGATCCTGTATGCCAGTCTTAGCCAGTGGATGCCTGCCGTGACCATCAGCGATCCGTTGGTCAATACCATCCTGGTATTGATTCTTGCCAGCCTCTTTGTGCCCCTTCAACGTCGGGTCCAACGCCTCGTGGATACTGTTTTCTACGGTGGCTGGTACGATTACCGCTCGGCGGTCACCCAGATATCACAAGGTCTGGAGCATGTTAGCGAACTGCGCTTGCTCGCCAGCACGCTATCTGAACGGTTAGCCGAAACGTTACGCCTTGAAGATGCGTGTGTTTTTCTACGCGATCCAAACGGGGATTTTTCCGTTGTTGAAGTCGCCCCGCTACAAAAGATCCGCAGTCAGATCCCGCTACGCTTTGCTACCCTTCCACGTTCTAGCCTGGCATTCTTGCTGCGCCTGGGAGATGAAGTAGGTCGCTCATCGCTGCGCGAAGCTCTTTCAGAAGTTAGCTTCACTCCTGAAGAAACTGAGTTATTGAACACAGAGCAAGACCACCTCTGGGTACCCATCATCGGACATTCCCAGGTACAAGGCATGCTTGCCCTGGGCCCAAAATACGGAGGTGATATCTTCAGCAACGAGGATATCGATATTCTACGGATTGTCGCCCGGCAGATTGGGCCACTGATCGAAAACATTCATTTGTTGACCGAGCTGCGCCAACACGCCTCTGACCTGGAACAACGCGTAGAAGAGCGCACGACCGAACTGTACAACGCTAAAGAGCGCGTGGAAGCAATCCTGGGCAGTGTAGGTGATGGCGTGATCGTGACCGATTTGGATAGCACCATCACCACCGTGAACAAGGCCTATGAAGAACAATCCGGGTTAGCAGCCCCAGAAATTATCTCCAAAACATTATTTGAATTGTTCGCAGATATGAATGATCCAGCCACTCTAGATGATATGCGCGCCACACTCCAAGATGGCAGAATCTGGATCGGTGAGCTGATAAGCCGGCGTAAAGATGGCAACACTTTCAACATCCAGCTTACTGTCGCTCCGGTCCGCGATCAGAATGGCCAAATGGTTGGCTTTGTGGGTAGCCAGCGCGACATCACACGCCAGATTGAACTGGCTCGCCTGAAAGATATCTTCGTTTCCGATGTTTCACATGAGCTGCGCACCCCCACAAGTAATATCAGCCTGTATCTGGAGCTCCTCGAGAGCGCACCTGCGGAAAAACGCAAGCACTATCTTAAAGTTTTGATGGAGCAGAGTCAATTATTGCGTAAGCTTGTGGAAGATATCCTCGACCTCTCTCGACTTACGATGGGTAAAGCAAAACGCATCGAATTCACTTCTGTGGATTTAAATACCATCACACAACAGATAGTCTCGGCGCATGCAGCGATGGCTGAAGTCTCAGCCTTGGATCTCCGTTTTGAGCCGGACGCCTGTTTGCCCGCGGTGTACGGTGAGCCAAATCAACTAGCTCGTTTGATCACCAATCTGGTTGCTAATGCCCTGCGCTACACGTCCCAGGGTCAGGTAGTTGTGCGCACCTATACAATAGATCATAAGGTTTGTCTGGATGTAGAAGATACAGGCATGGGCATTGACCCAGAGGATAGACACCATCTATTTGAACGATTTTATCGAGGCCGCAAAGTTCGCCAGTCGTTAATTCATGGCACAGGTTTAGGCCTGGCAATCGTTAAGGAAATCGTCGATTTACATGAAGGGGAGATCGATGTGGCCAGTGAAATCGACAAAGGCTCAACCTTCACAGTACGTCTCCCCATACCATGAGGTGCGTTCTTGAACCATACCATCCTGGTTGTTGAAGATAATGTAGCCATGCGCGAAGCCCTCCAGGCGATTCTTGAGTCAGGGGGATATCATGTAGTGACCGCAGAACATGGCAAACATGCACTCGGACTCATGCAAGACCACCAGCCCGACCTGATCCTGTCGGATATCTCGATGCCGGAGATGGATGGTTTTGCTTTCTTTGACGCGGTGCGTGCCAAACCTGCCTGGGTCAGTATCCCATTTATTTTTCTAACTGCACGCGGTGAGCGCAAAGATATTTTCCTGGGAAAGCAAGTAGGCGCTGAAGATTACCTGGTCAAACCAGTCCTTCGCCTTGAGCTACTCTCCACAATTGCTGCACGTCTGGCGCGCAGTCAAGAAGTCGTGTTGGCGCAAATGGAAAAATCTTACCTGGCCGCGTTGAGCATGCTGGCTGACGCAATTGAACAACGCGATCACTTTTCCCCACCGCATGTGGGGCACGTGGTAGGTTACGCATTAGCAATTAGCAAGCAGTTAAATGGACGCCAAATCGAAACCAAAGCCTTGTATTTTGGCGGCATCCTGCATGATATTGGCAAAATATTAATTGGAGACAATGTACTGCACAAAGCCACACCCCTGGAAGTGGATGACTGGGATGAAGTCCAGCGCCACCCAGAGATTGGTGTAAAACTCATCGCGAATATCGCCTACCTCACTCCAGCAATTCCAGTAATCCGTTATCACCATGAACGCTGGGATGGAAAAGGTTATCCGGAAGGATTGGTTGGCGAAGCTATCCCGCTGGAAGCAAGGATTGTAGCCGTTGCTGATGCTTTAGAAACCATGTTACGTGAGCGCGTATACCGTCAGCCGCTTAGCCCGCAACAAGCCTATCAAGAAATCATCGAAGGCAGTGGCACTCGCTACGATCCGGAAGTCGTAAAGGCATTTTCGGTCGCATGGGATGAAATTAAAGCCCTGATCGAAGACAGTAACTGATCGAACCCCTACTATTCTCAGGAGCGTACTGTGAGTGAAGAACACAAAAGGGAAATTCCCACGCGCCATGGAATATTATGGGATATGGATGGTGTTCTTGTCGACACAAGCGAGTTTCATATCCGATCCTGGCAGCATGTGCTGGAAAATTATGGCATTGCCTTCGACCGGCTGAAATTTCAGCAAGCCCTGGGTATGAACAATGCAGGAACAATTGAATTGCTGCTGGGTCATAAGCCAGACGCCGGGCTGGTAGAGGCGATTGCCACGCGCAAAGAAGAATGCTTTCGCCAACTCATGATAGGGCATGTCACGCCCCTACCAGGAGTGCTTGATTGGTTGCAACGCTGGCATGATCAGCAAATCCCGATGGCAGTGGCTTCGTCAGCCTCTTCCGAAAATATCAATTTCATCATTGATGCTCTACACATCAGGTCATACTTTAACAGCCTGGTCTCTGGCGCCGACATACCCGGCAAACCTGATCCAGCAGTTTTCTTAATTGCGGCCCAACACCTTGGACTACACCCCACTAATTGCATTGTCATCGAGGATTCGATCGCCGGTGTTGAAGCAGCGCGCCGTGCGGGCATGAGATGTATCGCTGTGACGACAACCAACCCGGCGCACGCCCTAATTGCAGCTGACCTCGTAGTCAACAGCCTGGCAGAGCTTAAGCAGGAAAACCTGCTTACTCTACTAAGCCAATAATTCCTCCCTCCGTCAACCGGCGCATATCACTGAGCGCAGCCTCGATTTCTTCAGGGGTAACGGCACGCTCCTCCCTGCTGTGTTTCAGCATTCCTGCCGCTGCGTGTGCCAGTGCAACCTGGCGCACGGTTTGATCGCTCGCCAGAGCCTCTTTTACCAGGCGCGCTCCAGCAGCATATCCAATCAAGGGATTGAGTGCAGTTACAACGATAGCATTCTTCTCCAGCCAGCCCTCCGCCTTGGCGGGGTTGGCCTTTAAGCCGCGCACCAGCTTATCTGTAAAGGCATTTACTGCCCCGATAGTTACCTGCATCATTTCAAACAAATTGTGAGCAATAATTGGCATCATCACATTCAATTCAAGCTGTCCTGCCTGCGCTGCCAAGGCGATCGTGTGGTCGCAGCCCTGAACATGGAACATGGCCATGTTGAGCATTTCCGCCAGAACCGGGTTTACCTTACCTGGCATAATACTCGAGCCTGGTTGAACGGCTGGCAATCTAATTTCGTCCAAACCAGTTGCCGGGCCGGATGCCAATAAGCGAATATCATTGGCGACGCGTGTCAGGGTAATCGCCAGTGTGCGGATAGCAGCCGAGAAATTTGCCACATCAGCCATGGATTGCATGCTTTCGAACAAGTTATCGGATGTAGTTAGCTCCAAGCCAGTTAACTCTGACAGACATCGAACCATGCGAGCATGATATTCCGGGTGGGCATTCAGCCCACTCCCAGTAGCCGTCCCGCCAATCCCCAAACGTCGTAGCCCTTGCGCAGCGCGGGCAATTCGTTCTCCATCTCGCTCTACTGCCCTGGCATATGCGCCAAATTCCTGTCCCAGGCGTACAGGCACAGCATCCTGGAGATGAGTACGTCCAGATTTCACAATTGAGTCGAATTCTGCTGCCTTTTCAGCCAACGCAGCTGCTAGGTTCCCGACCGCCTTCAGTAGCTCATCCAATCGCCACAGGGCGCCTAAACGGATGGCAGTTGGGATCGTGTCATTCGTAGATTGCGCCATATTGACATGGTCATTGGGATTCACCTGGTACTCCCCTATTTGCCCCCCCAGGAGCTGGGTGGCGCGGTTAGCAATGACCTCGTTGACATTCATGTTGTGGCTGGTGCCGGCTCCAGCTTGAAATGGGTCTACAAGGAACTGATCGTCCCAACGCCCTTCCATGATCTCTGCAGCTGCCAGGATAATCGCCCGCGCGCGCGCTGCGTCGAGCAACCCCAGGTCTCTATTCACCTCCGCTGCAGCGCGCTTGATCGTCGCCATCGACCAGACGAACGCCCTCCACGGGCGTAAACCTGAGATCGGAAAATTCTCTACAGCTCGTTGCGTCTGAACACCATACAGGGCATTGCGTGGGACTTGCACCTCCCCCATTGAATCGCGCTCGATCCGGAATTCTGTTTCCACAACCAAACCTCCTCTTATTAGAATAGATAACAATAAACCAGGCAATCGCCTCCAATTTTACCCGTAATTGCTTGCCACTAGACGGTTTTTGCTCTAAAATGAACCCATCCTTATGTTAATCCATTCTGCTTCACAATTGCTCACACTGACAGGCGGCCCCCAGCGCGGCAAGGCACTCGGCAGCCTGGATATTATCCCCAACGGCGCAGTCCTGATCCAGGACGAAAAAATAATCGCTGTCGGAACAACTCCCGAATTATTAGCCGCTTATCCGGATGTTCCCACCCTGGATGCCGGGGGCAAAGTAGTCATGCCTGGCTTTGTGGACCCGCACACCCATGCGATCTGGGCCGGTGACCGCTCTGCCGAGTTTGAAATGCGCCTGCAGGGTAAAACCTATATGGAAATCCTGAATGCTGGCGGAGGCATTATCTCCAGCGTCAAGGCCACCCGTAGTGCATCTCTGGATAAACTTCTCAGCGAAACACGACCCCGCTTGTGGAGTATGTTCACCTGCGGCACCACGACTGCCGAGGTCAAGACAGGTTATGGCCTGCATACCGCCGCCGAGCTGCGCATGCTTCAAGCCCTGCTGGCCCTGGATGCCGAAGGACCGCTGGAGCTGGCGTTCACCTTCCTGGGAGCCCATGCAATCGCCCCTGAATTCCGTGGCGATCCCGACGGCTATACCGATCTGGTCTGCAATACGATGCTGCCGGTACTTAAGGACTGGTGGCCGCACCACGCGCCTTACCACGCCATGCCTTTTGTCGATGTCTTTTGCGAAACGGGCGTATTTAGCCTGGAGCAATCGCGCCGTATTCTAACCGCCGCCCGCGAGCTAGGCTTCCCGCTCAAAATCCATGCCGATGAATTTGATAATCTGGGAGGGGCACACCTGGCAGCCGAATTGGGAGCTGTATCCGCTGATCACCTGGTAAAAACCTCTCCCCAGGATATCCTCGCCCTGGCTTCCAGTGAAACCGTGGCTGTCGCGCTTCCCTGTACGCCGTTTGGTCTGGCCGAACAAGAATATACTCCTGCGAAAGCGTTCCTGGAAGCAGATGGCATCCTGGCATTAGCAACCGACCTGAATCCCGGTACTGCCTGGTGTGAAAATATGCAATTTGCTATTGCCCTGGCCTGCCGCTACATGAAACTGACCCCGGCCCAGGCAATCGCCGCTGCCACGATAAATTCCGCGGCGGCGATTGCACGTGACGAACAGATAGGCTCTCTTGATCCTGGCAAACAAGCCGACCTGATCATCTTAAGCGCGCCCGATTACCGTCATTTGGGATATCGGTTCGGCTCTAACCTGGTTCAAACCGTCATTAAAAAGGGCCGTGTGTACCCGGTCTGATCCTCTACCCCCAAAACATTATCCATATAGGTCAAAATAACACATGCCAACTCTTCAACAAGCGCAGGCCTGGTACCCCGGCGATGATCCAGTCCACGGATTCGACCATATCATGCGCGTACTCTGCCTGGCCGAACACCTGGCCGCATCAGAAAGAGCCGATCTCGAGATTGTTCGGGCGGCTGTCCTTTTACATGATGCCCAGGAAAGCCCCACCAGGCGTGCTGACCATCACCTGGCTTCTGCGGAATTTGCGCGCCAGGTCCTGCAATTCGAAAACTGGCCCGAAGAGCGCATTCGAGCCGTCCAGCATTGCATCCGCGCCCATCGCTTTCGCGATGATCGCGAACAGCCTCAAACCATGGAGGCTAAGGTGCTTTTTGATGCTGATAAGCTGGACGCAATCGGTGCAATGGGTGTGGCGCGCGCCATCGCCTATGCCATTAAGGCGGGAATGCCGTTCTATGCTCCTGCTTCACAGTGTTTTCAGGATACTGGAGTACTTGAACCAGACGAGCCACACAGCGCCTACCACGAATACCTGTTCAAACTAGAAAAAATCCGAGCGCGTATCTATACCTCTAGCGGGCGCGTCTTAGCTGCCGGCCGCCACGCCTTTATGCAATCCTTCTTCGAACAAATGCAAGCGGAGAACGTTGGTGAGCGCTGACAACACCTTGCAATTGTGTAGTGGCTAAATAGATTGAAGAGGATACAATTAGCGCATGTCTGTACCCTATGGCCCAATTCTCATTGCTGAAGATATTCCAAGTATCCTCGAATTACTCCAGGTGACCCTACAATTTAAAGGCTATCCAGTCATAACAGCTCATAACGGGCTGGAAGCCCTAAAGCGCGCAGAAATGGAGCATCCAGCGCTGGTCATTACGGATATCCTCATGCCCAAACTGGATGGGTACCAACTCACTCATCGATTACGCACCAACCCGAAGACCAGTCACATTCCAATCATTTTCCTCTCTGCCACTTATGTAACCCCTGAAGACAAAGATTTTGCGCTTAAACTTGGCGCTGCACGCTTTCTGGAAAAACCAGTGGACGCGGCCGAACTTTTACTCACCGTCGCGGAAGTGCTTACTATTGGACATAATTCAAATACGCCTCGCCCATTAGCCACACGCGAGTTTTATCGGGGATATAAGGCGCGTTTGGAGAGTAAGTTGCGCCATAAAAATGCTCAAATTGCGCGCACTGAACGCTTACTTGAGACTCTGCCAGAGATTCAGAAACCAGCTTTTAGGGCGCTGCTGGAAGAAACCTGTGATCAACGCAACCAGATCCAAGAAGAATTAGACCAATTATTCCGTCTTCAGGAACAATTTCCTCAAAAATAACGATCTTTATATCTGGAGCTATTTGTGATCCCCACCCTAGACGATCTTGAAACGATGGCGCGTCACGCCGGTGAAATCCTGCGCACGGGTTACAACCCTCGTCCAGGTACTGCTTCACGATTAGAGGTCAACTACAAAGGTCCAATTGACCTGGTCACAGATATTGACATGCAATCTGAGACCTACTTGTTAAACGAAATTAATCGCCGCTTCCCAGGTCACCGGATTATTTCTGAAGAAAATGGGCTGACCGAAGGTGATAAGGACGAGTTGTGGCTGGTTGATCCATTGGATGGCACGATCAATTTTGCCTATGGAATCCCGATGTTTTGCGTTTCACTGGCGTTTGTGCGAGCTGGGCAAGTACAACTTGGCGTAGTCTATGATCCCCTGCGCGATGAATGCTATACCGGTGAACGCGGCAAGGGTAGCTGGTTAAACGGAGAGCCTCTTAAAGTAGGCTCAGCACAAGACCTGAGCCGCAGCTTGTTGGTAACTGGCTTCCCCTACAATATTCGCACTGCCGCCAATAACAACTTAGGACACTATGCGGATTTCAGCCTGCGCAGTATGGGTGTACGTAGATTAGGTTCGGCGGCTCTGGACTTGTGTTATGTCGCAGCCAGGCGTTTTGATGGCTACTGGGAGATCAGCATCAATGCTTGGGATATTGCTGCCGGGATCTTAATCGCCGAAGAGGCAGGGGCTATCGTTACCAAAGTTGATGGTGATCCGCATGTTCTGGCTGCGCCACCATCCATTGTGGCAGCCAATCCGGTTATCCACCCCCAGATCCTGAAATTATTAAACGATAGACCTGCATCAAGCTCTGCGTAAGAGTCGATCCAGTTTCTGAAAGTCAACCCGCGCTGTCATATCCAGGCTCAGTGGCGTCAGGGATACCTTTTTTTCCACCCTAAGGACGTATACATCGGTATCTTTCGGGTCCAGGGAGGGATCGACCGCCTGCCGGTAACCCACCCTGGCAGGTTCGCCCCATTTCTCCCGGTCAGGGCGCACAGGTTCAAAATAGCGCGATGGGGATAACCGTGTAATCTCCCAGTCGGTTTTTGGGGTCGCGGTGATCGGAACATCTAGTTTCAATAAATGCACATCTGGAAGCATCTGCTTATCTAACAAGATACGGCCAAAAAACTGTGTAAAATAAGCCGCCGTTGAAAAATCGATTTCGTCTGAATAGGAGAGGTGATACTGCACATCAGTTTCTAGAGAAACCGCCAACGAGGGTATGCCCATCGCGGCTGCTTCCAATGCAGCCCCAACCGTCCCAGAAACTGTAATTCCATAACCTAAATTCTCGCCATAGTTGATGCCGGAAACCACCAGATCGGGCAAACTAGGCATCACTTCCAGGGTGCCGTGTAATACTGCCTGCGCCGGGGTACCACCTACTGCATGCGCCTCCCAAACCTGACCATTCACTTCCACCTGGCGAACATCAATTGCACCGTCCGATGTACTGGGCAGGCTGCGCCCTGCACCTGAATATTGTTCGCGCGGGGCAACGACATATACGTAGCCAAGCTCGCTTAGCGTTGCAGCCGCGGCCCACAAACCAGGCGACAAGATCCCATCATCATTGGTCAATAGTATTTGGGGTTTATCCATATTTCTCCACCAGAATGGTTATTCTATCGAATTTTTCTGGCTGCGATTACGCCAGATGCGCCCCAGGCTGGCTGTTAAGCTTAGCTCTTCTTTAATCTCGGGTAAAGCTAATTTAGCAGCCTGGTAACCACGTTGAGCAACTTCCGGTATATTTACATTATCCAGCAGCTCGATCTCATCCACATCCGGGCGGATGATTACCTCAGGATGGTCTAATTGCAGCTTAAATTGAGTCAGATGCCGGCTGCCAATATCCACTGACTTAATAAATATATTAAATGCCTGCGCCACTCGCAGGCGCGCTATTTGGCGCATTAATGGTTGCGTGCCGAGGAAGCTCAATCGCTCTGTGGGTTGAATCTTCTGCACAACTGGATTAGACAGGACAACCGCAACCACAGGCAACCTTGGAGCAAAGGTTCGTGCCACAGATACGGGAACAGGGTCAACCAGTCCACCATCTACCAGATAATATTCGCCAATCTCCTGGGGTGGAAAGACGCCTGGTACCGACATAGATGCCAGAATTGCATCCATAACACGTCCATCTTTTAGAATAACTTCTTGACCGGTATTGAAATCTGTGGCGATAGCAGCGAACGGAATACGGAGATCAGAAAATAACCGCTCACCGATCACTCCGCCCAACACTTCATAAATACCTGCCATGCCTAAAAGTGCAGGGCCATCTCCAGTTCGCCGGCTGTAAAGTTGGCTGAAATTTAAATCAATAAAATGATCGAGCATCTGGGCGGGACTCATTCCGGCTGCATAGATCGCCCCAATAATCCCCCCAATGCTGGTGCCAGCGATAGCGCGTATAGCATACCCGGCTTCCTCCAGGCATTGCAATACCCCAATGTGAGCTGCACCTTTTGCTCCGCCGCCGCCTAATGCGACCGTGATCTCCATCTTACCTCCGTGGCACCGGATAAGTTTATCATGGTCAAGTGCTTAAAAATAGACGCAGCAGTTTGTTTTTGATGTAATCTTTCTTTTGCCAACTTATCCTTTACAGCGCTCCAGATTTATTAAAGAACAAACCATTAGCTTTCGCCCGCTACCAAACGCACATACCAAATTCAAATAGAAAAATGCCCGTTGACAGATCGTTTTCTGTCTGTATAATTGGTTATAACATTATAACCAATTTGTGCATGGAGGACTTCCTTGTGATGATCCGTCCGTTAAACAAACACAAAGGTCCGCTCTACAGTCAGTTGTACTCCCGGTTGGCAGAACAGATTGCTTCAGGTGAACTAAAAGCTGGAGAGCAGCTACCTCCGGAGCGCGAACTGGCTGAATCTATGCATGTCAGCCGCATCACCGCCCGTCAAGCATTGGACGCTCTAGCAAAAAAGGGCCTCGTCTACCGTGAGCAAGGACGGGGCACCTTCGTCGCAGAACCCAAAATGCGCGGCTTGATCGGGTTCACCAGCTTCAGCGAAGATATGTGCCAGCGTGGCTTCAATCCAAGCTCACAGATCCTTGTCCAGGAGCTAACCCTGGTCAATGCTGAAGCCCAGAAAATTCTCAAGATGGATCCTGATGAGCTAGCCCTGCGCCTGGTGCGTGTCCGTATGGCTGATGAAAATCCAGTTGCCCTTCAGTCCGCTCTCATTCCACATCGTTTGTGCCCAAACCTGGAGTTTAAAGATCTCCATGACCAATCTCTATACTCAGTTTTACGGGAAGAATATGATATTCATCCCGCCTGGACCGAAGCGGAACTGGAAGCCCTCCCCACCACTGCTGAAGAGGCGCGCTTACTCCATCTAGAAAAAGGTGATCCAGTATTGATTGTGCGCGGCATCACCTATTCAGAAAATTTTGAAATCATTGAGTCGGTACGTACAGTCTACCGCGGTAAAGGTCTGGCCTTGTATATTGGACGCCAGAGAATATCAGCGCTCAACCCATAAAGGTTCATCCAAGAAGAGATCGCCCAACTGGGTGCATTGAAAGAATCTATGCAATCTGTTGTTTTCTTCGGCAAAAATGATATTCGCCTGACAGAATCGCCCGTACCAACACCAGGACGAGGTGATGTTCTCTTGAAAGTACTGCTGGCGGGCGTTTGTGCCACCGATCGCCATATCGTGGAGGGACATTTTTCTGTTCGTCCACCGCGCATCCTGGGCCATGAAATTGTAGGAGTGGTAGAAGCTGTTGGCCCGGGGGCCGCGCAAGAATGGCTCGGAAAATTATGTGGTGTACGTCCAGCTCGTTTTTGTGGCTCCTGCAGTATGTGCCAGATAGGTGAGCCCCAGCTGTGCAAGAATTTTGAATGTCTGGGGAATACCCGAGATGGCGGCTATGCAGAGTATACACTCGCTCAAACCGCGCAACTCGTCCACCTGGAGAATATAAAACCTGAAGCAGCCGTATGGCTGGAACCCCTGGCCTGCGTGCTCCAGGCCCTGGAAAAAATCGACG
>Ga0105095_10001191_pt1 | contig 13427 bp, 10 predicted proteins | sample PPLLak2March2015_2_FD_79180 | JGI IMG/M metagenome (GOLD analysis project Ga0105095, IMG submission 79180) | Freshwater sediment microbial communities from Prairie Pothole Lake near Jamestown, North Dakota, USA - PPLs Lake P8 Core (3) Depth... | ecosystem: Environmental > Aquatic > Freshwater >... | reverse complement strand
GCTTGTCCCGCAGGTGGAGCACCTCGCGGGCCAAGGCGCCGCAGGCGATCAGGGCCGTCTTCATCGGTGCCATCTGCGCCTCCTCGCCAGGATCACCCGCGCAGGCCGGCGGCGGAGAGTGCCTCGGCCATGGCGTGCAGATGCGCCGGGGTGCTGCCGCAGCAGGCGCCGACGATGCGCGCCCCGGCCCGAGCGGCAGCGACGGCGTGCTCCGCCATGACTTGCGGCCCAGCCCGGTAGACGGCCCTGCCGCCGACCAGCTCGGGTATGCCGGCGTTGGCCTTGGCCACCAGCAGCGCCTGCGGCGCGACGGCCCGCATCTTGCGCAAGACCTCCAGGACCTCGTCCGGCCCATTGCCGCAGTTCCCGCCGGCCGCGTCGGCGCCCCAGCCAAGCACCGCCTCCACGGCCTTCTCGGGCGAGACACCCATCATGGTGAAACCGCGCGTGTCGAAGGTCATCGTGGTGATCATCGGGCGACCGGGCGCCGCCTGCTGCACGCCGAGCATGGCGGCATGCATCTCCTCCAGGCTGGCCATGGTCTCGATCCAGAACAGATCCACCCCGGCCTCAGCCAGGGTGGCTGCCTGCTGGGCGAAGCCGGCGGTCAGATCTTCGAAAGTCAATGACCCCAGCGGGGCGAGCATGCCGCCGCTCGGCCCGATATCGCCTGCGACCAGAGCGCTCCCGCCGGCGGCCTCGATCGCCTTGCGGGCGATCGCCACCCCGGCCCGGTTGAGCTCGGCCACGCGTGGTTCCAGGCCGTGCAGCTCCAGGCGGAAGCGGGTGCCGCCGAACGTGTTGGTCAGGATGATCTGGGCTCCGGCCTGCACGTAGTCGCGCTGGATCGTCTCGACCCGGTCAGGATGCTCCACGTTCCACGACTCGGGCGGGCTGCCGAACTCCAGCCCGGCCTCGAACAGCATGGTGCCCATGGCGCCGTCCGCCAGGATCACCCCGGGTTGACGGAGCAGTTCTTGCCAGTCCCCCATGTGCGCCTCCTCTCTCAGGCCTTATTGCGCCGGATGGCGATCAACTTCTTGGCCGTCTCGACCGCAACGGCCGCATCGCGGCAGTAGGCGTCCGCCTCGATCTCCTCGGCGAAAGCGGCGTTCAACGGTGCGCCGCCGACCAACACGATCAGATCCTGCCGCAGGCCGGCTTCCTTGAGCGCCTTGATCACCACGCCCATGTACGGCATCGTGGTGGTGAGCAGCGCGCTCATGCCCACGATGTCGGGATTGTGTTCGCGCACCGCCGCCAGGAACTTGTCCGAGTCGTTGTTGATCCCCAGGTTGACCACCTTGAAGCCGGCGCCTTCCATCATCATGGCGACCAGGTTCTTGCCGATATCATGGATATCGCCCTTGACCGTACCGATGACCAGCGTGCCGACCTGCGGGGCGCCGGTCTCGGCCAGGAGGGGGCGCAGGATCTCCATGCCGGACTTCATCGCCTTGGCGGCCATGAGGACCTCGGGGACGAACAGTACCCCGTCGCGAAAATCGACGCCGACGACATCCATCCCCGCCACCAGGGCCTTGGTGAGAATGTCGTAGGGGGTCATCCCGCGGCGCAGCAGCTCGTGGGTGCCGGCTGCAACTTCCTCGGCCAGGCCGTCATACAGGTCGTCATGGATCTGCTGCATGACTTCGTCGGTCCCCAGCTTGGTCAGGTCGATATCCTCGCCCATGCTTTCCTCGTCTACCCAGGTTTTGAGTTGCGCCGCCGGTCGCGGCGAGGCGCTGCGCTTCCCGATTGCGGCAGGACGCCCTGCAGGTGAGGGAAGGTGTCCACGGCATGCGGCAGCGCCATCGCCTCGACAAAGGCCTGCTGGAATCCGGGGTCGGTGGCGGTCTGAACGTGCTCAACCCAGCGCGCCAGGCGGGCCGCCTCCCGGCGCTGGTGGCGGTTGAGCAGTGCGATGCGGGCGCCGTCGCCGGCGGCATTGCCGACGGCCCGAACCCGCGAGAGATCGCAGTCCGGGATCATGCCCAGGACCATGGCGTGCAGCGGATCGATGTAGCTCCCGAACGCGCCGGCGAGCGCGATTCGATCGAGGCGCTCCACGCCCAGGTGCGCCATCAGCAGCCGGATGCCGGCGTACAGGGCGCCCTTGGCCAGCTGGATGGCGCGCACGTCGTTCTGTGTGACGACGATCTCCTTGCCGGTGGCCGTCTGCGAAGAATCTGCCAGCACATAGGCGGCGGCGCGCCCGTGCGCGCGGATGCGCGGGCTGCGCTGTGCGCCGTCTTCGGCGAAGCGGCCGTCGGCTCGCAGGACCCCGGTCAGGTACATCTGTGCCACGACCTCGATGATACCGCTTCCGCAGATGCCCGTGGGCCGGGCGGCGGCGGGCAGGTCCGCGGCCGAGGCCTCGATCCAGTCGGCGTGGCCGATCACCCGGTAGCGCGGTTCGAGCGTGGCGGGATCGATGCGCACGCGTTCGATCGCCCCCGGCGCCGCCCGCTGGCCGTGAGTGATCTGCGCCCCCTCGAAGGCCGGACCGGTGGGGCTCGAGGCGCACAGCAGCCGGCTGTGGTTGCCGAGCGACATCTCGGCGTTGGTGCCGACGTCGACGACCAGCGCCAGTTCAGCCTGCGCCTGGGGCGCCTCGGCCAGCAGGACGCCGACGTGGTCGGCGCCGACATGCCCGGCGATGCACGGCAGCGTGTGCACGCGGGCCGACGGGGCAAACGACAGCCCGAGGTCGCGCGCCCGCAGATCGACCGGGCCCGAGGCGGCCAGGGCGAATGGCGCCCCGCCTAACTCGACCGGGTCGATCCCCAGCAGCAGGTGAATCATGATCGTGTTGCCCACCAGGACCGCGTCGAGGATGCACTCCGGCGTCTGTGCGATCCGGGCGCAGGCCTTTTCGGCCAGCTCGGAGACCGCCCGCAGGGCAGCACGATGCATGCGCTCGACGCCTTGAGGTTCCATCATGCCGTAGGAGACGCGGCTCATCAGGTCTTCGCCGTAGCGGACCTGCGGATTCATCATCGCTTCGGTGGCCGCCACCGCTCCGGTGCGCAGGTCGCACAGGTGGGCAACAATGGTCGTCGAGCCGATGTCGACCGCCAGGCCGTACAGCCCCTCGCGATAGCCCGGCAACACCCGCACGACCTCCTGCTCTTGCCACACAGCCACGGTCAGGCCGCGCCGGCCGCTGGCCAGGTGCGCCGCCCGATCGCGCAGTGCCGGCTGCAGGCGGCGCAGCGTCATGATGTCGATCGCCAGTCCCCGCAACGACCACTGCTCGGCCAGCGCCGCCTCAAGCCTCTCCCAATCGCCCCGGTCATCGCCCAGGTCGGCCGAATCGACCTCGACATACACCTGCCGGATGGCGGGCTGAACGTCGATGACCCGCTCGGTGGCGGCCTTGGCGACGATCTGCTTGCGCGCCTGACTCTCTTCGGGGACCGAGATGAGCAGATCGCCGATGACTTGGGCGGCGCATGCCAGGCGGCGCGCGCCCAGGCCGTTTTGAGCAGCATAGGCGGCCTCGACCTCCCCAGGCGCGCTGAGATGATCGGCGGACGAGGTCAGGCCGTGCTTGGGGAAGTTGCCCTCTTCGACGATCACCTGGCACTTGCCGCAGGTCTGTCGCCCGCCGCAGATCGATTCGAGGTCCACGCCCAGGGCGCGGCAGGCATCCAGCAGGTTGCTCCCGTGCGCGACCTGTCCGCGCCGCCCGGAGGGAAGCAGAACGACCTGATGTTGGGCGACCTGCGTTTGCGCCATTTCGCGACTCAACCCAGCAGACCGATCATGCCCACGCCGGCGGCGATCATCAGCGATCCGACGATGCGCATCGCCGAGCGGCTCTCCTTCAAGACGAAGACGCCGTAGGCGGCGCCCAGCACGACGCTGAACTCACGCACGGCGCCGGCATACGAAGCCGGGGTGCCGAACTGCATCGCCAACAGGACGATGCCATACGCTCCCAGCGTCATCAACCCGGCCAGGACCGTGGCCAGGGGCGAGGCGCGCAGTTCCTGCCGCAGCCCGCTCCAGCCGACCTCGCGCAGCGTGAAGGGCGTCACCCACAGTGTGGTGATCCCCAAGGCGATATAGGTATACAGCAGGGGCGGCACCAGTGAGATACCGATCTTGTCGATGGCGGTATACAGCGAAGTGCTCAGCCCGGCCAGGAGCGCCCAGCGCGGACCGGCCTGGCGCAGGGAGCGCAGCGGTTCGCGCCAGGCGCCCAGGCGGGGCAGGTTGATGACATACAGGCCGGCGGCGATGGTGATCACCCCGGCGATTCCGCCGGCCGAGATCGGCTCGCGCAGGAGCAGCGCCGACCAGATCAGTAGCAGCGCCGGGGCGGTGCCGCGCGCCAGCGGGTAGACAACCGACAGATCCGCGCCGCGGTAGGCCTTGGCGATCGCCAGGAAGTAGGCGGCCTCGAACACCGAGCTGAGCAGCATGATCCCGACAGCCAGCAGCGGGAGCGGCCGGCCGAAGATGAACAGGATCGGCGAGAAGAGCACCATCGCCCAGACCAGCATCCACCACACGAACGACGCACGATCGTGTGCCTTCTTCAGCCCGACATGCACGATGACATGCATGCAGGCCGAACCGAGGATGAGGAGCAGGTTGGCGAGACTCATCGACTCTTCGGCCGCGCCTCGGCAGCTCAGGCCCTGAGGTGTGTTCCTTCTGCGTCATAGAGGACATCCGCGGCGACCTCGGCTTTGACCAGCTCGCCCATGACGTCCACGTCCAGCTGCGTACCGACTTTGGCCAGCTCGATCGGCAGGTACGCGTAGCCGATATTCTTCTTTACGGTGTAGCCGTAGCCTCCGCTGCGCAGTCGACCCAGAACGTTGCCCTTGTGCTGCACGGCTTCGCCGCCGTAGATGGTCAGGTAGTCACTGCCGCCGATGGTCAGCGTCGCCAGCCGCTGTGAGATGCCCTCCTGCTTGGCTTTCTGCAGCGCGGCGCGCCCGACAAAATCGCCCTTCTTCAGGCGGACACAGAAGCCCAGACCGGCTTCGTAGGGATTCTCGAGCATGGTCACGTCGGCGCTGTAGTACCTGTAGCCCTTCTCCAGGCGCAGGGAGTCAAGCACCTTGTAGCCGCCGGGCTGCAGGCCGTGCGGCTTGCCGGCGGCCGCCAGCGCATCCCAGACCGGCGTCGCCCAGGCCGGGTCCATGTACAGCTCCCAGCCGAGCTCGCCGACGTAGGTGACACGCTGCGCCAGGACCGGCGCCCCGCCGATATCGATCGACCTGGCGGTCATGTAGGGCAGGGCGGCATTGGACACGTCGTCCGCCGTGACCGCCTGCAGGACCAGGCGCGCCTTGGGCCCCCAGATGCCCAGGCAGGTCAGCTCCTCGGTGACGTCCCGCAGGGCCAGCGGGGCATCTTCAGGGCGAATGTGCGCCCGAATCCAGCCGAGGTCATTGTCGATGAACCCGGCGCCGGTCACCAGGCGGAAGCGGTCGCGGGCCAGGCGCGTGATGGTGAGATCGGCCACCACGCCGCCGCGGTCGTTGAGGAGCTGGGTGTAGATCACCGCCATGTCGGGCCGGTCCAGGTCGTTGTCGGCCAGGCGCTGGAGAAGCGCCAGGGCGCCCGGGCCGGAGACCTCGATCTTGCCGAAGGAGGACATGTCGATCAGGCCGACGCGCTCGCGGAAGGCCTGGTGCTCCTGGCCGATGCGCTCAAAGTAGGGCGGCCTGGTGTAGCCGAACTCGCGCTGGTCGGCGCCGGCGCGCCGCCAGGGCCGATCGGGTTCGAAGTACTCCGGCCGCTCCCAGCCGTTCTTCTTGCCGAAGACGCAGCCCAGGTCCTGCAGGCGGTGGTGCACGGCGCTGACGCGCTTCGGCCGGGCGAACTCGTCCTGATCGAAGGGATAGCGCAGCCGGTAGTAGTACTTGTAACACTCACGCGCCATCTCGGCTGCGTACAGCGGGTCGCGGTAGACCGGGCCGAAGCGCCAGGCGCGGTAGCCGTACACGTCGACCGAGGTCTCGCCGCTGGTGATCCACTCGGCCATCACCTGGCCGATCCCGCCGCCGCCGCCGAAACCGTTCAGCGACAGGCCGGCGGCCATCCAGAAGCCGTGCAGCCCGGGCATCGGGCCGAGCAATGGATTCGCGTCGGGGGTCAGGGCGTCCGGGTGGCAGATCAGGCGGACGATCTCGGCCCGGTCGAGGAAAGGGAAGCGCCGGATGGCGCCCTCCATCAGCTGCTCGAAGCGGCTGTAATCAGCCGGAAGCGAGCGGGCATTGTGCTCCCAGGGTACGCCGTCGACCCAGCGGGCGACGGGGTTGGGCTCGTAGCCGCCGAAGACGACGCCGCCCGATTCGGATCGGCCGTAGACCAGGTTGTCCGGATCGCGGAAGCAGGGCATCTCGCTGGGCAGCTCGTGGCCGGGGACGGCCTTCAAGGCGACGTGCTGGTGATCGATCGGGGTGGACGGCACCCAGGCCCCGACCATGGCCGCCACCTGCGGCGCCCAGATGCCGGCGGCGTTGATGACCAGCTCGGTGCGGATCTCGCCCTGGCTGGTCAGGACCTTGCGCACCTCGCGCTGCGGCGAGAGCTCGATGCCCGTCACCATGGTGTCGGTGTAGATCTTGGCGCCCAGATCGCGCGCCGCTTTGGCCACAGCGTGGGTAGCGCTGTGCGGGTCGAGGTGACCGTCGCGAGGGATGTATACCGCCCCGTACAGGTTCTCGCTCGTGATGGCCGGCATCAGGCGCAGCGCCTCTTTGGCTGAGATGACCTCGGCCTCCAGGCCGATACCGTGAGCGCGGCTGACGGCGCGCTGCAGGTCTTTGAGCTGGTCGGGGCTGGCGGCGATGCGCAGGCTGCCGACGTGTGAGAAGACGCCCAGCTGGCTGTACAGGTCGATGCTGTACTTGCGGAAGCGCATCATCGTCGGCGAGACGTTGAACATCGTCACCAGGCCGGCCGCCTGGCAGGTTGAACCGCTGGTGATCTCATGCTTCTCGAGAAGGACGACATCGGTCCAGCCGGCCTTGGCCAGGTGATAGAGAATGCTGCAGCCGGTGATACCGCCGCCGATGATGACAACCCGGGCCTGGTCTTTCATGGGATGCTCCTTGAGGTCTTGATGGCGGTCGTCCCTGTGCTCTTCGTCGGGCGGATCAGGACTCGCCTGCGACGCCCTGGCGGTGCCGGCGGCGTTCCTCGCGCGTGCGCCGCGTGGGCGCGGCGCCGGCCGGGCGCGTCCAGCCCGCCGGCGGCTCGAGCGTGCCGGCAACCATGTCTTTGAACTCGGCCCGGATGCGGGCATCGACCTCGGGCGAGAAGCCGGCCGGGTTATCGCGCGTCAGGATGTCCCGCACGCGCTGCATGGCATGGGCCTGTGAGTCGAGGGCGCCGCGCTCGATCCACAGCTGGCGTGGGTCGCGGTCGGCGATCTCGGGCAGGAAGCCGGTAGTGCGCATGCGCTCGACCGTGTGCGGCTGGTCCATGAACATGCCGGTCGGGCCGACTCGGGCGATCAGATCCAGAGCCAGGTTGTCCTCGCTGTACTCCAGGCCGCGCTTGACCTTCTTCAGCATCTGGGCGATCTCGTCGTCGATGACCGCCTTGGCGAAATCGAACGACATGAGCGAATCGAGCAGCCCGGCCATGTTGAACATATCCACGCCACCCAGCAGCCCGGCCACGGTCGACATGCCGGTCTCGTAGCCGGACTGGGCATCGTTGACCTTGGCATTGGTCAGGCCGATGTAGCCGCCGTTGGGGACGTTGTAGAAACGCGCCATCTGCGCCACGCCCATCATCAGAATGCCGGTTTCGATCGCGCCGGGGGCGTAAGCGCCGCTGCGCGTGTCGGCCACGGTGGGCAGGCTGGCGTAGATGGTCGGCTTGCCCGGGTCGATCATCTGCTCCAGCACGGCCGCCGCCAGGAACTCGGCATTGCCCTGCGTCAGTGTGCCCATCAGGGTCAGCGGGGCGGTCAGACCAGCATTGGGGACGATGGTGGCGTAGCAGGGCAGCTTGAGTTCGGTGAAGGTGATCAGGTTCTCGGTCGAGTCGAAATCCATCGTCAGCGGCGAGACGACCGGGCAGTAGTGATGCGTGATGAAAGGGTGCTCGCGATAGGCCGATTCACTCCCGGCGATCAGGTGGGCCAGGCGCAGGATCTTCTCGGTGTCCTCCGGCGGGCCGGAACCGCGCACCGGCTTGAGGCAGTACTTCAGCGCAACGTAGAAGCGCGTGGCGCTGAACAGCCCGGGCGGGGCGTCTTCGGCCAGGGTCGAGATCGAGAAGACGTCGTAGCCGGGAAGCTCGTTGACCGTGTGGGCGATGCGGGCCAGGTCAGCCGAGGTCGCCCGGCGCTCGTGGCCGCTGACCGGGTCAACGATGTTGGGGGCCGAACTGCCGGTGACGATGACCGGGGCGTCGTCGGGCAGGGTCTTGTCGAAGCGAGGGTCGCGGCCGCGGAAGGTGAACTTGGGCGGGATCGAGGCTCGGAACTGCTCGACCACCGCGCGCGGGAAACGCACCACTTGTGTCTCTGCCTCCACCTGGCAGCCATGCCGGGCGAAGATGGCCCGGGCTCTCTCGTTGCGAACCAGGAGGCCCACCTGCTCGAGGATCTCGAGCGAAGCCTGGTGGACCCGTTCGACCTGCGCTTGGGTGAGAAGGTTGGCGTAGCTGGCGAGCATGCGACCTCATCCTTGGCCGACCCGGGCGGGTGCGGCAGCGTGAAGTTGAAACCGTCCTCGATCAAGCTTCCCAGGGGGCGCTCTCGGTGACAAAGCGGAAGCGGTCCCCGCGGTAAAGATCGCGCCCGTGTTCGACCGGTTCGTTGGCATGGTCGAACGATAGGCGGCGCTCGAGCATCAGCGGTGCGCCGGCGGGGAGGCCCAGCAGCTCCGCTTCGAAGTCCGTTGCCAGCACCGGCTCCAGGCTCTGCCGCGCCCGGCTGAAGCGGATGCCGTATTCCGTCTCCATGATCTCGTACACCGAGCGTCCCTCGAGGTCGTGCCCGGTCAGTCCCGGGAAGCGGCGAACCGAGATCGTGTAGCGTTCCAGCAGTACCGGTTCCTGGTTGACCGAACGGCAGCGAAGCACGACATACACCGGGGCGGCGACGGGGATCTTGAGCTCGGCCGCCAGCGAAGCCTCGACCGGCCGCTCCTCGACCGAGACCAGGCGAACGGTCGGGACCAGGCCGCGGCGGCGCATGCCGCGATTGAAGGACACCAGCTGCCCGGCCTGCCGCTCGTATTTGGGTTCGGAGACGAAGGTGCCCTTCCCTTGATGGCGGGTGAGGAGCCCCTGGCTTTGCAGAACCCACAGGGCACGGCGCAGCGTCAGCCGATTAACCCCGAGCATCTCGCTCAACTCCCGCTCGGCGGGCAGGCGGTCGCCCGGGGCCAGGTCACCCGACTCGATTCGGTCAAGCAGCCCCTCAGCGATCTGGACGTACAGGGGCGCAGCGGCCAGGAGTCGATTGGTGGGTGCATCCGCCGTGGACATCGGCAGGCCTCCCCGCGAGCGAGACGAGACCCAAGTGGATGAGAAGTGGCGTAATGGTATATACCATTACTCCCATGACGATACCACGGAAAAATGGGTCCGGCAAGCAGGAGTCTGAGGGACTGGGCGCCCAACAGGAAGCCGGCGGCGGCTAGGCAGCGGCGACCTGAAAGAACCGGTCCAGCGGCAGGCTGACAGGCTTGCCCTGGGTCACAACCTCAGCCAGGTGCTGCAGGAGCGGCAGGCCGCTGGGCTGAAGCAAACCCCGCCGCTCCATGTTCGGCAGGGCCCGCGCCAGGAGGCGCAGGACCTCGGCCGACTCCAGCGTCACCCCTTCCAGGCGCGCCAGGGCCGGCTCGATCGGCAGGCCGCTGCCCAGCAGCCGGCCGAGCAGGACGGAGCGGCCACCCTGCACGGTGACGAACAGGTCGCCGATCCCAGGCAGGCCGTGGACCGAGCGCGGGTCGCCGCCCAGCGCCTGCACCAGGGTGGCCATTTCCATCCCGGCCTGGGCGAAGAGGGCCGCGCACAGATTGTGCATAGCTGCCCCGGCGGCGTCGGGGCCGCCGGCAGCCTCGAGGATCCCCAGCGCCAGCGCGACCCCCAGGGTGTAGCCGTTCTTGAGCGCCACACACGCTTCGACGCCGACGACGTCGGTCGAGGTCCAGACATGGTAGTACTCGGTGTGGAGCATGCCGGCCAGGTGTTCGAGCAAGGCGGCATCGTGACCGGTGAACACGACGCAGGTCTGTCGGCGCCCGGCGAGCTCCCCGGCGATGCACGGGCCGCCGACAGCCGCCCAGGGGACGCGGCCGCGCAGCCGCTCCGGCAGGCGCCGCTCGACCAGGTCGGGCAGGAGGCAGGGCAACCCGTCATCGTCCAATCCCAGGCCCTTGGTAATCGATAGCAGTGGGCGGCCGGGTACGAGACGGGGGCCGACCGTTGCCGCGAACCATTCGACGCCCGGCGAGCTGACGCCCTGAACGATCAGGTCGGCGCCGTCGAGCGCCTCCTCGAGCAGCTCGATCGGATAGGGCCGAACGCCCTCGGGCAGTGGCCGTTGGAGGTTGGGATGACGTCCGTCCCTCAGGCAGGCCCGGATGATGTCGTGGTCGAGGGGTGTGCCCACCAGCCGGACCCGATGGCCGCGATCGGTCAGCGGCCAGGCGAGCGCGCTGCCCATGTAGCCGGCGCCGACGATCGTCACCGTGCTCACCCTGCACCTCCTCGCACTCGCGGACGAATCGATCGTCCCTTCGGCGGTGTCTCTGGAAACAAACGGGGCACGGAAGGCCGTGCCCCGTTCGGGGGTGCCTCACTGAACGAGGCGACTCAGGAACTGGGCAGGACCCAGGAGCCGTCGGCCGGGAAGGAGACGATCGTCGTGTCGCCCATCTTCGGCAGGACGTTCCCGCGCTCATTGAGCACGTCGAGAGTCAGGATCGCATCGCTGACCCGCACCAGGATGCGGATGATCGAGCCCAGAAAGGCGACGTTGTCGACCTTGCCGGTCAGCTGGTTCTCACCCTGGATGGCGCCCAGGTGAAGCTGCTCCGGACGCAGCATCAGCGTCAGCTCGCCTTCCTTGCGCTCGATGGTCGCAGCAGTCTTCAGGCGCTGGCCCTTGTGCTCGAGCAGTCCGGCTGCGGCGTCGGCGACCGTGCAGCGCAGCTGGTTGAGCGTGCCGACAAAGCCGGCCACGAAGGGCGTGGCCGGGTAGTTGTAGATCTCATACGGCGCCCCGACCTGCTCCATCTTGCCGGCGTTCATGACCACCACCCGGTCGGAGATTGACAGCGCCTCTTCCTGGTCATGGGTGACGTAGATGGTGGTGATGCCCATGCGCTGCTGGATGCGGCGGATCTCGGTGCGCAGCTCGACGCGGATCTTGGCGTCCAGTGCGGAGAGCGGTTCATCGAGGAGAAGAACTTGCGGATGGATAGCCAGGGCTCGCGCCAGAGCGACGCGTTGCTGCTGTCCACCGGAGAGCTGGTACGGGTAGCGATCACCCAGCTTCGGCATCTGGATCAGCTCGAGCATCTCCTTGACGCGCTGGGCGGTCTCCTCCTTGGGTTTCTTGGCGATCTTCAGGCCGAAACCGATGTTGTTACCGACGGTCATGTTGGGGAACAGGGCGTAGGCCTGAAAGACCATGCCGACGTCGCGCTGGTTGGGCGCCTTGTTGGTGATGTCCTGCCCGCTGAGCACGACCGTACCTTCGCTGGGCACCTCGAAGCCGGCCACCATGCGCAGCGTGGTGGTCTTTCCGCAGCCGCTCGGTCCGAGGAACGAGACCAGCTCGCCCTTCTCGACGTGCAGGTCAAAGTCATGCACGGCCGGCGTATCTGCGTAAGTCTTGCCCGCGTGATTGATGTCCAGGAATGCCATCGTTGCCTCGTTGTCCTAGCGGGCGCCGCCGACTTGCACCTGCGCGCCGCGGGCGCCGCGCCCGAGCCACTGGATCAGCATGATTGAACCCCAGGTGATGAGGAAGCTCATGACCGAGACCGCCTGGGGCGTATAGGCCCGCATGGCGCCGATCTCCTCCATGTATGGGCCGAACGCTGGCCACTGCAACAAGGCGGCAAAAGTGAACTCGCCCATCACGATGGCGAAGGTCAGGAAGATGCCGCTCAACAGGGCGACACGCAGGTTAGGGAAGACCACGTCCTTCAGGATGGTCCCCCAGCTTGCGCCCAGGCTCTGCGCCGCCTCGGTCAGCGTGCGGATGTCGACCGCGCGCAGCCCGCTGTCCACGGATCGGTACATGTAGGGCAGCGAGAGCACCACGTAGCCGGCGATGAGCGCCGCCGGCGTGGTGGTCAGCACGAGCGGGGGACGTCCATACAACCGGATCAAGCCGAAGGTCAACACGACGGCCGGCACGACGAAGGGCATCAGTGTCACAAACTCGACATACGGTCGGACCTTGGGCAGCCGCAGCTGGACCCAGTAGGCGGTCGGCACGACCAGCAGCAGGCTGATGACGATCGTCAGCGTCGCCCACAACAGCGAGTAGCCGAAAGATCGGAAGAACTGCGGGTCCTGAAACGCCACCCGGTAGGCCTCGAACGAATACGTGTCCTTGATCATCCGCAAGCTGAACTCGACCGTGGCGATCAGCGGGATGAAGAAGTACAGGACGCCGATGATGAACCAGATCCAGGACCAGACCGGGAAGCGCCTCATCGCAGCCACCTCGCCGCCCGTCTCTGAGACCACATGTAGATAACCATGACCAGCGACATAATGACGATCATGCCCAACGCCATGGCGTTGCCCAGGCCGGGGTTGTAGAGCACATCGCCCTGGATCTGGGCGCCGATGACGATTGGGACCAGATTGAGGAAGGAGCCGGTGAAGGCGTAGGCCGTGGCGTAGGCGCCGAAGGCGTTGCCGAAGAGCAGGATCGACGTTCCCAGCAGCGTCGGCGCCAGGATCGGCAGCGCTACGTGGCGCCAGTAGTCGAGGGTCGAACCACCCAGATTCTCGCAGGCCTCTTTCCACTCGCGGCGCAGGCCGTCCAGCGCCGGCGCCATGATCAGCACCATCAGGGGGAACTGAAAGTACATGTAGACGATGCTCAGGCCCCAGAAGCTGTAAATCGTGAAGCCGCCGGCGTGAATGTCGATTCCGGTGGCGCTCTCGATCAGGCGCGTGACCAGGCCGGCGTTGCCCATGGTGGCGATGAAAGCGAAGGCCAGCGGCACGCCGGCGAAGTTGGAGGCCACGCCCGAGAACGTGAGCAAGAACGAACGCAAGAAGCGCGGCAATCCGCCCAGGATGACGGCGTAGGCCAGCAGGAAGCCGAAGAAGGCCCCGCCCAGCGCGGTGGTCAGGCTGATCTGCAGGCTGAGCCGGTAGGCGTTGCGGATATCGCTCTTCTGGAAAATGTCGAGGATGTTCTGGAACGTCCACGTGCCGCCCGGGCCCTCGAAGCTGCGGATGAAGAT
>Ga0105095_10001188_pt1 | contig 13438 bp, 9 predicted proteins | sample PPLLak2March2015_2_FD_79180 | JGI IMG/M metagenome (GOLD analysis project Ga0105095, IMG submission 79180) | Freshwater sediment microbial communities from Prairie Pothole Lake near Jamestown, North Dakota, USA - PPLs Lake P8 Core (3) Depth... | ecosystem: Environmental > Aquatic > Freshwater >... | reverse complement strand
TCGTCGACACGCGCTGGCGGAAGACGGAGCTCGTCGTGGCCCGCATCGAGGGCGGCGTCGAAGCGGAGAAGTTCGTCCTCATCGGCGGGCACATCGATTCGTGGCACGAGGGAGTCACCGACAACGCGACGGGAAACGCGGCGATGCTGGAGGCGACTCGCCTTCTCCATGGGAGCCGGGAGGCGCTCCGGAGGAGCGTTCGCGTCGCCTGGTGGCCGGGTCACTCGCCGGGCCGGTACGCCGGCTCCGCCTGGTACGCCGACCACTTCCTCTCGGATCTGAGGCGGAATGCCGTGGCTCACATCAACATCGACTCCATCGGGACCCGGAGCGCAACCCGCTACTCGGCGACGCACATGGCGGAGCTCGAGCGCTTCAACCTCGATCTCATCCGGGCGAAGACCGGACAGGAGCCCAAGGGCTCGCGGCCGGGGAAAGTCGCCGACGAGTCCTTCGTCGGTCTCGGAATCCCGAGCGTGCGGTTCTCGAAGTCGATTCCCGAGGGGTCTCCCGATCGCGGGGTCGCCGACGGGAGCGGCGGCTCCTGGTGGTGGCACTCGCGCGAGGACAGCCGCGACAAGGTGGATATCGATCTTCTCGTCGAAGAGACGGATCTCCTCGTGGCGCTGACCCAGGGCCTCGCGAGCCCGGCGCTTCTCCCGTACGACTTCCGGGCGACGGCGAAGGAGATGAAAGAAAAGCTCGAGGCGATCGAGCAATACGATACGCGGAATCTCCTCTCGCTCGTAGAGCGTTTCGCGGCGAAGGCCGAGGCCCTCTCTTCGATGGCGTCGACGACCACCGATCCGCCGGCGTTCAACGACGGGCTCATCCGCATCAGCCGCGCGCTCAATTCCGTTTACTACAGCCGAAGCGGTCCCTACGACCAGGACGCGAACGAGCTCATCCCCCGATTCCCCGGGCTCGCGATCGCGTCCGAGCTCTCGACGCTCGATCGGAAGGCGGACGAGGCGCGGTTCCTGGAGACCCGTCTGAAACGGGAGGAGAACAGAGTGGAGGAGGCGCTTCGGGAAGCGCTCCAGGTCGCTTCGGCGCTGACCGGATCGAGGGAGCGGTGAGGGAGCGGACCAGTTCTACTTGCCCTGCTTCTCCATCGCTTTGCGCAAGGTATCTGCGAGGGAGCCGAATCCGCCGGCCTGGGCCTGGGCGGCGTCCTGAGTCGCCCTGTACTCTCGCGCCTCCTGCTTCTCGGTTGCTTCCTTCAGGGCTTTGCGGCTCAAGCGAATCCGGCGGCCGTCGACGTCGAGGACCAAGACCTCGACCTCGCTTCCCACGGGAAAGAGCTTGCGGAGGTCAGAATCCCGCTCCGCTCCGGTCTCTTCGAGCGGCATGAGCCCGGTGCTGCCTGGCTTGAGGAATACGAAAACGCCGTAGCTCTCGTGACGCTCGACCTTGCCGACGAGCCGCGCACCGGGTTTTATCGTCTGGGCGCTCTCCGCCCTCGCCGTGCCTTTCTCGACGAGCGCGACGCCGATCCTCTTGCGCTCGGGCTCGATGCTCAGGATCTCGACGGCCACGGGCTCGCCCGCCGGCACCAGCGCTTTCCAGCCGTCGGCTTTTCCCGTCGGCGGGAACGTGGATACGTGCGCGAGGCCTTCGATGCCGGGCGCGAGCTCGATGAAGGCGCCGAAGTCCGCCAAGCGGGTGACGTTCCCCATCAGCACCTGACCTACCTCGAACGTGCTCGCGACCGAGGACCAGGGGTCCGCCGAAAGCTGCTTCAGCCCGAGCGAAATCTTCCCCTTCTCCTCGTCCACATGAAGGACCTTGACTTCGATCTCGTCTCCCGGCCGCACCACGGAGGTGGGATCCGCAACCCGGGACCAGCCCATTTCGGAGACGTGCAGAAGGCCCTGAATCCCGCCTCCGAGATCCACGAAGGCGCCGTAGTCGCGCACCGACGCCACCCGTCCACGGAGGACGGCATCCTTCACGATGAGCTTCTTGACCTCTTCCGCCCGTGCCTGTTCCTCTTCCTCGAGGAGCGCCCGTCTCGACACGACGATGTTCTTGCCGTCCCCTTTGTACTCGACGACGCGGAAGAGGTAGACCTTGCCCTGATGAATCGCGGGATCCTCGGTGTACGTCGTCCCGATCTGCGAGATGGGGCAGAAGGCTCGCTGCCCCGAGAATCGAACCTCGTATCCGCCCTTGATGACCGCCTCGACGCGGCCCTCGACGGGAAGGCCGGATTCGTACGCATCCCTGAGCGCCTCCCGCGTCGCGGCATGCCGGGCGAGCTTGTGGGAGAGCTTCAACCCGCCGGCGGTCGAGACCACGATCGCCTTGACGGTATCGCCTACAGAAACCGTTATCCTGCCGTCGGGATCGGTCAGCTCCGCGAGCTCGATCGTCGCCTCGCCCTTCCCGCCGACATCCACGAAGGCCACGTCGGCGCCAAGGGCGACGACCTTGCCGGCGATCTCGTCGCCCTCCCGGAAGCGCTTTGGCTGGAGGGACTCCTCCAGCATTCGCGCGAAGTCTTCTTCGTCGTCTTCCGGAGGAGTAACGGGAGTGGACATCGACTTCTCAGCAGCTCCGGCACTGGTGGTTGTTCTTCGAGCCGAGACTCTCGAGGAGCGCCACCGTTTCGGGGAACGGCTGGATCCTCTGCACCGGCCCGTTCGCCATGTCGGCCGTCGTCTGGCCGCTGCGCGCGATCGCGGTCGGGTCCGCGCCCTTCGACACCAGGTACTGGATGAGCTCGTTGTCGCCCCGGGCGGCCGCGTGGTGGAGAGGCGTGTAGCCATTGTGATCGCGGGCGTTCACGTCGGCTCCGAGCTCTTCCACGAGGAACTTCACCGCGGGAAGCCACCCGTCGGGGACGTGCCGGTGGGAGTTTCCGGCGAACCCCTGGCCGTAGCCGACGCCGGAGGCGGCGTGGATGGGATAGACGGCCGGGCCGCCGAAGGGAATCTCTGGAAGCCCGGAGTGGTCCTTGCCGTCGCCCGCGCCGCCCGCCTCTTCATCGACCCGCTCCGGCACCTTGATCGTCGGCAGCGTCGGATCGGCGCCGTACCGGAGGAGCAGTCGCATCGCGTCGATATCGAGTGCATAGGCGGCGCGCCAGAACGGCGTCGCCCCCGTCCGATCCACACCCAGGAGATCGCGGTTGTAGGTCGTGTACCAGAGGGTGTTCTCGAGGCGCGCGTTCGGATCGATCCCCGCTTTCAGGAGCCTCTCCATCATCTCCAGGTACCTCGTCTTCTGCTGCATGTACGCGACCGGCTGGGGATGACGCGCCTTGGGCGCCCAGTGCATGTTGAGAGCGGCGTGCAGAGGCGTGTCCCCGGCCGCGCTCGCGATCTTCGGATCCGCTCCCTTCTCGAAAAGGAGCATCGCCAGGTCGAAGTGCCCGTTGATGGTGGCGACGAGCATCGGGCTCACCCGGGTCGCCTCGCTCACCTGGTTGACGGCGGCGCCCCCTTTGAGGAGCGCGAGCACGGAGTCGACGTGGCCGTCGCGCGCGGCGAGCAGAAGCGGAGTGAGGCCTCCCTGCCACCCGACCTGCCCCGCGTAGTTGAGGGGCTCGGGATCGTTCCCCCGTCTCTCCGCCTCTTCCCTCTCCTTCTGCTTTTCCGCCGCCTTCGGGTCGCGGGTGGCCGCGATGCGCTGGTTCCGCCCCCGGCGCTCCGCCCGGTCCGCTTTGTCGCGCGCGACCACGTCCACGACGTTCGCCGTGAGCGCGGGATTGGCGCCCTTCTCCAGCAGAACCTCGATTACCTCGGTTCGGCCCGCGGAAGCGGCGAACATCAGGGGCGTCTGTCCCCAGACGGGCTCCCGGGGATCGACTTCGGCGCCGCCCGAAAGCAGGGCCGACACCGCATCGGCGCTTCCCGACGCCGCGGCGAAGTGAAGAGGCACAGCACCGGTCTCGGTCCGCGCGTTCACGTCGGCGCCGGCGTCGACGAGAACGGCGACGACTCCGGATCTGCCCGACGCGCTCGCGACGTGGAGCGGCCTGTGGGCGCCGAGCCTCGTCCCCGCCTCGAGATTGGCGCCGGACTCGATCAAGAGGGACGCCATCGCCGCGTTTCCCGCGCGCGCCGCGCGATGGAGGGCGCTCATGCCGTCGCCCGGAGCCGCATTCACGTCGGCGCCCTCTTTCACGAGAGCGCGCACTTTTTCAACGTCGTCGGCTCCCACGGCATCGAAGAGGGAATCCGTCGACGGAGACGCGGCCAGAAGGAGCGCCGCGCTCAAGAGAATCGCAGGCCTCTTCATCGCCTTCTCCTCACAGAGAGAACGAGAACGGCTCGGTGCTGTTGCCGAGGCTCTCGACGTCCTCGAGACCGAGCATGTGCATCAGGCTCAACATCACGTTCGCCATCGGGGTCGAAGGCTGCGCTCTCAGGTGAAGGCCTCCTTCGAGCTTTCCGTTCGCTCCCCCGGCGATGAACAGAGGACACCGTTTGTGGTTGTGCACGTGAGGGTCGCCCATGGGCGACCCGTAGATCACCATCGTCTTGTCGAGGAGGGTCTTCTCGCCTTCCTGGATGCCCGCGAGCTTCGAGAGGAAGTAAGGAACCAGGCCCACGTGGTACCGGTTGATGCGGAAGAACTCCTCGATGTTCTTCTCCTTGTCCCCGTGGTGGGACGCGGGGTGGAAGGGCTTGTCGACGCCGCTCTCCGGATAGACGCGGCCGCTCGCGTCCCGCCCCATCTTGAACGAGAAGACACGGGTCATGTCGCCTTCGAACGCGAGCGCCTGGAGGTCGAACATGAGCTTGACGTGCTCTTCGAAGAAGTCGGGAACCCCCGCGGGAGCCGTCGGCAGCTCTCTCACCTCGCCACTCTGGTTGCGCTCCTCGACCTTCTGGATCCGGCGCTCGATCTCCCGGATGTTCGAGAGGTATTGATCCATGCGCCGCCTGTCCGTGGGATCCAGCTCCTGATTCAACCGGTCCACTTCACCGAGAACGAAGTCGAGGACGCTCTTGCTCGTCCGCCTGCGCGCGGCCCGCTCCTCGGGTGTGCCTCCGGCTCCGAACAAAAGATCGAAAGCCGCGCGCGGGTCCCGGATCATGGGAAGGGGCTCGGTGGGCGACGCCCAGCTGATGGTGTCGGTGTAGACGCAGGAGTAGCCGTAGGCGCATCCGCCGCCCTGGTCCACGTTCTCGATGCAGAGCTGGATCGAGGGAATGGGCGTGTCCTGGCCGAAGCGCTGCGCGTAAATCTGGTCCATCGACGCGCCGACCAAGACGTCGGAGCTCTCCGTCTGCCTGGGGTGCGCCTGGGTCAGGTAGACCGCGCTCGAGCGGAAGTGGTCTCCGCCGATCTCCGGCGGAGTGCAGGCTTCGGCGTTCTCGACGTCGGTATCGCTCACGATGGTGAGATACTTCCGGAACGGCTCGAGGGAGCTCATCGCCGTCGGGGCGAGATCGAAATCGCGGCCGGTCGCGGCCGGAGACCAGAAGTTCTGGCTCGCTCCCCACTTCGTCGCCCCCGCGGAGCCGTGCACCATCTCGATAGCCACGAGCCGGGTTCTCTCGAGCGAGGCCGAGACTGGAATGGCCGACCAGGCCCGGCGCGCGGGGAGCATCGCCTCGAGGAACGGAAGGGCGATCGTCGCCCCGGCACCCCGCAGGAACGTCCTTCGGGGAACGTGTTTGCCCGTGAGGAAATTCATCGACTGCCTCCATGCATTTCGGTCTCTTCCGCGGCCGCCGCGCCCTTCATCCGGAACGCCGGGCTTCTCACCACTCCGAGGACGAACGCCGACATCCGGTAATCGTCCGACTTCGCATCGCGCACGATCTCCCGCACCACGGGCATGTCGTAATACTCTACCCGGCGGCCCAGGCCATAGGCCATCAGGTTCTCGGTGAACGTTCGAAGGAACGAGGTGGTGTAAGCGAGAAGGGCCCCCCTGAGATCCTCGGGATTCTCGAGCTGGGATCCATCGTAGAGCTCGCCCGAGCTGTCGACGGGAACTCCGTTGTCCTTGATCCGCCAGGCCCCGGTGGCGTCGAAGTTCTCGAGCGAGAGGCCGATGGGATCGATCATCACGTGACAGGACTGGCAGGCGGGGCTCGCGCGGTGGCGCTCCATCTGCTCCCGCACCGAGAGCAGGCGGCCTTCTTCCGCTTCGCCCGACTCCTCGAGCTCGGGGACGTCCGGCGGCGGCGGCGGCGGCGGCGTTCCCAGGAGGACCTCGAGGACCCACTTGCCCCGGAGGACCGGAGACGTCCGGTGGGCGTGAGAGGTCAAAGTCAGGATGCTTCCGTGCCCCAGGATTCCTCGACGCGTCGCATCGGGGTAGGACACGCGGCGGAAGTCCGAGCCGACGACCCCGCGTATCCCGTAATGCCGGGCGAGACGCTCGTCGAGAAACGTGTAGTCGGCGGTGAGAAGCTCGAGAGCGCTCCGATCCTCGCGAACCAGGCTTGCGAAGAAGAGCTCTGTCTCCCGGCGCATCGACTGCTTCAGCTGATCGTGGAAGTCGGGATACATCCGCACGTCGGGATGCATCGGCTCGAGGTCGGGGAGCCGCAGCCACTGTTCGGCGAAGCGCGTCGCGAGCGCTCGGGACCGCGGATCGGCGAGCATCCGGCGCACCTGTCGATCGAGCTCTCCCGGCTCGGACAAGCGGCCTTCCTGCGCGCTCTTCACGAGCTCCTCGTCGGGTCCCGCGCCCCAGAGGAAGAACGACAATCGCGAAGCCAGATCGAGATCGTGGATCGGATAGCTCTCCACGTCCGCGGCCGCGGGCGGCTCTTCGAGACGGAACACGAAATGGGGGCTCGCCAGGATCCCCTCGAGCGCGGTGCGGATGCCGCCCTCGAATCCGCCGTCGGCCGAGCCGACACGATAGAGAGCCAGCAGAGGCTCGAGATCGCGGCGGGCGAGCGGCCTGCGGTACGCCTGGGCGGCGAGCCTCGAGACGATCGACTCGGCGCAAGCGTCCTCATCGGGCTCATCGGGCTCACCAGGCTGCGAGGCCGGACGGCAGCTGAAGATCCTGCGCCGGCTTTCCGTCTCCGAGACTCCCGTCGGATCGAAGGGCCCGGTAATGGCGAGGTCGCGCAGGTGCGGAAGGCTCGTCATTCCGTAGGCGTCGGCGATGCTGGTGCTGGCGATGGACCAGTCGTGCGGACGGATGAGGTCCTGGACCGGCCCTTCGAACTTCTTGAGGAAGGCGGCGGAAATCCGCTGCGGACCCGCGCGCACGAAGACGGGCTCGGTCCTCAGATTGACGCCGTTCGGGTCCGAGACGTGCATCCAGCGATCGATGGGAAGAAGCGCCGCCCTCTCGCCGTTCACCGAGATCTCGATCTGCTCCGGGTTGTCGGCGGAGGTATGGAGCGTGGCCTGCCCGCTTCCGTGAAGGGCGCCCGTGGTCTCGTGATGGAACGATACCCGGAAGAGGTAGTGGCCGTCGGCGGGGAAATTGTGGACCACCGAGACCCCTCCGCGCGTCCCGTAGGGCGCCCCTTCCACCTGCTCCGTCTGCGATACCCACCGGGTAACCTTATAAGTGGCTTCCCGCGCCGTCGCGTTCGCGTCGCCGACCGCGAGCCGGGAGAGCTCGCTCGCTCCGCGGAGATATCCCTCGAGGAGGGTCGCCGAGAGCAACTGGGCGTCGGCGATGTTGTCGAAATTCGCGCTCTTGGTGTCCGGCGGAAGGTAATCCCCCGCCGCGATGTCGAGCGACAGCAGATCCCGGATGGCGCTCTCGTACTCGGCCCGGTTGAGCCGCTGAAACGTCCGGCGGCCGGGATTGGGATGGGTCTTGGCGCTCTCGTCGAGGCGGGTCTCGAGGAAAGTCGCGAGCGCGTCGAGGTCCTCTTCCGGGGGCCGGGGCACTCCGGCGGGCGGCATCATGCCGGCGCGGAGCTTCCGGACCATCTTCTCGGCGAGCTCCGCCGCCGCCTCGGGCGCGGAGACGTCGAAAGAGTCGAGGGACATGTTGCCGGAGAGCGAAGCGTCGTTATGGCAGAGCCGGCAGTTGTCCTCGACGACTACTCGCGCGGTCTCGGGCGAAGGGACGGCGTCAACGGAGCCCGCCAGGAGCAGACCGCAACATCCGAGAATCGCCGCCTTGATTCTCATCGCGACATCACAACAGGGCTCAGCTTACCATCGATCCCGCGGGAGGGGCCAGGACTGCTAAGATTTCGGCGTGGAACTCCCGCTGCAACCCCCGGTTGCGCCTATGCTCGCGAAGCTCGTCGACGCGCTTCCCGAGGGCGAATCCTGGATCTTCGAGCCGAAGTGGGACGGCTTCCGGGTCCTGGTGTTCCGGGACGCGAACGAGTGGTACCTCCAGAGCCGCGACCTGAAGCCACTGAACCGCTACTTCCCCGAGCTCGAAGCCCCTCTCCTGGAATCGCTTCCCGCGCGCGCCGTCGCCGACGGAGAGCTCGTCATCCAGGGCGAGAAGGGCCTGGACTTCGAGGCCCTGCAGCTCCGGCTCCATCCCGCCGCCTCCCGCGTGAGGAAGCTCGCGGCCGAGATCCCGGCGTCGATCGTCTTCTGGGATTTGTTGTGCGAAGGAAACGAGAGCCTGCTGTCCCTGCCGTTCGCGGAGCGCCGCGCCCGGCTCGAGAAAGCGCTCGCGAAAGCGCGTCCGCCGGTTCACCTGACGCCGTTCACCCGCGATCGGGCCGTCGCCGCGGATTGGTTCGACCGCTTCGAAGGCGCCGGGCTCGACGGAGTGATGGCGAAGCCCGCGGACGGAATCTACCAGCCCGGCAAACGCGTCATGCTGAAGGTCAAGCACCAGCGAACCGTCGACGTCGTGCTGGCGGGTTTCCGTTGGCACAAGAACGCCCTCGGCGAGGCCGTGGGGTCGCTCCTTCTCGGTCTCTTCGACGAAAAGGGACGCCTCCACCACGTGGGGGTTGCGGCGAGTTTCACCGAGAAGCGCCGCCGCGATTTGGTCTCCGAGCTCGCGCCCCTGCGAGAGAACGCCCTCGTGGATCATCCATGGAAGGAATGGTCCGAGTGGGAGCGCGGGAACCGCGTGCCGGGAGTGAAGAGCCGATGGAGTCGAGACAAGACCCTCGAGTGGGAGCCTCTTCGCCCCGAGCGCGTTCTCGAGGTCTCGTTCGACCACATGCAGGGAACCAGGTTTCGCCACACGGCCCACTTCGTTCGCTGGCGCCCCGACAAGCCCCCCGCGGACTGCACCTACGATCAGCTCGACGTGACCCCGCCCTACGAGCTCGAGCGCATCTTCGGTGCGTCCCCGTAGCCGGGGCTCACTCGACGACGACGACCTTCGCCGTGCGCAGCTGGTACAGACCGCCGCGGCTGTCGCTCCAGACCGCCTGAAAAGCGCCGTCCGCTCGCGCGGCGAGTCCCAGGTAGTGCCCGCCGCCCGGAAACTTGTTCGCCACGTCGGCGTTCGCGGGCGTCCTCGGGTCGCTGCTCGCATCCGTAACCCGGACGGGCCGTTGAAACCTCTCGCCGCCGTCGACCGACACGGCGAAATAGAGATCCATCTTCTTCCCCGCGGGATCCTCGTGGCAGTCCATCCACGTGATCCCGAGCGCACCGTCCCGGTTCACGGCGACGGTCGGGGTCATGGCGCAGCTCTTCGCCGGGGTCTCGAACGAGTCGACCCGCCGATCGGAGCTCCAGGTCCTGCCCTCGTCGCTCGAGGCGTTGAGCCAGATCCCGTGGAACTCGTCTTCGTAGCCGTTCGCCCGCACGAAGTACAGGCGATCCTTGAAGCGTGACTCGCTCCGATCGGCCGCAAGGTGGTAGTAGCCCTTCCCGCCGCCCAGAGCCGTAGTCACCACCACCGGCTCCGACAACGTCCTGCCGCCGTCTTCCGATCTCTGTACCCACGCCTTTTGCTGGAAGAGCGATGCCGGAAGGACGACGGTTCCATCGGTGAGCACCGCCGGCTCCGCGAACGCCAGGCGCTCGCCGCTTCCGGAAATCGCCGAGACCATTTCGAACGGCCCGCCGTCCGAGCTCTTGTACAGCCTCACGTCGACGTCCATGTGCTCCTTGAAGAACACGGTGCTGAAGTAGACGGTGGTTCCGAGCGCCGCGAGCTTGGTGCCGTCGTGGTTCCCCGGAAGGGTCTGCGGCTCCGGACCGAACGTCGCCCCGCCGTCGGCCGAGGTGAAGAGCGCGATCGGGTAGAGGTCCTGAAAGCTCCCCCGGGTTCCAATCCAGGCCAGAACCGCCCGCCCGTCCGGGAGGATCTCGGTCCAGGGATCGTATCCCCAGAAGTCGTGCGGGGTTTCCTTCCAGGTTTCACCGCCGTCGGTGGAGACGAAGCTGGTGAGCCGGCAGCTTTCGTAGGGGCGATTCACGTCCGTCACCACCATGGCGGCTGCCAGCAGGCGGTTCGCGTCCACTGGATGAGCGGAGACGTGGGGCTCGACGAGAGGGAGACCGGTGAACTGTGAAGGGATCTCGACGTTCGGACCCACACGGACTCTATTCCTCTCGTCGACCTCCGGGAGAGTTTCGGCGGTGGGCGCCGGCGCCGAGCATCCCGAGGACAAAGCGGCGGCAACGACGATCGAAACTCCGGAACACGGGAACTTCATTCACTCCTCCAGCGGGGAGAATTCACAGCTCGAACGGTTCCTGCCCCTCGTGAGTCTTTCGAGGGCCGCGGTCGGGCAGCTGGAGCCGGGAGAGAAAGCGGAGATACTCGGCGAACGAGATCCGCCGGCTCTCGCGGATTCGCTTGAGAGCGGCCACGTCTTCCGCCGTGGTCGGGAGATCCCTCTCCAGCTCCAGCGGCTCAGAACGCTTCGAGCTCACGGTAGCGCTCCCGAAGTCCGTGCTTTTCGAACTGAGCCCGGACCTCCTCGCGATCGACGTCTGGAAGACTCAGGAGGAACCGGATGTCGGCCATGTCCTGGAAGGTCCGAGACGGATCGTTCTTCATGGCGACGACTTTCATGGCGATCAGGTGCTCCGGTCGAGGGACGGGAATCCTCATGCCTCCCGGTCCATCCAGGATCCGGATTCCCGCGAAAATCATGCCGCTCGTCGGCTCCTGAACGTACACCAGGTCGATTCCACCGCGGTCGGAATCGGGGTGTTGGTGGTTGGAGTAGCCCGTCGAGCGATGGAGCGTTCCGTAGCCGAGAGATTCCAGGAAACGGATGACCTCTTCCCGAGCGCCGGCGTCCAGGACGAAGTCGAGATCCACCGTCGCTCGCGACATTCCGTAGCCTCCGAGTCCGACACCTCCGATCACGGCGAATCGGAGGTTCCGTCGTTCGAAGAACGGAAGTACCTCGTTCAGCACCGCTACAAAGTCCACGAAGTGCCTCTCGAGGAGAGTACCACGGGCATCGCCTCCGCTCAGGCGCTCCACGGATCGTAGTCGGGGTCGGGCGGTTCCTCGCGGGGACGCACCTCCTGGGGCACGTTTCTCAGGTTCACCCGGATCCGGGTCCAGGTCGTGTACCGTCCCCGCATGGCGTCCACGAGCACGTCCTCCTCCTTTATATACGGAGCGGCTTCCGGGTGTCGCTCCTTCCACCGCGAAAGGCCGGAAAGAGCATCCTCCTTCTTCGCCGCCTTGGCGACGGTCACCAGAGGCATCGTCTTGCGCTTCGAGGGCTGGACTCTGGGGGGCTCCCCTTCCTGCTTCCGGTAGTGGGGCGGCCAGGGGGCGTCGCCCAGGCCTTCCGCCTCGTGGCGCTTCGCGAGCTCGAGGAGCGGCGCGAGCGATCCCGGAGCCTCGTCGATTCCCTCGCTCAGGTCTCCGAGCTTCGCGAACCGCTCCGGCATCGTCTTCAGCGTGAAGTCGGAGAGCTCGCAGTGCGGGACTTCGTCCCAGGCGAGCGGCGCCGAGACCCGCGCGTCCGGAGTCGGCCGCACCGAGTAGGCCGAGGCCACGGTCCGATCTTTCGCGTTCTGGTTGTAGTCTACGAAGACCCCGTGCCGCTCCTCCTTCCACCACTTGCTGGTGATGAGATCGGGGGCCCGCCGCTCCGCCTCGCGGGCGAGCGCGAGCGCGGCACGGCGCACCTGGTCGAAGCCCCACCGCCTTTCGATCCGAACGTTCACGTGGATGCCGCGGGAGCCCGAGGTCTTCGGCCAGCCGACGAGGTCGAAGTCGGCCAACACCTCTCGAACGATCCAAGCCGCCTCACGAACGGCGCCGAAGCCGACACCCGGCCCGGGATCCAGATCCACGCGGAGCTCGTCGGGATGGTCCAGGTCGTCGGCGCGCACCGGGTGGGGGTTGAGGTCGATGCAGCCGAGGTTCGCCATCCAGGCGATGTGGGCGACCTCCGTCGCCACGATCTCGTCCGCGGTCCGACCCGAGGGGAACCGGAGGCTCACCGTCGTCACCCACTCCGGCCGCTTCTCGGGCGCGCGCTTCTGGAAGAAGAACTCTCCCTCGGCGCCGTGCACGTAGCGCTTCAGGACAACGGGACGGTTGAAGATCCCGCGGAGGGCACCCTCTCCGACCTCCACGTAGTACCGCACCAGCTGAAGCTTCGTGATTCCCGCCGCGGGGAAGTAGAGCTTTTCCGGGTTCGAGACCCTCACCTCACGTCCCGAGATCGAGAGGACCTCGGCCTCCGCCGCCTTCGCCATCGTTCGATCCGACTATAGACTGGCTCGCACTTCCGTCACCAGCTGGTAGATCGCGAGCCGGGCGCGAGCGCGCTTCACCATGGGAGACGGTCGTTCATTCCATGCGGAAGATCAAACGAGCGTTGACCCTGTATGCGCAGTTCCGATAGTCTCCCTTACCGTCGCGGCGCTCCATCCGCACTCTCGTTCCGGAAAAGAAGTGAAAACGCGGCTCTGCCTCTCTTCGATTCTCGCGTCGAGCCTGTTCTTCGCGCGCGAGACCTGGCCGGTTCCGTTCCAGGAGGCGCCAATCGACGGGCCGGACGCACCCGCGCCTCCCGAAGTCATCACCCGCAGCGACGACGGAGACGCGACCCTGCGCGCGGTGCGGCTCGACTCTCCTCTCGTGGTGGACGGGGTCCTCGACGAGGCCGTCTATCGCACGACGAAGGCGGTGAGCGGCTTCATCCAGCAGGATCCCCACGAGGGCCAACCGGCGACGGAGGAGACCGAGCTCTGGGTGCTGTTCGACGACGAGCACATCTACGTGTCGGCCAGGTGCTGGGACAGCCGCCCGGAGCTCATCGTCGCCAACGAGATGCGAAGAGACAACGTCGGCCTCTACGAGAACGACAACTTCGCCGTCCTGTTCGACACCTTCCACGACGGGCGCAACGCCTTCATCTTCCACATCAATCCGCTCGGCGGGCTCTTCGACGCCCAGCTCGTCGACGAGAACCTGTTCAACCGCGACTGGAACACGGTGTGGGAGGCCAAGACCGGCAGGTTCGAGGACGGTTGGACCCTCGAGATCCGGGTCCCGTTCAAGTCGCTCCGGTACAAGGGCGGCGGCCCGCAGATCTGGGGGATCAACGCGCGGCGAATCGTTCGCTCGAAGAACGAGTTCACG
>Ga0105095_10001179_pt1 | contig 13495 bp, 9 predicted proteins | sample PPLLak2March2015_2_FD_79180 | JGI IMG/M metagenome (GOLD analysis project Ga0105095, IMG submission 79180) | Freshwater sediment microbial communities from Prairie Pothole Lake near Jamestown, North Dakota, USA - PPLs Lake P8 Core (3) Depth... | ecosystem: Environmental > Aquatic > Freshwater >... | reverse complement strand
TGCCGGGGTGATTCGCATCCGGGACCGGCCACTGGATGCCGCCCTCGCGGTCGAGCCGCTCGTGCGACAGCCCGGCAATGATCGGCATCAGCGACGCCATCTCGTCGAAGATCGCCGCCGCGCTGTCGTAACGCCAGTCCGCTCCCATGCGCCGCGCCAGATCGGTCAGAATGCGCCAGTCCTCCCGGGCCTCCTTCGGCGGTGCGATCGCCTTGCGCACCATCTGCACCCGGCGTTCGGTGTTCGTGAACGTGCCGTCCTTCTCAGCGAAGGTCACCGCCGGCAGCACCACATCGGCGAACCTGGCGGTCTCATTCAGGAAGATATCCTGCACCACCAGGAACTCGACCTTGCGCAGAGCCTCTTCGACGTGATGCAGGTTGGGATCGGACAGCATCGGGTTCTCGCCCATGATGAACAGGGCCTTGACCTTGCCCTCCAGGATGGCGGTCATCATCTCGGTCACGGTCAGGCCGACCTTGGCGCTGAGGCGGTCGGCCGGGACGCCCCAGCCTTCGGCGAACTTGAGCCGCGTGGTTTCGTCGGTCACCGGCTGATAGGCCGGGAACACGTTCGGCAGGCCGCCCATGTCGCAGGCGCCCTGCACGTTATTCTGGCCGCGCAGCGGGTTGAGGCCGGTGCCCGGGCGCCCGACATGCCCGCAGATCAGCGCCAGATTGGAGAGCGCCTTGACATTGTCCGTGCCGGTGGTGTGCTGGGTGATGCCCATCGCCCAGAAGATGGAAGCCGCCTTGGCCCCGGCATACAGCCTGGCCGCCTCGACGATCGACTCGGGCGGCACACCGCAGATCGCGGCAGCTTCCTCCGGGGAGCACGCCTCGACCGAGGCGCGGAAAGCCTGGATGCCTTCCGTCCGCTCGTCGATGAGGGCCCGGTTCTCCAGCCCCTCGGCCAGAATGACGTGGGCCATGGCGTTGATCAGGGCAACATCCGACCCCGGGATTTGTCGCAGGTGCAGTTGGGCAAACTGCGCCAGTTCGATCCGCCGCGGATCGATCAGGATCAGCCTGGCGCCGTACTTCTCCACGGCAGCCTTCATCTGTAGGGCGATGACCGGGTGCGCCTCGGTCGTGTTGCTGCCGATGACCAGAAGGACGTCGGCCTTGGTGATGTCGGCGATCGAGTTCGTCATCGCCCCCGAGCCCAGCGTGGTGGCCAGACCGGCCACGCTGCTGGCGTGTCAAAGGCGGGCGCAGTGATCGACGTTGTTCGTCCCGATCAGTCCCCGGGCGATCTTCTGCAGCAGGTAGTTCTCCTCGTTGGTGCACTTGGCCGAGGTCAAGAAAGCCAGGCTGTCCGCGCCGAAGCGCTCCCGGGTGTCCTGCAGGCGCCCGACAACGGCCTGCAGCGCTGCCTCCCAGGAGGTCGGGGCGAGCGGCTCCCGGCGGTTCGAGCGGGAGAGGGGGGCCGTCAACCGATCCGGCGCGTGGACGAAGTCCAGGCCGAACCGGCCTTTCACGCACAGGTTGCCGAAATTGACCAGGTTGTCGCGCCGGCCGGTGACACGCAGGATCATGTCGTCGCGCAGGTGCAGGTCCATCTGGCAGCCCACGCCGCAGTACGGGCAGGTAGTCGGGATCACACGTTCGGCCGTGAGCATATCAACCTCCATCCGCCAGATGCGGGCCGCGGCGCGAGGCCTTGCCTTCGCCTTGCTGGCGGGTGACTGCGAAGATATCCTCCGGCGCCACTCCCTGCTCAAACAGGAATTCGCGCTTGGACTTGAGGGCGCCCGTCGGGCACGTGCCGACACACTGTCCGCAGAAGACGCATGTCGTCTGAGGCATGGGCCGATCGTAGAACGTCCCGATGGAGGTGTGGAAGCCGCGACCGTTGAAGCTGAGCGCGAAGGTGTATTGGGCGTCGGCAGCGCAGACCTGCACGCAGCGCCAGCACAACACGCACTTGGCGTAGTCACGGATGTAGACGGGATTGTCTTCGATTACGGGCGGCGCCAGGCGCTCACCCCCCGCAAAGCGCTCCGGTTGGGCCTTGTACTCGGAAAGCATCTGAACCAGCTCGGGGCTCTCCGAGAGGTCGACCGTCGCCGCTAGCATCTCCAGGATGGTCCGGCGGGCGCGTTCGACATTCGGGGTGCGCGTGTGCACGACTGCTCCCGGCCGCACGGCGGTTACGCACGAGGCCTGCAGCCCGCGCGCCCCCTCCACCTCGACCACGCACAGGCGGCACAGCCCGTTGGCGGTCGTGTGATTCGAGTAGCACAGCACCGGGATGTCGATCCCGGCCTGCTCGGCGGCTTTGAGGATGGTCGTGCCCGGCTCGACCTCCACCGACCGCCCATCGATCGTCAGTTGGATTGCGTCTCCCACGGCTTTCAACCCTCCGTTGCTTGCGGAGCTTCATGTTTCAATCGGTGCGGATGCGCGTACACGCGCATCGAGTGCTGGCGGACGTATCCGATCAAGGTGATGTTCCAGGCCTGCGCCATGGCCACCGACATGGAGGTCGGCGAGTTGCGCGAGGCGATGATCGGACAGCCCATCCGAGCGCCCTTGTGAATCATCTCCGACGAAATCCGGCCTGTCGCCAGCAGGATGCGCCCGCGCGTCTCGATCGATTCGAGCAGGCACAGGCCGAGGAGCTTGTCAATGGTGTTGTGCCGCCCGACATCCTCGACCAGCGCCAGGATGCGTTCGCCATCTGACAGTGCCGCAGCGTGCACGCCGCGCGCCCGGGCATGCAGGCTATCGGGGAAATGCATCAACGGGAACAACGAGAAAAGGCGGTCCGGCTCGATCGTCAGCATATCCGTCAACGGCTCGATCCCGATGCCGGGGTCATCGAAGGTCACCCCTCCCCCGCAGCCGGAGGTGATAATGCGCCGGACGGGGCGGGTGAACGGCCGGTCGAGCCAGACATCGACGCAGCAGGCCGCGGCACTGACCGTGATGACCTCCACCTGGCGCAAAGACTCGATCTGCCCTTCGTTCTTCAGGAAGCCGAGGGCCAGGGCTTCCAGGTTGAGTGGCGTAGCCATGATCGTCGCCAATTCCTGGCCGTTGACATAGATCGTCACCAGCGCTTCTTCGATGACATCCGACGATACCGGGCGCCAGCCGCCGCCGTATTCGTGCCATTCGACCGGGACCGCACCGGACGCCATCCAGCCTCACCCGGTCCGTCTCAACCCGCGCGCGGCAGGCTGGCGAACTCCTCCGGCCAGCGGTGCAACGCCGACAGGATAGCGCTGCCGGCGGTCATGCCCAGACCGCAAAGCGAAGCGGCGGTCATGGCGTAGCCGATGTCCTCCAGCGCGGCGACGTCGGCCGGCGTGCCTCGCCCGTGGGCGGCCTTCTCGACAATCTCCAGCTGCCGCTGCGTACCCAGGCGGCAGGGGTAGCACTTGCCGCACGACTCGTGGGCGAAGAAGTGTGCCAGGCTGAGCAGAATCTGGCGCAGGCTGCGGGTGGTGTTGATCGCCATGACCACCCCCGACCCGAGCGGCAGCCCGGCCTGGCGCAGAGCCTCGAAGCTCATCTGCAGGTCGAGTTGGTCCGGGCCGGCAAAGGCGCCCGCCGCGCCGCCCAGGAGCACGGTCCGCAAGGTGCCGCGCACCCCGCCTGCCAGCCGAAGCAGCTCGCCAAGCGAGGTCCCGTAGGGCACCTCGTAGACCCCGGGTCGGCCGACGTCCCCCGACAGGCAGAAGAGTTTCGAGCCGGGGGATTCCTTCGTCCCAACCGATCGGTAGGCCTGTGCCCCGTGGGCAACGATCCAGGCCAGCGCACACAGAGTCTCGACGTTGTTGATGGCGGTCGGCTTGCCGAACAGGCCGTGCGTCGTCGGGAAGGGGGGCTTGATGCGCGGGAAGCCGCGCTTGCCCTCGATCGCCTCGAACAGGGCCGTCTCCTCGCCGCAGATGTACGCCCCCGCACCCGAGCGGAGCTCGATATCGAAGGAGAAACCGCTGCCGAGGATATCCAGGCCGAGGAAACACGCTCGCCGGGCAGCCTCGATCGCTTCGCGGAGAATGCGCTGCGCGCGGGGGTACTCCCCGCGGACGTACAGGTAGCCCAGCCGCGAACCGATGGCGTACCCGGCGACCGTCATCGCTTCGATGACGGAGAATGGGTCGCCCTCCATCAGGACCCGGTCCTTGAATGTCCCCGGCTCCGACTCGTCGGCGTTGCAGACGACATAACGCTCCTCGGCTGCGGCCGCGGCGGTCATCTCCAGCTTGGCGCCGGTGGGGAAGGCCGCCCCACCCCGGCCGACCAGCCCGGCCGCCTTGACCTCGGCCACCACATCCGCCGGCTTCATGGTCCCCAGGGCGCGCGCCAGCCCGGCGTAGCCGCCGTGGGCGACAAACGCCTGCAGATCGGTCGGCTCGATCACGCCGCAGCGGCCGCTCAACCAGCGCGGCTCGCCGGCGATGACCCCCAACGGCGCGGCCCCGGGCCGTTCGATCCACTTGCGGGCAGCCTTGGGATCGATGCCCGCCACCGGCGTCTCGCCGACCAGCGCCGCCGGTGCGTGGTCACACAATCCCAGGCATTCGACCGCTTCGACCTCGTAGGCGCCGTCCCGGGTGACCTGACCCGGGCGCACACCCAGCGCGTCGCAGGCCGCGTTGAGCGCCTCGGACGCCCCCGCCTGAGCGCACATCGGGCTCGTGCACACGCGCACCATCGTCCGCCCGGTCGGCCGAGGGTAGAGCATGGTGTAGAACTCGATCACCCCGTGGATTTCTGCCAGCGGCACACGCAGCCGCTGTCCGATCCTCTCGACCACCTCTTCCGGGAGGTGGCCGTAGGCCGCCTGGACGTCGAACAGAGCCGGGATCAATTGCCCCCTTCCGCCGGGGGCATGCCGCTCCAGGATGGCCTCCAAGGCATCGGTCTTTCCGCCTTTCGGCTTGGGCATTCCACACTCCTTCATCTACAAAACGCCGCCGCGGCCCCGTAGCGACACCCCCGGGCCGGGCGCAGTCATTCAATTCTACATCGAAAGGCTCCCCAACCAAGCCGTGCCCTGGCCGATTAAGAGGGATGGCAGGTAGAATCGGTTTGACCGTCACAGTCCTCGGGGCTAGAATCCCGACATGCTTGAGCCCGGATCGATCCTCCACAACCGCTACCGCATCGAAGCTCAGTTGGGCAAGGGCGGCATGGGCGCCGTCTATCTGGCGTTCGACCAGACCCTGCAGATTCAGGTGGCTCTCAAGGAGAACCTGAATCTCAATCCAGAGTCTGAACGCCAGTTCCAACGCGAGGCCACCCTCCTGGCCAGCCTGCGCCACCCCAACCTGCCGCGCGTGACCGACCACTTCATCCTGGAGGGGCGTCAGTATCTGGTTATGGACTACATCGAGGGGGAGGACCTGCACACGCGCTGCCAGCGTCAGCTGCCCAGCGTCCCCGAAGTCGTCGGATGGGCCGACGCGCTCTGCTCGGCGCTCTCGTACCTGCACTCCCGCCAGCCGCCGATCATCCACCGCGACATCAAGCCGGCCAACCTGAAGATCCAACCGGACGGCACCCTGGTGCTGGTGGATTTCGGGATCGCCAAGATCGCCGATCAGTCGGCGACCACCACCGGCGCGCGCGGCCTGACGCCCGGATTCTCGCCCCCCGAGCAATACGGCGGCGCCCGAACGGACGCCCGCAGCGACCAGTACGCGCTGGCGGCCACGCTCTACTCCTTGCTGACCGGCCGTTCCCCGGTGGACAGCATCGAGCGCATGCTCAAGAAGCAGGAGCTGACCCCGCCCCGGCAGTTCAATCCGGCCGTACCGGTCCCCTTCGAGAACGCGATCCTCGGGGCGCTCGAACTCGATCAAGACGATCGCTTCCCGGATGTGGCCACTTTTCAGGCGGCCTTGCATGGGTCGGCCGAGGCGACGCGCATGCGTCCGGCCGCGACCGTGCGGGCGCCCTCAGGCGCCGCCCGCCCGCGCCGCAGCCTGGCCCTCCCGGCCATACTCGGGTTGGGGGCATTGGTCGTGCTCGGGGGCGGAGCCGGGGTCGTGGCGCTCCTGAGCGGCGCCTTCAGTTCTCCGGAACCGACTGCCACGTTTCCAGTGGTCGCCTCGCCCCCGTCCGCCACCCCGACGCCGACGACTGTGGCCCAGCCGCCCACCCCCACGCCTACGCAGCCTCCAGCGCCGCCCACACCGACGGAGAGTGTCCCGGCCGTCATGCTTGGCGGGGGAGGCCGCATCGCCTTCGTCAGCGACCGCGCCGGCCGGGTGCTGCAGATCTTCACCATGAACCCGGACGGCAGCGACGTGCAGCAATTGACGTTCGGCCCCGGTGACAAGCACTATCCGGACTGGTCCCCCGACGGACGGCGACTGCTCTTCGTCGCTCCCGGATCAGCAGGCACGGACGTCTGGGTGATGAACGCCGATGGCTCGGGTGTCGTCAACCTGACCCAATTCGAAGGCGACGACACCCACCCGGTCTGGTCACCGGACGGCGCGCGCATCGCCTTCACCAGCGCACGCAATGGCAATCCCGATCAGATCTTCGTCGCCGACATTTCCTGCGCCGAGCCTCCCGAGAGCTGCAGCCTGGGGCGGCCGCGGAATTTCTCGGCCGGGTACGCGGTCGAGTCCTGGGCGGCCTGGTCACCCAACGGCGGCACGGTGGCCGTATCCGCCTCCATCAACGGCGCTCCCGGTCGCATCTTCCTGCGCGGGGCCGGCGGCGGCGAACCGACGCAGTTCGACCGGCGCGATGAGATCATCGGCGCCGAAGAGCTGGAGTGGACGCCCGACGGCCAATACCTGATCTACACCTGGTATCAGCCTACGCTGAACGAGATCTACCTGGTCCCGCTGAATGACCCGCCCGGCCGTGTCAAGCTGACCAACAGCGCCGGGAACAAGGAGCCGTCCGTCTCCCCCGATGGGCAGTACATCGTCTTCACCTCCACCCGCGACCAGAATCCGGAGCTCTATCTGATGACCATCAACGGCGCCAACGAGGTCAACTTGACCAACTCGCCGAGTTCGCGCGACATGGAGCCGGATTGGCAGCCGCAGCCGCTCCCCTGACCCCCGGCCAACCCGAACGAACTTCCTCCGGGGCGCACCACGCGCCCCGGCTTGCTGGACGAGTAGAGGCGCCGACGTGCAGATTCTGACCATCGATATCGGTACCGGCACACAGGACATCCTCCTCTTCCGCCCCGGTCTGGGCCTGGAGAACGGCTTCAAGCTGGTCATGCCCTCGCCGACGATGATCATCCGGGAGCAGCTGCTGGCGGCTGCCGCCCGGGGCGAGGATGTCCTGCTCAGCGGGGTGACGATGGGCGGCGGTCCGAGCCAGTGGGCGGCCGAGGCGCACCGCCGCAGTGGGCGCCGGCTGTTTGCGACGCCCGACGCGGCGCGCAGCTTCAACGACGATCTGGAGTGGGTCCGGCGCGAGTTGGGCATCACCGTGGTCTCCGAAGACGAGGCCGCCCGGCTTGAGCGGCTTACCCGCCTCACACTGCGTGACGTCGACTTGGGCGCGCTGCGTATGACCTTCCAGGCCTTCGGAATCGACCTGCAACCGCAGGCGGTGGCCGTGGCCGTCTTCGACCACGGCGCCGCGCCTGCCGATGTCTCCGACCGCCAGTTCCGTTTCGATTACCTGGAAGCGCGCATTCGCACCGAGAACCGCCTGACGGCCTTCGCTTACCTGGCCGAGGCGATCCCACCCATCCTGACCCGGATGCAGGCCGTCGCCCAATCCTGCCGCGAGCTCGATTGTCCGCTGGTCGTCATGGACACCGCCCCGGCCGCCGTGCTGGGCGCGACTTTCGATCCGCAGGTCGCGCCTCGGTCGCGCAGCCTGATTGCCAACATCGGCAACTTCCACACGCTGGCCTTCCGCCTCGGCCCGACCGGGATCGAAGGGCTGTTCGAGCACCACACCGGGTTGATCGATCGACCGCGCCTGGAAACGCTGTTGCAGGGCCTGGCTGACGGGACCCTGTCGCACGCCTCGGTCTTCGACGATCACGGCCACGGCGCCCTGGTGTTGCACCCTGAGCGACTGCCGTTGGAAGACGGGGTGATCATCACTGGACCGCGCCGCAGCATGCTGGCCGGCTCGCGCCTACGGCCTCATTACGCCGTCCCCTTCGGCGACATGATGATCGCCGGGTGTATCGGCCTACTGGCGGCCGTTGCCGACCATCTGCCCGGGCTGCATGGCCCGATCCGCGCTGCACTGGCCGGCGCCGGGGCCGATACGCCGCCGTGGGAGGTCGAGGGCTGAAGCGAGCGGACCTGCACCCTCTTCCCCTCTCCCCTGTGGGGAGTGGCAGGGTGAGGGGCGACCCAACGCTACGGCTTGCTCGGTTGACTCCCCCTGCGCCCGCGTGATATTATGGAAGTGCTGAACGGGCGGTCCATTATTCCCCGCCGCGTTCGCCCGGTTTCATTCCTATCATCATCCTGATCTCGCACGTGATCGACCGGGTCGCAACCGACAAACGACCCTGCATACCGAACGATCGGGATGGGTGTCCCTCCGGGGCGATGGGCGGAATCGGGCCATCGCCCCGGTTGCGTTGTCGTAGGGAGAGACATGAGTATCGAGTTCATTTTGCGACTGGTCGGAATGATCGCCATGGCCGCAGGCGGCATATACCTGGGCGTCTATCTGGCCGATCTGGCCGGCGCCCCGGCTGAGCTGTGGGCGAGCGCCTTCGCCGCCGTCGGGGCGCTCATGGGCCTGGTGGTCGCCCCATTCTTGACCACGCGCCCGGTGCGGGCCTTCCGCTCCATCATCTCGCAGGTCTCGGCCCACACGATGCTGGCGGCGCTCCTCGGGTTGATCGTCGGGCTGATCATCGCTGCACTGATCTCCTTCCCGCTCTCCCTCCTGCCCTCGCCCTTCGGCCAGTTGCTGCCCTTCCTGGGCGCGGTCCTCTTGGGCTACCTGGGCGTGATGGCCTTCGTCATGCGTCAGAGCGAGATCCTGGGCATGCTGCGCACGCGCTTCTCGTCCGGCGGGGAGGACAAGACCGAGGAAGGTCCCACCGGACGCAGCGTCCTCCTGGATACCAGCGTGATCATCGACGGCCGCATCGCCGACATCGCCCGCACCGGCTTCATCGCCGGGCCGATGCTCGTCCCCGCATTCGTCCTCAATGAACTCCAGCACATCGCCGACTCATCGGACGGCCTGCGCCGCCAGCGCGGCCGCCGCGGTCTGGATATCCTCAATCGCCTGCAAAAGGACACGGGTATCTCCTTCCGCATCTCCGACCTGGACGTGGAAGGCGTGCGTGACGTCGACGATAAGTTGGTCATCCTGGCCCGCCAGCTGCGCTGTCCCATCCTGACCAACGATTACAACCTGAACCGTGTTGCCGAGCTGCAGGGCGTCACCGTCTTGAACATCAACGAGCTGGCCAACGCCGTCAAGGCCGTCTTTCTGCCGGGCGAGAACCTGGATGTGCACGTGATCCAGGAGGGCAAAGAGGTCGGACAGGGGGTTGGCTATCTGGACGACGGCACGATGGTGGTCGTCGAAGACGGCAAGAGCCGCATCGAGAAGACCGTCTCGGTCACGGTGACCAAGGTACTGCAGACGGCCGCAGGGCGCATGATCTTCGCCCGCCCGCTCGACAACTGACCGGGGCCCGCCCGGAGCAGGCCAGCCCATGACCCTGACGATCTACAACACCCTGACGCGCAAGAAGGAAGTCTTCGAGACGATCGAGCCCGGGCGCGTGCGCATGTACGTCTGCGGCCCGACCGTGTACGACAAGGCCCACGTCGGCCACGCCATGTCATCGATCGTCTTCGACGTCATCCGCCGCTACTTGGAGTACCGGGGCTATCAGGTGCGGCACGTGATGAACTACACCGATGTCGAGGACAAGATCATCCAACGGGCGGCCCAGCTCGGCGTCGACCCGATGCGCCTGGCCGAGGGCTACATCGCCGAGTACGACCAGCACTTGCGTGACCTGAACGTCCTGCCGGCCAGCCTGTACCCGCGCGCCTCCCAGGAGATCGGCCCGATCATCGCTATGGTCCAGGCGCTGGTCGACAAGGGCTTCGCCTACGCGGCCGACGGCGACGTCTACTTCCGCGTGTCCGGCGATGCCGGCTACGGCCGGCTGTCCGGCCGCCGGGTGGAGGAGATGCGCGCCGGATTGCGTCTGGCAGTGGACGAGCGCAAGCACGATCCGGCCGACTTCGCCTTGTGGAAAACCGCCAAGCCGGGGGAACCCGCCTGGGAAAGCCCATGGGGTCCCGGTCGGCCCGGCTGGCATATCGAGTGCTCGGCCATGACCCTGCGCCATCTGGGCGAATCGATCGACATCCACGGCGGCGGGAATGATCTGATCTTCCCGCATCACGAGAACGAAATCGCCCAGAGTGAGAGCCTGACCGGCCGGCCATTCGCCCGCTACTGGGTCCACAATGGCATGCTGCAACTGGCCGGCGAGAAGATGTCCAAATCGATCGGCAACCTGATCACGGTCGAACAGCTGCTGGCCGAACATGAGGGCGACGCATTCCGCCTGTTGGTCCTGAACTCTTCCTATCGCAACCCGTTGACCTTCACGGACGAGGTCATCGAACAGGCGGAGCGGGCGCTCGAGCGGCTGCGCGGCGCGCTGCGCCCGGCCCAACCGGCAGCCGTGCCCCCGGCAGAAGAGGAAGCGGGCCTGATCGCCCAGGTCCAATCCACCCAGGCCGGCTTCGAGTCGGCCATGGACGATGACTTCAACACGGCCGGCGCGTTGGGTCACCTGTTCGATCTGGTACGCGCCATCCACCAGGCGCGCGATGCCGGCGTCAGCAGCCCGGTCCTCTCCCAGGCCCAGGAATCGCTCACCCGGCTGGCGGGGGTGCTCGGCCTGCGGCTGAGGGTCGAACACACCGCCCAGCGCGCCGCAGAGCCGTTCATCGAGCTGCTGATTCAGACCCGCGAGGAACTGCGACGGGCCAAGCAGTGGACCTTGGCCGACCGCATCCGGGATCGCCTGGAGGAATTGGGCGTGCTCCTGGAGGACGGCAAGGGCGGCACAGGCTGGCGCCTACGCTGAGCCGCCGGCGCGGGCCGGGGCGGACCGACCATGTCTAGGAACAAGACCGAGGTGATCGGCGGCCGCAACCCGGTGTATGAGGTCCTGCGGGCCGGCCGCCGGCGCGTGCACCGGCTGCTCGTGGCCGACGGGATGCGCAGCCGCGGCCGGCTGCAACAGGCGCTCGATCTGGCGGCCGCGAGGGGCGTCCCCTGCGAGACCGTCTCCCGCGCCGCCCTCGACCGTTTGGCCTCCAATCACCAGGGCCTGGCGGCCGAGGCCGAGCCCTACCCGTATGTCGCCGCCGCCGACATCCTGGAGCGGGCCCGCCAGGCCGGCGAGCCGCCCTTTGTCCTGCTCCTGGACACGCTGCAGGATCCCCAGAACTTCGGCACCCTCTTGCGCACGGCCGAAGCGGTCGGCGTGCACGGAGTCATCCTGCCCGTTCACCAGAGTGTGGGGGTGACCGCCGCCGTCGTGAGCGCCTCCTCTGGCGCCAGCGAACACCTGCTGATCGCACGCGAGAACCTGTCGCAGGCGGTGCGGACTCTGCAGGCGGACGGCGTCTGGGTCGTTGGCCTGGAAAGCAGCCCGGAGGCGCGCCCGCTGGCCTCGCTCGATCTCGGGGGCCCCCTGGGATTGGTGGTCGGGAGCGAGGCGGAAGGCATGCGCCGCCTGGTGCGCGAGGGCTGCGATGTCCTGGTGCGGCTGCCGATGCGGGGCCGGGTTGACTCGCTGAATGCGGCGGTGGCAGGCTCGACCGCCCTGTACGCCGCCTGGGCCGCCCGCCGCTACGCCGGCGCACGGGCGGTGGAGGCCGAGGCCGGGCCACCGCCAGGGGCGGGCCCCTTGGATTGACGCACCCTGGAAAAGCTGATAAACTCGCCGGGTATTGGTGGGCGGGTTCACGTCTGGTATAATGTCAATGCGCCATGCGGGTGAGGCGCGTTTTTATCGTATGCCGACGTAGCTCAATGGGAGAGCAACCGCCTTGTAAGCGGTAGGTTACGGGTTCGAGCCCCGTCGTCGGCTTGTCCCCGAGCCTGCCGGCGTCCGTTGGCGGTGCGCGCTTGTGACCGAGAGGCTCGGTTGCGAGCGCGGGCCGACAACGGCCCGGACGGGCGGTTACCCAAGTGGCCAAAGGGGACTGACTGTAAATCAGTTGGCAGACGCCTTCGGAGGTTCGAATCCTTCACCGCCCACAACAAGAAGCTGTCAGCCGTCAGCTATCAGCCTTCGGCTGCAGCCGGCGGGAGTGCTGGCTGCAAGCTGATCGCTGAAAGCTGACAGCTGAGGGCTGCTTGCCCTCATAGCTCAGACGGTAGAGCACACCCTTGGTAAGGGTGGGGTCATGGGTTCAATTCCCATTGAGGGCTCCAGGGTCGCATAGACCGAGAACCTGAGACGCGCGCAAGGAGATCGCAATCATGGCCAAGCAGAAGTTTGAGCGGACGAAGCCGCACATGAACGTGGGCACGATGGGGCACATCGACCACGGCAAGACGACCTTGACGGCGGCGATCACGAAGTACAGCTCGTTTCTGGGCAAGGCGCAGTACCGCTCGTTCGATTCGATCGACAATGCGCCGGAAGAGCGGGAGCGCGGCATCACGATTGCGATTGCGCACGTGGAGTACGAGACCGAGAAGCGGCACTATGCGCACGTGGACATGCCCGGGCACCGTGACTACATCAAGAACATGATCACGGGGGCGGCGCAGGTGGACGGGGCGATTCTGGTTGTGGCGGCGCCGGACGGGCCGATGCCGCAGACGCGCGAGCACGTGCTCCTGGCGCGGCAGGTGGAAGTGCCGGCGATCGTGGTCTACCTGAACAAGGTCGACATGATGGACGACCCGGAGCTGTTGGAGCTGGTGGAGCTGGAGCTGCGCGAGCTCTTGAACGGCTACGGTTTCCCGGGGGACGAGACGCCGATCGTGCGCGGGAGTGCGCTCAAGGCGCTGGAGAGCACCTCGACCGATCCGAATGCGGCCGAGTACGCTTCGATCAAGGAACTGCTGCGGGTGGTGGATGAGTACATTCCCGAGCCGAAGCGCGAGATCGACAAGCCGTTCATGATGCCGATCGAGGATGTGTTCTCGATCAAGGGCCGCGGGACGGTGGTGACCGGGCGGGTCGACCGGGGAGTGATCAAGGTCGGGGATGCGGTCGAGATCGTCGGGCTGCGGGACAAGAGCATGAGCTCGGTGGTGACGGGCGTGGAGATGTTCCACAAGCTGCTGGACCAGGGGCAGGCGGGGGACAACCTGGGGCTGCTGCTGCGGGGCATCGAGCGCACGGACGTGGAGCGCGGCATGGTGGTGGCCATTCCGGGGTCGATCACGCCGCACAAGAAGTTCCTCAGCCAGGTGTACGTGCTGACGAAGGAAGAAGGCGGGCGGCACAAGGCCTTCTTCACCGGCTACCGGCCGCAGTTCTACATCCGCACGATGGACGTGACCGGATCGATCACGCTGCC
>Ga0105095_10001175_pt1 | contig 13508 bp, 8 predicted proteins | sample PPLLak2March2015_2_FD_79180 | JGI IMG/M metagenome (GOLD analysis project Ga0105095, IMG submission 79180) | Freshwater sediment microbial communities from Prairie Pothole Lake near Jamestown, North Dakota, USA - PPLs Lake P8 Core (3) Depth... | ecosystem: Environmental > Aquatic > Freshwater >... | reverse complement strand
TACCTTGTACCTTGTATTTTGTTCCCTGTCTCAGTTAATCTTTACCATTGTAATTGTTTTCGCATTTTGGTCCAGTGTAATGCGATAAACACCCTCAAATGAAGTACCACCACCATTGATATTGCCTGTATTGCCCGTATCTGTACGTCCAAAGAAGGGTGATGTAAGGGTATAGGTAGATGCATCAATCTCGTGGTCTACATCCCACCATCCCCGTTTAAAGAAGAACTTGAAATCCAGGGAACCAAATCCATCTGCCTCATTATCAGTATTTTTGCCGTAAATAGTTACCTGGTATACACCTGTAGAAACTAACCGGCATGGTGCATAGTCAAAAGGAGTATTCCAGTTCCAGCTTGAAGTTGTTTCATATGGTGAAGATGGACGACCAAACCCGGTACCGCAAATCCATAATGCTTCAGGATAAATAACATCAGGCTGGGGTTCGACATACAAATACGCACCATCAATATAATAGTATGCTTTATAAATAGCTGTAGGCCCGATAAATGTTGCTGTGTTTTCACCAGTTATCTCAAAGTAATCAGGCGGCAGGCTATTGTCCAAATTTGTCAGGCCGGTAAATGTGACTTCAATACCGTCACCGAAATAAACATTTCCTCCCAGGAAATTCTTTGATGCCATTACCATAGGAAGCAGATCCACATTTATATCTAATGTAGCAACAGGCTCAAGTAATCTGCCTCCTACCTCCACATTAAACTGCAGAGCATCAAATGTAATATTTGATATTCCGACCAGTGAGGCATCTGTACTGGTAAGAGGATCGTCAGTCTGATTTATTAAGCCAATTCCATCACCAACTTTTCCGAATACCAAACCGGTCCAGTCAACTTTAAAGAATTTATCCACTTTAGTTGCTAACCGGTATGTCACCGAATTCCCGTAAGTTAATCCTTCTGCATAATAAATAAGGTTTGCAGTGTCAGAAAGGGTTAGTTTAAAAGATTTCCCTGATGTCGGAACAATCCAGATCTCATTAATTACAGGGCGTTTTGCTATAGTTGTGCTGAGAATAGTATCTGTAGTCCATCCGTCAACATTTATCGAAGATAAATAGACCTTTACAGGTTCGTTATCGGGCCTGTTGGCAACAAAAGGTACATGGTATCTCCGGTCAATTGTTGCACTTTTCCCTTTCGTTCTGATTGATTCTGTAGTAACGACCTCATTATTTACAGCCACAACAACTTCTAATGTTGATAAAGGAGTCTTATCTGATACTGAAACGGAAAGTGTAATAGAATCTCCGTAAGTGATTGTTTCTTCCGCCACCTGAGCTACCTCCAGTGTGGGAAAGGATTTGGGATAAGTCACGAGTTGCTCATCCTGCTTACACGTTGTCATGGCCACAATTGTAAGCACTGAACTTATAATTAGTAACTTTTTCATATTTATGCTCTTCTGATTTGTTTCCTGATCGCTATAATTTCTGAAAAAATCAATACCCTGTATTCTGGACAAGGCTCGGATTAATATCAATCTGTGACTGAGGAAGAGGCAGCAGAACATTAAATTCTGTTACCAGATCCATTGGTAATCGGCCCGGATCCCTTGAATTCAGCGAATTCAAAACGTCAAATACTTTCCCTGTCCGTACAAGATCAAACCACCTTTGTCCTTCAAAAGCAAGTTCAAGCCGGCGTTCATTAAGCACTGCATCTGACATACTGCTTTGAGATGCAACAACAGCCTGACTAAGAACCGGAAGATTCACTCTGTCGCGTATCGTATTAACGATATCAGCGGCTTCAGTAAGACTACCCAGCGCCACATAAGCTTCAGCCTTCAAAAGCAGGATATCGGCCAGACGAACTTTAATTATACTGTTGAATTTTGAAGGAAACTTATGCATATGCGGGTAAGCATTTGCAGGATAATGATTGCTCCAGTTAACGCTTGCTATAATAATTGTTGCACTCTTGCGGATAACATCACCCTCCCTGTCAAAAGCAGCTATCAGATCACGTGTCGGAGTCATCCACTTTGCCCAATCGTAGGTGCTGTTAGGATCTGTTTCATCTATTCCGAACATCCATGTATTCCAGTTCCCGCCATCGGAAAAAGGAATTTCAAAAATGGATTCCGATGAGTGTCTTAATATTGCATCTGTTTTGCTGTCATTAACACCAAACAGATCTCTATAATTTTGCACCAGTGAAACATCCTGCTCAACAATCTGACAATAATCTATCACTTTGGCATAATCCCTCACAGGCTGTTCAGCATAGACTTTAGCTAACAGAGCATTGGCCAGTGTTTTAGAGAAAACAAACTTGTTTGAAGGATTAATATCCGGTGCACCTCCTGGTTCCAGAGCCAGTTCCAGATCCTGAATGATCTGTGCATAGACATCTTCAAGCGTATTCCTTGCAGGATAGTATAATGGATATACCTCTGTAATATTTTCCGCATTGATCGCAGGAGGCTCGATTAAAACCATTGGTATGCCTCCCCAGAGCCGGGCCATATCAAACATTATCCAGGCACGCATAATCAATGCCTCCGATTTCCATTGCTTTCTTTCAGCTGCTGTCAGAGCCGGATCCGGAACCGAATCAACATTGCAAATAACCCTGTTTGCCGCATTTATCAGACCATAGAATCCATTCCAATCCCTTTCAATATTCTTATTAATACCATTTTGTTTCTGCTGTTCGAGCTGGGTCAATTCTGCATCTGTAGCACCCCTGTATGAATTATCCGCATGAGTCTCGGTAAAAACCATCAGGTCAAGATTCCAGTTTTCCAGCCCGCTGTTTCCCTTAAGAACATTATATAAAGCTTCATACTGGGTAAGCATCTGGGCTCTCGTAGTGTATTTTACACTTGATCCGGTGCTATCGCTTCCGCCAATGGTTATTTCACTGAAATCTGAGACCGGATTCTCCTCCAGTGAACATGAACTAAAATAAAAAGCAATTCCAAAAATCAGTATCCAGTTTGTTATATTTTTCATAATGCCGCTTTTTAGAATTCAACATTAATACCAAAAATGAAACTTTTGGAGTGCGGGTAAGTGCCCCAGTCAATTCCCTGCACAACAGCGCTTCCTCCGTATTGATTCACCTCAGGGTCAAAGCCTTTATAATTAGTGAATGTTAAAAGATTGTATGCAGAAAAATAAGGCTGAAGCCTCGTTACTCCCCATTTTCTTAAAAGATTGGCTGTTATATTATAAGATAATGTAAGTGTCTTCAAACGTAAATAGCTGCCGTCTTCAACGAAACGGGTAGATGCCACCAGATTATCTTTTGTAGAAGTAGCCCTGGGCATATAGGTCTCCTGCCCCGGCCTTCTCCATCTGTCAAGTACGGCAGTTGACTGGTTCTTTGCATCATACATACCTTCAGTTTCCATGCGTGATGCATTATAGATATCGTTGCCCTGTGATCCCTGCAGGAATATATTCAGACCGAATCCCTTATATGATAAATAATTAGTCATTCCATAGACAAAAGCAGGATTCGGATCCCCGATATATGTTTTATCCCCCAGGGTGATCTTGCCGTCACCATTTGTATCCCTGAAAATAAGATTACCGGTTTCAGGATCAACACCTTCACTGATATATCCCCAGAACATGCTCAGAGGTTCACCAGGTGTCATACGTACAACATTCTCGCTCGTTGCCTCTGATGTCTGACCATAATAATATACATTCTGCAAAGTGAACTTCTCTACCCTGTTCTTGTTAAAAGAGATATTAAAGTCAGTTTCCCAGTTAACCTGGTTGGTTAGATTTATGGAATTGATCGTAAATTCTATGCCTCTGTTCGACATCTCGCCTTCGTTTCTTGTAATGGAACTAACTGAAGCTGTTGAAGGAAGCGGAACATTCATCAATAGATTTGTAGTATATTTATAATAAGCATCTGCCGTGAATGTCATACGGCCTTTTAATACACTGAGATCGACACCTACGTTTGATTGTGTAGTCGTTTCCCAGGTCAGGTCAACGTTTTTCATATTTGCCGGCGTTAGAGTGGGGAGAGCATTGCTTTTCCCCGTTTCCCACCAGTTCTGCCGTTCAATGTTGTATAGCTGAAGATAGGCATAATCCCCGATGCCTGACTGGTTTCCAGTCTGTCCCCAGCCGCCGCGCAGTTTCAGATCCTGGATCCATGTTGCACTCTGCATGAAACTCTCTGAAGAGATCCTCCATGCCGCTGAGAAGGATGGGAAATATCCCCATTTTTTCCCCGGAGCCAGTTTAGATGAACCGTCGGCACGAAAATTAGCGGTAACATAATACTTGCCGGCAAAGTTATAAGTCAGCCTGCTGAGATATGACATAATGGCCCAGTTGGAAGCTGCAGTACCGCTCCATTGCTCTACTTTATTTCCTGCATTAAGTGTCTGGATGGATGAATTAAGGAAATGAGAGGTTGTCAGGTATTCAGTTGACCATTTAGAAGTCGTCCATGATGTTCCTGCCATAGCAGTAAAGTTGTGGTCATTGATGGTTTTAGCATAAGACAGGATATTGTCAAAAACCATGATTGTGCTCAGTGACCTTGAATCAGATGCATTGCCATAATTTGTACGTCCCCAGGAAGTCTTAATCGGGTCCAGAAAACTGCTGTTGTTATTATAAACCCTGTCAATAGAAAGGGATGGCCTGTAATTAAGGTTTTTAAAGATAGTGAGCTCTCCGGCTAAACTACCTACCAGCCTGTTATTTGCATTCTTATCATCTTCAGTCCTTGACATATTTTCAACGGGGTGCGTTACCTGTGCTCCATAAAAGTTATCATAGTATTGCCCCGGGTTATCCGGATCCCATATTGGTGCATAGGTGGGAGTATTGATTACAGAAAGAATCAATCCTGCACGATTGGATCCTGTTCCGGAGACTATACCATTATTCGTATAATCAGAATATGCTATATTGCTTATTATTTTAAACCAATTACGGATCTGATCCTCAAAGTTTGCTCTTAAATTATAGCGTTTATAATACGCGACATCAATAATGCCGGATTCCTTTATTAGCCCGCCTGAAACATAGTATTTCATTTTATCCGTTGAATTGGCAAATGAAATCTGATAATTCTGTGTCAGCCCGTTTCTAAAAGTCTCATCAAACCAGTCTGTTACATCTGTCAGTCCATCAGGTATTGTTGCGGCGCCGAGCTCATCCATTAATTCTTTGTACTGTGCTGCATTTAATGATTCCATCTGCCTGACAACCTGAGTCACTCCAACGCTGGAATTAAAACTTATTTTGGCTTCCCCTTTTGTGCCTGACCTGGTGGTGATAAGTACCACTCCGTTGGATGCCCTGGATCCGTATATAGCAGCAGAAGAAGCATCTTTTAGTATTTGTATGCTTTCAATATCATTCGGCGACAGATAATTAATTTCGGTCATTGGGACTCCATCGACGACATACAATGGATCGTTGCTTGCATTAATAGAAGTATTGCCGCGCACCCGCACAACCATTCCCGCACCCGGTTCTCCGTTAGGCTGAATTACATTAACACCGGCAGCTTTACCCTGAATTGCAGTAGCAGCTGAGATCATCGGACGCTCATCCAGATCCTCAACTGACACAGTTGATACAGATGTAGTCATGTCCTTTTTCCTAACAGTACCATAACCAATTACTACCACCTCTTCAATTGCTTTAAGGTCCTCAAACATAATTACATCAATGTTCCCACTGACATCTGAAACTATTTCCTTGGATTGAAATCCAATCATAGAAACAATTAACGCTTTATTCGGCTGGACGGTAATGGTAAACTGACCATCAAGATTCGTCACTGTTCCGTGTGTAGTTCCTTCCTCTAAAACTGTAGCTCCGATCAAAGGAACTCCTGAAGCATCCTTTACTGTGCCGGTAATTGTTATTTCCTGTGCATAAAGGCAAAATGGAAGGAACAGAACCAGCATAACAAAAAGAATTTTCTTCCCGAAGTTTTTAGCTGTCTTAATTAGACACGCCTCATTTATTCTTTTGTTCATAAATGAAATATTTAAAAACAAGAATTCTAAAAGATTACAATTACTCTTAAGATAATCAGGCTAAATAAAAGATGTCTTTCAGGGTACAAAATTAATCAAAAACTGCGGTTATTATATCTTTTTTAGAATGAATACAAATAACCACCATGGAGTGAAAATAATCAATTGAATAACAATTGGTTATGAATGAAATCTTAACGAATTTGAAGTAAAAAATGTTTTATAACATCTCTGTCTTTTCAAATACAAATCTGCCCATTACTGTTAACCTGTTGATTTTATTTCCTGCGCCTTCTTCAAAAACAAATTCTGCATTGTCCTCAAGAGTGAAAAAACCAGGGCAGATGCAACCTACCTTTTGTTCTGTATTAATTAGTCTATTAATCGAAGGGTTACCGGCCCCATTAAACCGGAAGGAGTGAGTTTTTCACCGGGATCAATATCTTCTACGGAAGTCCAGGTATAGCGCTTGCCCACCGGAAGATTGTCCTCCTTAATCAGGTAGTTTCTCCAGGTATTAACCACTTCAATCTCCAGGATATTCTTGCCCTGTTTCAGGGAGTTGTTTACAGGAAGGGTGAAAGGTTTGATCCACGTACCTCCCAGGTCATCTTCGTTAAACCAGGCGTGGGCCATCACGCCAACCTCTCCAAGGTCAAGTATTATGCTACCTGTTTCCGGAACCTGGTCGATATTACAGATTATTTTATATCTCGCTGTTCCGGAATAATAACGAATTTTTTCATTTTCAGAATTTGTCCAGTCGCTAAGGGATCTGATAACCTCAGGTTCCTGTGGTCCAATTATTTTGTTTTGAAAATCAAGGGTCCAGTCACCCTCGATGGTCAGGAACGTCTCCGGTACCGGGAAGTTTTCCACATATCCCGGAAGTGTATTTTCGTTCGATTTGTTTGTAAATACCACGAACCAACTTTGCAGAGGCTTCAGGTTAATCGGAACCACTTTTCTTTTATCACTACTGGTAAACTGATTCAGCGGGCGTATTTCGCCTGTTACGGCATCCCACAGCTGAGGTTTGAGTCCGGTCACACGAAATGAAGCATCCAGATTAACTTCTTCTTCAGAATTGTTGGTGAGGAAATAAATGTCCATACCTGGCAGGCTTCTGTGTGTCCAGAGCACAGGCACATCGTCTCCCAGATCAATGTCTTTTGTTACTTTAAGCAAATCAAGAGCTTCCTGTACACTCAATCCATCCATCTGGTAACCTTTTCCATACCTGTGCACCAGTTTTCCATCTTTATATTCACCTGCCCATAATCTGGTTGTAATATCCTTAACCACTGAATCACATGCAGGATAATCCTGGAGACTAGGAGATTGTGATGGTTTGGAGCCCAGAACAGCTCCTCCCTGTTTCACGAGTTCTTCGATTTTTGCCAGGACTTGAGGACGCATGCTTTTTAATTCAGGCAGTATAAGAAGCGCGTACGACATTCCGTCGGGCAGGACAAACCTGCCGTCTTTGACAGCCAGACGAGTCATAATAACCTCTGCATTAATGTAATCGTAGGAATATCCATTGGGAAGTTCAGGATTCCTGGTACCGGTCATTTTGGGGGCGTCTTCTCCAATGAAATAGCATACATCGGCTACATATTTCCCCTGTTGTAGCATGTTCTGGCATCTGCGCAGGTAATCGACCCAGGACTTTCCCTCTTTGAACCAGGTATTGTGCCTGTTAAATTCCGTGGAGAACCATGCATTTATGCCTGGAATCCTTTTATCATCGGGTTGCTGAATAACCACATGAAGAACTACATGGTTAATCCCTTCCGTAAAGCTCCAGTCTCCGCGCTTTTTGAGCAAAGCAGGGTGTCTCTTATAGGATTGCCTGCCTGCCGTAAAAGATTCGGCAGAAGTAATTGTTTTTCCATACATATGAGCGGCAGAGGAAGCTGATTTGCATTCTATATCTCCCAGTGTGCCTTCATTCCAGAATTCACCGCTGACCAGGTCAGATTGTCCCCCATACATCAGGAATTCACCCGGGTAACCCCAGTGGCCGTAATTCTCGAGCCATGTCTTCAGGCCCTTTTCATTGCTGGCCTTTCTTAATCCACCGACATATTCGTATGCAATATCGTCGGCTATAGCCCGTCTTAAGTCCCATAAGAATCGCTCCGATTCCTCGACGCTTCCTACAATACGGCCTGAAAAGACGGGGAGATACCTGACCGGATCATAACCATACCTTGACTTGAATTTGTCGCCGAATCCATCGGTCCAGTTCTGCGATCCCATTTCATAACTGTCGGCGATGACATACTTAAACGCAGACCGGCTTCCTTCCGGGATCCTTTTCAGGATCTCTCCGATGAACTGGTCGAAATGAAAACGCACCAGTTCAGAGTTTGCTTTGTCAACCTCGTACCCTTTGCCCTGGGGTGCAGAGGGAGAGTTTTTTGTTCCTGTCGGAGTCATACCCACCCGGAGGATAGTCCAATTTCCTTCCGGAGCCTCCCAGGTCAGAGTACCATTTTTATCCATTTGAGTACTAATATCAAGGACTTCCGAGATTAACAGGCTTTTATCAGTTACCTCTTCCTGCCGTTGCCATAAGTATGAATCAAATAGCGGAAGGGGTGTAGGGTGCATTTTACCGAGCGATTTCTCAATATACTTTTCAAAAATTTGTTCCTCAGTAATAATGATTTCTGAAAAGCCTGCTTGTTTTTCATTGCTTACGAAATTTGAACATACGAGCCTAAAATCCCCTGAATTTGTTTCAGGGATCGCAAGGGCAAGAGGGCCATGAGTTACAGGTCCTACGTTTACATCTGTATTGCTCCGGTCGAATATAAAGGATTTAATCATCTTATAATCACCATCCAGTAATGCATATAACTCAACATTGCATAAAAACTGAGGCCTGGCTGGATGAAGGATCAGACTCCTGGCATGTATTTTCTCTTTGGATGATATATCAACGGTATACGTAGCATTATCTGTCAATGAAAAGAGTGCGGATGTAGATGTATCATTATCAAACCATTTTCCGGGATCGGGCATAACAGGAGTTGTTCTTAGCATCAAATTGTCGGCCTTAAGCCTCTTATTTTCAGATTCTAACGATTTAAAGGCCAGTACGTATGTGTCCTGAAATTCTTCTCTGGGCTTTTTCAGGTTAAGATGAATTTTAACTGGTCCCTGAACTTTTGCTTCAGAATAAACAAGATGCCTCATGGCTTTGTCATATCCAACCCATGGACCACCACTCTGGGACCAACCCGGACAGTTGAAGAAGCCAATGTCAATGCCAAGCCTGTGTCCCTCGTTAACGGCATGAACAATAATATCCCACCATTCATCGCTGAAGAGCGGAACAGGACCGTCTGCTTCATCAGGATTAATATTGCCAATCAAGACCGCCCCAATACCAAATTCTTTCATTGATTCCATATCCTTCGTGATCCCTTCAATGGATATATCATCCCCGATCCAGTAATAATAACACCAGACTTTATTGGTATCCTGAAGCGTCTGGAAGCCTTTTTGAATCTGATTATATTTTTCCAGACTGATTCCACTTTGCCTGTGACAGTTTAAAAAAACAAGGCTAATTGCGATTGGAATAATAAACACAGAAGCCCTTAATAGTTTGTTTCCAGCTTGCATGATTGTCATTTATAGTTACAGATCTGAATATTTATGATTTTTTGCATGGTCATTTATAAAAGTAACATTCCCGTCTCACGATTCACGCTTAACGACGCACGATTCAGATAATCCATGCATCCACATTAAATACATTAAAGAACAATATCCCCTGCAAAACAAACCTGACCAGTCGTGCTGTCCCAAATAAAAGGAAATTTTTAAAAGGGTAGCGAAGCATAGTTACAGCTATGGTGACCAAAGAAAACGGTGAAAATGGGAACAATGCAGCAATAACTATAAAAGCTCCTCCCCATTTGCGTGTGAACTCAATATATCCTTTTAATCGCCTTTCAGTATAAGCTTTTATTTTAGGCCTTCTGGAGATCCAAAGACCAATAAAATATGAAATTATTCCTCCGGCATATGACAGGACACCCAGGATGGCCAGGTAGATTACAGGCGTTTCAAACTTAAGTGTCCAGATCACGAACAGATCTACCGGGACCAGTCCAAGAAAAGATTCGGATAGAAAAAACACCAGGAGTGCAGTGCGATCACTTAGTTTATCCAGGGCATACTGGAAGATCTTATTGTAATCCAGCAAATACCTGCCCACAAAATATATTATTGCAACAAAGATTGCATAGAAAAAGAGAATTTTAAGAACATTCCATCCAACATATCGGAAGAGGCCTTTCTCCTTATAATGCAAATAAATCTCTTTTATTTTTGACAGTGATTTGTTGGAATCTCGTTCAGCTTCTGGCATATATATCCTTAAATGATGTGCTATTGAATTATCTTTCAGCCTGGAAAATTAAAATAAGCCCGAAATTTATTAGATTTATTTCGGAATTTTAACTGGTTTATAACTTTTATTCAATATTAAGATTATTAAAATGAAGAAAGTTGCAATTGTTCCGGCGATAATCCTGATATTATTTGTTTTGGGAATCTTTAATATCACTGCATTAGCTCAGGATCATGGGGATCAAAACACGCTGGACGAAAAAGTGAAGAAATTTCTTGACAGTCATAAATACAACTGGCGCGACATGAATGTGCCTGCCTCAGATGGCCAGATCCTTTACGATCTTATCATTCAGAATAATTACACGAAGGCTTTGGAAATCGGGACTTCCACGGGGCATTCCGGTATCTGGATAGCCTGGGCATTGTCAAAGACAGGGGGAAAACTGATCACAATTGATATTGATGAAGAGAGGTACAAAGAAGCCCTTGCAAATTTTAAAGAAGCCGGTGTATCAGAATATATTGATGCAAGACTGGAGGATGCGCATAAGCTAGTCCCTGAACTTGAGGGGCCTTTTGACTTTGTATTCTGCGATGCCGACAAATATTGGCTTACAAATTATATTAAGGCGGTGCTCCCGAAACTGGAAAAAGGCGGATGTTTTACAGCGCATAATGTATCAGATCTGAACAGTACATCAGGAATTGCAGAGTTTATAAAATTCATCGAAAACGAGCCCACCCTTAAAACAGAATATGCCAGGAACAGCAGGGCCGGAATTTCGATCAGTTATAAGAAGTAACTAATTTGGTGCATGGTACAAGGTACAGGGTACAAGTTGCATAGTATAATGACAATTAAAGAATAATAATTAAACTTATAATAACAATAAGATGAATAACTTACATACGCATCAGTGTTGTCCGTCCGGAGGAAACAACATGAAAAATCCCGAAGGGGTAACAAGAAGGGATTTTATTAAAACAATGGGAGGATCCACTCTTTCTGTTGTTGCCTTATCCGGACTGACATGGCCCTTATTGTCAGGACTTGCCCGGGAAGAGACTCAAGGCATCATCCGGCGTCCCCTGGTTGTAAAACCTATATTAGTCTATGATACCCCGGAATATCAGTTTCAGACCAGCTGGCGCTCATGGGGTGGCATTCACACCGGACAGGCTGCAACCGATGAAATTGCCAGGATCGCTGATGAACTTAACAAGCTCAGGTCAGTGGCGGATTTTCCTGTGTCATTCCTTCCGGTTGCGGGAATACGTAATACAGCTGAATTGAATGCCCTCGGGGATCTGGCATCTGCTGACACCTTTCTTATTTATGCTGCAGGAGGCTGGATGGATATTTTTGAATCACTTAACAAAATGAATAAGGATATGATCCTTTTTTGCCGGCATAAATCCGGACCGGTTTATCTCTGGTATGAAATAATCAGTCCCCGCTTCCTCCGTCAGCATACTGATAAACTCTCTGTTCCAGGTGTGGATGAAGATGATGTCATAATTGACAATCAGGATGAAATACTCTGGAGGTTAAGATCCTTATGCGGATTGCACAATACCCTGAATACCAAGATCATTGCAATTGGAGGCGCAGGTGCATGGGCACAACCTGAAGGAGTGGTTCCCCGGTTGATAGAGGAAAAATTTAAGCTCAGGATCTATTCTTATTCTTATGATGAGCTGGGCAGTCTTATCAGGGAAATACATGCTGACGGGGCAGCAGTTAAGCGTGCAGAAAAAAGAGCAGAAGAATACCTCAGGGGCAGTGGTGTAACACTTGAAACAAAACGACAATTTGTTGATAATGCATTTTTACTTGAAGATATTTTTAAGCGGATCATGGACAAGGAAAATTGCCGTTCACTGACAATAAACGGTTGCATGGGGACAATCATGCCCATGGCAGAAACCTCAGCATGTCTTACTCTGTCCCTGCTGAATGATTCCGGTTACCCTTCTTTCTGTGAGTCTGACTTTGTGGTTGTGCCTGCAGGTATATTGCTTACCAATATCAGCGGGAAACCATCATTCCTGAATGATCCGACATATCCTCATGATGGTATTATTACGCTTGCCCATTGTACAGCTCCAAGATGCATGGATGGCAAAAATCCCGAGCCGGCAAGGCTTCTCACCCATTTTGAATCCGATTACGGTGCAGCACCTAAAGTGGAAATGAAACTCGGACAGACTGTTACAAATATTATTCCCGATTTTCTTGTCAGCAATTACGTAGGGCTTAAAGGCAAAATAACTGATAATCCATTTATGGATATCTGCCGTTCACAGATTGATATAAGTTTCGATTGCGACAGTAAAGTTCTGGCAAAACGGATGCCCGGATTTCACTGGATAACAGGATATGGCGACTATGTGCGCGAAACCGGTTATGCCCTGAAACGACTCGGAATAAAATGGGAAGTCCTGGGATAAAAACATCTGGCTGCTGGCTACTGGCTGCTGGCTGCTGGCTGCTGGCTACTGGCTATTGGCTGCTGGCTATTGGCTATTGGCTGCTGGCTGATAGACGATCTCCATCCCTCGCTTAATTGCTTCTTCATTCACGGGGATAAGTTTATGATACCTGGCAGGAAGCGATTTCTGCAATCCTTTTATCACATTTGCAAGATCTACAATAGGTTTTATCTTCAGGTAGCCTCCGAGGACGATCATATTAAAAGTCTTGGTAGTCGACATCCGGGATGATTCATCTGCAGCATCAACCCTGTAAATGTCGATATCTTTCCTTTCCGGATGCCTGGTCACTCCATTGCCATCGTATAATAGCAGCCCTCCTTTTTTAACCTTGGCCTCAAACTTATCAATCGACTGCTGATTAAGAAGTATCGCGGTATCGTATTCATTGAGAACAGGTGAACTAATCTGCTCATCACTTATTATAACAGTGACATTGGCAGTCCCCCCACGCATTTCGGGTCCATAGGACGGAAACCAGCTCACTTCTTTTTTCTGCATTATTCCGGAATAGGCCAGAATCTTTCCCATTGATAAAACTCCCTGTCCTCCAAATCCGGCAATGATGATTTCTTCTATCATGACTGTTGCTTTTTTTGTGATTCCTCCTTTTTGACCATTTCACCATCAACTTTAATATCTCCCAG
>Ga0105095_10001173_pt1 | contig 13513 bp, 5 predicted proteins | sample PPLLak2March2015_2_FD_79180 | JGI IMG/M metagenome (GOLD analysis project Ga0105095, IMG submission 79180) | Freshwater sediment microbial communities from Prairie Pothole Lake near Jamestown, North Dakota, USA - PPLs Lake P8 Core (3) Depth... | ecosystem: Environmental > Aquatic > Freshwater >... | reverse complement strand
CGTGAGTATTATTATTAGCAGGATTTCGGGCATTTTTTCCATGGTGCTCCTATTGATGAGTTCGTTGCTATAGTTTGAAAAGTTGCTGGCATGAACCGGAAATATTTAATTCAGTATCCGAGACCATAACCGCCAGAGGTTTGTCCGACAGGTTTTTTATAATTGCATCTTCATGGGTCACGGTAACTTTAAAAAGGACACCCCTGAACCTTGCATGAAAGGAATATGATATCCATTGCTCAGGGATAAGGGGCTGGAAGAGCACCCTGTCATCCCTGATCCTCATACCGCCAAAACCTTCCACAACTGCCAGCCAGGTACCGGCCATACTTGTTATGTGCAGGCCGTCGCCCACTTCGTTGTTATAATCGTCAAGATCAAGTCTTGCAGTACGGAGATAGAGGTCATAAGCTTTCGGGAGGTTGCCAATCCTAGAGGCGACTATTGAATGGATGCACGCCGATAACGATGACTCATGGACGGTCATTGGTTCATAGAAATCAAAATTACGCCTTATCGTCGCTGTATCATATTTGTCTTCAAAAACATAAATACCGTGAAGCACATCCGCCTGCTTGATATAGCACGACCGGAGTATCCTGTCCCATGACCAGTGCTGGTTAACTGGCCTTTCACATGAGGGGATTTCAGACGCAGGAATCAATTCCTTATCGAGGAACCCATCTTGCTGAAGAAAAACTTTTCTGTCCCTGTCATAAGGAAGATAAATATCGTCAATCAGCTTCTTCCAGCGCGATGTCTCCTCACCGGATTTAAGATCAGTTTTTCTGATGATCTCCCTGTATTTACCGGGTGCTGTATTTTCGATTTCCGACAATGTGCTCAATGTATATGACAATGTCCATACTGCAAGTGAATTGGTGTACCAGTTATTGTTTACATTATTCTCATATTCATTTGGCCCGGTAACACCAAGAATTACAAATTTCTTCCTGTTTTCCGACCAGGTGGCCCTCTGGCTCCAGAACCTTGAGATCCCGATCAATACTTCAATCCCGTAGTCAGCCAGGTAATTTCTGTCGCCAGTATGCCTCACGTAATTGTATATTGCAAAAGCAATTGCGCCGTTCCTGTGGATCTCTTCAAATGTAATTTCCCACTCATTATGGCACTCTTCCCCGTTCATTGTTACCATCGGGTAGAGTGCAGCCCCGCTCCTGAATCCGAGCTTTGCGGCATTTTTAATGCTTTCTCCGAGATGCTTATACCTGTAAAGAAGAAGGTTCCTTGCAACTTTCTGATCTGCAGTTTTTAAGAAGAAAGGAAGGGCAAATGCCTCTGTATCCCAATATGTTCCTCCGCCGTATTTCTCACCGGTAAACCCTTTTGGCCCTATATTCAGCCTCTCATCTTTTCCGGTATAGGTTTGATTCAGCTGGAAAATATTGAACCTGATCGCCTGTTGAGCATCCATATCTCCCTCAATAACAACATCTGAGGCCTCCCATATCCTCTCCCATTCCTTTTTGTGTGACAAAAAAAGCTTGTCATATCCCTTCAGCGCTATTTCCTTCAGCCTGACTTTCACATCCTTCATCAGGCTCTCCTTCTGATTGTTGAGGGTAGAAAGAATTGATGCGAACTTGATAACAGTAAGCTCCTCACCCGGTTTTATTTTTTGCCGGAAGGTATTTGAGACGTAATCCTTACGGCTGATCACGGATGGTGTGACTTTTACAGGCTTCATGTTTTTAAGTAGTTCCCAGCACATACCCGTTGCCACGTAAAAATTAGTTTTCAGGGTTCGGGTAATGATAACTCCATCACCTGAGGTCACGTCCCTTTCTACTTCCTTCCAGAATTTTTTCCCATAATTGGCATCTTCATTCCGTACATCGGCATCAATATAAACATTGAATTCAACCTCTCCCTCAAAATTCAATGACTTTACCGAATATCTTATTATTCCGGCATCAGGTTCCGACATGCTCAGGAATCTTCGTGAATCGATCTCAACGGATTTTTCCCCAGGCAGGTTTAACCTGAAACATCTTTCCAGACAGCCTTCTTTCATATTCAGGATCCTGCTGAATGTGCTGATCTCAGCAGTTGAAAGATCGACAGGTTTCCCGTTAATGGAAACGTCAATACCGATCCAGTTTGGAGCGTTAAGGACTTTTGCAAAATATTCCGGATAGCCGTTTTTCCACCATCCCACTTTCGTTTTATCGGGATAGTAAACACCAGCAATGTAGTTTCCCCTCAGAGTGTCGCCGGAGTACTGCTCTTCAAAATTTCCCCTCTGGCCCATATAACCGTTCCCTATCGAAAAGATGCTTTCCGATTCCCTGTTTCTCCCGGGGTGAAAACCCTCCTCGATTATCCGCCATTCATCCGATTTATAAACTCTATTCATTCCCTGCTGATTTTATAATTTTAACCAACTTTCCGAGGTTCATCTTATCTAATCCTGAAACCACACTTTGTGCCTCTGCCAATATATCAGCCGACCCGATACCTACTGCGATCATACCTGCCTTAAGGGCTGCCTCGATTCCAGAAGTTGCATCCTCAAATACAACACATTCAGCGGGCTGAACTCCAAGCATCTGAGCTGCAGTAACGAACACCTCCGGATCAGGCTTGGCCCTGCTTACAATATTCCCGTCAACGACTGCATCGAACAGGTTCCCGATGCCTAGCCGGCCCAGGATTAAAGGCGTGTTTTTGCTCGCTGATCCGAGGGCTGTCTTTATACCCGCATTCTTAAGCTCTGAAATGAACTCAAGGCTTCCGGGAAGTATCTCTGCGGGGGTCATGGTTTTAATATATTCGAGATACCAATTATTCTTAAGGTTTGCATACTCTTCCTTCATGCTATCTTTAATTGTCAGTCCTCCTATTTCCAGGATTATGTCGAGGGAGGCTATTCTGCTTACCCCTTTCAGCCGTTCATTATCCTTTTCGGTAAAATTAATATTTAACAGGCCGGCTAGCTTTTTCCACGCCAGGTAATGGTACTTTGCGGTATCAACAATTACACCGTCAAGGTCAAAAATGCATGCCCTGAAACAGACCGGTGAGCTACTTCTTTTTTTCATCAACATCTTTCACAAAAAGTATAAGGACTGAAGCAATAAGCATTGATACTCCCCCGGTTACAAGGGCATAAATGCTCTCGCCTCCGAACAGGCCTTTAACCATGAATCCAAGGATACTTGCAGCCAGTATTTGCGGTATCACTATAAAAAAGTTAAAGATCCCCATATATGTACCCATTTTCTGAGCGGGAAGAGAGCCTGTAAGTATTGCATATGGCATTGAAAGTATGCTCGCCCAGGCCAGTCCTACACCTAACATTGATAATAACAAAAGGTACTGGTTCCTGAATACGATGATGGAGATAAGGCCGAAGGCTCCTGCAACGAGGCTTATTGAATGGGTAATGCGGCGGTTGGTATGCCGGGCAATAACAGGGAGAAGAAATGCAACAACAGCGGCAAAACCGTTGTAAAGGGCAAAAAGAACCCCCACCCAGTTTGCGCCCTGGTTATAGAGTTCGGTTGTCGGATCCTTTGTCCCAAAGACATGACTCGTGACTGCCGACGTTGTATAAATCCACATGGCGAAGAGTGCAAACCACGTAAAAAACTGCACAATAGCCAGTTGCCCCATTGTTTTTGGCATCATGACCAGATCCCTTAAAACAACTACCAAACCACCCCTGGTTCTGCCGGCAGAGATCAGTCCGCCAGAAATAATCTGGATCAGCCCGAATCCTGCAATCCCGATTGACAGGATATATAATTCCTTTTCAACAGAAACATATCTGATAAGTATGCTGATAGCAATCCCTGCCAGTAGCCAGTATATACCCCTTCTGTAAAAAGCATTGCTGCCAAGGGATTTAACCGGGTTAAGATCTTCTTCTTCTCCCGCCTGCTCCGCCGAGGAAAATTCGCGAAGTTCCTCAGGGGAATATTCTTTTGTTCTCAATATAGTCCAGAGCACTGCCGATATGAATACTATCCCTCCGATGTAGAAAGACAGCTTGACTGAGAGAGGGATCTCTCCTTCCGGTGCAGTATTGGGAACATTAAAAAGATTTGTTAGGACGTACGGCAGAATTGAAGCTATAACTGCGCCGGTCCCGATAAAGAAACTCTGAGTGGCGAAGCCAGCAGTACGCTGTTCTGAAGGAAGCATGTCGCCGACAAATGCCCTGAATGGTTCCATGGAGATATTTATTGATGCGTCCATGATCCATAACATTCCGGCAGCGACCCAGAGCACGGGAGAGTTTGGCATTATTATAAGGGCGAGCGATGCAAGGATAGCCCCGGTAAGAAAATAGGGACGCCTGCGGCCCAGCCTGTTCCATGTGTTGTCGCTCATATGCCCGATAATAGGCTGAATAATAAGCCCGGTAACGGGGGCAGCAATCCAGAGGATTGGTATGTCATCCACCTTTGCCCCCAGGGTTTCAAAAATCCTGCTTACATTCGCATTTTGGAGAGCAAAGCCAAACTGGATTCCCAGAAATCCAAAACTCATATTCCAGATCTGCCAGAAGCTCAGTCGCGGTTTAGATTTTTTCATGAGGATAGAGTTATGTTGAAGAAAATTCAGGTAAAAGCGCTGGAACAATGTTCAAAATTAGGAAAATGATCTGAAACAAATTCACTGTATGTCATTTATTTTCACGGAGATTCGCTGATTTCGTGAAAGAAATCGGGATGACTTTGTTTCAAACGTTTTCTAAAAAAAATCACCCCCTTCATTGGTCGCGACAGCTCCCGATAGCTCCCGATAGCTCCCGATAGCTATCGGGACGGGACGGGACGGGACTGAGGCAAACACCAAATTTACTGTGCCAGTGTAAATTTCAGGCTGAAACCGAAGTTCGTGTTTGATGTCGGGAATGTATTGGCCACAAAAGGATTGTTCATTGTATGGTCGGCGAAAAGCTGAAGATTGAACCTGTCGCTTAAGACATAGTCAGCGGTTGCTCCAAGTGAAAATACTTTTATCCCTGCAACAGGCTGGTTCACATCTTCCACCAGTTTTCTGACGATTGTCTTGTTATCCCTGATTGAAAGATCAAGTCTTAGATTAAGGTCACTTTTCAGGGCTCTCTGTGCCCCGCCCGTCCTGAGAATTATCTGTACATCGTCGAACCTGTAACCGGCTCCGAAAACAAGTTCATTGATCCGGTAATCCGAAACCTGATTGCTCGTAAGATTGAGCGAAACTGTTCGTGATTTCCTCCATTCAAACCTTGACGTGAGATTGTTTTTCCAGTTCATGTCGAGATTTATAAGAGGACTGAACTGTTCACTGACTGTAACGACGTTAATCTCATATTGCTGAATAAAGTTCTTCTGCAGGTCCCTTATGCTGTTTACCCCGCTGCCATCAGCGATATAGTTCAGGTTTGTTGTAAATGACCCAATCTGGTAAACACTTCTGTACTGGTGTGTCAGGTTTACGGATCTGAATACTTTCTGGACAAATTCAAACTTCGACAAGCCATCGAAGGTAATGCGCCAGTTGGGCATCATTTTAAAAGCCGACGGGAAAGTGCCCAGATCAACCTTTTCCGGATCCGTCTTCGTGTACGCCGCATAAAATGCCGGTATCAGCACCTCCCTCGAGGTTTTTCCGTAACCGCTTTTAAATTCTCCCTCTATTGGTTGTCCGGTAACAGGATCTATATCAGGATTATATGACGGATCTATCTGTTGCCGGTCATTTGCCCTTCTTCCGGAAATTGTCACTGCATATTTTTTGAAATTTTCGAAAGTCTGTGAGACGTAATCATTGTCCTTGGATATTTTTTCGAAGGCTGTTCCCCATGAAATGATTGAAATTGAGAAGTTGCCGGTAATGATCCTGTTTCGCGTACTGTCGGGGAAATTGCCATTCAGATCCGCGGTATAATATGAACTTTCATTTTCAAGGAACCTCCTGTCGGCATTTAAATCGATCTTAAGACCGGGGAAAGGCTCGATGACGCTTCGCAATGACAGGTCGATCTTGTTGTTATACATTGCAGGTGTATTCAGCAGAGTATCGGTTGTGATCCAGCCGTTTCTGGCAGCCTTGCCAAAGAAGTCCTTTTCGCTGAAACCGAGGATGAAGGGCAGCCCCGGAGCCGACATATTGCTTCGTGACATGCCCAGAAATCCAGCTTCGGGCAAAAAGCCCGGAAGGAACTGTCCCTGCGATGATGTGTAGGTCAGGCTCACCGACCTTATTCCCATAATTGCACGCAGCATATATTCGCCTGTTACCGTAAGCGGATTACGCTTTTTCGGGATCCTGCCCTCAATCGAGACCTGGGCACCATCGGCCGATTCCGAAGCCGTGAAGTTCACCCTGTTATCGGATACAATATCAAGCTTGCCCGGGAGCTCGGTACCGTCCTTCCTGAGAATCGACACCTTCACATCTCTGGTCCTCAGGTTATGTGTTAGCCCCCTGACGATATTTTCCCTGAAATTAACATTTGCCCTGTTAAAGGTTACTGTCTTGTATTCGGTTTTCATCCTCTGAACAGCACCGGGTCTGGCATTGTTCTCAATGTTTTTGAGAAACTTCGATTTGCTGTAGAGGTTTGCCAGGTTAGCTGTTCCGGAAAATGTAAGCTCATTGTGGTTCTTGATTAAATTTCCGAGGTTAATATTCAGGGAATCAGGGTATAATGCTCCGGCAACCCAGGAATAGTCAGAACCGAACCTTGCGTTTGCAGTAACCCATGAGAGCATGGGAAGCTTGTTAATCGGCAGGTTATATGTCACATTGAAATAATGGTTGTACGAGGTTGTTCTTCCGAAATTCTTCAGGTTGGTAAGGACCGAATCGCGCCAGTTATCATAATCGCTCCTGTACCTTTTGCGGTCAACTCCGCCTTCCGGCTCATCGATCCTTGAAATATTTGTTGATGTGAAGTCGATTTTAAGCTGGCGGGTTACATCATATTTAATATCGAACATCCTGCTCCATTCCATGTCTTTCCTGAAGGTTGGCTTTATAAGAAGATAAGGATTGTTAATGTTCCTTGTCTTGACCTCATTGTAATACCTCGACAGATCGGTTCGGAAAGAGATGCTCCTTGGGAAAGGATAGAAATTGATATCTTTTATTATCCTGAAAATAGGTGCATTAAGGAACTTCACGTTCTTGAATGGCATTATGTTCTTAGGCTGGGCTTCAAAATTATAATTGATCCCTCCCCTGTAATTCTTTTCAACGTCAATCTCGGTTCTGGTGTTGCTCCTGTAGGTTTCGTTGTAAGTATAGTTTACGCTGAAGTTGGCAAGATCCCATGCCTGTGGTTTCTCACCCCGTTTTGTTATACCGGCGTTATTTACCGAGACTGTTTTTCTTCTTGAATAATCTTCAGAAATTGCCTTCAGGGAATCCCTGGCCTGTTTATCGGGAGCCTCATCCAGAGCCTCCTTTAGTTTAATATCAGGGTCGAGGGGATTATACTGCGGTTTGATCCGTGTTTCGGAAAAGCCCACATAAACGGGAAGGCGTACGCCCAACTTCTCAGGGAAGAACTTGCCGAGTTCAAGTGTTGAGGAAAGGTCATACTTCAGCACCTCTTCCTTGCTTCTCTCGTTCACTTTCTTGTCAATACTTCCCCATCCAGGCGTGCTCGCCTGTCCTACAATATCAACAGTCCCGAGATCGGCCAGTCTTGCCTGCAAATGCGCATTGGCGGCCCACCCGCCATTCTCGATGAAATCGCTCAGCCTTAATTCATTAACCCAAACCTCACCTGATTTCGGATCTCCGGTATCAAGATCAGGATTTCTTGTCCTGATTGGATTCCTGATACCTACCATTATCACTTTTATATTGCTCAGGTTTGGATTTCCGCACACATAAACCTTGTTTGAATCATCCGCAAATGCAAACACATCCGACAGGCTCAGCGACGAACCCGGAGCCTGCATCTGCCTGTTCCGCTCCTTCTTGGCTTCCTGAAGTACTGAAAGGTCAATATTGAACCTGTTGGCTTCGGGCCAGACGATGGCTCTCGATTCATCCGAATTGTTGTCATATCCGCCTGACGGTTTCGGGGGTGTAAGCTTCAGGGGCACTTCATACTCGTAAAAGTTCGATTTGTAATCGGTACCTATCCTTACAAACGCAGTAATTTCGTCATCGTAGAGCGGCTGTCCGATAAGTGCTTCGGCATGTACTTCCATCCTGAGGCTGCGGTACTGCCTTACATCAAGGTTAACATTACGGTAGGCTGCACGTGCATCCCCGTCGGCAAGATCCTGCACCTTGAGTACCATCGACTGTTCATCAAGCTGCCTCAGCTGCGGATTCTGGGGATCAACGATCCTGTCAAACCCGGGAGGCAATACATAATTCACGGGGTCTTTTCCCGCATTTTCCTCAATGCTCACCGAACTTATCCCAAATGATCCGTCAGTTGGTTCGGGAATAGTTATCCTCTCACCCCCCTCCATAAAGGTAATGTTGTATTTCCTCCACTCTGCCCTTACAAGATTTAGTTCAGCAAAACGCATGATAACAGGCTGACTAAAATCCTTCAGGAACAACCTCATGAAACGTATTGATTTAAAATCACTGATCATTCCGACCGTCCTCTGGTATTCAGTAATCGGGATCTTGAACTGATACCATTTTACTCTTGATTTGGTTCCGTTTGCAAGGGTTGCCTCGTGTTCAATTTCATCTACAATAAAATTTGAGCCAATCACCATGTTCCCGGGACGTAAACTAACCTTGTACTGATAATAGCTTTCAGTTTCGCTAAGCGTATTGTCGCGGTTTATATCCTCCATGTCAGGCAATGTCGAACCGGTTGTCGGGTATGGTTCCGTCGACATTTCGGATGTCGGTGAATTGCCCTCAAGTCCGTTATATTTCTTATACCGTTCAAGTATTCCAAGCTGGTCGAAATCAAAATCGGATCCCCTGAAATAATGAAAGTCATCACTTGCCGGGTCCTTAAGAATATCAGTGTATGTTTCGGAATTGGTGATTGCCTGCGCCCTTTGAAGATAATCAGAGAAAAATGTCTGCTCATCCTGATCCATAAGACCGTCAAGCCCGACATCCTGGTACCTTCTTGACTCCGAATCATTGTCAAAAGCATGGACAACCGACTGAACCGTTGGCACCCTTCCCCATGAGGTTGTATCGACGTTCTGAAGGTCGGGTGAGCCGGGGAGCCCGTTCTCAAAACTCTTCCGTGAATCACGGAGGATATCTTCCGAAATATTTCCAAGGTTGAAATAGAGATCACCTCCCTGATGGGTGGGATCTTCCGTAAATGGATCCATCAGCCAGAATTCTATATACTGGATATTTGCAGTTTCAAAATCGCTTGTCAGAACCTCCCTCATGATTCCACCCCACCGGGTTTCGGGATTATTCAGCTTCCCCTCAGTGTTAATACCCAGTGAATATGTTCCGGGCTCAGCATCGAAGTTGTAGGGTCCCTTATCTTCAGGATAATAGGCAAGGTTAAGTACTGAGATGGTTGTTGGTATTCCGCTTGCACTCTCCCTGTTTGGAAAGATCTCATTCTCATAGATCTCCCGGACAAAATGGCTCGACTGCTGGTTTGGATCATTCTTGATATGGCCAGGTGTTGATGAACCGTTCCTGAGAAATAACGGATCGATCACATACCATGAGATTTTTGCCCTGTTATTTCCGGCCCCGATGTTGTTGTTGAGCCTTGCTTCGGGAAAAAGCTGATCCTGCCCCTGCGGAATACTTGATACGGACCAGGCATTGAATGATTTCAGATCGAGCGGGATTTCACTCGATTCAAAATCATCAATGTATGAATTCCCTGCACTTGAGATTGCCCTCGAATGCCCGGGTATAAGGTCGGCAAATTCACCAGTGAATGCTATGGCTGAAGGCGTACTGGTTTCGAGCAGGGGTATTTTGTCGAGCAGCTTTGTAAGTAATTGCGATTCTGATCGGTAGGAGGTATTAAGCCCCCAGATTGTATTTGAGATGGGCTCTTCGCCAAAATTCACTTTCTGGGTATACGGCCGCTCATTCAGATGCAGTATTGTACCACCGATATTGAAATTATTTGAGAATTTGTAGTCGAGGTGCGTCCCGAGAAGTGTTTTTGTCTGGAATCCGAAAAACTGGTTGCTTTCAAGCGAAACCTGGATGGGGGTCTGAGATTCAATAAGGGCCGAATTTATGATTGTCACAGTTCCCAGGTTATAATCGACTGTAAAATCAACATTTTCAGTCAGCACCACACCTCCGGCGGTGACCTTGACACCTCCTGCAGGAATATTTGTTGCATTAAGCCGGATCTCCGACCCTGACTCGGAAGTAAACTGGCCCGTCATCTTGAACTTATTTTTCTCAGCCATCTGGCGTGCGAGCGTCTGGGTTGAATCATAAAGTTCCTGGAAAACATATTTATTGGCAATCAGCGGGTCCCCGATCTGTCTTCGGAGATGACTTCCGAATGGTTCCACAACGGGGAAAATGATCTTGCCCCTTGCCATATTGACGGTAACGCCATCGATAAAGTCAAAATAGCCGTCCGATTCATGATCCAGTTGCGAATTCAGGTTATCAAGCCCAAGAACCTGCAGAAGAATTTTGTTTCCCATTCCCCCTTCAGGAAGGTAATTAATTGCATTGCCTGTCTTGTCATCCTCGTAAAGTACATTCAACTGGAAATTTTTGCTTTCGAGCTTTCCCGAACCTAGTGAATATACGTTTTTCATCATGAGGTTCCAGGTAGGATATTTAGGGCTTAGAGTGGTCCCCTTCAGGAGTTTCAGGATAAGGGTCTGCGGGGCTGTAATACCGTCGGTTGAAAATTCACCTACCTTATAAACCTGGCCGTTGAAAGTATATTCAAAGGCGACGGCAAGAACCTCATCGGTATTAAGTGCGGTATTAAGGGATATATATCCGAGCTGGGTGTTAATTGTGTACTCACGGTCATTCAGCTTTCTTGCATTTTCTATCTTTTCGAAATCGCGGCCGATCTGAAATCCCGGATAAAGGGCATTGAATGCATTTGTGACCTGGTCAACATCCCTCAACGATGAATAGTTGATAGTCACCTGATCATACAGATTATTACTGCCGTTATCCGGGTTTCGGGAGGCTCCGGCCCCGGCCTGAAATTCAGGAATTTTATTGTAAATATGACTGCTGTTCTCAGCCAGGTCGGCAAAGGCAACTATATTTCTTGTTTCATCATAGCTCGATGTCTTATTTGTTATCCAGACCTCAATGCGCTCTATATTCACACCTGAGCTGACAGCAGGAAGGCTCTTGAGTGCATCGTCATATATGTCCCTGAAGAAATGTGAAAGGAAGAAGTGCCTGTTTGCCTCATAATCATCGGCGTAAAGTTCAAATTCCCCTATCTGAGCTCCGCCCTCCACGTCTATTACCGACGATTCACCTTTCTGCTGCGACAATACTGTTGTAACGTTCAGCTTTCCGAACTGAAGCTCGGTTTTAAGTCCGAAAAGGCTGTAGCTTCCCGTGATGAGGGTTCCGGTCAGAGGCAAGGTCACATCACCGGCCTCCACTTTTTTCACTATCTCGTCCTCCTTGCCCGAATACTGAAGCTTGGTCCGGTTTTCAAACTCGAACATGGCATCGGTATTATAGTTGACCCCGAGCTGCATTTTATCCCCGATGGTGCCTGTTACATTCATCTGGATCTTCTCCTTGAAGTCGAAAGTGGGGATGGTCCTGAGCTTTTCAGACAGCGCCGGGTTCTGGGTACGTGAAATATTGATCCCGAAGATCAGCTCAGCCGATCCCTGGGGAATTATATTGATCACATTGCTGCCAAAGATCTTGTCAAAAGCGGCCCCACCGACTTCAATCTGGGGAATGAGGTTTGACTTGAATCCCGAAACGTCGCCCCTCACCCTGGAATCCCAGTAATCGCGCATTTCCTTGTTGAACTGATATTTGCGGAATTCATCGGGGGTCATATGGACAGGAGTCCTGTAGTCGAAAGCCCCTACTTTCTGATAAATGATGTACTCATTCTTATCAGTATCGTAAGTAATGGTGGTTTTTATGTTTGAGGGATTGTCGAGGAACAAGGGGGCCTTTTGAGCCGACTCCCAAGGTATGCCAGATACATCCTTCAGTTTCAGGGGAGATTTTTTTGTTGTATCGCCCACAGAGGTCTGGCCTGTAACCTGGCCTTCTGCCCTGGCTGACCAGAGGAACAAAACAGAGACGATTACAAAATATGATAGTTTCAGTAGATTTTTATATGATATCCCTGATCCCAAACCAGCTTTATTCGTATTTACAGATTCTTAAGCGCTCTCTTTATTAAATCCTCCACTGTCAGGGATTTTTCTTCTCTGATAATTTTGTCAAGGACTTTTACGACAGTGCTTTTGCCAAACCCAAGCATTACTAATGCTGATAACGCCTCTTCACGCTTAGTATTGTCTGCAAATGCAAATATTTCGCCTGTTCCGGAGTGTTTACCAAGTTTGTCTTTAAGATCAACAATAATCCTTTGAGCCGTCTTCAGACCAATGCCTTTAACCCCTTTCAGAATATTGACTTCCGAGCTTATAATTGCCTTCTCAATTTCCAGGGGATTTAATGAGGAAAGCATCATCCTGGCAGTGTTGGCTCCCACACCTGAAACAGAGATGAGCGATCTGAAAATATCACGCTCTTCTTTATCCGCAAACCCGAAAAGCACGTGGGCATCCTCCCTTATCACTTCCATGACAAGGATTTTAAATTCCTCCTTACCTTCAAGTTTAGAAAAGGTGGTCAGCGAAATATTTAGGAAATAACCCATTCCTCCGTTTTCCACAATTACGTAGGTTGGGGTCAGATCGGCTATTTTTCCCCTGATATAATCAATCATAACGGCTGTTCTGAATTATAGATATCAGGGGGAAGTTCATCGACCCTGTCGTTGTGGTGGATCTCAATCTCCTGATGCTTAAGCGGATTGCGTGTTATCTCGGAATAGAGCTTCCTGTTCCAGTAAATATCACACGCCAGATAGAGGGCATGCCTGAAAGAGCCTTCTGATGCTTCGCCTTTCCCGGCTATCTGGAATGCCGTCCCATGGGCCGGTGACGTCCTGATAAATGGCAAACCGGCTGTAAAATTCACCCCGGTGTCAAACGACAGTGCCTTGAAAGGTGCCAGACCCTGATCGTGGTACATCGCAAGGATCCCGTCAAATTTCGAGAAGGATCCGGCACCGAAAAATCCGTCGGCGGGATAAGGCCCGAAAGCAAGTATTCCCTCCTTCACAGCCTGGCCGACAGCAGGCTCAATTACCTGAGCTTCTTCATTGCCGATCAGTGAGTTATCGCCCGCATGAGGATTCAGTCCAAGTACAGCTATTTTCGGCTTACGTACCGCGAAATCCATTATCAGCGATTGATTCATCAGCCTCAGTTTTCTCAACAAGAGGTCAACAGTTATCATCTCCGGAACTGCACTAAGAGGTACGTGATCGGTTGCCAGACCTAATCTCATGCTCTCCCCTATCATGAACATCAGG
>Ga0105095_10001172_pt1 | contig 13515 bp, 13 predicted proteins | sample PPLLak2March2015_2_FD_79180 | JGI IMG/M metagenome (GOLD analysis project Ga0105095, IMG submission 79180) | Freshwater sediment microbial communities from Prairie Pothole Lake near Jamestown, North Dakota, USA - PPLs Lake P8 Core (3) Depth... | ecosystem: Environmental > Aquatic > Freshwater >... | reverse complement strand
TTGGAGATGGCTTTAATGAAATCGTCGATACAAAAAGCATCATTATTTATTACAGAGAAAACACCTAATTGCGGACTAAAAGGAGGTTGATACAAGTATGATATTCCAAATTTCCGGTTTCCGGTTAGTGGCATTATAGCTTTGTAATCCCCATAAATCAGAGCATCCCAATCAGGAGAAACAATATCCAGATACCATGAATATGCATAGGGCAATTTATTAAATGAACTATGGATAGTATTATCCCACTTTGACTTATTGATTTCATTATGAGTTACATATCGTATCATTAGGTTTTCAAAAACAGCCTTAATGAATCTTGTATTCGTCGTTTGCAGCATCTTTTTAGCCTGCCCTGTTATGGCTCATTTTGCATTTCCGGTTGCATGAACTTAACGTCAATGCGGATATAAGTCCGATCAGTAAGATGCTTTTCGTGGTATTTTTATTTTTATAAAATATCATTTGCTTATTTCAAATACCGGTTCAGGAAATTCACCACCTTCCCAAAAAATCATTTTTCAGCTACTACAAGCATCTCAAAATCTTCGGTTGTCAATTCGTTATTTCTCGAAAACGCTCCCAGTTTTGCCCCACAGATATCAATTTTTTTGTATCCGAGCGATTTTAATAACCAGGATATCTCGCTGGGAACATAATACCTTTCACTGCAATCAAGGGTTTTTTTATTGCCGGAATCATCTTCAACTTCAGTGATATTATGGTCGCGGAATGTCATTAAATCAAAAGTGTTGCTCCGGTAAGTTGCATTTCCATCCCCGCTTGTTGAAGCACAGAATTTTTCAACAGAATGATATAATGGAAATAATCCGTTCAGTGTCGTGAATATAAATTTGCCGTGCTCTTTCAGTGATTTTGTCACGCTCATCAATATCTCATAATTCATCTCGTCGGTCTCCATCAGTGGAAATCCTCCTTCGCAAAGCATAATAGCAACATCATATTCCCCGGAAAAAGGCAATTGCCGGGCATCCTGTTGTTGAAAATCAATCTTCAGGCCGTGATCCATCGCCTTTTCTTTTGCCCTTGCCAGCTGACTTTCGGACAAATCAATACCGGTTACATTATATCCCCGTTTGGATAATTCAATGGCATGTCGGCCTGTTCCACAGCCAACATCCAATATCTTCAGGGTCTTGTCTGAATTTAATTCTTTTTCGATAAAATCGCACTCACCTGATGTACCCTGAGTGAAATTTTCATTATCATACTTCTCTCCATAGTTTTCAAATAAGGATTCATACCATTGTTTTGTTTTCATATTTTTACTTTTCTGTTTAGTAATTTATTCAATTTTTTTAAATGACGCACAACGTTTTGCACAAATAAGCCGGTCACGGGGACCCGGGATTGGTTCTATCCGGTGTTATGATCGGTTGGTTTTAAAGCAGACATATAAAAAGAAATTTTTACTAAATATACATTAAAAATATCTTGAAGTCAATTACGTAATAACCGGCACTGCAAATTCAAATCGTTCAACCTTTCCTGTTTTATAATTATAATATAATCCACCTGTGTTATATCCTGTATCAGTATTGATCAGTTCTTCATTAAAATACCAGTCGGCCTCCATATTTAAAACGGAAAAATTACTGTCAGGAATTACGGGAACATCATATAAAAACTGCGCGTAGGGCTCAATTTTCAAACGCAAATTGGGATTTATGCTTATGTCGTAAGCAAAAACCCTCAGGAGAACGATGAATGTTGAATGATTACCTTTTTGCTGATAGCTTTCCCTGATAAGTTGGATAATTATTAATATTTCCCTACATTTAGTTCACATTGATTATGATATCAATTTTAATAATAGTTGACAAAACCGCTTCAAAAAGACCAATGGTACCAATTAAATGCGGATTGCAAGCGTTTTTTCAACTTCTTTAAATGAGTTGGCAGCAATTTAAAAAACTCTGATGGATATTAACATTTTGAAACAGAAATATGAACAAGGAATATATACTATATAATTTAAGAGATGCTTTAAAGCAACTAGAATCCATTATAAAAGATATTGAGAATGATAGTGAGTATGAAATTGGAGAATATATTATTGATATGCAACATTTATACCATCATATAAATACATCATGGAATGCTAGAGATGCATCAAAGGCTGAAAGTGAAGAATGTTCTGAAGAAAACTTTGTAAAATGGAGACAATTCCCAATTGACATCTATATGGGTATTTAACTGATAAATACAATTATGACGCGTTTCAAAGAGCTACAGAGAATTGAATTAGCAATAAAAAATAAAAATCAAGATGAAATTAATTGGGCTCTTAATTACTGCAAATCAAGACTAAAAATAGCCCGATTGAAAACTCATATAAAACATTGGGAAAAACTCATTATCAAACTAAGTGATTCAATTGGTCTAAATAAATAAAAAATATAAATAAAAAACTGCTGCCAACACCGCATATAGTTCATTGCCGGCAAAGTGCTCTTTCGAAGGTCAGTTCATTTTGGTTCCTCTTGTGTACCCGGACAAGTGGGCGCTTTGAACCAGGCAACGAACCATATGCGAAAACGTTGGCACTATATTAAAAACACACAACAAATTATGAGAAAACCAATTTTAACATTTATCGGACTAATAATCCTGACAAGTTCATTCGGACAAAAAGAGCTCTGTAATACCAAATCTGAAAAGCATAAACAAGTCAGTGGAACAAAATATTTTCTGATACCTCCGACAGGATTTATTGCTGCACCTAACTTTCAGGGATTTCAACAATTAAATAGCGGTGCTTCTATTTTGTTAATGGAGATACCTGGACCTTATATTGAGACAACAAAAGGTTTTAATGAAGAAGGCTTAAAAACACAGGGTGTTATTCTCAGGAAAAAAGAAGAAATAAAGGTCAACGGCCTTCAAGGTATCATTCTTACAACCGAACAATTTGCATATGGAACAAATTTCAAAAAATATATTTTAGTGTTTGGGGATTCTGAATTTACCACTATCATAAATGGAACATTCCCAAATGAGATAAAAGACCTTGATATAGATATTTTAGAGTCGATGTACTCAATTGCATATGAGGCAGACTTGACAATTGACCCGTTAAGTGCAGTGCCATTTTCTATCAACACAGAAAACACCAAATTGAAATTTGCAAAAAACATGTCGGGGTCACTTTTGTATACCGTTGATGGTAAAGTTCCTACTGGGTCAGAAGATAAAACATCCTTTATTGCTGGATTATCTTTAGCTAATATTCAAACCATTGACAAAAAACTGACTGCAATCAACAGAATAAAAAAATTGCCTTTTACAGAAATAAAAATTGTTGAAGAACAAATTCTGCCAATTGAAATTGATGGGATTTCAGGTTATGAAATTGTTGCAGATGGATATAATGAATCAGGGGTAAAAGAAATGATATTTCAAGTTATGCTATTTACTGACAATGGCTATTATATTATGATTGGAACAACTCAAAATGAATTTCAGAACAATTTAGATTTGTTTAAGAAAGTTTCAAAAACATTAAAAAGAAAATAAAATATGGGTGCCAACAAGCGGTATAAAACATTGGGGTTAGTGCGGTTATGCAAACATATTGCATCGCATAAATGTTTGTATCGGGGGATACAGACGCAGTCCCTGCTCCCCAACATTTCATACCGCAAAACGTAAGACACCTAATAAACGGTATTAAACCCCAGAGTAGAACTCTGGACTCAGATTTCCGATGCAGAGCATCGGGGAATTTCACCACGACTTCTCGTCCGCCGAAGCGGGACGCGAAGGAGGATTAAATTGCTTCGAATGATAAAATTCACTTTGATTTGAATAATATCCAAAGTTCAAGGCAGAAGTTTGGCAGCCTCGCAGCGTATTAATTATTTTTGCAAATCATTGATAAGAGGAAAATATCCTGGCAGAGAATGAATTATTTTATTTTCCAATCCTTATGACGCCGAAATTCACGGTGAGCGATGGGTATTGTTGCTATTCTTTTATCAATTTCCCACTTTGTATTATTTGATCACTTATTATTTTATAAAAGTATACCCCCTTTATTAATCGTTGTGAATTTATACTTTCATTATTAATAATTGTTTTTGAAAATATTTTCCGGCCTTGTATATCATATAGTTCTAACTTTGTACTACCGTAATGATCAGGAAAATTTATAATGAAGTTTTGAGAAACAGGGTTTGGAAACACGGATACTTCATTATATTTTGATTTATCACAAATTACTGAGGGGTTTAATGTTTTATAAGAGAATGGGACTAATTCATCATCACCCAGTGAATCATCTGTATTAATTACGATCATAATGAGTATATCACTACCCACGGTAACTGAATCTTTTGTAAGAACCACTTTATTCAAATCATCCGGCATGACACTTTTTATTTCTAATACATCTCCATCATTATTCGTTGAAATAAAAACCAGTCTGAATTCAGAATTTTCATCCCCATAAAATTCAATGGGAAAAGGATCTTGTGTTTGCAGATTAAAAAGGAAATATTCCTTTGCATATGAAGCTAGCTGGCCTTCATATAATCCAAGTTTTGCATCAGTGCATATTTTTTCCGGGGATTTAAAACAACTGATGACATTTATCGAATTATATGAATAAATACCATCAGCATAATTGGTATCATTAATGTAGTTTGCTATTACAAAGTCTTCAAAAAAATCATCAAATGATTTATTATACCCTAACTCATTTAAAGTATGCTCAATCCCTTCCGTCCCGTTACGTTGATTTTTTAATAGAGTCTTGATAAAATCCCATTCCCCATATTGATCAAATAAATAATTTAAAAATAATAATGGATCATTCATATATGACGTATAGAATGAAAGTTTTGGATAATTAATATATTCAATATCCGGTCCCCATGGAATAAAATCATATTTAAAATATCCTGTGCCAAAGCCAGCCCATGCTTCATTTATCCAGGAATCTTCCCAATATTTTTCAGGATTATTAACCGGTTCGGGTGAATGGTCATATTTCCAGGTTATCATATGAATTAATTCATGAGCAATAACTGAAAAATATTTTGCGCCATATTCCAAAATAATTGAATTAATATATAGAATTTCTCTTTCAGAACTATGTTTATGCCAACGATTATATATCATAGTATCGGGCATTAATTGTGCCGGGTCAAAAAAACCACCCCATTTCACCGTATCAAGAAACAGAATTATGATATTTGAATCATTATCAAATTCATCAGGAACAGGCCCAAATGCTGTTGTTAATTGTGGATAATAAATATTATCAAAAACATTGGTAATAGAATCAATTAAACTTTGAGAAGGCAATGTTGCTCCATCTGCAAAAAAAATGTAGCAATGTTTCCCAACCTTCTGGCAAACAACATCAACTAAATATTGGGGTTCATTGATTAAAGGCTCGTAGTCAATGTTGGTTGATGTCCATAATTTTAGTCTGTCTCCTGATTGTATTTGTCCATATATATTCGTAAAATCAGTAAATAAAAATTTACATATGATAATTGCCAAAAGCATTAATAAGAAATTCTTTCTCATTTTATTTGTATGTAAAAAATATTATAATCGTTATTCTGCTATATTACATATACCATTTAAGTTACACTATCCCTTATTTATATAAAATATTTTTACTTGAAACGTATTGATAAATACTTATTTTTGGTCGGACCAGGCTCTTGTATAGAATAATATTGTTTTCTTATTCGATCAGCTATATTGATTCATCCCTGCCCGTTCGACAGGCGGGGACTTCATCTGCAGGTTTTTTCCATATCGCCATCATTATATTTGCATTAACTTCTATTGTTTCAATTACTTTTGCATTATCCAGTTCAAATAAAATCAAGTTTTAGTTTATCAATTCACATATTTTTTTCTTTTACCACTTTGATATAGGCTTTCAAGAAATGGTGATAATCACCGAATTGAGTGTATAATAACTGGAAAGAAGAGCAATTGTATCCAGACTGATCCAGCGGGCACCGTTGTTTTCGTGCTTCCTTCGCCAAACCTGAATTCCAAATGTTCAAAAATAAATCATCACATACGTTACCCAATATTTTTTCATCAAAAAGGCAATATTTGACATCCCCGTTTGAATCAATGAAAGCTGCAACCGTACCACAGGGACAAGCCTCCTTAAAAGCATTGCATGGATGTGTGCCGCAGGATAGGTTATGACGGCCAGGAATCGCATACATACATGGTTGCGTAATTTCAATAACGGTCTTATTTCCTATTGAAGCATTTATTAATTCGTATTGTGCATTTGCCAGGTCTTCACCTGAAATGAACTCACGGGTCAATCTGGCTTTTGCCATGCCATCGGGGAATAAAGCCCTGAATTTAAATTTCGAAACACCAAGCAAGGAAACCAACCGGTATGTTTTGATCACATCATTTAAATTGGAGCGACATAAAGAATATCGGACGGAAACATCCATTCCTGCCCTAACGGCAATGCTAATACCATTAATTGTCTTCCTGAACCCTCCATCATCGTTTCGCAGCCAACTATGGAAAGTATCCCATCTTTTGTGAAGATCATCCTCATAACCACATTTCCCCGATGAATCGAGTCCGATCTGAACCCTGGTAACTCCCGCCTCTCTCAATTCATTACATACATCCCAATTCAATTCCCATCCTCTTGTAACCAGTCTGACTCTTACACCCAGCGACCGTGAGAACTTTGAGATATTCAGAACCTTATCTTTTTCAATAAGAGGCTCTCCTCCGGTTAATGTTATACGATCCAAATCCGGATTTAATGCATGTACCTCTTTTAATAATTGGATGAAATCATCGGACGACAGCCGATCAATATCTTTTCCTGATTGATTATAACAGTGCCTGCAGGCCCCATCACATTTATGGGTAACTGCAAATCGAAGTTCGTCTGGTATAATAGCTGCTGTCTCCATATTTACCTCCGTTGAATCTTCTTATTTTCGTTTTATCCTATTTGGACAGTATATATGATTAAATCAACCGCCAGTATAAATTATATTGCATCGAATTGATTCTGTTTGGAATTTTATCCATATATTATCAGGTAATAATATAGTAAATAATGATGGCTGTTTAAGAACAACCCCTATTGGTTACTTCAGTAATTACATCAATCAATTGGTACCTAAAGGTAATGTATAAATTTCAACGTACAGCTAATTCTCAGACAGCTAATAATTCTTTTAGATAGGGGAAAATAAGGGAGATAAAAGAGCCAAACAATGCTGACTTGGCAAAAACGACAAATAGGGTTTTACCCTCAGACTAGAATCGGATCATTATCGGTTATTATGTGGTTTGCTGAATAATCTTGGAACAACCTTAACGATGACATCTGAACCTGACCGGCAGGCAAAAAAGATGCGTTCAAAAGTTTTCCGCCACATGCTTGAAACAAGGGGGTGGAAATACCGCACTTTTTTGCGCTATCTCCGTTTCTTCAAATATGCTGCCTTTGCCCGGACCAGAGGAGAATTTCTTGAATCGTATTATACCCTGATGCGCTACCTCGACGATGTCGTGGATGGAGATGTACCCTTGCCTGAAGGTTATTCGAACGAAAGTGAATATCTATCTGAGAAAATTGAATTTTCAAATAATCCTGTTAATCCTAAGGATGAGGTTGACTACCTGATGTTGTACTGTTTTAAGCTTGCGGAAAAGTTCGGAGAAGATTTTCAGGCAGAAACAAAAGACATTCTGAACTCTCTCTTGTTTGATGCAGAACGGCGCGGCAAAGGGCTGATTTTTCCGGAAGAAGAACTGATCAATCACTTTTATTTGCTTGATATTAGAGGAACTATAAGAGCCACATTGAAAGTCTTCAAAGATGATCCGGAAAAGTATAAGATGCTGGAACCCCTGGGAAAAGCCTGTCGCCATCAATATAATATAGAAGATTTTGAAGCAGATATTAATGCTGGTTATGTAAATATTTCCATTGAAGATTGTCAGCGTTTCGGAATTAAGCAGGAGAATCTTGACCATGGTTCTTCCCCCAGTATAAGATCCTGGCTGCTCCATCATGCCGGGGAAGGAATGGCTTTTCTTACAGCGCACAGCCGGTTAATGCCAAAAGCGAAATTTTCACTGCTGCAAAGAGCTGTTTTCAAAGTTGTTTATGAAATCCCTGCAAGGAAGGTATTCCTGAAATTACTTTCAGAAACTCAAAATCAGGATTCAAAAACAAATTATGGGTGAAGAAGAAATAAAGCATATACCGGGTGGAACTTTCCACCTCAGCAAATGGTTTCTCGACTTTATTGGAGATCAGGGAGAGGCTATGATTTTCTATGCGGCAAAGCTCACATGGCATGGTTGGTCAGCTTCTTATACGAGTTGGCTTCGTTATGATGCGGCGTCCGGAGTAGATCTGAAATCCAGATTCCGCCATGTTCAGATACCGCAGTTAAAAGACAATATGATAACATGGAACGATCCAAAATTCGGAGTATCAGGAACGTGGGAATCAACGGCGAAAATGATCCAATCCCTGATTTTTGATTCCGAAGAAGGTTCGCTGGATTGGAAATGTTTTCAGCCGGCCTCGAAAGTTCAATTGAGAATAAACGATAAGGTTTTAAAAGGAAGCGGTTATGCAGAACAATTGATTCTCACCGCTCTTCCCTGGAGAATTCCAATGGATGAATTACGGTGGGGACATTTTGGTTCTGATGAAAACAACATGGTGTGGATTGAGCTGAGAGAAAAAGACAAACGGCAATGGCTTTGGTTGAATGAGGAGAAAATTGAAAACTGCATCATTGAAGATGATCACATCGTATTGCCGGAGAAGGACCTGGTTTTGAATCTCGATCAGGGAATACGGCTGGAATCAGAGAAAAAGATTTTCTCAGTAGTGGAAAAACTCATCCGCTACATTCCGGGATTCAATAAAGTAATGCCCCTGAATTTTTTGATGGCTGACGAAATTAAGTGGTTCAGCAAGGGTCATCTTCAGGAACACAGCAAGAATATCGCAAGCGGGATGGCAATCCATGAACTGGTAAACTTCAACGCTTTTTTACCATGATCCTGAAAGCAGAAAATATTGCCAAAGCATTCGGGAAAAACAAAGTTTTGAAGAATGTCTCCTTTAAAATGGGTCCCTCTTCCTTGTATGGAATTGTGGGTGAAAACGGGTCCGGAAAATCAACGCTGTTGAAAATCATTGTAGGTGAATGGAAATCTGACCATGGAACTATATCAGTTAAAGGCCGGCTCGGATATTGCCCGCAAAGAACATTGCTTTTCTCGCGGCTCACTGTAGAAGAACACTTCCGTTATTTTGCGGCGGCTTATGGAATTGAAAAGACAGCATTATTTAGCAGAACCGAATTACTGATGCATCATTTCAATTTCAAAAAATACCGGAGCGAAAGGATTGACCGTTTAAGTGGGGGGACACTGCAAAAAATCAGTCTTGCTATTGCGCTGCTTCATCAACCCGATTTGCTGATTCTCGACGAGCCTTATAATGGATTTGACTGGGATACTTACTTAAGGTTCTGGGATTACACAAATCACCTTAAAACGGAGGGTTGTGCCATTCTTATCGTCACACATCTTATTACTGAAAAGGAACGATTTGACAAAGTTTATAATCTTTCAGACGGACAACTGACATGAATGCACGGCGAATCATAACAGGGCTATCCATGATTCTCAAAATGCTGGTTCGGAGAAGGATTATTCTCATCTCGCTGGTAGTAATTCCTGTTGCTTTCCTTACCGGTGTTGAGTTGACAGCTTCCGAAAAGATTATTCCATTCCGGCTCGCATCACTGGATGAGAAGATATTCATTGAGCATTCCCAAAAAGGTATTGCCCTGGTTTTTTTTGCTGTTGCAAACACCGGTTTCCTTGTTTCCTTTCTTGCCTTAAATCTCATTCAGATTGATAGTGACGTTAATCGCAGGCTCGTCATCTGTGGGTATCATCCTTTCGAATTACTTATTTCGAATATGCTATCTCTTTTCCTGGTGATTTTTTCCATAGCCATTTACATTGGCTTGCTCATTCACGGGTTCGTTTCAATCAAACACCTTCTCCTGTTTATTTTCGGCCTGACGTTAATCGGATTCGTTTATGGATGCTATGGATTGATAATCGGCAGCATGATAAAAGGAAAACTCGAAGGAATACTGTTGGTTTTTTTGTTGGCGAATATTGATGTGGGTTGGCTTCAGAATCCTATGTATTATGCTGAAGCTCATAACAATATTATAATCAGATACCTTCCTGCATATTATCCTTCCCAATCAGTCATTATTGCAGCCTTCACCGATTATTCCGTTTTTAATGCAGCAATTTATAGCATCCTGATTGGATCCGGTTTTTTGATTATATCCATGCTGATATTTTATAATAAAATGCGTCTTAAAAAATGAAACAAATCAGTCACTTTTTGGGCAAACTGCTATATTCAATTGCCTTTCTCATCTTTTTACCGGCAGGTTTGTGGTATTGGGCAAAATATTCCCGGTACGTAATTACATTCCCGGCAATTGAATCCAGGCCGGTAGGAGGAATAATGATGGTTGCCGGAGGCTTATTCATGTTGTGGGCCATGGTTGTTTTAATACAATCCGGCAAGGGATTACCCATGAATGCTTATCCACCAGTCAGGTTTGTTACGAATGGCCCTTACCGGCTGTTCAAACATCCCATTTACTGGGGTTTCGGAATCCTGATGGTTGGTTGTTCCATATTTACCGGCTCAGCAAGCGGTCTATGGTTTGTATCTCCTTTAACCATACTCGGAATGATAGCGCTTGTTTTAGGTTACGAAGAAATTGATCTGAAAAGGAGATTCCCGGATCAGATAATTAAGACTATGCTGGATCTCCCCGAAAAACAGGACGTATCCCTTCATTTAAGAGATCGTCTTGCTTCGCTGCTATGGATATTTTACTTTTTAATGTTCAGTAATTTTACGATTATAAAATTGACCGGAACCACCCCACCTTTGTTCGGAGAACCGCTAATTAACTATTCAGGCCTTGAAAATCTTTACCTGCCTTTTGTAGGCATGGTTTTTTTAATCATGATACCTTTTTTCCTGAAAAGAAAAGATGCCCTCAGAGCCTGGTTATATTCAGGAATACTCTCTTTGTGTTTATCTGTTTTCATTGCTTTGCTTTATCCCGCTTTCGGAGCGCAATATCTCCCCCCTCACGATTCGGCTCTTTTTACGGTTCCGGTTTTTTTGATATTTATTTCATTAAAGGCAATTTTCCGCCAATCATGGACAATTGCCATCGCCTTCACTGTCGTTGCGTTAATACTTGTGATCTTCCAATTAATTTATAGTCCTTCAGCGATACTTTATTTTGCTGATTCAATCTTAATATTTTTGCTTTCAGCATATTACCTGAGAATTTGGGATTTTCTGAAGAACACCGCTGAAAAAATCGCCAATTCATGGAAAGAGTGGACTTTCGGAAAAGTCAGGGTGATTAATCATGGCTTCTATGTTGGATTTGGTGCATTCTTCGGCGTGCTGCTTGCCGGAATTTTAGCGGGTAAAGATTACGCATGGGCTATATTGGTCTTTACCCTGATCGTGACCCTGTGCTCTGCACTTTGGGCCCAACTTATCGAGGGCTCTGAAAAACTGAAAAGGCCTTTCGGCTATTATGGCGGATTGGTTGGAATTCTATTTGGAAGTCTTGCTGTTTGGGCAATGGGATTTAACGGTTGGGTTATTATCGGAGTTGCTTCCACAGTAATGCCATGGGTGCAGGCTATAGGACGGTTACGATGTCTGGTAAATGGTTGTTGTCACGGAGGGCCAACCAATAATCCGGTCGTCGGAATCCGGTATTTCCATCCCCGTTCAAGGGTATGTAATATTTCAGGTTTGAAAGGAGAACTGGTTCATCCTACGCAACTTTATTCCATTATATGGCTCTTTTTTGTCGGCTTAATTTTGTTCGCATTATGGAACAATGGGATTCCTTCCTCCTTTATTTTTGGCCTTTACCTGATTTTAACAGGCCTTGGTCGTTTTGTGGAAGAAGCTTACAGAGGTGAGGCACAAACGCCCTCCATAAAGGGTCTTCACCTGTATCAGTGGACTGCAATCTTTTCTGTCATTGCAGGCATCATAATGACAGTCATTCAGGTAGAACCTGCTATTATTCATCCGGGCTTAAGTTGGGAATCTGTTTTGGTGGCAGTGATAAGTGGTTCCTTCCTGTTTTTTGCAATGGGAGTAGATTTCCCATATTCGAATGTGAGGTTTTCAAGGTTGGTTTGATGATAATAATAACCAATGATAAATGTTTCTCTTATTGAATTCACAAGAAGATTAATTAAGGGCGGCGGATTATCCCTTAAAGGAATATTGCTGCTTCCTGTCTATTACCTGCAGATGATTCCAGGGCTTCTTTTTACATTGCTGCAATTTCTGCTATACGGGCAACGCATAAAGAAAACGATCATTTTAAAAGATCCTGTTTTTATACTGGGTCATTATAGAAGCGGGACTACCTATTTGCAGAAATTAATTACAAGTGACAAGCGGTTTGGTTTTCTCACGAACTATGATGCATTATTCCCAAATTCCAATCTTCTTTTTGGAAAGAAGATTCAACAGGTGTTTCAATGCATTATAAATTTTTTCAAAATCAAAAACCCTTTCTTTCATAACAGCATCGTGCAACTTTCAGATCCGTGTGAAGAAGATGATTATCTTATGAATAAAGCCTCTGCCTATACAGCATACTGGGGGCTTGTTTTCCCAAAACGCTGGCGTGAATGGCTTAATGGTTCACAGCAATTTATGATGCAAGAGTATTCTAACGGCTGGAAAAGAGAATACCTGAATACGATCAGGTATGCCACGTTCAAGAATCAAGGGAAGCAGCTTGTTTTGAAAAGTCCGCCAAACACAGAACGTATCCACATACTGTTGCAGATGTTTCCGCAGGCGAAATTCATTTATATTTACCGCAATCCATTTCACCTGTATTATTCAATTAAAAATATGTGGCGGAATGCCATACTCAACTTTTACAGCGTGCAGAAAATTTCTGATGCGGAGCTTGATGAAATTGTATTTGACCACTTTATTTATCTTACTGAACGGTATGAAAAAGACAAGCAATTTATTCCCGGGGGAAACCTGATTGAAATATCATATGAAGCATTAAAAGCGGATTCATTCAGCACCATACAAAAAATTTATTCCAGGATTAATCTTCCCGATTTTGAACTGGCAGCCAATGATTTAATGTCGCAACTGGAAATGGAAAAGGAGTACCGGATATTTCAATATCAGTATAGTGACAATATCTTTAAGAGAATAGAAGACAGGTGGGGAAAGTATATCCGTCAATGGAAATATAAAGCCAACTGATGCTTATCATGAGAACTTTATGAATTTATATTTTGATGCTGAAATTTTTTGCATCCAGGCCATTTGTCCACCCGTGCCATATTATTGCAATTATAGTCATTATCTTTAAATTTTTAAAGTTA
>Ga0105095_10001164_pt1 | contig 13542 bp, 18 predicted proteins | sample PPLLak2March2015_2_FD_79180 | JGI IMG/M metagenome (GOLD analysis project Ga0105095, IMG submission 79180) | Freshwater sediment microbial communities from Prairie Pothole Lake near Jamestown, North Dakota, USA - PPLs Lake P8 Core (3) Depth... | ecosystem: Environmental > Aquatic > Freshwater >... | reverse complement strand
GGCAGCAGCGCGGCCTCGACCTCCTCGAGCGACACGGGGCGCGTGGCCTCGACGCGCGCGTAGTTCGCCTCCTGCACGTCGGGGTACCGGGCGTCGGTCACGACGGCGCCCCACGACGTGCGCGCCTCGGCGGCGAACAGGCCGTCGAGCGCTCGCCACAGACGCAGGAGCGGTTCGAGATCGGGCACCGGCGGAGTCTACCGACGGCGTGCGGGCGGTAGGCTCACAGGGTCGTGATGACGCTCCGCGTGTACCGGGACGGCGCGCTCGTCGAGGAGGAGCCCTTCGACGCGGCCTCGGCGGCGCACGCGCTCGACCTCGCGACGCGCGTGTGGGTCGACGCTGAGAACCCGACGACGCAGGAGCTTGGCGCGCTCCAGTCGACGTTCGGTCTGCACGAGCTGTCGATCGAGGACAGCCGCAACCTGGGGCAGCGTGCCAAGCTGGAGCGGTTCCGCGACCACGACTTCATCGTCGTCCACGGGGTTGGTCTCGACGAGACGGACGAGCTGGTCGATCGCGAGCTGCACCTGTACGTCGGACGGGCGTTCGTCCTCACGATCCGGCGCGGACCGGCGTTCGACTTCCAGCACACGCACGAGCGGATCGGGCGCGGCGACGTGCTGGGGCAGGAGGGGATCGGGCATCTCCTGTACCTGATCCTCGACGAGATCGTCGACGGGTACCTCGACGTCGTCGAGCGCCTGGAGGCGAGCACGGACCAGATCCAGGACCGTGTGGACAGGGAGGACGGCTCGGACGACTCGCACCCCGAGCGACCGCTCGCCCGGGACATCTTCCACCTGCGGCGGGCCGTCACGACGTTCCGCCGCCTCATCGTCCCGATGCGCGAGGTCGTGGACCAGCTCCAGGAATCGCCGCTCGTGACGACGGCGCTCCAGCCGTACTACCGCGACGTGGAGGACCACGTGATCCGAGCGCTCGAGCTGCTCGACAACGTCCGAGACATCCTGACCTCGGCCCGCGAGGTCCAGCTCGCCCTCGAGTCGAAGCGCCTGAACGTCGTGATGAAGAAGGTCACGTCCTGGGCGGCGATCATCCTCCTGCCCACCCTCATCGCGGGGATCTACGGCATGAACTTCCGGCACATGCCCGAGTTGGGATGGGAGCTCGGGTACCCGGGCGCGCTCGGCTCCATGGCGATCGCTGCGGGCGTCCTGTACTGGGTCTTCAAGCGCAAGGACTGGCTCTAGCGTGTGCCGGGCGCTAAAGGTGCTCTGCGTGGCCGAGGACGCCGAGTCGCTCGCGGCGCTGAAGCGTGCGACGGTCTCGGCCGACTGGGAGCTGGCGCCGGGCGCCACCACGCCCGAGGAGGCGCTCGCGCAGCTGGAGACCGAGCACCCCCACATGCTCGTCGCGTTCGGTGACCTCGGCGCGTTCGTCGCCGCGGCCAGGCGCGCGCACCCGACCCTACGGATCGTCACGGACCGAGACCTGCCCGGAGCGACCGTGGTCGCGACCTCGCTCGACGAGGTCCGGAGAGCGCTCCACGCGCTGCCCCGTCCGGGCGGTCCGGTGCTCTAGGATCCCGCGCGAACGGTCAGGCGCACCCCCAGATGCCCCATCCGTTGGCGGACTTCGCCATCCGGACAGAGACGATGATGTTCGCACGACCGTTGTAGACCGACCGGTCGGGGAAGCCCCAGCGATCGGCGCGGTCAGGCCAATACCGGATCGCGTGCTGGTAGACGCCGGCGTACCCTCCCGGGTTGTAGCCGCTGGTCCGGAACCCGGACTCGCACCGGGCGACGTCGAGCGCCTTGTCGGCCCCGCCGGGGCTGCCCCAATGGCGTGCGGCGCAGCGGATGAGCCGCTTGACCTCGAGCCTGGAACCCCTCCAGTCGAAGTCGCAGACGCGCTTGGGGATCGTGCGGTCCGCGGCGTGTGCCGCGGGGGGGAGGAGCGAAAGGAGCGCGGGCAACGCGATCGCCGCGGCGAGCGCGCAGCGGCGCAGCTTCATGGATCGGTGCATGGATGTGTTCACCCCCGCGGTGAGCGCTGGCTGGCGGCCAGGCCCGCGCGACCGGCGCGGATCCCCGGTCGTCCTGCGGTAGGTCGCGGGTGGCAGATCACCTCCTCGTGTCGGGCTCCGATACGACCTCGACGCACCCGTCCGTGCGGCCCCAGCTCTCCGTCCCGACCACGTGTCGTCCGTCCCTGGGCGTGGAGGAGGACACGTGATGCGGAAGGGGAGGATCGGACCGAACGTCCGTTTGCGTCCGACGGACCCTACCAACGGCCTCCGACATCCAAACATCGATGATGTGACCCGCGGTCATGTTCGGTGACGCGTACCATGGCGTTCATGCCGAGCACGGTCCTTCTCGCGGCGCCACGGGGCTACTGCGCCGGCGTCGACCGAGCCGTCGAGGCGGTCGAGCAGGCGCTGGCCAAGCACGGGCCGCCCGTGTACGTGCGCAAGCAGATCGTCCACAACCTGCACGTCGTCCGGGACCTGGAGTCGAAGGGGGCCGTCTTCGTCGAGGAGGAGACCGAGGTCCCCGAGGGGGCCGTCGTGGTGCTCTCGGCGCACGGCGTGGCGCCGGACGTCTACGCGAACGCGACAGCCCGCGCCCTGACCGTGCTCGACGCCACCTGCCCCCTCGTGACGAAGGTGCACCTCGAGGCGCGCAGGTTCGCCACCGAGGGCAGCACGATCGTGCTCATCGGGCACGCCGGTCACGAGGAGGTGGTCGGCACCACCGGCCAGGCGCCCGAGCGGACGATCCTGGTGCAGGACGTGGAGGAGGCCCGCACGGTCCGGATCCCGGACCCGGCCAACCTCTCGTACCTCACGCAGACGACGCTCTCGGTCGACGAGACGAACGAGATCATCGGGGTGCTCCGCGAGCGCTTCCCGACGATCCAGGGCCCGCCCCGCGAGGACATCTGCTACGCGACGCAGAACCGGCAGGATGCGGTGAAGGAGGTGGCGAGCCGCTCGGACCTCGTCCTCGTGATCGGCTCGGTCAACTCCTCGAACTCGAACCGCCTCGCCGAGGTCGCCCGCGAGCTCGGCACGCCCGCGTACCTCGTCGACGACGAGAGCGAGGTCGACCCCGCGTGGCTCGAGGACGCCCGGGTGATCGGCCTCACGAGCGGCGCCTCGGCGCCAGAGTGGCTCGTCGGCCGCATGCTCGCGTTCCTCGCCGAGCACGGCGCCACCGAGGTCGAGGAGGTCACGCTGGCCGAGGAGCGCCTGCGCTTCTCGAACGTCCGCCTGTAGCCCGGCTCAGCTCCAGGCCGAGAACTGATCGCGGTCCTCGTCCTCCGGCTCGAGGTGCGGGAGCGAGACGAGCGTCTTCGTCGCGAGCGCCCCGGGCAGCGCCAGGATGCGGTCCACGATCACGCGGGCGGCCTGCTCCCACGGGTATGGGATCTCGGCGATCACGTCCCACTCGCCCGCGACCATGGCGACCGCGGACACGTCCTCGAGGCCGGCGATCGCCTCGACGAGGCCCGTCGCCGCGCCCGGCTGGGCCCGGACGTGGACGAAGCACGCGTCGGCCTGCTGCTGCATCGGCACCGGGGTCCGCAGGCCCCCGCCCGCGAAGCCGAGCACGTCCCCAGGCACCACCGGGGCGGTCGCCGTGCGCTCGACGCCCTCGATGCGGTGGATCCGTCGCACGACGGTCTCGGCGATCGACAGCAGGTCGGGCCCGTGCGTCGCGGCCATGATGTCCCAGTCGCCGAGGACCGTCATCGCGGCCCGCACGCCGTGGGTCGCCCGGAGACTGACGAGGACGTCCTCGACGCGACCCGGGCGAACCTGCAGGTAGACGAAGGCGTCCACGGCGGCAGGCTAGGGCCGCCGGCGGGGGGGTGCAAGGACCCGGTTCATTCCGCGGGGACGGGCTGCTGCGCGAGGCAGAGCGCCGCGAGCTCCTGCTCGCCCTCCTCGGGCCCGACCGCGATGAGCCGATCGCCGGCGCGGAGTACGAAGCCGGCGCGCGGCCGGTAGATCCATCGGGCGCCGCGCTGGATCGCGAGGACGAACATCCCCGTCTCGGTCTCGACGCGGAGGTCGCGCAGGCTGTGGCCGTCGGCGGGGGTGCCCTCGTCCACCACCATCTCGGTGCTGGTCTCCTCGGTCTCCTCGAGAGCCATCTGCACGACCGGGTGGAGCGGCTCGCCGCGCTCGACGTACCACGTCATGTCGCGGGCGGCGTCGCAGATCGACTCGCTCGCGCTCGCGAGCCGGATCAGCCCTCGGAGCTCGTCCACGTTGCGGGCCTCGGGCGCCGCGCGCAGCACCCAGGACTCGAGCTCGTCCTGCAGGATGTCGGCGCGACCCTCGAGCGCGCCGACCTCGGCCGCGAGCGAGCGGTTGTTGAACAGGAGCGACGAGTAGGCCAGGCCGACGGCGGCCTCGGCGAGGTCCTTCAGCTCGACGAGGATGTCCACGGCGCGGTCGAGCTCGGACAGGGGCGGGGCGTCGCCCTCCATGACCTCGGGCAGCTCGGGGGCGCCGGCCAACCCGCGCACGAGGTTCACGCCCTCCTCGGGGCCGCGGACCAGGAGCACGTCGCCCTCGGACACGACGTCGTCGGGGCCGGGGTCGAATCGCCAGTCGATGCCGCTGCGGATCGCCATCACCCACATGCCGGTCTCTGTCGGCAGCGACAGGTCGCGCAGTGTCCGGCCGATCATCTGTGAGTCGGTCCGGACCTTGACCCGCGCGGTCATCTCGTCAGCGTGCCGCAGGTCCGGGCGGAGCTGGTCGGGGATCCCCAGGCGGGCCGCGACGACACGTGCGATGTCGGAGGCGGCGTCGCCGATCTGCTCGATCGCGTCGGCGATCCACAGGACGCCCGCCATGCCCTCGGCGTCCTCGGGGCTCCGGGCGGCGAGCATCGCGACCATCCGCAGGCGCCGGAGCGCCTCGCGCTGGCGCTCCTCCAGGCGCTCGACCTCGCGCGCGAGCTTGTCCTCGTTGAAGAAGACGGCCGCGTAGGCCAGGTCCACCATGAGCTCCGAGGCATCCTTCGCCTCCACGAGCAGCTCCTTGACGGTCTTCGGTTCTTCATCCATGGAAGGCCACCCCTGATAGTGACATAGCGCCCACGAAGGCGACGACGCCGACGAGGTCCATGACGCCGGTGTTCAGCGGGACGCTGTGGTTGTCCGGGTCCAGACCGAACCGCGTGGTCCCCACGGCGAGGTAGTACCCGAGCACGAGGATCACCGGCAGCAGGAACAGGCCGGCGAGCGCGGTGCCCCAGATCGTGACGAACGCCCCGGGGGTCGCGTGGTTCGTGAGCTCGGCGAGGCCGAACCCGACGGCGCCGATGAACGTGAAGATCGAGATTCCGAACACGAGCACGAGCGAGACGTCGACGACGGCGGGCGGCTCGGGCAGCCCTCGAGGGGTGATGACGCCGAGGCGCAGCTTCGACGACAGCCTCGAGGACAGGATCCCGCCGAGCGCGCCCGCCTGCGAGATGAGCGGCGGGATCAGGATCAGCAGGCCGGGGAGCTCGAAGAAGCGGTCGCGCTGCGACTCGAGCAGCGTCCCGGCCAGGACGTCGAGCACGGGTACGAGCACGAGCACCGCGAGCATCTCGAGCACCGTGCGACGGATCGCCGGCTCCTCGCGGAGGCCCGCGACGACGCCGACGACGGCGCCGAGCACGCACACCACGGCCAGCACGTCGCTCACGACCTCGGACCGCACGAGGAACGTGGCGAGGAACAGCGCGGGGAGCGTCACCATGTCACCGACCGCCGTGATGACCGGCGTTCCCACGGCGTCGAGGTCGTAGCCCCGGCGGAACGAGATCACCGCCAGGGCGATCGCGGCCACGAGGACGAGCAGCGACCCCAGCGTGCCGCCCACGACCGAGATCGTGATCAGGTCCGGCAGCGGGATCGACGGCTCGCCGAACACGAGCGCCGACAGGCGGGCCAGCAGGGCGACGTACAGCGACGACGCGAGCGTGAGCACGAGCCCGACGATCGCGTTCTGCCGCAGCGCGCCGCCCCGGCGCCACGAGACGTCGAACAGACCGGCGGCGATGCTCGTCCCGAGCCGCGCGCCGGTCGCCCCCGAGATCACGCCCCGCATCCCCACCGCCGCGGGGATCAGGATGAACAGGCCGGGCAGCTCCTCGAGCGTGCCGGTGATCGCGCCGAGCGTGAGGCCCGCCACGAACGACGCGAGCGTCGACAGGACGAGCGCGACCATCCCCTGGCGGAGCGTCCGGCGCTCGGCGCGCCAGTAGGCCCACACGTTCCGGGCGCGGCGGGGGATGACCGCCATCTCACCGCACCCCCACGAAGGGGGGACCCGGGACGCGACGCGTCGGGGTCCGATCGGAGCGGTCGGTACCGCGCGTGAGCGTCAGGCCGGCGAGGAGGCCGGCGGCGGTGCCGAGGGCAGGCGCGACCGGGCCCGGACCGAGCGCGACCGGGCCCTGGCCCAGCGTGCGGCGCTCGGCGCGCCAATGGGCCCATAGGGCGCGAGCGGGGCGAAGGAAGGCCATAACGGTTCGCTCATCGGTCACTCACCTGGTCGGATGCGGTTCAATGAGGCCGCGCAGGCCCCGGGAAGTATGCGTCCGCGGCGGGTTGGAGGACAACCCGTCCCGCGCGTGCGTCAGGCCGGCTCGAGCGCGTTCTCTTCGACCCAGTCGCGGGTGAGGAACAGCCAGAACGCGAGCCCCGCGTACGGGCCGTAGCGGCGGAACCGGCGCTCGATGGTGGCGTCCTTCACGGCCTTGCGGTCGACCTTCTTCGCGTACGTCGGCCGCGTCCACGAGTCGAGGATCAGGCGGTGGTACCGGCCGACGGTCATCATGATGTGCGCGGCGGCGTACGGCCCGACGCCCGGGAGCGCGAGCAGTTGCCGCTCCATCTCGTCGTCGGGCAGCTCGTGCGGGTCCGCGCGCGAGAACCGCTCGAGATCGAGCTGTCCCTCTGCGACCGAGCGGGCGAGCGCGATGAGGTACGCCCCGCGGTACCCGGCGCGGGCGACGTCGCGGTAGAACCCCTCGCCGGCCTCGGCCATCCGCTCGGGCGTGGGGAAGGCTCGACCGAAGGGCCCATGCTGCGGCGCACCGGGCGCGGCCTCGCCGAGATGCTCGACGAGCGCGTCCACCATCCGGCGTGTCGCCGACCACGTGCAGTTCGTGGTGCACACGGTCTTCACCACGTCCTCGAAGACCGTGGGGCTCCGCACCATCCGACCGGCACCCGCGATCGTCCACGCCAGGTCGGGGTCGTCGGCCGCCATCGCGTAGAACGACGAGAGGTCGGCGTCCAGCCTGAGGACATGCCGGACACCCGCCGACAGCCGCTCGGCCGTGGCCGCGGAGACGGCCGGTCCGGCGACGCTCATCGCGCCGTGGCCGTCGCGACCGGCGTGGATGCGGACCGTGCGAGGGCGGCCGCGGCCGGTCGGCAGCGTGATCTCGAGCGAGCGGTAGTCCTCTGCCGGGCGCATCGGCGGGAGGTCGACGAACCCGTGCGAGTTCAGCGTGCGGACGAGGTCGACCGGCTCGCCGCCGGCCCCGACGAGCGGGAACTCCAGGGTCGTCACGAGGTGACCCTTTGGCGCTGGCGCCAGGCGCGGACCTTCGCGCGGTTCCCGCAGGTCTCCATCGAGCACCAGCGGCCGGAGTGGTTCTTCGACCGGTCGAAGAACACGGCTCGGCAGTCCTCCGAGGCGCACAGCTTCAGGTGCTCGAACGTGCCGTCGAACGAGGCCACGAACGCGATCGCCACGATCCTGCCGAACGCCGCCGCCACGCCTTCGCCCCTCGGCTCGAGCGTCGGTTCGCGCTCGGCGTGGAAGTGCGGGTGGAGTCCGGCCTCGACGCCCAGGCGGTCGATGATCTCGGCGTCGGCCGGGGCGAGCGGCTCGCCCTCGTCGGCGTCGATCAGGCCCCGGAGCGCGCGGCGGAGGTCGAGGTATGTCTCACGGTCCGACCGGGTGAAGCGTTCTTCCGGTGCGAGGAGCCCGCGGTCGACGAGGAAGTTGCGGACCATCTCGAGCGGAGGGTCGAGCGTCGAGCCGTCGGCGGCGTGCTGGTGCAGGTTGAGGAAGCGCTGGAGGACCTCGAGGTCGCCCGGCGCGGGGGTGGAGGCGCTCAGGTGCTCGTTGATGTCGAACATCGTCGTCCCGGATTGTACACCGGCGAAATGCCTTGACAAGTTACGCTAACCGATATAGGTTCCATGAAGGTTACAGGTTGGGAGGTTCCGATGCAGTACGGCATGATCGCCACGGAGCTGTCGAAGGCCCGGGCCGCGACCCTTCAGGCCGAGGCGGCTCGCGCCGGCAGCGAACGCCGACGGTCGGCCGGGCGCAGGCAGGCTCGCGGGGGCCTGCGGATCGCGCTCGGCGTCCGGCTGGTGAGCGCCGGGTACCGGCTCCTCGGCGACGCCGTGGAGGTTCGATGATGGACGCGGTGCTCGCGACGGTCCTCGTCGTGGCGTTCTGGGGGCTGCTGTGGCTCGGCGCCGCATGGGCGGGGCGCGACACGCGCGACGGTGGCGACTGGTCGACCCGCGGCTCGATCACCCGTCGCCCGCCGCGCACCTTCGACTGAGGCCGGCCGCCGGTACCATGGCCCGGCCGTGATCGCCTTCACCGACTGGGCCGTCGAGATCCTCCAGCGCACGTGGCAGGCCGCCCGGCGCTTCAACCCCGACGCGATGGTGCGGCTGCACCGCGCGAGCGGCGGCGTCGAGTTCACCCTGACCGACGACCGCGCCGAGACCGACGAGCTCGTCCGGGGCGACGGGTTCGAGCTCCTCGTCGAGGCCGGCCTCGAGGGCACGGTGGACGTCGTCGAGCCGCACGACCGGCTGATCCTGCGCCCGCCGGGCGACGCCGAGCGGAGCGTGAAGCCGCATTGAGCCGGTCCGCGCGTCACCCCGGGCTACACTGCGCGGCATGAGCAGGTCCGCACGGCCGGTGGCGCTCGCCGCCGGCCCGGTCATGGTGATCGGCGGCGCCGAGGACGGGCACGTCGTGGTGGTCTCGACCGCGTCGTCCCTCGGCGACGAGGCGACCGAGCGTTACCGCGAGTTGTTCGGGGGTCTCGGGATCGCCCGGGTCTCGGGCCTCCGGCCCGAGGAGCGCGCCGAGGCGAACGCCCCCGAGGTCGTGAAGCTGCTCGCCGACGCCACGGGCGTGTTCCTGACCGGCGGCAACCAGTCGCGGCTCACCCAGGTGGTCGGCGGGACGAGGCTCGCGGACGCCCTGTTGCTCGCGCACGACCGGGGCGCGGTGCTCGCGGGAACGAGCGCCGGCGCGAGCGCGATGGCCAGCCACATGGTGGCGTACGGCCGGTCCGGCCCCACGCCGAAGAACCGGATGGTGCATCTCTCGGCCGGGCTGGGTGTGATCCAGAACGTCGTGATCGACCAGCACTTCGAGCAGCGGGCGCGGGTCGGGCGCCTGCTCGCTCTCGTCGCGCAGTCGCCGGCGCTGCTCGGGATCGGCGTGGACGAGGACACGTGCGCGATCGTGCACCCGGACCGCACGCTCCAGGTCGTCGGCAAGGGCGCGGTGACGATCGTGGACGGCGGCCACATCAAGACCGACGCGTTCCGCGGGAAGGGCTATCGTCCGCTCATGGTGAGCGGCGCGGTCCTGCACTCGCTCCCGACGGGCTACTGGTTCGACCTGCGCGGCCGGACCCTGCTCGCCGAGGCGCGGGCCCTCGAGCAGCGCGAGGCCTCGGAGTGACGGAGGCTCGGACCCGCACCACGGCCGAGCGCCGGCGGGCGAAGTCCGAGCCCGCCGACGCGAAGCCGAGGGCCAGGCCCGACCTGAGGATCGTCGAGACGCAGGTCTTCCGCGGCCCGAACTACTGGTCCTACGACCCCGCGATCCGGCTGCTCGTGGATCTCGGGTCGCTCGAGCACTGGCCGTCGAACGCGCTGCCCGGGTTCGTCGACGGGCTGCTCGAGATGCTGCCCGGCGTCGGCGAGCACTCGTGCTCGCTCGGTCGGCGCGGCGGCTTCCGCGAGCGCCTGGCCGATGGCACGTGGGCCGGCCACGTGGCCGAGCACATCGCGATCGAGCTCCAGCGCGAGTCCGGCGCCCACGTGTACCGCGGCAAGACGCGGAGCACGGGCGAGCCCGGCCGCTACAACGTGATCTACGGCTACTGGGAGGAACAGGTCGGCCTCGAGGCCGGGCGCCTGGCGGTCGACCTCGTGAACCACCTCGTGAAGCCGCGGAAGGACTTCGACTTCCTGGCCGAGCTCGAGGCGCTGATCCGCCTGGCCGAGCGCCGGGCGTTCGGCCCGAGCACGCAGGCGATCGTGGACGAGGCGTCCAGCCGAGACATCCCGTGGATCCGGCTGAACGAGGCCTCGCTCGTGCAGCTCGGGTGGGGCCGGTACCAGCAGCGGGTCCGCGCCACGATGACCTCGAAGACCTCGGCGCTCGCGGTCGACATCGCGGGCGACAAGGACATGACCCGACGGCTCCTGGCCTCGGCCGGGCTGCCGGTGCCCCGCGGCGAGATCGTCCGCGACGAGGATGCGGCGGTGGCCGCGGCCAGGCGCATCGGGTTCCCCGTCGTCACGAAGCCGCTCGACGGCAACCATGGGCGGGGCGTCGGCCTCGACCTCCGAACCGAGCGCGCCGTCCGCGCGGGCTTCAAGCGCGCGCTCGCCGAGGCGCGCCGGGGCGAGGTCGTCGTCGAGATCTTCGTCGCGGGCAACGACTACCGAGTGCTCGTGGTCGGCGGCCGCATGGTCGCCGTCGCCGAGCGCGTCCCGGCCGGTGTGACGGGCGACGGTGAGCACACGGTCGCCGAGCTCGTGGGAATCACGAACGACGACCCGCGCCGCGGCATCGGGCACGAGAAGGTCCTCACGAAGATCCGGGTCGACCCCGAAGCGCAGGCCCTGTTGAAGAAGCAGGGCTTCGCGCTCGACGGCGTGCCGCCCGAGGGGACGTTCGTGAAGCTCGCGGCGACCGGCAACATGTCGACGGGCGGCATCTCGATCGATCGGACGTGGGAGGCGCACGAGGAGAACGTCGAGATCGCGGAGGAGGCCGCGCGGGTCGTGGGGCTCGACGTCGCCGGGATCGACTTCCTCGTGCCGGACATCAGCCGGCCGGTCCGCGAGACCGGGGGCGCGATCGTCGAGGTGAACGCCGCTCCGGGCTTCCGGATGCACACGCACCCGACGGAGGGGGAGGCGCAGTTCGTCGCGAAGCACGTCGTGGACCTGCTCTTCCCGGCCGGCACGCCGTCGCGGATCCCGATCGTCGCGGTGACCGGCTCGAACGGGAAGACGACGACCGTGCGGATGATCAGCCACATCCTCAAAGGCATGGGGCGCTCGGTCGGCTTCACGACGACCGATGGGATCTACATCGACGGGCGCCTGGTGAAGCGGGCCGACGCGAGCGGTCCGAAGTCGGCGCGGATGGTGCTGCAGAACCCTCGCGTCGATTTCGCGGTGTTCGAGACGGCGCGCGGCGGCATCCTGCGCGAGGGCCTCGGCTACGGCAACAACGACGTCGCCGTCGTGATGAACGTGACGGGCGACCACCTGGGGCTCAAGGGGATCGACACGCTCGAGCAGCTCGCGGCGGTGAAGCAGGTCGTCGTCGAGGCCGTTCCGAAGACCGGCTGGGCGGTCCTGAACGCCGACGATCCGCTCGTCCTGGAGATGCGCAAGGCCTGCAGCGGCAGCGTGATCCTGTTCTCGATGGACCCGGACAACGCGTTCATCGACCGCTGGGTCCGCCGCGGGCGCAAGGCCGTCGTCCTGGAGACGAGCGACCGCGGCGAGATGATGGTGATCCGCGAGGGTCGCCGCACGATGCCGATCGCGTGGGTCCACACGCTGCCCGCCACGTTCGAGGGCCGCGCCCGGATGATGGTGCAGAACGCGATGGCAGCCGCCGCGGCGGCGCACGTCGCCGGCGCACACCTCCACGACATCCGCCAGGGCCTGCGCTCGTTCACGACCTCGATCTATCAGGCGCCCGGCCGGCTCAACGTGTTCGACCTGAACGGCGTGAAGGTGCTCGTCGACTACGCGCACAACGCGGCCGGGCTCGAGACGCTCGGCGACTTCGTCGAGCGGCTCACCTCGGGCGCCCCGGTCGGTGGGCGGCCAGGTGAGGCCTCGTGGTCCGCGAACCTTCGGGTGGCCGTCGTCGCGACGGCGGGGGACCGGCGCGACGAGGACATGCGCCAGCTCGGGCGCGTCGCGGCGCGCTACTTCGACGACGTCATCGTGCGCGAGGACCGCTCGACCCGTGGCCGCGAGCGGGGCGAGACCGCGGCGCTGATCCTCGAGGGCCTGAAGGAGGCGATGGCCCGGGGCGCCCGCGCGGGGTACGCGGGGGTCGTGCTCGACGAGATGGAGGCCACGCGCACGGCGCTCGACCAGTCGCGGCCGGGGGACCTCGTCGTCCTGTGCGTGGACCAGGCGACCGAGGTCTTCAAGGAGCTCGAGGCGCGCCGCTCCCTCGCCTCGCCCGCCGTGTTCGCCCCCGACGGCGAAGGTGCCGTCGAGCGAGCGGGCGGCGACCCCGACCTCCTCGACGTCTGAGCGCCGTGACCGAGGATCTCCGCGCCCTGCTCGAGACCATCCGCGACGGCCTCCGCGCCGACCTGGCCGAGCTCACCGCCGCGCCGCGCGACCCGATGGGCGCGGTGTCGTTCGGCAAGCGCGTCGGCGAGGGGACGAACCAGGCGATCGAGCGCATCACGCAGGTCGACGCGGCGAAGAAGCTCGACGCGAAGCTGCGCGACGTCGAGCGCGCGCTCGAGAAGCTCGACGAGGGCACCTATGGCGCGTGCGACGCCTGCGGCGGATCGATCGGCGTCGAGCGTCTGGAGGCGATCCCGTGGGCGACGCTGTGCGTCGGGTGCGCTTCCACTCGCTAGCCCCCCCGGTGTAAGACGTTTCGTGATACAGTCCCTCTGTGTCTACGCCCATATCCGTCCGGCTCGACGACGAGGCCCTTCGCGCGCTCGCTCGGCTCGAGGCAACCGGCCTGAGCCGGTCCCAGGCGATCCGGAAGGCCGTCGTGGACGCGGCGGAGCGGCTCCGGCGTCGGGATGCGCTCGTCGCCGAGGTCCGGGCTCTCGAGGCGGACGAGGCGGACCGGCGGGAGATGCTCGAGGTCGCGGAGCTCATGGAGAGCCTGCGTGCGCCGGGGTGATGTCTACGAGCTTCGGCCACCCAGGAGCCGCGGCCATGAGCAGCGTGGGAAGCGGTACGGCGTGGTGGTCCAGTCCGATCTGTTGCTCCCGCGCTCGGTCGTGATCGTCGCCCCGACGTCCCGGAACGCTCGGTCGGCGTCCTTCCGTCCCGAGATCGTCGTGGACGAGGAGCCGACGAAGGTGCTCGTCGAGCAGCTCGGGGCCGTCGACGTGAGCCGCCTCGGCGACGTCGTGAGTCACGTGGCCCCCGAGGAGTTGTGGGGGATCGACGAGGCGCTGCTGACGGTCCTCGGGCTGCTCTAGGCGTCTAGGTTGGCTCGTTGCCGGGGCGCCACTTGATGCTGCAGCCGACGCTCGGCCGCTGATCCTCCGG
>Ga0105095_10001163_pt1 | contig 13545 bp, 10 predicted proteins | sample PPLLak2March2015_2_FD_79180 | JGI IMG/M metagenome (GOLD analysis project Ga0105095, IMG submission 79180) | Freshwater sediment microbial communities from Prairie Pothole Lake near Jamestown, North Dakota, USA - PPLs Lake P8 Core (3) Depth... | ecosystem: Environmental > Aquatic > Freshwater >... | reverse complement strand
AGGTGGCTCGCGTTGCAGGAACGGGTTCTCCCCGACCCCCGCTTCGCGGCCGTCGGCGACCACCCGGAGTTGCTGCGCGTGATCGAGATCCTCCTCGGCGAGCCACCGTTGACCCGCCGCGGCGACATCTGCCGCCTCGCGCTTCCCGGCGCGCCGCACCTTACCACCCCACCACACCAGGACCATTGGTACACGGGCGGGACCACGAATCTCTGGACGGCGTGGATCGCGCTGACCGACACGCCCCTGGAGCTGGGGCCGCTCGCGGTGCTCCCGGGCTCGCACCGACACGGCCTCGTGCCGCACCACGGCCAGGGCGACGGTCGCCAGGGAGTGGACGTCGCGGACGACGCGGTGTTCGCCGCCGCTCCCCTCGCCGCGGGCGACGCGATCCTCTTCAACTGTCTCACGGTCCACCGCGCGCTCCAGAACGTCACCTCCGACCGCGTCCGCGTCTCAGTGGACTACCGCTACCAGCCCGCGAGCGAGCCGATCCACGTGGTCCGCATTGACGGGACGCGCGCGGGTCCTTGAGGACCCGATTCACGACATCCCGTCCGGTGACCTCATTCGACGCGCTACCACGTCGAGCGGGTGCCCCCAGATCACCAGCATCCAGTTCTTGGCGCCGCCACGGCGGCAGTGCGGTGCACCTCACTCCAACCGGGTAGAGGCTGCTCGCCCGGCACCCCGCGTTCTTACACCGTCTTGATACCGCCGCGCAATCCCTGACACGGCCTTGAGGCGGGGCGCCCTAGCGTTGGATGCGAGGTCCCATGTCCGCACCCGCCGTATGGACCGCCCCCGTCTTCCGCGCTCGCAACCAGCGCCCGCGTCGGCTTGGCTGGCGGGCGGGAAGGTCCAGGAGACCCTCCAATGACTACGCTCGCGGTTCCCTATGCCCCTCCCAGCGATCTGACCGTGGTGCTCTCGCTGCTTCTGCTGGTCGGTCTGACCGCTGCCCTGTTGTGGGCGGTGGGCCGCCTGGCCGCGCGGCTCTCGCGGGACGCGTGACCGTCCGCCGAGGATCGACACAGTTGATGGTGCCGGCGCGACACCGCCGCGCAATCCGTGACCTCCTCTCGAGGGCGCGGACCGTGTCTCTGGAGTGGGAACCTCCGTGCATACTCCGATGATCTGGACCGCCCTCTGCTTCCTGCTCGCGACCGGCGCCCTCGTCGGACTGTTTGTCTGGCTGGTGCGGCAGTTCCTGAAGGTCCGCCGATGACGACGCCCATCCCTCCCTACGCCGCTCCCGACGATCTGACCGTGCTGCTCTCGCTGCTCTTGCTCGCGGGTCTGGCAGCCGCCCTGTTGTGGGGGGTTGGTCGATTGGCCGATTCGCCTCTCGAGGAACTCGTGACTGCTCGCCAAAAAACCGAGGCAGTCGACGGAGCCGTGCCTCTGGGCTCGGCAGCATGATCCCGGATGTCGTGGTGCTGATCGTCGGCCTGGCCCTCGGCCTGGCGACCTACGGTTTCCTGCGCCTGGCAGCCCGCCTCTCGAGACCCCAATGACCGCGCTGCTCTGGATCGCGGGGGCCCTGGTCGCGGCCCTCGCGGCGTACTTGTTCGTTGCCCTGCTCGCGCCGGAACGCTTTGAATGACCGCGAACGGCTGGCTCCAGATCACCCTCTACCTGGCGCTGCTCATCGCGCTCTCCCCGCCGCTGGGGCGGTGGATGGCGCGGGTGTACGCGGGTGAAGACCACTGGATGGCGCGGGTCTTCGGCCCGGTGGAGCGGGTATTCTACCGGCTGGCCGGCGTCGATCCCGCGATCGAGCAGCGCTGGACGGGGTACGCCGCGAGCGTGCTGCTGTTCAGCGCCGTTGGCCTCGTTTTCACGTACGTGCTGCAACGGGTGCAGGGCTTCCTGCCCCTGAACCCCGCCGGCCTGGGCCCGGTCTCGCCGCACGGGGCCTTCAATACCGCGGTGAGCTTCACCACCAACACCAACTGGCAGTCCTACGGCGGCGAGACCACGCTGTCGTACCTCACGCAGATGGCGGCCCTCACGGTGCAGAACTTCGTGAGCGCGGCGGCGGGTCTGGCGGTACTGGTGGCGCTGGCCCGCGGCCTGGCGCGCCGGTCGGCCGAGACCGTCGGCAATTTCTGGGTGGACCTCACCCGCGGCACGCTCTACATCCTGCTCCCGCTCTCCTTCGTCCTGGCACTCGTGCTCGTGAGCCAGGGTGTGGTCCAGACGTTCAACGGACCCGCCACCGCGGAGCTGGTGCAGCCGCTGGTCACGGGCGATTCGACCGTCACGCAGCAGGTCATTGCGGTCGGCCCGGCGGCGTCGCAGGTCGCCATCAAGCAGCTGGGCACCAACGGCGGCGGGTTCTTCAATGCGAACTCGGCCCATCCGCTGGAGAACGCCACCGCGATCTCGAACCTCCTGGAGATGCTGGCGATCCTGATCATCGGCGGCGCCTGCTGCTTCATGTTCGGCCGGCAGGTGAACGACCGCCGGCAAGGACGGGCGCTCTTCGCCGCCATGCTCGTGATCCTGATCCCGCTGCTGGCGTTCACGGCAATGGTCGAGCAGCGCGGGACCCCGGTGCTCGAGGCGGCCGGCGCGGACGTGACGGCGGGCGGCGGCAACCCGGGTGGCAACTTCGAAGGCAAGGAAGTGCGGTTCGGAATCGCGAACTCGACCACCTGGGCGGTCGTCACCACCGCCGCGTCCAACGGCTCAGTCAACTCGATGCACGACTCCTATACCCCCCTGGGCGGCATGGTGCCGATGTGGCTCATGCAGCTCGGCGAGGTCGTGTTCGGCGGCGTGGGATCGGGGCTCTACGGCATGCTAGCGTTCGCCATCGTCGCGGTGTTCGTGGCCGGTCTCATGGTGGGCCGCACCCCGGAGTACCTGGGCAAGAAGATCGAGGCCTATGAGATGAAGATGGCGTCCCTCGTCATTCTGTCCCCGGTACTGGCCGTGTTGCTGGGCACCGCTGTGGCCGTGGCCACGACCGCCGGTCGCGCGGGGCCACCCAACCCGGGCGCCCACGGGTTCAGCGAGATCCTCTACGCCTTCTCGTCCGCCGGGAACAACAACGGCAGCGCCTTTGCCGGCCTGGGCGCCAACACCTGGTTCTACAACCTGGCCCTTGGCGTCGCCATGTGGGTGTCGCGCTTCTGGCTCATGATCCCGATGCTCGCGATCGCGGGCTCGCTCGCCCGCAAGAAGATCGTGCCGCCGGGTCCGGGCACCCTGCCGACGCACACGCCGCTCTTCGTCGTGCTGCTGGTGGGCACCGTGCTGCTGGTGGGTGCGCTCTCGTTCATCCCGGCGCTGGCGCTGGGTCCCGTGATCGAACACCTGGCCCTGTGGGGTGCCCGATGACGGCCCGCCCGCTCATCAACCCCGCTATCCTGCGTCGGGCCGGCGTGGACGCCCTCGTGAAACTCGACCCACGCCACCAGCTCCGGAATCCGGTGATGTTCGTGGTATGGGTCGGTTCGGTGCTCACCACCGCGCTGTGGATCGCGGCACTCGCGGGTCGAGCGGACGCGCCCGCCGGTTTCATTCTGGCCATCAGCGTCTGGCTGTGGGCCACGGTGTTGTTCGCCAACTTCGCGGAGGCGGTGGCGGAAGGGCGCGGCAAGGCACAGGCCGAGGCGTTGCGCCGGACCCGCACCACGATTCAGGCGCGACGCCTGGCCGACCCCGAGCGCAAGGACGACGTCACGCTCGTCGCGGGCGCCGACCTGCGCAAAGGCGACCTCGTGCTGATCACGGCCGGGGAGCTGATTCCGGTCGACGGGGAGATAATCGAGGGCGTGGCCTCGGTGGACGAGAGCGCCGTGACGGGCGAGAGCGCCCCGGTGATCCGCGAGAGCGGCGGCGACCGCAGCGCGGTCACGGGCGGCACCAAGGTACTGTCCGACTGGATCGTCATCCGCGTGGCCGCGAATCCGGGCGAGTCGTTCCTCGACCGCATGATCGGTCTGGTGGAAGCCGCCAAGCGCCGCAAGACCCCGAACGAGATCGCCCTGGCGATCCTGCTCGCGGCACTTACCATCGTCTTCCTCGTCGTGACCGCGACGCTGTATCCGTTCTCGAGCTACCTCGCCGCGGCGGAGGGTCGGGGCTCTGCCGTGTCCATCACCGTGCTGGTCGCACTGCTTGTCTGCCTCATCCCCACCACCATCGGTGGCCTGCTCTCGGCCATCGGCATCGCCGGCATGGACCGGATGATCCGGAAGAACGTGATCGCCATGTCGGGGCGGGCGGTTGAGGCCGCGGGCGACGTGGACGTGCTGCTGCTCGACAAGACCGGGACGATCACGCTGGGCAACCGCCAGGCCACCGAGCTGATCCCGGCTCCCGGTGTTACCGAAGCGGACCTGGCCGACGCAGCCCAACTCGCGTCGCTGGCCGACGAGACGCCCGAGGGCCGGAGCATCGTGGTGCTGGCCAAACAGAAGTATGGCATCCGCGTGCGCGACGTCCACGCCCTGGGGGCGCACTTCGTGCCGTTCACGGCGCAGACGCGAATGAGCGGCGTGGATCTGGATGGGCGCCGCATCCGGAAGGGCGCCGCCGACGCGGTCGAGCAGTGGGTGCGTGGGCTGGGGGGCAGTCTGGCCGCCCCGGTCAAGGAGGCCGTCTCGCGCGTTGCCCGGAGCGGCGGCACGCCGCTCGTCGTGGCCGAGGGACCGCGGGTGCTCGGTGTGGTGCACTTGAAAGACATCGTGAAGGGCGGGATCCGCGAGCGCTTCAGCGAGCTCCGGCGCATGGGCATCAAGACCGTGATGATCACGGGCGACAACCAGCAGACCGCGGCGGCCATCGCCGCGGAGGCGGGAGTTGACGATTTCCTGGCGCAGGCCACGCCCGAGGCCAAGCTCAAGCTCATCCGCGAGTACCAGGCCGGCGGCCGGCTGGTGGCGATGACCGGCGACGGCACCAACGACGCACCGGCGCTTGCGCAGGCGGACGTCGCGGTCGCCATGCATTCGGGCACCCAGGCGGCCAAGGAGGCGGGGAACATGGTGGACCTCGACTCCAACCCCACCAAGCTGATCGAGGTGGTGGAGACCGGGAAGCAGATGCTCATGACCCGGGGCGCGCTCACCACGTTCAGCCTGGCCAACGACGTCGCCAAGTATTTCGCCATCATCCCGGCGGCCTTTGCCGGGATCTTCCCGGCGCTGGGTGCGCTCAACGTCATGCGCCTGGCGAGCCCGGAGAGCGCCGTGCTATCGGCCGTGATCTTCAACGCGCTGATCATCGTGGCGCTCATTCCGCTCGCCCTGAAGGGGGTCAGGTACCGGCCGATGGGCGCGGCGGCGGTGTTGCGCAGGAATCTCCTCATCTACGGACTGGGCGGCCTGCTGGTCCCGTTCCCCGGGATCAAGTTCATCGATCTGCTGCTGGTCGCGATGGGAGTTGCGTGATGTCCCAGGTCCGTCCCGCAACCGTCCTGTTCGCACTGTTCACCGTGCTTACCGGTCTGGTGTATCCGGCGGTGACCACGGGGGTGGCACAGCTCCTGTTCCCCCATCGGGCCAACGGCAGCCTGATCGTGCGTGACGGCCGGGTGGTGGGGAGCGAGTTGATCGGCCAGCCGTTCTCCGATCCGGCGTACTTCTGGGGCCGATTGTCGGCAACGGGCCCGACCCCGTACAACGCGGCGGCGTCCACGGGCTCGAACCTGGGGCCCACCAATCCGGCGCTGGCCGAGGCTGTCAGGGCGCGGGTGGCGGCGCTGCGGTCGGCCGACCCGACGCAGGCCGGCCCGGTGCCGGTGGATCTGGTGACCGCATCGGGCAGCGGACTCGATCCGCACATCTCGCCCGCGGCGGCGGCATACCAGGTGGGGCGGGTAGCACAGGCGCGCGGCCGCCCCGCGGACGACCTCCATGCGCTGGTCGACCGATACACGGAGGGCCGGACCCTTGCCCTCATCGGCGAACCCCGGGTGAACGTGCTGTTGCTGAACCTGGCACTCGACAGCCTCGCGCCCCGACCGGCGCGATGACGCCTGTCTGACCACTCACCACACGAGGTGTCCGTGCACACCGTAGCCCGGCGACTGCCCCGCGGGGGCATCGCGCATCGGGAGCGTGAGCGGCCCCGATTCGAGCCGCCTGCTTCAGGAGCGCAACGGGCTCCATGGTGACGGGGAACGCAACGCGGCGCCAGGTGGCTCCATTCCCTCTGCCGGGGGACTGGTGGTAGGTTCGCCCGCATGACGGCTCCTGGGCGCCCGGATCCCGACGCCCTCCTCGCCCGCGTCGTGGAGGAGGAGTCACGCGCCCGGCGCGGTCGCCTCAAGCTGTTTTTCGGCGCGGCGCCCGGAGTGGGGAAGACCTACACCATGCTCGAGGCGGCGCGCGCGGCGAAGGCCGAAGGCGTGGATGTGGTCGCCGGAGTGGTGGAGACACACCGGCGTGCCGAGACGCAGCGCCTGCTTGACGGCCTCGAGGTCCTCCCGCGGCGCACCGTCGAGTATCACGGCACGACGCTCGCCGAGTTCGACCTCGACGGTGCGCTGGCGCGCCGGCCCGGGCTGATCCTGGTGGACGAGCTGGCGCACACCAACGCCCCGGGCTCACGCCATGCCAAGCGCTGGCAGGACGTCGAGGAGCTGTTGGGGGCGGGGATCAGCGTCTACACCACGCTCAACGTCCAGCACATCGAGAGCCTGAACGACGTGGTGGCGCAGATCACCGGAGTCGTGGTGCGAGAAACCGTGCCCGACGCCGTGTTCGAGCGGGCCGACGAGGTGGAGCTGGTGGACATCTCGGCCGAGGTGCTGCTCGAGCGGCTGCGCGAGGGCAAGGTGTACGTGCCCGAGCAGGCGGCCCGGGCGCTGGAGCAGTTCTTCCGCGAGGGCAACCTGATCGCGCTGCGGGAGCTGGCGCTCCGGCGGACGGCCGAGCGGGTCGAAGCCCAGATGCAGGGCTATCGCGCCGCGCACGGGATCGACCGTACCTGGCCGACCGCCGAGCGGCTGCTGGTGTGCATCGGGCCCAATCCCGCGTCCGCCCGGCTGATTCGCTCCGGCCGGCGGATGGCAGCGGCGCTTCACGCGGACTGGATCGTGCTCCACGTGGAATCCAGCCGGCAGCGCCTGTCGGCGTCGGATCGGGACGCCCTCGGCGTGAACCTGCGGTTGGCCGAGCAGCTCGGAGCGCGCACCGCGACCATCAGCGCCGACGACGTCGCGGCCGAGATCCTCAGCTACGCCCGCTCGCAGAACGTCAGCCGGATCCTGGCCGGCAAGCCCACGCACGGGCGGTGGCGGGATCGCCTGGTCGGCTCGCTGCTCGACCGGCTGATCCGGGGGAGCCGCGAGCTGGACGTGTACGTGATCACGGGCGAGGTGGACGAGGGGCGGCCGGCGGCCGCGCGCCGGGAGCCCCCGCCGGTACCGGCCGGGGCATTTCTCCGCACGGCGGCCGTCGTGGCCGCCGCAGGCGCCCTGGGCCTCGGTCTCCGATCCTGGGTAAACGTCACCGACATCGCGATGCTCTTCCTGCTGGCCGTCATGGTGAGCGCCGCGTGGGACGGCGCCCGCCCCGCGATCCTCGCGTCGGTGCTGGCCATCGCGCTCTTCGATTTCGTGTTCGTGCCGCCCTACTACACGTTCGCCGTGGCAGACGCAAGCTATGTCGTCACCTTCATGGTCATGCTCGTGGTGGCGCTGTCCATCAGCCGACTCGCGGCGCGCATTCGCGGCCAGGCGGATGCCGCGCGCGAGCGGGAACAGCACACCGCAGCGCTCTACGCGCTGAGCCGGCGCCTGGCGGATGCCCGGAACGCGAGTGACCTCGCCGAGGCGGTCTCCGGCCAGGTCCACGAGACGTTCGACGCACCGGCGACCGTGCTGCTGCCGGACGATGCGGGGGGATTCGCCGCGCTGGCCGGCGGACCCGCAACGCCCGGCGCCGCCGCCCAGGGCGTCGCTCGCTGGGTGCTCGAACACGGACAGCCCGCCGGCATCGGGACCGACACGCTGCCGGGCGCCGACGCCCTCTACCTGCCGATCACGAGCTCGGGACACGCGCTCGGCGTCCTGCGCGTCGAGTGTAGGGACGCGCGCTGGGCGCGCGACCCGATCGAGCGTCAACTGCTCGAGGCGATCGCGGATCAGGCGGGCATTGCGTTCGAGCGCGCGGCACTGGCGGCCCGGTCGGAGCAGGAGCAGATGGCGACCCAGGCGGAGCGGCTACGTACCTCGCTGCTCTCGTCGCTGTCGCACGACCTGCGCACCCCGCTCGCAGGCATCGAGGGGGCGGCGAGCGCGCTCAAGGACGGCGCGGAGGGGCTCTCCCCGGACGCGCGCGCCGTGCTGGCGCAGACCATCCTCGAGGAAGCGCGCCGCATGATGCGGCTCGTGAGCAACCTCCTCGAGATGGTGCGTGTGGAGTCCGGAGCCTTGCAGGTGCAGCAGGAATGGCAGTCCGTCGAGGAGGTGATCGGCGTGGCGCTCCTGCGCCTCGAGGAGCGGCTGCGTGCGCACCCCATCCACACCGAAGTCCCTGCCGACCTGCCGTTGGTGCCGATGGACGGCCTCCTGGTGGAGCAGGCGCTGGTGAACCTGCTGGAGAATGCGGCCAAGTACTCGCCGGAGGGGGCGACCATCGAGGTCACGGCCGCGCTGGATGCGGGGCAGCTCGTCATCGGCATCGCCGACCGCGGGCCTGGCGTGTCGCCGGGCGAGGAGGAGCGGATCTTCGAGAAGTTCTACCGGTCGACCGTGTACGAGCAGGTGGGCGGCGCCGGACTCGGCCTCACGATCGTGCGCGCCATCGCGCTGGCCCATGGCGGTCGGGTGTGGGTGGAAGCCCGAGCGGGGGGAGGCTCGGTTTTCCGGCTCGCCCTGCCGCTCGGCGGGACGCCCCCCAGTCTCCCTGTCGAGGATGACGATGCAGACGACGCCAGTCCCCAACCCGAGCGCTCGCGCGCTCAATCGTGATCCGCGATGACCGAGCCCAGGCCGGTCGTGTTGCTGATCGAGGACGAGCCGCAGATGCGGCGGTTTCTCCGCGCGGCGCTCGAGCCGCACGGTTACCATCTGGTCGAGGCGGAAACAGCGCGCGAGGGGATGGGACAGGCCGCGGCCCATAACCCCGAGGTCGTGCTCCTCGATCTGGGTCTCCCGGACCTGGACGGGCTCGAGGTCACCCGAAGAATCCGGGAGTGGTCGCTCGTTCCCATCATCGTGCTGTCCGCGCGCGGTCAGGAAAGCGACAAGGTTGCGGCGCTCGACGCCGGCGCCGACGATTACCTGACGAAGCCATTCACGGTTCCGGAGCTGCTGGCGCGCATGCGGGTGGCCTTGCGCCACGCCGCGCAGCGCGACGGAGGCTCGGATGAGCCCGCGTTTGCGGTCGGCGACCTTCAGGTGGATCTCGCCCTCCGCCAGGTCTCCATGCGCGGGGAGGCGGTGCACCTCACCCCAACCGAGTACAAGCTGCTCGCCGTGATGGTCCGTCACGCGGGCCGGGTGCTCACCCACCGCCAGCTGCTCAAGGAGGTGTGGGGCATCAACGCGATCCAGCATCCCCACTACCTCCGGGTCTACATGGGCCAGCTTCGCCAGAAGCTCGAGCGGGAGCCGGCACGGCCGGAGTATCTGCTCACGGAACTGGGAGTCGGGTACCGGCTGCGGGCCGAGTAGCCGAAGTCGGGGCACCCGTGTTCCCGGAGGGTCCCGCGCGTGTCCTTACACCGGTTGAGGTGCTCAGCGCATCCCGTTGGGTCGCCCTCGTCGCGGAATCAGCCGCGGCACGCTTCGAGGGCCGTGACGAACGCCTCCGCCCAGGTGATCGCGGTGGAACGGTGGACGGCGGCGAGGAGTCGGGCATGCCGTTCGCGCCGCTCGGTCGCGGGCATCCGCAGCGCGCGATCGAGATCCGCGGCCATGCCGTCCGGGTGGAAGGGGTTCGTCAGCACCGCGTCGGTCAGCTCCGCCGCCGCGCCCGCAAAGCGGGACAGCACAAGGACCCCCGGCTGTTCCGGTACCTGCGCGGCCACGAACTCCTTCGCGACGAGGTTCATGCCGTCGCGGAGCGGTGTCACCAGACAGACATCGGCGGCGCGGTAGAACCGCGACAGCTGATCGCGGCGGTACGACCGATACAGGTAGCGTACGGGCGTCCAGTCCGCCTCACCGAACTCTCCGTTGATGTGTCCGACCGCCGCCTCGACCCGATGCCGCTGCTCCTGATACTCGAGCACGTCGGCGCGTGAGGGGACCGAGATCTGCACGAGTGACACCTTCCGGCGCCATTCCGGAAACCGCGTGAGCAGCCGCGCGAACGCCTCCAGGCGCTCCGGGATTCCTTTCGTGTAATCAAGCCGGTCCACCCCGAGCACGAGGCGCGTCCCCGCAACCGACTGGAGGAGCCCGGTGGTCTCCTCTCCTTCCTCCGGCTCCGCCGCCGGCTCGAACGACTCCGGCACGATGCCGATCGGGAACGCGCGGACCCGGATCCGCCGGCCACGGAGCTCCACGAGGTCGTCCGCCACGGTGGCCGGTGAGAGCGTCCCCACCACCTGCAGGAAGTTCCGCACGTCGTGCGCGGTCTGCAGTCCCACCAGATCGAACGCGAGCATCCCGTCGAGGATCCGATCCGCCCACGGGATGATCTGGAAGAGATCGAGGCCCGGAAACGGAACGTGGAGAAACAGGCCCAGCGGTCCGCGGTGCCCGAGCCGGCGGAGCGCGACGGCGAGGAGCAAAAGATGGAAGTCGTGGGCCCAGACCGCGCCGTCGGGCGGGATCAGCTCGGTGGCGACCTTGGCCAGGTGGTCGTTCACCGCGAGGTACGCGTCCCATTCGGCGTCGTCGAACCGGACGCGTCCGGGAAGCGAATGGAAGAGCGGCCAGAGGCTCCGGTTGCAGAACCCGTTGTAGTACCGCTCGTGGGCGGTCACCGGCAGGTCGATCCACGCAAGCGCCGGAACCGCCTGCGTGTCGATCCGGACGGGGCCGAACCCATCGCCCGGTATGGTGCGGCCACTCCAGCCGAGCCAGAGGCCATTCCGCTCGACCAGAACGGGTTGCAGCGCGGCGACCAACCCGCCGACGGGACGGGTACGCTCGGCATCCGGCGCCACGGGCTCGCGCAGCTCGGGCAGGCGATTGGACACGGCAAGCAGCGCGCGCCCCGGTCGACCGCCGGGCGCGGGCAGCCATGCGGGAATGGGACGGGGGAACACGGGTGATTCGGCCGGCACTCCCCCGGCCCGCGCCTCCCGGAGCCAGCTCAGGAACCCCAGGACGTCAGCCGGCGAGTCCATGATCCAGCGTGCGGCAGTGGCCCGCATGCCCCCGGACGCGACCAGGACCCCGTCGTCGCCGGCGCCGAGCACCCCGAACATGTCTTCATCGGTGATGTCGTCGCCGAACGCCAGGACCCGCGTGTCGGCGCCGCCCTTCTCACGCACCCACGGCACCGTCGCGGATTTCCGGGCGATGGTGGGGCGGACCTCGAGCAGGGCGGCACCGGACACGATCTCGTACCCGGGATGCAGGCGGAGCCACGCATGACTCGCCGCCTCGACCTCGATCACGAGCGCCGGCAGGGCGCGGCGCCGCACGCCGCGGAAGTGAAACGCAAGGGACCACGCCTTCCGTTCCACACGCGCGTCCGTCTGTCCACGGGCGATTCCCTCGAACACGGCGTGGAGGTCCTCGATCTCCGACCCATCGCCCGCGGGCAGGGACCGCCACGTCCCGTCGCCGCGCAGCAGCGCGCCGTGCTCGGCCGCAAGCCAGAGCGACGGCGAGACCCCGAACCACTGCTCGAGGTCCGGGCGCCCGCGGCCGCTCACGACCGCCACCGTGAGTCCGGGCGACGCCGCGAGCGCTTCGAGGAGGCGCACCAGCGCGGGCTCGGGGTGCGCCAGCTCCGGGCTGGGCGCCAGCGGGACGAGCGTGCCGTCGAAGTCGAGCAGCAGGCCGACCGGCGAATGCCGCGCGAACCGGGCCCAGTGGTCAGGGACGTTCAAGGCGCAACCAGAGCAGCGAGTGGGGGCCGAGGGTGAACAGGTATTCGTCGCGCGTGATGGCGGGGAAGCGCGCCCCTCCGATGATCTCCACCGGCGTCCGGCCCACCCACTCGCCCACGGGGACAACCACCGGCTGCACGAACCGCGAGAGGTTGTTGAGGCAGAGGACGGTCCCGAACTCGCTCTCCCGCACGAACGCGACGACGTGCGGATTCGCCAGGGGAACGATCCGCATGGACCGGCTGCGGAATACGGGATCCGCGCGGTGCACCTTGATCATCCGCCGGAGCCAGTTGAGGAACGACGTGGGCGTATGCTCGCGCGACCGGACGTTGTGGCCCGCGAAGTGATACTCGGGCTCCGTGATCACCGGGGCATAGAGCCGGGAGGGGTCGGCGGTCGAGAAGCCGGCGTTCACGTCGGCCGACCACTGCATCGGCGTGCGGACGCCCATGCGGTCACCCAGGCGGTAGTCGTCTCCCATCCCGATCTCGTCTCCGTAGTAGAGCACGGCACCGCCCGGCAGGCTCAGGATGAGGCCGTGCAGCAGCTCGGCCTGCCGGCGGCCGCCCGAGAGCAGGGGCCAGAGCCGCCGCCGGATCCCGATGTTGAGCCGCATGCCCGGCTCGGTGGCGAACTGCTGCCACATGTACGTCCGTTCATCATCCGAGATCATCTCGAGCGTGAGCTCGTCGTGGTTCCGGAGGAACATGACCCACTGGCAGTCGTGCGGCAGCGTCGCGGTCCGTTCCAGCACCTCGATGAGCGGGGCCGCCACCTCGCTGCGGATCGCGAGGAACAGCCGGGGCATCAACGGGAAGTGGAACGCCATGTGGAACTCGTCACCGTGGTCGAAATACGGCAGCAGGTCCTGCGTCCGCTGGTTCGCCTCGGCCAGGAGCACGCGGGGAGGCGCGTAGCCGTCCACCACCCGACGGAGCCGCTTCAGGAACGCGTGGGTTTCCGGGAGATTCTCGCACGACGTCCCCTCACGTTCGAACAGATACGGCACCGCGTCCACGCGGAACCCGTCCACCCCGAGATCGAGCCAGAACCGCACGACGTTCAGGATCTCCTCCTGCACGCGCGGGTTGTCGTAGTTGAGATCGGGCTGGTGGGCGTAGAAGCGATGCCAGTAGTAGAGGCCGCACGCGCTGTCGAGCGTCCAGTTGGACGGCTCGGTGTCCACGAAGATGCGGCGCACGCCCCGGTAGCGGTCGGGCGTGTCGCTCCAGACGTAGTAGTCGTGATACGGGTTCCCCGGCCCCCGGCGTGCCTCCTGGAACCAGGCATGCTGATCGCTCGTGTGATTGAGGACGAGATCGACGAGGACGCGGAGGTCGGAGGCATGGGCGCGATCGAGCAGGTCCCGGAAGTCGTCGAGCGTGCCGAGGTCCGGATGGATGCCGCAGAAGTCCGCGATGTCATACCCATCGTCACGGAGGGGGCTGGGGTAGATGGGAAGCAGCCAGATCGCGCCGACCCCGAGGTCGCGGATGTAGGGCAGCTTCTCGATGAGCCCCCGCAGATCCCCGAAGCCGTCGCCATTCGAGTCGCAGAAGCCCCGAGCGT
>Ga0105095_10001161_pt1 | contig 13546 bp, 9 predicted proteins | sample PPLLak2March2015_2_FD_79180 | JGI IMG/M metagenome (GOLD analysis project Ga0105095, IMG submission 79180) | Freshwater sediment microbial communities from Prairie Pothole Lake near Jamestown, North Dakota, USA - PPLs Lake P8 Core (3) Depth... | ecosystem: Environmental > Aquatic > Freshwater >... | reverse complement strand
GGACCTCGCCGCCGACGGCGGGGGGAACTGCGAACTCTCGAAGCCCGGCGAAACGGTCGAGGTGCAGGGCGTGCGGATCGTGGCGCCCCTCAACATCCCGGCCTCGATGCCCACGCACGCCAGTCTCCTGTTTTCCCGGAACCTGGTCGCGTTCCTCCAGGCGTTCACCAAGGACAAGGCGTTCCAGCTCGACCTGAACGACGACATTCAGCAGGGGTGCCTCATCACGCACGATGGGGCCGTCGTCCATGAGCGCACCAGGGACGCCCTGGCGAAGGCCGGAAAGGGCGTCGCATGACCACGCACGAAACCTCCGGCCCGGCGACCGCCGGGACCGGTTCTGAAAGGAGAAGGTCGAGGATGTCGGGTCGACTGTTACGGCTGAGCGCCATGCTGGCGGTGGGCGTGCTCGGCCTCGTGGCGGCGGTCCGCGCGGCGCCGCCGCAGACACCGCAGGAGGGCGCGGTGCCGCCGGCCGTTGCGGAGAGCGCGGCCGTGCCGGCGATGGCGCTTGCCGACCAGCCGTTGCCGGAGGCCGCGGCGCAGGAGTCCGGGTCCGCGGCGGCGCACGCGCCCGTCGAGGTGGACTACTGGTCCCTGCTGTTCGTCTTCGTGCTGGCGACGTTCATCGGCCTGGGCATCATCCGCCGCGTGTCGCGGCTGCTGCACACGCCGCTCATGTCCATCACCAACGCGATCTCAGCCATCGCGGTAGTGGGCTCGATCATCGTGGCCGGCTCGGATTACCCCACGGAGATCCGAATCCTCGGTGCGATCGCGCTGTTCGCATCCATGACGAACATCGTGAGCGGGTTCCTGATCACCGACCGCATGCTCAAGATGTTCAAGACGGAGCCGCGGAAGCCTAAGCCTGAAGGAGGCAAGCCATGAACGCCTCCTTCATCCAGGCCTCCTACCTGGTGGCGACGATCCTGTTCGTCTTCTCGCTCCACTGGATGAACGACCCGAAGACTGCCCGGCGTGGCGTGTTCGCCGGCGTGACGGCCATGCTCATCGCCGTCCTCGCCACCTGGGGGCAGTCGGTCGTCATCCATCACCTGTGGATCATCGGTCCCATCCTGGTGGGCGTGGCGGTGGGCTGGCCGCTCGCCCTGGTCCCGCTCACGGCGGTCCCGCAGCGGACCGCGCTCTCCCACGCCTTCGGCGGCCTCGCCGCCGGCCTGGTCGGGACGGCCAAGTTCTACCTCTGGTACAACGAGGGGCCGGAGAACCTCACGCAGTTCCGGATGATCGCGATCATCGCCGAGATCATCCTGGGCTACCTGACGTTCACGGGCAGCCTGATGGCCGCCGGAAAGCTGCAGGAGGTCAAGTGGATTCCGCAGCGACCGGTGACGTACCGCGGGCAGAACCTGGTCAATATCGGGGCGCTGCTGGTGGCGCTCGGGATCGGCGCCTGGCTCGTCATGAACCCGGCCGATGTCCTGGCGCCGAAGCTGTTTCCGGTGATCATCGCCATGGCCCTGCTGTTCGGCGTCATGCTGATCATCCCGATCGGCGGGGCGGACATGCCGACGGTCATTGCGATCCTGAACGCGTATGCCGGCCTCTCGGCCGTCGCGATGGGCTTCGTGCTCGACAACAAGCTGCTGATCACGGCCGGCGCACTGGACGGATCCAGCGGCCTCATCCTGTCCATCATCATGTGCAAGGCCATGAACCGCTCGTTCGCGAACGTGCTGTTCGGCGCCTTCGGACAGGTCCAGCAGGCGAAAGCGGGAGGCGAAGGGAAGGTCTACAAGCCCGAGACCGTGGAAGGCGCCGCGCAGATCCTGGAGCAGTCCAGCCTGGTGGTCATCATCCCCGGCTACGGGATGGCGGTGGCGCAGGCGCAGCACAAGGTGCGCGAGCTGTACGACCAGCTGAAGAAGCGCGGCATCACCGTCAAGTTCGCGATCCATCCGGTGGCGGGCCGCATGCCCGGGCACATGAACGTGCTGCTCGCGGAGGCGGACATCCCGTACACGGACCTCGTGGAGATGGACGAGATCAACCCAGACATGCCGCAGTGCGACGTGGCGCTGGTGGTTGGCGCGAACGACGTGGTGAACCCCGCCGCCCGCTACGACAAGACCAGTCCCATCTACGGCATGCCGATCATCGCCGCGGACAAGGCGCGCACGGTGTTCGCCATCAAGCGGTCGAAGAACCCGGGCTTCGCGGGCATCGATAACGAGCTGTACTTCGCCGACAAGACGTGGATGCTGTTCGGCGACGCCAAGCACGTGATCGGGGAGCTGGTGAAGCAGCTCACGCCGGGCAGCGGGATGCACTAGCAACGGCTGGGCAGAGAACAGAGGGGCAGAGGGGCAGGGACCAGGCTGGTCGCTGCCCCTCGTGTCATTCGTCGTCGGGGCGGGAGCGCTCGATCTTGCGCCGAGCCCGCTGGCGTTTGGCGTCGAGCCGGCGCTCCACCGACGCGTGTGTCGGGCGCGTGGCCTTCCGGGGCTTCGGGACCTTCAGCGCCTCCCGCACGATCTCCCGCAGCCGCTGGATGGCCGCCTCGAGGTTCCTGCGCTGGCTGCGGGTGGCATCGGACACGACGCGGAGCCGGCCCCGACCGTCGATCCTCGTCGCGAGGCGCGTCAACAGGCGCGCCCGCTGCGCGCCGGAGAGGGTGGGGCTCCGCCCGATATCCCACACGACTTCGATCCGGGTGGAAGCCTTGTTCACGTGCTGGCCGCCCGGTCCGCGTGCGCGGGTGGCGCGGATCAGGAGCTCAGCGTCGGGGACGGTGAATGGTGCCATGGCCGGTATTGGGCAGTAGAGGACGGTAGTGGACGGTAGAGGGGGTGTTCCATGGGGAGACCACGCTGGCCCACCAGGATGCGCTGTCGCCCGTGCACGGCCCCTACCGCCTCCTACCGTCACCTACCGGCATCTACTTCGCCAGCTGCCTCAGCACGTACGGCAGAATTCCGCCGTGCCGGTAGTACTCCACCTCGATCGGCGTGTCCAGCCGGACCACCGCGTCGAACGTCACGGATTTCCCGCCGTCGCCCTCGGCCAGGACCTTCACCGTCCCGCGGGGCTTGAGTCCCGTGGCAATGCCGCGCACCGTGAAGCGCTCCCGGCCGGTGAGCTCGTAGTCGGCCGCTGTTTTCCCGTCGGGGAACTGGAGCGGCAGCACTCCCATCCCGATCAGGTTGCCCCGGTGGATGCGCTCGTAGCTCTGCGCGATCACCGCGCGCACGCCGAGCAGCGCCGTGCCCTTGGCCGCCCAGTCGCGCGAGCTGCCGGTGCCGTACTCCGTGCCCGCCAGCACCAGGAGCGGGGTGCCCTCGCCCTGATACCGCATGGCGGCGTCATAGATGCACGTGGTCTCCCCTGAGGGCACGTGGACGGTCCAGTTCCCTTCTTTTCCCTCAGCCAGCCTGTTCTTGATGCGGATGTTGCCGAACGTGCCCCGCATCATCACTTCATGGTGCCCGCGCCGCGACCCGAACGTGTTGAAGTCCACCGGCTGGACGCCGTGCTCGATGAGCCAGCGGCCCGCCGGTCCGTCCTTGGGGATGGCACCGGCGGGCGAGATGTGGTCCGTGGTGACCGAGTCGCCAAGCCAGGCCAGCACCCGCGCGTTGGCGATGTCGGTGAGCGGTGCGGGTACGGTCGGCAAGTCCGTGAAGAACGGCGGGTTGGCCACGTACGTTGACTGTCCGTCCCACGCGAAGCGCCCACCGGCGGCGCTCGGCACCGGAAGTTGTTTCCATGCGTCCGTGCCGTCGAACACGGAGGCGTATTCCTCCGTGAACATGTCGGGCGTGAGCGACCGCGTCACCGCCTCCCGGACCTCGTCGGGGCTGGGCCAGATGTCGCGCAAATAGACCGGCTGGTCGCCGAATCCCGTGCCGATGGGCTCGTTCAGCAGATCCACGTCCACCCGGCCGGCCAGGGCGTACGCCACCACCAGCATGGGCGACGCCAGGTAGTTGGCCCGCACCATCGGGTGGATCCGCGCTTCGAAGTTCCGGTTGCCCGACAGCACGGCCGCGACGACCAGCTCATGCTCGGTCACAGCCTGCGCGATCGGATCGGCCAGCGGCCCGCTGTTGCCGATGCACGTGGTGCAGCCGTAGCCTACGATGTGGAAGCCGAGCGTCTCGAGGTCGCCCATCAGCCCGGAGGCCGTGAGATAGCGGCTGACGACCTTCGAGCCCGGCGCCATGCTCGTCTTCACCCACGGGCGCCGCCGGAGTCCCAGCTTCACCGCGTTCCGGGCGACGAGTCCGGCGCCGATCATGACGGACGGATTGGACGTGTTGGTGCAGCTGGTGATGGCCGCGATCACGACCGAGCCGTCGCTCAACTCGAACCGGCCCCCCTCGTACTCGACATCCGCGCGGGCGGCAATCTCCGTGGACGCCACGGTCGCGGTCTGTGGGGTCTGTCCGCCCTCGTTGGCCCAGCGGGCCCCGTTCTTCTCCTGCATGCCCTTTCGCTTGGCGGCGGTGGGCACCAGGGTGGGGAGCACCTGCTGGAACGTGGGCTTCATGTCCCTGAGCAGCACGCGATCCTGCGGCCGCCGGGGTCCCGCCAGCGACGGCTCCACCGTGCCGAGGTCGAACTCGAGGCGTGACGAGTACTCGGGATCCGGCGTGTCGGGGGTGTGGAACAGGCGCTGCGCCCGGCAGTACTGCTCCACGCGCGGTACGATGTCCGCCCGGCCCGTGCGCCGCAGGTAGGCCAGCGTCTCGGCGTCGACGGGGAAGAACCCGATGGTGGCGCCGTACTCGGGCGCCATGTTGGCCATCGTCGCACGGTCCGCGAGGCCGAGCGTGTGGAGGCCCGGTCCGTAGAACTCGACGAACTTGTTCACGACGCCATGCTTGCGGAGCATCTGCGTCGCGGTGAGTACGAGATCGGTGGCGGTGGCGCCGGCGGGCAGCCGCCCGGAAAGCCGCATGCCGACCACCTCGGGCAGCGCCATGAAGTAGGGCTGGCCGAGCATCACGGCCTCGGCCTCGATCCCACCCACCCCCCAGCCCACGACCCCGAGCCCATTGATCATGGTGGTGTGCGAATCGGTCCCGACGAGGGTGTCGGGGTATGCGATCCACTCATCCGCCCGCCGGCCCGCCGGCCCGCCGGCCCGCCGCTCACGTCGGACCACACTCGCCAGGTATTCGAGGTTCACCTGGTGCACGATGCCGGTGCCCGGCGGCACCACGTTGAAGTTCGTGAAAGCCTGCTGCGCCCAGCGGAGCAGGGCATAGCGTTCGCCGTTCCGCTCCATCTCGCGCTCGACGTTCAACTGGAACGCGCCGGGCGAGCCGAAGAAGTCCACCTGCACCGAGTGGTCGATCACGAGATCGGTGCGCACCAGCGGATTGATCTTCTGGGGGTCACCCCGGAGTGCCACCATCGCCTCCCGCATGGCTGCGAGGTCCACCACGCAGGGGACGCCGGTGAAGTCCTGGAGCACGACCCGTCCCGGCATGAAGGGCACCTCCACACCCTGGTCCGGCGTCGGCGACCAGGCCGCGACCGCGCGGACGTGATCCTCGGTAACGATCCCGTTGCCGCAGTGGCGCAGGACGTTCTCGAGGAGGACGCGGATGGAGAAGGGGAGCCGCCCCAGGTCGGCGACGCCCGCCACGGCGAGCGTGTCGAGCCGGTAGACCGTGGCGGGGCCGTCGGGCAGGGCCAGCGGGGCGCGGGCGCCGAAGGGGTTGGTCGTCATTCAAGGAACATAACGGGTCGCCGACCGGCGATCGGCGCGTCGCGCGGGCGAGCGGCCCGCCGGTCCCGCCGTTATCTTACGCGCGCATCGGAACCCCAAACCGCCTCCGGATCGCTTCATGGCCCAGCCCCGCCCCGAACCGCCAGACCACGTGCACCAGCTCTGCGTCAACGCGATCCGCGTGCTCGCGATGGACGCCGTGCAGGCGGCGAACTCCGGCCATCCCGGCGCGCCGATGGGTCTGGCACCGGTCGCGTACGTGCTCTGGACGCGGCACCTGCGGCACAACCCCGCAGATCCCGCCTGGCCGGGGCGCGACCGTTTTGTGCTCTCGGCGGGCCACGCGTCCATGCTGCTGTACGGCGTGCTGCACCTGACCGGCTACGACGTGACCATCGACGACTTGAAGACGTTCCGGCAATGGGGCAGCCGCACCCCGGGCCATCCGGAGTACGGGCACACGCCGGGCGTGGAGACGACCACCGGCCCCCTCGGTCAGGGCCTCGCCAACGCCGTGGGCATGGCCATCGCCGAAGCGCATCTCTGTGCGCGGTTCCCGGGCGTCGCCGAAGACGTGGTGGGACACCGGACCTGGTTCATCGCCAGTGACGGCGACCTGATGGAAGGCATCTCGCACGAGGCGTCGTCGCTCGCCGGCCACCTGCGCCTCGGCAAACTGATCGGGATCTACGACGACAACCACATCACCATCGCCGGCCCGACATCGCTGGCCTTCAGCGAGGACGTCGAGGCGCGCTTCACCGGGTATGGGTGGCACGTCGTGCGCGTGGACGACGGAAACGACCTGGCCGCCCTGGATGCCGCCTTCGGCGCCGCCAAGGCGGAAACCGCCCGGCCGAGCCTCGTGATGGTCCGGACCCACATCGGGTACGGTAGTCCCAACAAGCAGGATTCGGCCGAGGCGCACGGCGCGCCGCTCGGCGCCGAGGAAGTGCGGCTGACGCGGGCGCAGCTTGGCTGGCCAAGCGATACGCCCTTCGAGGTGCCGGATGAGGCGGTGGCGGAGTGGCGCAAGACACGCGAGCGGGGCGAGGCCATGCAGTTGGTGTGGCAGCAGCGGTGGGAGGCCCACCGGATCACGTCCCCCGACGCCGCGGCGGAGCTGGCGCGCCGACTGGCCGGCACGCTGCCCGCGGGCTGGGAAACCCATCTGCCCGCCTTCGACGCCGGCGACCCCGCCATCGCCACGCGCGCGGCCTCCGGCAAGGTGCTGAACGCCCTGGCTCCGGTGATCCCGGAGCTGATCGGGGGTTCGGCAGATCTGAGCCCATCGACCAACACGCTGATCAAGGGCGAGCAGGATTTCTCGGCAGCCAATCGCGCCGCCCGCAACCTCCGGTTCGGCGTGCGCGAGCACGCCATGGCGGGCATCCTGAACGGTATGGCGCTGCACGGTGGTGTGGTTCCATACGGTGGCACCTTCTTGGTCTTCTCCGACTACATGCGGCCCTCCATCCGGCTGGCGGCCATGATGCGCCGGCACGTGATCTACGTCTTCACGCATGACTCGATTGGGCTGGGCGAAGACGGCCCCACGCATCAGCCCGTGGAGATGCTCGCCAGCCTGCGCGCGATTCCGGGGCTCACGGTCATCCGGCCGGCCGACGCCAACGAGACGGCGGCCGCCTGGCGTTTCGCGCTTCTGCACGGGGACGGCCCGGTGGCCCTCGTGCTCACGCGCCAGAACGTCCCGGTCCTCGAAGCCGCGAGAAGAGCGGGGTTCGAGGCCGTGGACCGTGGCGGCTACGTGGTACACGATCCGAAGGGCGTGCCGGAGGCCATCCTGCTGGCGACGGGCTCCGAGGTCCACCTGGTCCTTGCCGCGGCCGAGGCGCTCGGCGGCGAGGGGCGCCGCGTCCGGGTGGTGAGCCTGCCGAGCCTCGAGCGCTTCGCCTCACAGCCCGCGAAGTACCGCGATGCGCTCCTGCCTCCCAAGGTCCGCGTCCGCCTCGCCGTGGAGGCGGCGCATCCGCAGCCGTGGTGGCGCTGGGTGGGCGACGCCGGCGACGTCATCGGGCTCGAGCGGTTCGGCGCCTCCGCGCCCTATCAGCGCCTGTACCAGGAGTTCGGCTTCACCGCCGACGCCATCGCCGCGCGGCTCCGCGCGATGCTCGGCTGATATGGCGCCGACACCGCTGACCACGGCCGTCGAGGCGCGGCTGCGCCGGCTCGACGCGGACGAGGTGATTGCCCGCATCTGGGCCCGTGACCCCACGGTCTGGTCGCCCGATCCCGCCGTGCCGGAACTGGCCGACCGGCTCGGCTGGCTCGACCTGCCGGCCACGATGGACGACGCGGCGCGCGAGGCGGTCGCGCTCGCGGACGACATCCGGCGCACGTGCGATCGCGTCGTGCTCTGCGGCATGGGCGGCTCGAGTCTCGCTCCCGAGGTGCTCTGGCGGACGTTCGGGGCGCGCGGCGGCTACCCGAAGCTCGTGCTCCTCGACAGCACGCATCCCGCTTCCGTGCGCGCGGCCGCGCCCGCGGAGGCACTCGCGCGCACCACGTTCCTCATCGCGTCCAAGTCGGGAACCACCATCGAGACGGCGAGCTTCGAGGAGTATTTCTGGGAGCGGACGGACCGGCGCGGGGCGGCGTTCATCGCCGTCACCGACCCGGACACGGCGCTCGCGACCCGCGCCCGGACGCGAGGATACCGGACGGTGCTCAGCCCGCCCGACGTCGGGGGCCGTTTCTCCGCGCTTTCGCCCTTCGGGCTCGTTCCCGCGGCGCTCATGGGGATCGATCCCCACGCGCTGCTGGCGCGCGGCCGCGCGGCCGCGGAGGCCTGCCGGAAGCCGGCCGGCGAGAACCCTGCCGCGCGCCTCGGTGTCCTCATGGCGGAAGGCGCGCTCCAGGGTCGCGACAAGCTCACGCTGCTACTGGACGACCGGCTGGCGAGCTTCGGGCTTTGGGTGGAGCAGCTGGTGGCCGAGAGCACCGGGAAGCACGGCCGCGGGGTCCTTCCCGTGGTGGGGGAGTGGCCCGATGAGCTGACCGGGAAGGAGCGCGACCGGGTGTTCGTCCTGCGCGGTCTGGCGGCGGGTGCCGACGCCCCGCTCACACGCGCGGCGGAGCGCCTGAGCACGCACGGCGGCCCGGTGGACGCCGCCTCGCTGGACGATCCGTCGATGCTGGCGGCGGAGTTCTTCCGGTGGGAATTCGCGACGGCCGTGGCCGGCGCGGTCCTCGAAGTCAATCCCTTCGATCAGCCCAACGTGGCCGAGAGCAAGGCGAACACCGCGCGGGTGCTGAGGTCGGGTGGTGCGGCGGTGCCCCCCGATCCGCCGGCCGCGGTCCATGACTGGATCGCAGCCGTGCGCGGGGGCGACTACGCGGCGGTGATGGCGTTTCTCCCGCCGTCCCCGGAGATCGATGCCCGCCTCGCGACGCTGCGCCGGGCCCTCGCCCGGCGAACCGGGGTTGCCGTGACCATCGGGTACGGACCGCGGTTCCTGCATTCGACGGGGCAGCTGCACAAGGGCGGGCCGCCGCGGGGGCACTTTCTCCAGATCGTGGACGGGGGCGGCGGCGACCTTCCGATCCCGGGGGCGGCGTACGGCTTCGGGCGGCTCATCGCGGCACAGGCCGACGGCGACCGCGAAGCGCTGCGGGCGCGGGGCCGGCCGGTGCTGCGGATCGCGGACTTCGCGGCGCTCCTGGCGGAGGTGGAGGGATGACGGACCCACAGCGCGAGGCAAAGCGCCGGGCGGCGGTCGAGGCGGTGGACCGCGTCGAGTCGGGCATGATCCTCGGGCTCGGCAGCGGCTCCACCGCGGCGCTCGTGGTGGAGGAAGTGGGCCGGCGCCTCGAGACCGGCCGGCTCGCGAATCTGGTGGGGATCCCCACGTCGGCCGCCACCCACCAGCAGGCGCTGCTCTGCGGGATCCCGATCGGGACGCTCGAGGACCATCCGGTCGTGGATCTCACCATCGACGGGGCCGACGAGGTGGATCCCGACGGTCAGCTCATCAAGGGCCTCGGCGGCGCGCTCCTGCGCGAGAAGATCGTGGCCACCGCGTCCGAGCGGCTGGTGATCGTGGTGGATCCGTCAAAGCTCGTACAGCGCCTCGGTACCCGGTCGCCGGTGCCGGTGGAGGTCGTGACGTTTGGGGCCGGCACGCACGCCGACGCCATCCGGGCCCTCGGGGCCGAGCCCCAGATCCGTCGCACGCCCGACGGGGAGGCCTTCCGGTCCGACGAGGGTCACGTGATCGTGGATTGCCGGTTCGCGGACGGCATCGCCGACCCGCACGCCGTCCAGGCCGCGCTTCGGGCCCGGCCCGGCGTCGTGGAGACCGGGCTGTTCCTCGACCTGCGGCCGGAGGTCATCGTCGGCCGACCCGTCTGACGTGCGATTCCTGCTCCTCTTGACCTTCCTGCTGGCCGAGCTGACGGCGAGGCCGCTTGCGGCGCAGGGAGCCCCCGCGGAGGGGCGCGTGCTCGACCTGGTGTCCGGGCGTCCGATCCAGGGGGCGGTGGTGACCGTGGCGGGCACGGCGCTCCGCGCCACCGCCGGGCCCGACGGCGCGTACCGATTCGCCGAGGTGCCGGCGGGCGTCTGGCGGTTCCAGGCGGCGGCCATCGGCTTCCGGCCGGCGGTGCGGAGCGACGTGGTAGTGGCGCCGGGCCGGAACCCGGACGTCGTGCTGCGCCTCGAGCCGCTGCCGGTGGACCTCGCGGGCATCGTGATCGAGCCGGAGTACTTCGCGTCCGCGCCCGCGGCAGCCACCAGCGCGCAATCGCTCACCTACGAGGAGATCCGCCGCCTGCCGGGCGGGCTCGAGGACGTCGCGCGCGCGGTGGCCGCGCAGCCCGGGGTCGTGCAGGTGGGGGAGGGGCGCAACGACCTCATCGTCCGCGGGGGCGCGCCGTCGGAGAATCTGTTCCTGATCGACGGCGTCGAGGTCGACAACATCAACCATTTCGGCACCCAGGGAGCGACGGGCGGCCCGCTGAGCTTCGTCAACCTCGATTTCGTTCGGGATGTCACGTTCTCGACGGGCGGGTTCAGCGCGCGCTACGGCGACCGCCTGTCTTCGGTGCTGGCCATCGACCTCAAGGACGGCCGGTCGGACCGCCTGGGCGGCCGCGCCACGCTGGCGTCGGCGCAGGTGGGCCTGGACGTCGAGGGGCCGCTGGGCGGCAAGGGATCGTTCCTGCTCTCGGCGCGGCGCAGCTACCTCGACCTGGTGTTCCGCGCCGCCGGGTTCGGTTTCGTTCCCGAGTACTGGGACGTGCTCGGCAAGGCAACCTGGCGGCCGTCCGCCCGGGACGAGATCAGCGTGTTCAGCATCGGCGCGCTGGACGACGTGGACTTCGTCAACGACACCGACGACCAGCGCTACGACAATGCCCAGATCCTCGGCAACGCCCAGGACCGCTACGTCGCCGGCATCAGCTACCGCCGGGTGCTCGGCCGCGGCCTGCTCGACGTGCGCGTGGGCCGGAACTTTGTCGACTACGACTTCGTGCAGCGGGACACGCTGCTCCAGGAGGTGTTCGGGAGCGCGTCGCGCGAATCCGAGACCGCCCTGCGGGCCGATGTCGGCTGGGTCCTGGGCGACGGCAGCGACGTCCATGCGGGCCTGCAGGCCAAGCGCGCCGCCGTCCGCGGCTGGGCCCGGTTCCCGTCGGGCTTCGGCGGCGCCTTCGGCGACTCGGTGCCGGCGGATTCCGTGGCGTGGAACCGGCGGTTCACCAAGCTCGCGGGCTACCTCGAGGGGTCGCGGTCCCTGGCCCGCGGGCTCCGCGCGTCGGTCGGCGTACGCGTGGACGCGTTCACGGCAATCGAGCAACCGGTCAGCTGGGGGCAGCGGGTCTCCCTCGCGTACGACCTCGGCCCGCGGACCACGGTCGCCGTCAGCGGCGGCGTGTACCGGCAGGCCCCCGCGTATGTCTGGGTCGCGTCCAATCCGGTCAACGAGCGCCTGCGCCACATCCGCACCGATCAGGCCGTGCTTAGCGTCGAGCACCGGCCGCGGCCGGACACGCGGGCGCGCCTCGAGCTGTACGGAAAGCGGTACGATCACTATGCCGCCTCGACGCTCCGGCCCTACCTGGTCATGGCCAACACGGGCGCGGGGTTCGGCGGTGCCGACGACGACGAGTTCGCGTCGTTCGGGTTCGATCCGCTCGTGAGCGCGGGAGGCGGGGAGGCGTTCGGGGGGGAGCTGCTGGTGCAGAAGCGCCTGTCGGATACGCCGTTGTATGGAACGGGTGCGGTGTCGGTGGGCTGGGCGCGGTACACGCCGCTCGACGGTGTGGAGCGCGACGGCGCGTACGAGCGCCGGGTCAACGCGAACCTGAGCGGCGGCTACCGGATCTCCCCGCACTGGGAGGTCGCGCTCAAGTTCCGGTTCGGGACGGGCCTGCCATACACGCCCTACGACGCGCAAGGCGCGCGGGACCCCGCGTTGCTGAATGCGGAGCGGCTCCCCGCGACCCACGCGCTCGACGTCCGGGCGGACCGCCGGTGGAACTTCCGCGCCTGGAACCTCGTGGTGTACCTGGACGTCCAGAACATCTACAACCACAGGAACGTCAGTCGCGTCCGATGGGACGACCGCACCGGCCAGCCGGAATTCCCGGAGTCCATCGGCATCTTTCCCACGCTGGGTGTGAGCGCGGAGTTCTGAGGTGCGGTTCCTTCCCGTCCTGTTCGGTCTCGTGGTGGCGGCGGTCTGTGTTCGGCTGGGCATCTGGCAGCTCGACCGGCTGGGCCAGCGCCGGGCGTGGAACGACGCGGTCGCCGCACGGGTGGCGGCGCCGCCGCTGATCCTTGCGTCAGGACTCGTGTCCGTGCCCGCGGAGTCGCTCGTGCACCGCCGGGTGGAGGCGCGAGGGGTCTTCGCGTTCGGCGACCAGCGCACGGAGCCCAACAGATCGCTGCGGGGCCTGCCGGGCGTCTACGTGGTGACCCCCCTGCGCTTCGCAGACGGAACCGGCGTGCTGGTCCAGCGCGGGTTTGCCGCCGCGCCCGACGGCATGACCGTGGACCCGGCGCGCCTCGTCGAGCCCGAATCCACCGTGGTGGAGGGCGTGCTGGTGTCGGCGACGGGCCGTCTGGCCGTCCGGCCGGAGTCGGTGGCGGTGGGGTATCCCCTCCTGCCGCTGGTCGTTCGGCGCACGGCGCCGGCTGCCGGCATGCCGCGCGACCTCGCGGTGGTGGGGCTGCCGCCGCTCGACGCGGGCCCGCACCTGTCGTACGCCGTCCAGTGGTTCGCGTTCGCCCTCATTGGTCTGGTCGGCGGCGTTCTGCTGGCCCGTCGCACCGTCCGGCCTTCCGGGCCCACGCCGCCGTCGCATTGACAACGCCGTCCCCGCAGCGCAATCTCGCCCACTCTTCCTCGGGATGATCCCCATGACCACGCGTCGCGAGTTCGTCCGGTCCCTGGCTGCCGCCGGCGGTACCGCCGCCATCGTACCCCAGCTCCGGAATGACGGGGTCGAGCGGATCCTCGGTGCGGTCGGCACGCTCGGCCAGCGCACGCCGGAGGAGGTCGCGCAGGACGAGGACTTCTGGCGGGAGATCCAGCTCGCGTTCGACCTCGACCGCACGATGGTCAATCTCAACAACGGCGGGGTGTGTCCCAGCCCGCGCGTCGTCATGGACGCGATGCGCCGGTACCTGGATTGGTTCGCGGAAGCGTTCGCGCAAGACCCCGGTCCCCGACCTCGCGCGCTCTACCATGACTCGTACGAGTATCAATCCGACTGGGCGCCGAATCTGTTCGCGGCGTTTGAACGACGGCGAGGCTACCGTCTGCAGAGCCAGTTGCCCCTGCTGTTCGGCGAGCCGGGGACCGAGCCGTCCGCGCGGGT
>Ga0105095_10001160_pt1 | contig 13551 bp, 13 predicted proteins | sample PPLLak2March2015_2_FD_79180 | JGI IMG/M metagenome (GOLD analysis project Ga0105095, IMG submission 79180) | Freshwater sediment microbial communities from Prairie Pothole Lake near Jamestown, North Dakota, USA - PPLs Lake P8 Core (3) Depth... | ecosystem: Environmental > Aquatic > Freshwater >... | reverse complement strand
TGAAACACCCACTGCGCTGCCTGATCGCCGGGGCTGCGGGCAAGAAGATCGCCTCCGCTGCTTCTGCATTCTGCCGCGGGGCGGTAGCTGCAGGTCTGTGGGCTACTCAGCGTAATGATTACGCGGTGACGGTCAAATCCGGGCACTCAGTGGCTGAGGTCATCCTTAGCCCGCAGGAGATCTTTTATACAGGTATCCCTGACCCGGATGTGGTGGTAGCACTGTTCCCGGAAGGCCTGGCGCGGGTTAAGCTCAGGATAGAGCAGATGGGTGAAGCGGGTCTGGTGCTGATAAGCGCACAGATGACTCCACCTACGACCCGGGCGCGGGTTGAAGCGATAGATCTTTCAGCGATCGAACGTTGGGGTAAGCGTAAGGAATATTGGGCAATTATAGCGGTAACCGTGCTTCTACATAAGTACAGCTATTACCCAGTAGAGGCATTTCAAGACGCACTATCTGGTCGTGGTGGTTTCGCAGAAGACAACCTGGCAGCGGTTGAAGCCGGACTCCGCCAAATAATCTAAGGAATAGGGCAAACATGGAAAACGAATATGCAGTTGAGGTTAATAATCTACACAAATATTATGGTGAAGTGAAGGCTGTCGCGGGGATCAACTTTACCGTCCGGAAAGGTGAGATCTTCAGTCTGTTAGGCCCAAATGGTGCCGGGAAAACCACTACCATCTCAATGATCTGCTGCTTGCTGCGCCCGACAGAAGGAGATGTCCTGGTGATGGGAAATTCAGTGCGCAAAGATCCTCAGGCAGTCAAAGCCTGTCTGGGTGTTGTTCCGCAAGAAATCGCTTTGTACGAGGATCTATCGGCGCGTGAAAACCTGACTTTCTGGGGGAAGATGTATGGGCTGCGCGGGGTGCCGCTGCGCCAGCGCGTGGATGAGGTACTGGAGGTGATCGGGCTGGTCGACCGACAGAAAGGCGCGGTGGCGAAGTTCTCAGGCGGAATGAAGCGCCGTCTGAATATCGGCATCGCTTTACTACACAAGCCACAGATGATCATCATGGACGAGCCAACCGTTGGGATCGACCCCCAAAGCCGGCGCAGCATTCTCGACAGCGTGATGCAGCTCAACCGCGAGGGTGCCACGTTACTCTACACCACGCATTACATGGAAGAGGCCCAGGAATTATCAGATCATATCGCTATCATGGATCACGGCAAGCTGATTGCGTTGGGGACGCATGCTGAACTGGTCAAGATCGTCGGCGAAATGGACCGGGTAATCCTGACAACCAACATAGATTCGCCTCAAGTGATCGAAAACTGGAAGGCGACCGAGGGCGTTCAGAAGGTGACGGCAGAAGACGGGCACTTGAGCCTGCTGGTGGATGACAGCAACCAGGTTTTGCCGCGCCTATTTGAAGCTGCAGCGAGCGCGGGTGTGCGCATCGCCTCAGTTGAGATCCAGGAACCCAACCTGGAGGCGGTCTTCCTGCACCTGACTGGGAGAGCGATGAGGGATTGACCATGAAAGCACTGGATGTAGCCATTAAAGATATGACCCAATCCTTCCGCAGTTTTTTTGCGGTAGCCTTCATGTTTGGCATTCCGATCCTGGTTACCGGCATGTTCTATTTCATGCTGGGTCCTGGCAGTGGAGCCGATGAAGGGATGAAACTTCCGCCTACCCAGGTGCAGATCGTGAACCTGGATGAGGGCAGTCCCCTATTCACAGCGACGATGGGCAGCATTGAGCCAGGAAGCTCCTCTTCCGGGCTGGACTTTTCAACCGTGCAATCGATGGGAGAGGTTTTTATAGCGGTGTTAGGAAGTCCAGATTTCACTGAGATCGTAAGCCTGACGATTGCTGAGGATGAAGTCAGTGCCCGGGCGGCGGTGGATGCTCAGCAAGCTGGCGTGGCGGTGATCATCCCAGCGGATTTTACCGCGGCAATGATGGAGCCGGATACTCAGACATCCATCACCATATATCAGGATCCCACACTGACCATCGGTCCAGCGATCGTACAGGCGCTGCTAACGCAGATGGTCGAGATGTCGGCAGCCGCTAAGATCAGCGTGGGGGTGACACTGGAGCAATTGAACCGGGCGGGGATTGCTGTGGTTGCCGGAAAGGAGCAAGAGATCTTCATGCAGTATGAAGAAACAGCCATGAGAAGAGAAACGGCCTACCAGTTGTTGGAGGTGCGCACACCGAGTGGAGAAGTGGCCAACAACCAGGCTTTTAATCCATTAGGCGTGGTGATGGGGGCGATGATGGTTTTCTTCGGTTTCTTTACCGGAGCAGCCACTGCTGAGTCGATCCTGCGGGAGGATGAGCGCGGAACACTGTCGCGGCTGCTTACCACCCCTACCCGCGCCGACACCATCCTGACCGGGAAACTGCTGGCAGTCGCGGCCACCTTGTTTGTGCAGGTGACCTTCTTAATGTTATTTGGCTGGCTGGTGTTTGGCATCCAATGGGGGCAGCTGCTGGCAGTGATGCTGGCTGGCCTGAGCCTGGTGATCCTGGCCGGCACCTGTGGGGTATTCCTGGTCTCGTTGATCAAGAATTCGCGGCAAGCCGGATTGATCTTTGGAGGGGTGATGACGGTCACCGGGATGATCGGGGTGATGAATGTCTTCACCATGAACGCACCTGGCGTCAATCCGGCAGTTGAAAAGATGGCGCTGATCGTACCACAGGGATGGGCAATGCGGTGTATCAGCCTGGCGATGGAGGGGGCAATATTTGTTGACTTGCTGCCCTGGTTCGGTGGGGCGCTTCTATGGAGCCTGGCATTTTTCGTGGTAGGCAACCTGCGCCTCAAGCGGCGGTTTGCGTGAGGTGGAGAGAGTGAGGCATGAGAAAAATATTTGACATAACCAGCAAAGACATCCAGCAGATGCTGCGCGATTGGAAGTTCCTTTTCTTCTTACTGATCATGCCAGCAGGGTTCACGCTGCTGTTTGGTTTTATCTTCGGCGGGATGGGTAGTGCTGATGTTGACACCCGCCTTTTGGTGGCAGTGATAGATGAGGACCAAAGTTATATAAGCACAATTCTCTTGAATACCCTCGGTCAATCGGGTGTGATCCGGCTGGAATTGAGAGAAAGTTCAGAAGGGTTGGATGAAGGGGTGCAGGACGGTGATCTCTCGGCTGCATTGGTTATCCCCGCCAGTTACATGGAAGCACTACTTGCCGGTGAATCCGAAGCATTGCTAGTCACTATAGACCCCCAAAGCAGCTCGGGAATCACAGCTCAACAAGAAATTCAAGCCCTAACCAATCGAGTATTAGCGGCAGTTCAAACTGCTCAGTTCAGCCTGACCGTGTACCAGAGGATCGAGGGCATAACCAACGCGATAGATACTCAGGCTATTTTTGATTATGGATTGGAATCTGCTTTGCAAGCCTGGCAGAATCCACCCATTACCCTGGATATCCAGGATGCGGTCATCGTGCGTGATGATCCTGCAACTGAGGCATTCGGAGATAACCCATATTCCCATTCCTCTCCAGGCATGATGGCCCAATTTGCGATCGCGGGTTTGATCAGCGCAGCCGCGATCCTGGTCACTGAGCGGAAGACACGGGCGATGGCGCGTATGCTGACCACAACCACGACACGGGTTGAGATCCTGGCGGGGCATTTCTTGACCATGTTCCTGATGATCTTTGCTCAGTTCGTTGTGCTGGTGGTCTTCGGGCAAATTGTATTGAAACTGAATTACTTCGACCAGCCATTTGCGACCCTGCTGATGATCGTGGCAACAGCCTTATTTGCTGCCAGCCTGGGATTGTTGATCGCCACGGTGGCAAAGACAGAAGAACACGTCATTGTCCTGACGCTGATCCCCATGTTCATCCTGTCAGGATTGGGTGGGGCGTGGCTGGCACTTGAGCTGACCCCACCAACTGTACAGATGATCGGTCACTTTACGCCGGTAGCCTGGATCATGGATGGATTCAAGGGTATTTTAATCCGGGGATGGGGTTTGAGTGATGTCCTGAAGCCAGTCGGTTTTCTACTGCTCTTTACAGCTGGCTGTATGGGGATTTCGATCTGGAAATTTAAATTTGAATAGAAGGAGAGACTTATGTACATGGTTGCCGTGAGCCGGGATTTTGTTGCCCAGCATGCCCTGATCGGGGGAGATTGGGGTCCGGAAAACCAGCGCCATTCGCATGCCTACCGGATCGAGTTATGCCTGGAAGGGAATCAGTTGGACCAACACGGTTACCTGGTGGATATTGTCGAGATCGAAGCAGCCTTGCAAAGGATGATCATCCGCTATCAGGATCAGACCCTGAATGACCTGCCCGAGTTCGCTGGGCTGAACCCCTCGATCGAACACTTCTCTCACATTATATGCCAGACATTGTCTGAACAGATCCTGGCGGTCAACCTGACAGCAGTGACAGTCAAGCTGTGGGAGAATGAGATTGCCTGGGCGGCATTCCGTCTGGAACGATAATGGGCGAATAATCAGCTGTGCGCGTTGGTCTGGTGATCTACGGCAGCCTGGAGAGCGTCTCGGGCGGATACTTGTACGACCGGAAGCTAGTCGAGTTCCTGTCCGCCCAAGGCGATCTGGTCGAGGTGTTTTCCATTCCGTGGCGAAGTTACCCGGCGCACCTCAGCGATAATCTTTCCCAGCCCTTACACCAGAGACTGGCGGGACTTTCGATAGATGTGCTCTTGCAAGATGAGCTCAATCATCCTTCATTAACATTGCTCAACCAATGGCTTCATCACTCGCAAAAGGAGAGCTATCCGATCCTGTCCATTGTGCATCATCTGCGCTGTTCGGAGGCACGTCCCGGATGGCAGAACTGGTTGTACCGGCAGGTCGAACGAAAATACTTACGCACTGTGGATGGGTTTATCTATAACAGCCAAACCACCCGGCGCGCAGTCGAAGGGCTTTTATTGGGTTCACCGCCTGGAGTGGTCGCTTACCCGGCAGGAGATCGCTTTGATCCACGTATAACGCCAGGTGAGATCGAACGACGTGCCCATCAGCCCGGACCGTTGCATTTACTCTTCGTGGGCAATCTACTCCCACGTAAAGGGCTGCATGACTTGATCCGGGCATTAGCGAGGCTGCCCATAGGAACGGCGATCCTGGATGTGGTGGGCAGGCAGGATGTTGACCTGGCGTATACGCGATCCATCCTGCGCCTGGTCAAGCGCAGCGGGTTGCAAGGCGCGGTTAACTGGCATGGCAGTCTTATGGACGCTGCTCTTGCCGCCTTGCTGCCCACATGCCAGGTGATGGCAGTGCCTTCTTCTTATGAAGGTTTTGGTATTGCCTATCTGGAAGGTATGGGATTTGGTCTACCTGCCCTGGCCTGTACGAATGGTGGTGCACGGGAGATCGTCAGCGATGGATTTGACGGGTACCTGCTGGAGCCCGGCGATGTGAGTGCGCTGGCAGAACGCATTCTAAGCCTGGCGCAAGATCGGGCGCGTTTGGCTGCCATGTCACTGGCTGCCCGACTGCGTTATCAAGACTGGTCTACCTGGACAGACATGGGTATGAAAACGCGCGAGTTTATCCTTCAACAAGTCAAATGTAGCCGCGGCTTTAGCCGCGGCTGTGGTTTGGGATATTGAGGAAAAGTATGGATTCCAGTGAATATTCCTTCACCCGCTACCTGGCTGCCAAGCGCAGCGTCGACGATCGTGCATTGAACAACCAGGTCTGGCAGTGCCTGTCTTCTGAACTCCAGTCACTATCGCATACTCCGCTGAGCATCCTGGAAGTCGGAGGCGGGATCGGCACGATGATAGAAAGAATGCTTGAGCGTGATCTCTGGCAGAAGGCCGAATATACCTTATTAGACGCGCAAGCTGACAATATCCAAATGGCTGGTGAGCGACTAGCTGAATGGGCTGAATTGCGTGGCTGGCTGGTACAGGCTACGGAGTCTGGCCTCTGGCTGCAAAAAGAGGGATGTGAAGTCCAGGTGCGGATGCTTACCAGGGATCTCCACAGCTACTTTACTGATTCTGGCGGTGAGCTAACCTTCGACCTGCTAGTAGCGCATGCCTTCCTGGATCTGGTGGATATCCCAGCCACACTTCCAGGATTATTCCAATTGCTGCGATCAGGGGGATTGTTCTATTTCACCCTCAATTTCGACGGCGAGACTATCTTCGAGCCATTGATTGATCCAGGATTGGACCATCAGATCATCGAGATATATCACCGCAGTATGGATCAACGTATGGTGGGGGGTAAACCCTCTGGCGACAGCCAAGCAGGGCGGCATATGTTCCATAATTTGAAAACAGCCGGAGTGGTAATTCTGGAGGCGGGTGCTTCCGATTGGGTAATTTATGCCGGGCAGAGGGGATATCCCGAAGACGAAGCATACTTCATGCATTATATTATCCATACTCTTGACCACCAGTTACGCGGACATCCTGAGATTGACCCAGAACGTCTAGCTGCCTGGGTGGACATCCGGCATGCCCAGATCGAACATTGCGAGCTCGTTTATATCGCTCACCAATTGGATTTCGTCGGTCGGGTGTGGAAAGCATCCATGGTGTGAGGTAAAATCAGGGGGATCCTTTGCCTGATGGAGTTAAAGCTTGAAAAGATACCTTGAGAGTTATGGATACCTGTTAACAATAGCTGGATTGATCATTGCTCTTGATCAATGGACCAAATTCCTGGTACGCAGTAACCTGGATTTACAGGAGAGCTGGTCTCCCTGGAAGTGGCTGGCTCCTTACGCACGCATCGTTAATTGGAAAAATACCGGAGCAGCTTTTGGGATGTTCCAGGATCTCAATCCTGTTTTTGCTGTCCTGGCTGTGGTGGTCACATTGGCGATCCTGTATTACTTCCCGCGCGTGGCGAAAGAGGATTGGCCGCTGCGGATCGCCTTGAGTATGCAAATGGGCGGTGCAATTGGAAACTTGATTGATCGCCTGACCCAAGGTTTTGTGACTGATTTTGTTTCTATCGGCAGATTTGCTGTCTTCAACGTAGCAGACAGCTGCATATCCGTGGGTGTGGCGGTGCTGGTGGTTGGTATCTGGTTGCGCGATCGTCAAATACCTGCCGAAGCTGTCCCAGCTGCTGAACCGGAAAACTCCACTGCAGAGCCGTTTGATACCACATCAGTGGTAGAGGAGTCTCCGGTTGAGTGATCGACTGGTAAACTTCCAATTTCCTGAAGAGGCAGCACCAGAGCGTCTGGATAAATTCCTGGTGACCTGCCTGCCAGAATTCTCGCGTGCCCGTTTACAGGGATTGATCTCCGACGGTTTTGTGATCGTGAATGGAAAAGCAGCCCGCAAGGGTGGTCAGCAGATCGTCCATGGGATGCGAGTTGAAATCCGTATTCCTCCACCTGAACCAACCGACCTGGTGCCTGAAGCCATTCCACTGCAGATCCTGTTTGAGAATATTGACCTGCTGGTGGTGAATAAACCTGCCGGGATGGTCGTCCACCCTGCCGCAGGGCACGCCACTGGTACACTGGTGCATGCCGTTCTTGCGCATGTCCCGAATATTTCCGGGATAGGTGGCGAAAAACGCCCTGGAGTGGTCCACCGATTGGACAAGGACACTTCCGGTATCATCTTAGTTGCCAAGAATGATGTAGCACATCATTGGCTACAGGACCAATTTCGTTTACGCAGAACGAAGAAAGTCTACCTGGCACTGGTGGATGGGTTGCCACCCACACCTGAGGGTCGTGTTGAGGCTGCGATTGGGCGGAACTCAACCCACCGCAAGTTAATGGGAGTGACCGAAGCGAATAAAGGCCGGGAGGCGGTAAGCGAATACTTTACCAGGGGAACCTTCCCCAAGCACACGTTGCTGGAAGTCCATCCTCTAACCGGGAGAACTCACCAGATCCGAGTCCACCTGGCTTTTATAGGCTGCCCGGTGACAGCAGATGTGGTTTACGGACACCGAAAGGCAACCATCCCACTCACGCGGCACTTCCTGCATGCCTGGAAGCTGACCATTATTCTACCAGGAGAGACACTACCGAGAACTTTCGAAGCCCCACTAGCGCCGGAATTAGGGCAAGTGCTAGACAGCTTACGTGAATAGATATTGAGGAGTTGGACATGGAATTTGTGGATTTACGTTCAGACACCGTCACCCAGCCGACCGAATCCATGCGCCGGGCAATGGCGGAAGCTCCGGTAGGTGATGATGTGTATGGCGAAGACCCGACTGTCAACCGTTTGCAAGAGCTGGCTGCCAAGAAAATGGGCAAGGAGGCCGGATTGTTCGTCCCATCGGGGACGATGGGCAATCTGGTGGCGTTTTTGGCTTATTGTGGCCGCGGCGATGAGGTTATTCTTGGCAATAAAGCGCACTCCTTCCTCTATGAGGCCGGGGGCATCTCTGCTCTAGGAGGAATCCACTCCTGCCAGCTGCCCAACCAACCAGATGGTACCCTGGTTTTGGAGGATGTACGGGCTGCTATTCGCGAGGATGACGCTCATCACCCGATCACCCGCCTTGTGGCTTTGGAAAACACACACAATCGCTGTGGCGGAGTGGCATTGACGGCAGATTACACCCGCTCAATCGGCGAGCTGGCCCATGCACGCGGCCTGGTGGTTCATATGGACGGCGCGCGTATTTTCAACGCCGCGGTAGCCCTGGGGACACCGGTAAGGGATCTGGTTGAGCCGGTGGATTCAGTGACATTCTGCTTGAGCAAGGGGTTATGCGCTCCGGTAGGTTCGGTGCTGTGCGGATCGAAGGAATTCATCCGCCGGGCACACCGCGTCCGCAAGCAGCTGGGTGGCGGGATGCGCCAGGCTGGCATCCTGGCAGCCGCAGGGATCGTGGCGATAGAAACGATGACCGAACGCCTGGTTGAAGACCATGCCCGAGCACGCCTGATGGCACAAGGACTGGCAGGCATCCCGGGCATTGTATTGGATCCTGGGTCGCCTTATACCAACATGATCTTTGTAAACGTGACAGGACAGCCAAGCCTGGATTCACCTGGGTTTGCAGCACGCCTGGCAGAGCAGGGAGTAAAGGTGGGCGTTGTCGGGAAGCGGCGATTCCGTTTGGTGCTGCATTATTGGATTAATGATACTGCTGTGACCCAAACTGTGCGAGCATTCGAAAGCGTGTTGAATCGTGAAAATTAGCGCATTACAATCCGGTTTTACCTGGCATGATATAATTCTCGTGCATTTACCCTTGGGGCGGTAGAAAATTTAATTAGTAGATAGTGAGAGGGTATCATGAGTGAATTTATCACACTGGAACAGATTGACAGCGTTGCTGAGTTGATCCGTTCCAGAACTTCTTACCTGCCTACGGTAGGAATAATATTGGGCTCAGGATTAGGTTCGCTGGCAGCAAAAGTAGATGAGGCTAAAATTCTACCTTATCAGGAGCTGCCTGGATGGCCAATCGCCACAGTTCGTGGTCACCAGGCTCATCTGGTCATCGGGAAGCTGGAAAACCATGTGGTGGTGGTGATGCAAGGCAGGGCGCATTACTACGAAGGCTACAGCATGGAGCAGGTTACTTTTCCGGTACGGGTCATGCAGCGGTTGGGAATCGAGATCCTGATCGTCACCAATGCAGCCGGAGCGGTTAATCCAAACTATGAGCCAGGCGAGCTGATGCTGATCAAAGATCATGTGAACTTGATTGGAATGGCGGGACTGAATCCATTACGTGGACCAAACCTGGATGCCTTAGGACCACGATTTCCGGATATGAGCCAACCTTACGATCGAAAGCTGAACGAGTTAGCGCGCAAGGTAGCTGAGATGGAAAATCTGCTGCTGCACGAGGGAGTATATGTCAGCCTGGCAGGTCCATCATTTGAAACCCCCGCAGATCTGCGCTTTTTGCGCATGATCGGTGCTGATTCGGTGGGGATGTCAACTGTGCCAGAGGTGATCGTTGCCCGTCATGGCGGGACGCGGGTGCTGGGCATTTCGGGGATCAGCAACAAAGCCAACCTGGATGGGGATACCGTAACCACGCATGAAGAAGTCCTGGCCGCCGGTCAGCAGATCGTCCCAAAACTCACGACGCTCATCAGGGGGGTGCTGCGTCGCCTGTAATCTCGAACTTGTCGAGACTGGAGTTACAGACGTCGCATGGAACAAGCACTCCAATTCTTCAGAGTTTATGAAGTCTGGATCTATGTGGTTCTTTCGATTCTGGCAGTCTGGCAGTTACGCAAGTTTGCGTTGGCCTGGAATGAACTGCGCGGAGCCTTATATGGTATGGAACGCGAGGCTGCTCAGGCGCGCCTTAATCAAGCTGCAACCATGCTGGTTTTGATGATCATTATGGCAGTTTCCACTTTCACCCTGGTCACCATCGTACTGCCATCAATGCCTGGAGCCACAGTCTTACCGACTGCGACCCTTGATTTGTTGGCAACCCCAACTACCACACTGGTACCAGCCACACCTGAGGAAGGCGCGTCCACCGCTACTCCTAGCGAGCTGCCGGCTGCCGAAGGATGCACGCCTGGACAGATCAACCTGAATGCTCCGTTGAATGGCGACCAGGTCACCGGGATGATCACCTTGCGCGGTACAGCCAACATCCCGAACTTCGGTTTTTATACATACGAGATCGCTCGTCCAGGTGAAACAGTCTGGCTGCCGGTGCAGGTGGGTCGCCAGCCGGTGGTAAACGATGTGTTGGGTGTCTGGGACACGGTTGCGCTGGAGCCAGGTGATTATATGTTGCGCCTGTTGGTAACGGATAATGTTGGGAATGCAATGACGCCATGTGCGATCCAGGTGCGGGTAGTAGCCGCGCCTTAACCCGGAGAAAGAGTAAAATGCCTGAAATTGAGATCCGTTCTTTGTCACCCGCTGACCTGCCTGGTTTGTTATTAATCGATCATGACTACGTAAGCGATCATGTCTGGCAGATGAATGTGCAGGAAGAAACTGGCGCTTCCCCCGCCGATTATCAAATGCACATTAACTTCCGGCAGTCCCAACTTCCACGCTCAGTGCATGTGGCATACCCGCGTTCAACCACTTCTCTAACCGATGATTGGAAGAAGCGCGATGAGGTATTGGTGGCCATATTGGCTGGTGAGGTGGTCGGATATATTAGCATAATGCTGAACATCGCTCCGATGACAGCCTGGGCTACCGATCTGGCTATCGTCCGACGCCATCGCCGACAAGGAATTGGCAGTGGATTGGTGCTGGCTGGGCAGGCGTGGGGTCATCAAAAAGGCAGCTACCGAATGGTGCTTGAAATGCAGCCGAAAAATTATCCCGCAATTAGCCTGGCTAAAAAGCTGGGTTATGACCTGTGCGGGTATAATGATCGGTATTACCCAAATCATGATATTGCTTTATTTTTTGCCAAAACGATCCGGTAATGTAAGTCGGTATAGTGTAAACTTTTATGGTTGATGTTGTTGTTCGGACATTGCAATTCCTGAATCAGTTAATCACAGCAGGAATTGCGATCACAGCTTTTTCCTTGTTGTTGTACGCCCTGACGTTTAACCTACGCGACCGGGTGGCACGTTCATTTGCCGTGATCCTGGTTGCAATGGTGGTTGTATACGTCGGTGACGCTATCAGCAGCATCTCAACTTCAAACGCTACCATTGAGCTGTGGTTGCGGATTGAATGGATCGGGATCGCTTTCCTCCCTGCCTGTTATTTGCATTTCTCAGATGCATTGCTAGCCACTACTGGACGTCCCTCACGCGGCCGCCGGCGGTTGGCAATCCGGTTAATGTACCTGGTCAGTCTGGTTTTTCTGGCTACATTGCCAGTCTATATGCTAGTCGGCCCCCTGGTGCCAGACGCCTCCCCAGCTCCGCATCTGCAGCGCACCTGGCTCACCTGGGTGTTTGCCGGATACTTTGTAGGGGCTATCCTTTGGTCCTGGATAAATTTCTATCGCGCATACCGTCGTACTCTCACACCAACCAGCCGCCGCCGGATGGGATACCTGCTGATTGGTTCTCTTGCACCTGCATTGGGTACCTATCCATTCTTATTGTTCGGTTCTGGGCTGGCTTCCCGCCATACGCTGATATTTTGGGCTTCTGCTTTCGTGATCAATATTCTGGTAACCGGTTTGTTGGTGATCATGGCTTATGCAGTTGCATTTTTTGGTGTTTCCTGGCCTGACCGGATGGTGAAGCGCCGATTGTTTAAATGGCTAATGCGTGGGCCGGTTACTGCATGTACGGTATTAGCCCTTACTACCATTGTGCGCCGGGCAGGCGAAATGTTTGGTCAGGGGTATTCGGTCGCGGTGCCTGTGGTTATGGTAGGCAGCCTGATGGTTTTTGAGTACTTAATCACCCTGGCCGCGCCGATATGGGAACGCTGGCTGTTCCATGGCGGAGACCAGTCCAGTATGCGCCTGCTGCAGACTATGGAAGAACGCTTGCTAACCAGCGGCGACCTGCGCCAATTTCTTGAAGCAGTACTGGCAGCAGTTTGTGATCGGCTGCAGACAAGCCGCGCCTTCATTGCAGGAGTTGGTGCGGGCGAGCTGGAATTGCTGGTAAGGATCGGTGAGGTTCCCTCTCTGGATGAATTGGACACCAGCATCGACCAGGTCACCGCGAACAATGGGGTCCCGGCGGATTTATTTGCCTGGGGCAATTATTGGCTGGTGCCTCTACATAATCAACGAAGAACGTCCCAGGAGCTGATCGGATTGTTAGGCGTGGCGCGGCAACCTGAACAGGTACTTGATCTAGAAGTAAAGGATGCGCTGAAATTTCTTGCCCGTCGGGCAGCATTGGCGATTGAGGATCGTGTTCAACAACAGGAGATTTTTACTTCGCTGGAAACATTGTCCCCACAGATCGGGATGATCCAGCGTTTGCGTGCTGCGGCGCGCTATGACGGATCAAGCATGCTCAATGAACCAGAAGACGACCTCAAGGGTGAAGAAATCTCCCGTTGGGTCAAGGACGCCCTGACACATTACTGGGGTGGACCTAAGCTGACCAACAGCCCACTGATGCGGCTTGTGGTGGTGCAACAAATGCTGGATGAACATAAAGATAATCCATCCAATGCGCTGCGAGCGGTCCTCCGTCAAGCGATCGAGCAAACCCGCCCGGAAGGCGAACGCCGCTTTACCGGTGAATGGATCCTATACAATATATTGGAAATGAAGTTCATGGAAGGGAAAAAAGTACGTGAGATTGCCCAGCGTCTGGCGATGTCGGAGGCGGACCTGTACCGAAAACAACGGGTTGCATTGGAGTCTGCTGCTCGAGCAGTCAGAGATATGGAATATAAAGCCCAAACAGATGCAATCGAATCACAGGAAAGAGATCAAAAGGTCCGGGGGGATGGGGATCATCCGGAGAATCCAAATGACCTGGTCAACCGAAAACGACGGCGTGAAGTTATTCCGAACGGTTCAAAAGTCGAAGCCGATTCGGATGTAGAAAAAGCCAGATAGGCGTAAAATAAATCAGTGTCTAGCTTATGGGAGGATGGCTTAATGGTTCCAAAATCGAATCGGAGTGAACCGCCTCCAGCCTGTGACGAGGATTGGTGGGCTGCATTGTTGGCGGAGGAAAGTAAGCAGACCCAGCAAAAAGTCACTCATG
>Ga0105095_10001158_pt1 | contig 13556 bp, 8 predicted proteins | sample PPLLak2March2015_2_FD_79180 | JGI IMG/M metagenome (GOLD analysis project Ga0105095, IMG submission 79180) | Freshwater sediment microbial communities from Prairie Pothole Lake near Jamestown, North Dakota, USA - PPLs Lake P8 Core (3) Depth... | ecosystem: Environmental > Aquatic > Freshwater >... | reverse complement strand
GGCGGCGGCTTGAACCGAATGGATACCATCACCGGCCGGTTCCGGCACTTCGTCCACGAACCGGGCAATCGCCGCAGCATCGGAAGCGATCGCCTGCGCGTGGTGTACCAGGATCGGGAGGGCGCGCTCTGGGTCGGGACCGACGACGCGGGCCTCGACCGCTTCGATCCCGAGACCGAAACCTTTCGGCATTTTCGCCACCACCCAAGCGTTCCCGGGAGCCTCGCGAGCGACTGGGTGCGAGCCATCCACCACGACTCCCGGGGAACGCTCTGGATCGGGACCGACGGGGGCCTTTGCGAGTACCGGCCGCAGAGCGGGAACTTCAACTGCTACGTTCACGATCCGACGGACCCGGTGAGTCTGGTCGAGAACCGGGTCACCGCGATCTACGAGGATCGCGGTGCGGTTCTCTGGGTGGGTACCTACAGCGGCGTCAACAGCTGGAACATCGGCACCGGTTTCTTCGCGCACTACAAGAAAGATGGGAGCTCCCCGAACCAGGTGAGCGGGAACCTCATCATGGCCTTTGCCGAGAGCATCGACGAGCACGCGCTGTGGATTTCCGCCTACGGCAACGGCCTGAACCGGCTCGATCGGAAATCGGGCAAGTTCACGCAATACCGCTCCCGTCCCGGCGATCCGAAGAGCCTCGCGGACGACCGGGTGATGTCGCTCGCCGTCGATCGCGAGGGCATCGTCTGGGCCGGGATGTTCGACGCCGGACTCGATCGTCTCGACCCGCGTACCGGGGTCTTCACCCACTTCCAGCACGAACCCGACAATCCCAGGAGCTTGAGCCGAAACGCGGTCACGAGGATCTACGAGGACCGGCAGGGCGTCCTCTGGGTCGGCACCTATAAAGGAGGATTGAACCGCCTGGATGGCCGAACGGGGGAGTTCATCCGCTACCAGCACGATCCTTCGAACCCGACGAGCCTCTCGAACGATCGCGTGCTCGGCATCACCGAGGGCGAAAATGGCGTCCTCTGGATCGGCACCGACGGGGGTGGACTGAACCGATTCGATCCCGAGAAGGGAACGTTCTCCCACTATCGCCACGACCCCGCCGACCCGGAGAGCCTCAGCAGCGACAACGTGTGGGTGGTCCATCGCGATCAGATGGAGCGGCTCTGGGTTGGCACCCAGGGCGGAGGGCTCAATCGCTGGGACCCGGCGGCCCGAATGGCTCACCTGGGCCGTTTCAAGCGCTACGACACCGGCGACGGGCTTCCGAGCGCGGTCATCAACGGGATCCTCGAGGACGAATCGGGCAACCTCTGGATCAGCACCAACCGCGGCCTCTCCCGGTTCTCCCCCGAGACCGAGGTGTTCAAGAACTACGATGCCACCGACGGGCTCCAGAGTCCCGAGTTCAACCACGCCGCGTTCTTCGAGGCTTCCGACGGCGAGATGTTCTTCGGGGGCGCCAACGGCTTCAACAGCTTCTATCCCCACATGGTCCGCGAGAATCCTCACGCGCCCCCGGTGACCCTCACCGCGTTCCTGAAGTTCAACCAGCCCGTGGATCTCGGCGCGCCCACGACCGACTTCCGCGAGATCACGCTCACCCACAAGGACTCGGTGGTCGCTTTCGAGTTCGCCGGTCTCGACTACACCGCCCCCGAAAAGAACCGGTATCGCTACAAGCTCGAGGGTTTCGACGAGGACTGGATCGACGCCGGCCGATTGCGCCGCGCTACCTATACCAACCTGAGGCCCCGGTCGTACACCTTCCGGGTGAAGGCCGCCAATAACGACGGAGTTTGGAACGAAGAGGGCCTCGCCGTCCGGGTCAAGATGATCCCTCCCCCGTGGAGCACGTGGTGGGCGTACGGAATCTACGGCCTGATGGCGGCGGGCCTGCTCTACACCTATGCCCACCGGCAGGCGCAGAGGCTGGAGCGCGAGGCGGAATACAACCGCAAGCTTTCGCTCGAGGTCGAGGTCCGGACCCAACAGCTGGCGCAGCGCAACCAGGACCTCGAAGCGTTCAACCAGAAGCTGGAAGAGGCGAGCCTCACGGACTCGCTGACGGGCTTCTGGAACCGGCGGTTCCTCCTCCAGCAGATCCCGAAGGAGATCGCGCAGGTCGACCGGACGTACGACGCGGCGGATCCCGACGGCAAGGAGAACCGGCGTCCGAAATCGAGCCTCCTGTTCCTGATGTTCGACCTCGACGGCTTCAAGGGACTGAACGATACCTACGGTCATGCCGCCGGCGACCGGGTGCTGATCCAGGTGCGGCAGATGCTCATCGACGCCTGCCGCCAATCGGACACCATCATCCGCTGGGGCGGTGACGAGTTCCTGCTCGTGGGGCGAAACGCCGACCCGGAGACCGCGGAGACCCTCGCCGAGCGGATTCGAAGCGTCATGGAAGAGAAGCAGTTCGACGTGGGACTGGAGCAGACGGTGCATCTCAGCTGCTCCATCGGCTTCGCCTTCTATCCGTTCGATCCCGCGCGCCCCACGTTCTTCTCCTGGGAACAGGTAATCGGCGTCGCCGACCGGGCGCTCTACGTGGCCAAGGAAAGCGGCCGGAACATCTGGGCGGGAATCCTCTCGACGTCTCGTGGGCGCCCCGCGGATCTCTTCAAGCGCCTCAACGACGACCTCGAGACTCTCGTGAACGAGGGGATCGTCGAGCTTCGCGACTCGGGACATCGACGTCCGCGGCTCGTTCGCGAAGTCCGCCTGGGGGGCGGCCGGTGAGAGCGGTGGCGACCGGGATCGAGACTGGAGCGGAGATCGAGGTCGAGGCGCCGAGTGCCCGCCATCTCGCGCTTCTGGTGAACGCCGCGAACCGGGTCGAGGCCGTCGAGGCAGCGGGCTTCGAGGTCGAGTTCGCCCAGGAGTCGAAAGAGGCTCTTGAGCACTTCGCTCGTCTCTCCCCCGACGTCGTGATCGTGGGCACGGGAGAAACGGATTCGTCGATGGCCCGGGCGCTCGCGTTCGTCCGCGACGTCCGGGAACGCGACCCTGGAGCCGCGATCCCGGTCGTGGTTCTGACCAACGGCAGCTGCGCCGCGGCCATCGAGCTTGCCTACACCGCCGGCGCGACCGACGTCTGGCTCGATGGAGCGGGAGAATTGGTTTGGAAGAAGCGTCTGCCGTTCGTGGTGAGCGCGGCGCGGGCCTTCGACGAGCTCTCCCGAAGCAGCAAGAAGCTCGAGCGCGCGAAGCGGCTGGCCCGATTCGGCACCTGGGAGTGGGATTTGTCCACCGAGCTCGTGTCGTGGTCCGAGGAGCTCCGGCACCTGCTGGCGCAGGAGGTTCCGGCGAGAGCGCGAGGCATCGAGGCGGTGCTGGCGATGGTCGGCGACTCCGACCGTTCGCGGGTGGCGGAGACGATCGCGGAGTCCATCAAGGAGCGCCGCCCTTTCCGGTTCGATCACCGGGCCGTCCGGTCCGATGGAACCGAGCTCGTGCTCCACCATGAAGGCGACGTGGTGGTGGGAGGCTCCGAGGACCAGGTCTCGGTCGAAGCGGTGGTAGTCGACGTGACCGAGATGAAGAAAGCGGAGCTCCAGATTCACAGCCTCGCCAATTACGACTCCCTCACCGGGCTTATGAACCGGTTCTCGTTCCTCAACCTCCTCGAGAACGCCCGGGCGCGCAGCGAGCGGAGCGGCGGACCGATCGCCGTCGCCCTTCTCGACCTGGATCGTTTCAAGGAAGTGAACGAGAGTCTGGGGCACGGCGCCGGCGATCAGCTCCTGAAGGACGTCGCGGGCCGACTCCTGAGCGCGGTGCGAAAGGGCGACTGCGTCGCCCGTGAAGTCGACAGCTTCGTTCGAACCGTGGCACGCCATGGGGGCGATGAGTTCCTGATCCTGCTGAGCGACGTCGACGAGGCCCACCACGCGGCGCTCGCAGCGAGGCGCATTCTCGACGTCCTGAGAAGGCCGTTCCGCATCGAGGGCAGGGAGGTATTCGCCACCGCCAGCGTCGGGATCGCGTTCGCGCGCCAGGAGGGGGCGGGAACCGAAGAGCTCCTCCGTCAGGCGGAGATCGCGATGTACAGCGCGAAGGAACAGGGCCGCAACGGCATCCAGTTCTTCGACGAGTCCATGAACCAGGCGGTGGTCGAGAGATTCGATATCGAGAACCGGCTCCGCCGGGCGGTGGCGCGCGACGAGCTGCTCCTTTTCTACCAGCCTCTGGTGCGGGCGCGGAGCCGGGAGATCGTCGGGGTCGAAGCCCTCCTGCGGTGGCAGCATCCCGAGCGAGGACTCCTATCCGCCGACGAGTTCGTTCCTCTCGCGGAAGAGACGGGGCTCATCGTCGGCATCGGCCGTTGGGTCCTGAAGACCGCATGCCAGCAGCTCCGGAGCTGGCGGCGCGAGGGCGTCTCCCCGCTGCGGCTCTCGGTCAATCTCTCGCCCCGCGAGCTTCGGGCGCCGGGATTCGTCGCCAATCTCGCCCAGATCCTCGAAGAGACCGAGACCCATCCGGCGCAGCTCGAGCTGGAGCTCACCGAGCGCGGGGTCGTGGTCAACGACGGCCGGACGCTCGAGGTCCTGCTGCGATTGAAGGAGATCGGGGTCCGGCTCGCGGTGGACGACTTCGGCACCGGCAATACCACGTTCCACTATCTGAAGAACTTTCCGCTGACCACCATCAAGATCGACAAGTCCTTCACCAGCGGTATCGCGAGCAATCCGAAGGACGCGGCCATCACCAAAGCTCTGCTGGCGATGGCACACCGTCTCGAGCTCAACGTCGTCGCCGAGGGAGTCGAGAACGAGGCCCAGTTCAGCTTCCTCGGGGAGAACGAGTGCGACGAGGTCCAGGGCTATCTATTCGGAAGGCCCACTCCCGCGGACGAGCTCTTTCGATTGCTGACCGCCCGGTGACACTCCGGGTGCAATTCGGTACCATGGATCCCAGGCCCACCCCGCGATGCCCTATACCGGACGACTGGAAAATCGCCCTCTTCTGGATGTAATTCAGATCGTCGCCTATTCGCAGCAGAGCGGAATCCTCTCGGTAAAAGGCACTACCACCAAGGGACTCCTGATCTTCGAAGGCGGCAACATCGTCTGTGCCTACTCTCCGGCGGCCCTTCCGCTCCTGGTCAAGGCGGCCAAGGAAGCGGACGAGCGTCACCGGCTCACGTTTCGAAGGATCCAGATCCTGGCAGCGCTCCGCGAGCTTTTCGACGTGACGGAGGGCGACTACCGCTTCGTCAGGAAGAACGAGCCCGTCAACGAGCTCGAGGGGCTCTCCATCAAATCGTTCTACGCATCCGGGGCCCTCGACACCGGCGACCTGCTCCTGGTGCTGGAGAAAGCGATGGACGAGGAGATGGAGGTCCAACCGGCGCCGAAGCCGACGGAATCCGACCTCGAGCACGCGACTCAACGGCAGTTCGAGCGCTACGGTCCGGTGATCCTCAAAGGACGGCTGCACATGCGGGATCAGATCTTCGAGGGATTCCTCACCAACCTCAGCGAAGGCGGAACGTTCTTCCACGCCGAATCGCTCCCCTCGTCCAGCTCGCTCGCGGAGCTCGAGTTCGAGCTCCCCTGGGAGCTCGGTCCCTGCCGCATCTCCTGCAGCGTCGCCTGGCTACGCTCCGAAGGGCCGGACGCCAGGCGGGGCGCCGGACTCTCGTTCCGGGAGTTCGAGGGCGAGAGCCGCGAGAGAATCTCCAGCTACCTCGTTCGCTTCCAGGAGCTCGCGGCGGACGTCGACTTCCAGGCCTGAGCTATAATCATCGCCGCCATGTCTAACACATCTACGCATCTCATCACTCCTCACGGAGGCCCCCTCAAGGACCTCATCGTTTCCCCGGAGCGGCAAGTGGAGCTGAAGGCGGCTTCGCGCGACTGGCCCTCATGGGATCTCACGCCGCGCCAGCTCTGCGACCTCGAGCTTCTCATGAACGGCGGCTTCTCTCCGCTGACGGGATTCATGGGAAAGGCGGACTTCGACGGCGTCGTCGCCGAGATGAGGCTCGCCGACGGTACGCTGTGGCCAATCCCCATCACCCTCGACCTGCCGGAATCCGCGGCGAAAGAGCTGAAGCACGGCTCGATGCTCGCCCTTCGGGACCCGGAAGGGGTCATGCTCGCCGCCCTGCGCGTCGACGAAGTCTTTCAGCCCGATCGTAAGGCGGAAGCAAAGGCCGTCTTCGGCACCGACAACCCGGAGCATCCGGGAGTCGCCCACACCGTCAATCGTTCGAATCCCTACTACGTCGGGGGGCGCATCGAAGGCCTCCAGCTTCCCTCCCACTACGATTTCCGCTCGCTTCGGAACACGCCAGCCCGGTTGCGTGAGGAGTTCACCCGCCTGGGATGGCGACGCGTGGTCGCCTTCCAGACTCGAAACCCGATGCACCGGGCCCACCACGAGCTGACGCTTAGAGCGGCGCGGCAGGTGGAGGCGAACCTCCTGATCCATCCCGTCGTGGGGATGACCAAGCCCGGAGACCTGGATCACTACACCCGGGTGCGATGCTATCAGGCGATTTCCGCCGGTTACCCGCGTGACACGGCAAAGCTATCGCTGCTGCCGCTGGCGATGAGGATGGGGGGCCCGCGGGAAGCCGTATGGCACGCGATCATCCGGCGCAACTACGGCTGCACCCATCTCATCGTGGGGCGCGACCACGCCGGCCCCGGCGCCGACTCGAAGGGCAAGCCCTTCTACGGTCCGTACGACGCCCAGGAGCTCCTGAAGAAGCACGAAAACGAGCTCGGCGTCACCATGGTGCCGTTTCAGATGATGGTCTACGTCGAGGAACGCGATAGCTATTTCCCGGAGGACGAGGTTCCCAAGGACACCCGCGTCCTGAACATCTCGGGAACGGAGCTCCGCCAGCGGCTCGCGGAGGGGCGCGATATCCCCGAGTGGTTCACGTTCCCCGACGTCGTTCAGGAGCTCCGCCGCACGCATCCGCCGAGGCAGGACCAGGGCTTCACGCTCTTCTTCACCGGGCTTTCGGGGGCGGGGAAATCGACGATCGCGAACGTGCTCCTGGTCAAGCTCCTCGAGCGGGGGGGCAGGCCGGTCACCCTTCTCGACGGCGACATCGTCCGCAAGCACCTCTCCTCGGAGCTCGGGTTCTCGAAGGAGCATCGCGACATCAATATCCGCCGCATCGGCTATGTCGCCTCGGAGATCACCAAGAACGGCGGAATCGCCATCTGCGCCCCCATCGCACCGTACGATTCGGTGCGGAAGGAAGTCCGATCGATGATCGAGCCCGTGGGCGGCTTCATCCTCATTCACCTGGCGACACCGCTCGACGTCTGCGAGGGGCGCGACCGAAAGGGGATGTACGCCAAGGCCCGCCAGGGCATCATCAAGGAGTTCACCGGCATTTCCGATCCGTACGAGGAGCCGAAGGACGCCGAGATGCGGATCAATACCGCCGAGCTCAGCCCTGAGGAGGCGGCGCAGGAGATCGTCCTGCACCTCGAGAAGCTGGGCTACATGGGCGGCTGACCGCGGGCTGGTGTAAGAAGGGGGATGTGGAGATGGGAGGGATGAGGAGATAAGGCGACCGTCGGGAAGTCTTATCCCCCCCGCGGCCCCGCTTCGAGAGGTGGCCAGGCTATCCCCTCCTGTCCCCACATCCCCCTTGTTTTGGGAGTGTTCCTCAGCCGCGGTTGCGGTATAGCTTTTCGTCCACCGCCGCGGCCATCGTTTCCGGATCCGTTTTCAGCTCCAGGAAGTCGCGGATTCGCCTTGCCTCGCAAAGCGGATCTCCGATCACGTCCGAGTACGCCACCTCCAGCGTTTCGAACTGATCCGCGTGCTTCAGGAGGTATTTCACCCGCCAGAGGTGATTCTCCCAGAGCTCGAGCATGCGCTCGTCTCCGGATTCGTCCGCTTCGTTCCGGCGCTCGAGCATCTTCTTCTGGGACAAGAGCACCTCGGGGAGCGCGCGCTTCATGAAGATGACCTTGTAGTTGTTGGTCTCCGGGAGATCCTTCAGCAGAAACGAGATGATCTTGACGGCCTTTCCCCGGGCCTCCCGAACCCAGCCGCGGTCATCGTTCTCCTTGTAGAGATCCTTGACCCGCTCGTCCTCGAAATAGCCCTTGGGATTGTCCTCGCCCGCCTGGCGAATGCCGTCGGTCACCACGGGAACGCCGGCCGCGGCCAGCATCTGCATCGCCATCGAAGTCCCCGATCGCGGAAGACCGGAGACGACGATGACGGGCTCGCCGTAACGGAGGCGGCGATAGAGCTTCTTCATCGGCGCACATGATAGCCCGATTCGAGCGGGAAATTCCGCGGCGTTCGCGGTACACTACGCGGCCACAATGCCTCGGATACCGTCGATAGAAGCCCGCAGGGCGTTTGGAGCGGTCCTGTTCCTGACGGTACTGGCGTTCCTCGTCACGCCCCGACCCGCCTTCGCCTACATCGGACCGGGAGCCGGATTCGCGCTGCTGTCGTCGTTTCTCGTGGTCTTCACCACGATCCTCATCGCGCTTCTGTCGCTCCTCATCTGGCCTTTTCGCATGGCCTGGCGCTTCTTTCGACAGCGCTCGCGGGCGAAGCCCTGGGTCCGGCGCTTGATCATCGTGGGCTTCGACGGACAGGACCCGAAGCTCACCGAGAAGTTCATGAAGAAGGGTCTTCTTCCCAACTTCGAGAAGCTCGCGAAGATGGGCGGCTATCGGAAGCTCGAGACGAGCTACCCCTCGATATCGCCCGTTGCCTGGTCGTCCTTCGCCACCGGCACCAATCCGGCGCGACACAACATCTTCGACTTTCTCGATCGGGACCGGAAGACCTATCTTCCACTCCTCTCTTCGACACATATTGGAAGCGTCGAAAGATCGCTCAAGATCGGGCCCTATCGAATTCCTCTGGGAAAACCCGCGCTGCGCCTGCTCCGGAAGTCGAAGCCGTTCTGGACCATTCTCGGAGAGAACGACGTCTGGAGCACCGTGCTCCGCGTCCCCATCACCTTCCCGCCAGACAAGTTCAAAGGGGCTCAGCTCTCGGCGATGTGCGTTCCCGATCTCCTGGGGACGCAGGGCACGTTTCTGCTCTACACCACCCGGCCGGCGGAGAAGCGCTTCAAGGAAGGCGGAATCCGCGTAGAGCTCGCGCGCAACGGCGATCGCATGGAGACCCGGCTCCAGGGTCCGGAGAATCTCTTCCGCGATGGGAACCCTCCGCTCGAGATCCCGATGACCATCGACCTCGACCGCGGAAAAAAGAGAGCCCGTGTGTCGATCGCCGGAGAGAGTGTCGAGCTCGAGCCGAGAAAGCTCAGTGATTGGATCCCGCTGTCGTTCAAAGCCGCTCCCGCGATCAAGGTCTCGGGACTCTGCCGCATGATGGTGACCGAGATGGGCGAGCACTTCTCGCTCTATGTCACCCCCCTGAACCTCGACCCCGACAAGCCGGCTATGCCCATATCCCACCCGTCTTACTACGCCACTTACCTGGCGAAGAAGATCGGGCACTTCTGCACCCTCGGGCTCGCGGAAGACACCTGGGCGCTGAACGAGGGGGTCATCGACGACGCCACGTTCCTGAAGCAGACCTACGACATCGACAAGGAGCGGCAGGACATGTTCTTCGCCGCACTCGATCGGCTCCGCCAGGGAGCCCTGGTCTGCGTGTTCGACGCCACCGATCGCATCCAGCACATGTTCTGGCACTACCTCGAGGAGAACCACCCGGCGAACAACGGGAAAGGCATCGGGACCTCCGAGCACCGCAAGGCGATCGAAGAGATTTACAAGCACGACGACGTTCTCGTGGGCAAGGTGATGGCGAAGATGAAGCCCGGCGACGTCCTCATGGTGCTCTCGGACCACGGGTTCAACTCGTTTCAGCGCGGCGTGAACCTGAACGGGTGGCTCTTGAAGGAGGGGTTTCTCGCTCTCAAGGACGGCGCCGACGGCAGCTCCGAGTGGCTGAAGGACGTCGACTGGAGCCGCACGAAGGCCTACTCCCTGGGTTTGACGGGAATGTTCCTGAACATCGAGGGCCGCGAGGCGAACGGCATCGTGAAGCCCGGAGCCGACGCCCAGGCCGTCAAGAAAGAGATCATCTCCCGCATGCGCGGCCTCGAGGACGAAGCCCGGGGTGTCGTGGGAATCCAGGAAGTCTTCGACACCGCCGCGATCTACGAAGGTCCGTACCAGGAGAACGCCCCCGATTTCATCATCGGCTACGCGAACGGGTACCGCATCTCCTGGGACTGCGCCACGGGGATGGTGTCGGGGCCGGTGTTCGAGGACAACGTGAAGGCCTGGAGCGGGGACCACTGCGTCGACCCGAGGCTCGTTCCCGGGGTCTTGTTCTGCAACTATGCCGTCGGTTCTGAGAGCCCCTCTCTCGTTGACATCGCCCCGAGCGTTCTCGCGATGTTCGGCGTCTCCCCTCCCAAGCACATGGAGGGCAAAGCCCTCTTCACCCGGGAGAGCTTCCAGGCAAGTCGATGAGGATCCCGCTCTCCCTGCTTCTGATTGCCGCGCTCGGGGGCGGCTGCTCCCGCGGCAACGGGGGCGGAGCCGCTCCCGGAAAACGGGTCATCATCCTCGGCTTCGACGGTCTCGACTACGAATACACGAAGAGGCTGATGGAGGAAGGCAAGCTTCCCAACTTCTCGCGGGTGGCTCGCGAGGGAAGCTTCGGACCTCTCGAGACCGCGATCCCGCCCCAGAGTCCCGTCGCCTGGTCGAACTTCATCACCGGAATGGATTCCGGCGGACACGGCATCTTCGACTTCGTCCACCGGAAGCCGGACACCATGACGCCGTATCTTTCCGCGAGCGAAGTCACCGCGGGAGGAAGGACGCTGAAGTTCGGGAAGTGCCAGTTTCCCTTGAGTGGAGGGTCCGTCGAACTTCTGAGGCGCGGCCGCGCCTTCTGGGAGGTCCTTTCGAACCACGGCATCGAGACCACCGTAATTCGGATGCCCGCGAACTTTCCTCCCTCGGGGACCGCGACCCGCGAGCTATCGGGGATGGGCACGCCCGATATCCGCGGGACTTACGGAGAGTTCTCGTTCTATACCTCCAAGCTCTTCGCCTTCGCGGGAGAGGACATCGCCGGCGGCGATGTCTACGAGGTGGATATCTACGATGGGGTCGTCGAAGCGAAGCTCTACGCCATGGACAACCCTTTCCTCATCGAGACCGAGAAACTCACGTCCGACTTCACGGTGTACCTCGACCCGGTGGACCCCACGGCGAAAATCGTCGCTGGAAGCGAGGAGGTCGTTCTGCGCGAGGGCGAATGGAGCGGCTGGGTGCCCGTCGAGTTCTCATTCAGCCCCTGCTGGCTCGGCGGACTCTCGGGAATGGTGCGCTTCTACCTGAAGTCCGTCCGCCCCGATTTCGAGCTCTACGCATCCCCGGTCCAGATGGATCCCATGGCGCCGGCGCTTCCGATCTCGACACCGGAGGACTACGCGGCGGAGCTCGCGAAGGCCACGGGGCGTTTCTACGTCCAGGGGATGCCGGAGGACACGAAGGCGCAGGAGAGCGGGGTCCTCTCCACCGAGGAGTTCCTGGCCCAGGCGCGCATCGCGGGGAAGGAGATCGCGGATGAGTTTCCGTACGTTCTCGATCATTTCGAGGACGGCCTGCTCTTCTTTTACGTCGGCAACGTGGACCAGATCAGCCACGTGATGTGGAAAGTCTTGGATCCGGGACATCCGACCTACGATCCCGAAGTCGATCCACAGCACGCCGGCCTTATCGAGGAGCTCTACGTCGGACTCGATGGAATGGTGGGACAGGCCCTCGAGCGGCTCGCGCCGGAGGACACCCTGGTCGTCATGTCGGACCACGGGTTCGCTTCCTGGCGGCGAGCGTTCCACTTGAATGCCTGGCTCAGGGAGAAGGGGTTCCTCGTGGTCAAGGATCCCGAGATGGAGAACGACCCGGGAGTATTCGCCAACGTCGACTGGGCGCATACCCGCGCCTACGGCGTCGGGATCAACGCCCTCTACATCAACGTGAAGGGCCGGGAGAAGAACGGGGTCGTGCCCGAGGAAAAGCGGAAGGCCCTCATGGACGAGATCGCGGCGGCGCTCCTCGCGGAGATCGACCCCAAGACCGGAGAGCCGGTCGTGACCAAGGTGTATCCGCGCGAGGAGACCTACGAAGATCGGGGTGAGCTCGAGATTGGACCCGACATCGTCGTTGGCACGGCGAAGGGAACGCGGATCTCGGGCCACTCGGCCCTGGGCGCGGTGGGTAAGGAAGTCCTCAGCGACAACGTCGACGAGTGGAGCGGCGACCACGAGATGGATCACGAGACCGTTCCCGGAATCCTCCTGACCAACCGCCACCTCAAGAAGCCCGCTCCCCGGCTCCAGGACCTGGCGCAGTCGGTGCTCCTGGCGTTCGGAATCGACGAGCCGATTCAGCCTCGAGAAAGGGAAGACTGAAATGTTCGGTGGAAACGTCAAGCTCGACAAGGACCTTCTCGCCCGGGTGAAGAAATACGCGGACATCGCGGGCTACTCCTCGGTAGAGGAGTTCATCTCCCATGCCCTCGAGAAGGAGCTGGCGAAGCTCGAGGACGCGGGCTCCGAAGAGGAGATCAAGAAGCGCCTGAAGGGCCTCGGCTACATCTCCTGATTCGATGTCCATCGTCAACGCCGTTCTCCGCGCGCTCGTGGACGGACTCCTCTTCCCTTTCAGGGGACTCCCGCCCATCGTCGGACTCACCGTCGTCTCGCTCCTGACCTCGATTCTGCTGCTCGTGGTCTTCAAGAAGACGTCGAACCAGAAGGCGCTCGAGGCGGTCAAGCGGAAGATCCACGCCTGCCTCTTCGAGATTCGCCTCTTCAACGACGACTTTCGATCGATCTTCCGCGCCCAGCTCGAGATCCTGCGCCACAACCTGACGTACCTTCGCTACTCGACCGTGCCCATGGTCTGGACCCTCCCGCCGCTGGTGCTCCTGATCGCGCAGCTTCAGTTTCACTACGGCTACGAGAGCCTTCACGTCGGCCGACCGGCCCTGGTAAAGGCCACGCTGCGGGCCGCCGACGAGGACGCCTCGAAGCCCGCGATTCGGCTCGAGGCGTCGGGCCCCGGGCTCGAGGTCCAGGAGCCTCCGATCTGGATTCCGTCCCTTCGTGAGATGGCATGGCGCATCGAGCCCCGCTCCAAGGGCGACTACGAGCTCCGTGTGGTGAACGGAAGCGAATCGGTGACCAAATCGGTTCGGGTAATGGACGGGCCCGACTTAGTCGTCCGCCGGTCGCCTCTCCGGGTCCGGGGGTTTCTCGACGAGCTCCTCTACCCCGCCGAGCCTCCGCTTCCGAGCGGCGCTTTCGAGTCCGTCGCCGTGACCTACCCCGAAGCGGACGTCGACGTCTTCGGCATCGAGCTCCACTGGATGATCGTGTACTTCGTGCTCTCGATTGCCTTCGCGTTTCTGCTGCGCGGGACCTTCAAAGTCACGATTTGACGACGACCGGCGAGTGGAAATCGTGCTAGCATAATCGCGAAGTGCGGGAAAGCCGCCATTCAAGGAGACGAAGTGGGAAAGAAACTGTACGTGGGCAATCTTCCTTATGACACCGGAGAGCAGGATCTCGAGCAGCTCTTCAG